>ERZ1034949.159-NODE-159-length-46731-cov-11.837925_pt1 | contig 46731 bp, 85 predicted proteins | sample MGYA00520590_ERZ1034949 | MGnify/ENA primary metagenome ERZ1034949 (study PRJEB33766, sample SAMN09781752) | gut metagenome | biome: gut microbiome | host: Homo sapiens | place: Madagascar | study: EMG produced TPA metagenomics assembly of the PRJNA485056 data...
TCGCCCGAACTGCCGATCTGGGCGGAGTCGCCCGAACTGCCGATCTTGGCGGAGTCGCCCGAACTGCCGATCTGGGCGGAGTCGCCCGAACTGCCGATCTGGGCGGAGTCGCCCGAACTGCCGATCTTGGCGGAGTTGCCTGTGGTGATGTAACTTTTCGGCATATTGTTAATTGTCTGTTCCTTTGTGTAATCGATACACGCTTTTACAAATCCGGCGAAGTTCAGCTTCGCGCCGATATGCAGTTTCTTTGTTGCGAATTTCCCGCCACTTCCTACAACCGGCGGATCAAGCGCCTCGACCTCTGCAAAATCTGAAAACGTCCCGTTTTTATCTACGAGATCGTAGAAGTTAAGGGTATCAAAAGGGTTGACGCAGTAGTGCATCATTCCTTCGCCGCAGATCGCGCCACCTGCCTCTTCGTAGTCCGTGTTCTCGGCATACTGCTTGCCTCGGCAGATCAAACCGGGGTCGAATGCCTTAAAGCCTTTTGCGTTTTCCATAATGTTTCCTCCTTCATTCATGCTGTCTTCTGTTCAAATCCCAGCGCCCCGGCCAGTTCCGATTCGCTATACTCATCCTGCACATAGTCCCCGAAGCACTCCGTATGTACCAGCACTCCGTTGCAGCAGAAGCACTCAGTTCCTTCATAGATGTCTTCCCGGCAGTACGCGCACTGGCCGACGATCTTCGGTTCCGGCTCCGGAATGCTCAAGTACAGGTTTTCGCCGTCATACGCCATTCCGGCTCACCTCCTGACGGATCATCGCCTCGCAAAAGCTCTGTACCGTGGAATAGCCCAGCTTTTTCAGAAGCCTGTCCAGCTTCTTCGCCTGATCATCCGTCAGGCGGAAGTAATACCGGTTCGTCTTCTTCCGCCTGTCGGCGCGGTTCTTGGGCGCGTCCAGCGCCTTGATCGCCGCAGCTGCGTCCGGTACAAGCTGCACACCGTATTTTTCCGGGTGTTCGCATTGCGAAAGCAGCATCTTATTAAACTTCGGGTAGTCGGCCCGATGTACCGCGTCGACGCAGGCTTTCGCACCGTGCCGGACGCGGGAATCCGTTAAACAACTTGACATGGTTCCCTTTCTGCCCTATAATAAAGGCGTCTTAAGTTTCCTTTCGGCCTCTGCCGCGTTGCCGCGCGGCAGGGGTCATTTCTTTTTCGTGCGCTCTCGGATGAGCTTGCAGGTTGCGTCCCACTGCTCGAACAGGATCTCCCAATAGATGCCACAGGAGAATCGGCCGTCTGTGGTGCAGCCGGAGCGCCATAGCCCGCGCTCCTTGCAGATCTCGCAGGGCTTCTTCAGCAGCTCTGCTTCCGTCATGCCAGCCCATACAAGAGTGTCACGAGCGCGACGAAGCCGGTCACAATGCATTCATACGTCATTGCGGCCGTCCCGGCCATTGCTGACAGGATCATCGCCGCGCCGCTTACCCAAAGGCACAGGCCCTTGACGATCCGCAGTGTTGCCTTGCGGGCCTCCAATTCCTCCCGCAGCCGTTCCCGGCGTTCCTCAGTCGTTTCCACGACAAGGTTTGTTCTCATGCTATCCACTCCTTTTTCGATTTCTGTTCGTTGCTTCGCAATTCGTTGCCGCTGCTAAGCGACGCTTCGCTTTGCCCCTCCCCTGCTTTGCATTCGTTGCTGCGCCGTAGCTGCGCGTAGCGTCCAGGTGCTTTGCTGTGCCCCTCCTTTGCTACGCTCGTCCACGCCTCGCCCTGCCGTTGCGGTGCCGTGCCACGCGATGCCATTGCAGTTCATTGTATTCCTGAGCGTCTCCATGCTTTTCCTTTGCTAAGCCCATCACCGCTGTACACTGCCGTTGCGCATCTGCGCCCATCAATACGAAGCAATTCCATTGCTGCGCTCAGCCCGGCAGCGCGAAGCTAAGCCCTTGCACTTAATCCGCCAGAACCTCGTATGTAAATCTGCCCTTGCCGGAGTTCCGCCACTGGCCGATGCCGCGCAGGCGGCCATACTCCAACCATTCCAGCACTGCCTCTTTATGTGCCTTTTCATCGAGCATCACGATATCAAGCTCGACGGAGCTGCCTGCCGGGATCTCCTCGGAGTTCGCAAGGCTGACGCGCTCGCCCTGTGCGGTCTGTGCGCGAAGCTGCCGCTGGCATTCGCCGATCTCGCCGTTTACCTCAATGGGAATCATGCGCGGCTCTACAAAGATCAGGCCGTCGATGATCTTCTTATAGGCTTTCAGGGCGCTGGATTTCTTCGCTTTCACGCGTGCCAGCATACCGCAGGCGTCTTTGAAAAAGCCTTTGATCTGATAATCGTACAGAATCGGCTGTCCGTCGGTACGCGGGAAAACGGTTTTGCCCTTTTCGGCGACAGCGTCCGCGCCGAGCGCTGCGATCTCATCCTCGATCGTACTTGCGTCCGGGGCCTTGCTTGCGATAAAGTCCCGCGCAATGTTTTCGTTGCTCGGCCATGTGCCAAGAACCGGCTCCAAAAATGTTAATCTGACTTTCATTTGTTCCTCCTCATGCTCCGAGAAACCGCAAAAACGGCTCTCTCGGGATCTTTACTCTGTGCTTGCTTGTGCAGCAGACCGGGAAGCCCAGCTTTTCAGGCTGTTCCCTCGCCATCAAGCGAAGCCATTGCGGGTCACAGCCGAGCACCTGCGCCGCCTCGCTTGCGAGGATTGTGGGCTTTGACATTGCCCGGATATCGTCCAGCGTCATTTTTCCTCCTTTCTCGGCTTTAATAGCTCGTCCACTGTGCAGCCGTACAGATCTGCGATTTCGTGCAGGCGCGCTGTCTTCGGATACATCTGCCCGGTTTCCCACAGATAAACGGATGCGTCTGAAACCTTTAGCGCCTTGACGACCTGTTGAACTGTCAATCCAGCGGCAAGCCTCGCTTCCTTAAAACCCATGCCTTTACATACCTCCTGTCTGAGAATACTAAGTTTTTCTTGACAACTTAGTGAATTGTGTTATTATGAAAGTGCCACCTATCATTATTAAACAATCCGATAAGCTGTCCGGGGCGGTGTTCTTTTCACGCCTCATAAGCCGAGGCATGAATCATGTGCAAGTCGTTCAGAGAAAGAATCAGGTTGTTTCTCAATCGGAATAAGCGTTACAAATCCATAGAAGAAAACGGGCTAAATGTGCTTGTCGAAACCGAAGGCTCGAAAGCACGCACGGAGAAAAGGCGGTTTCTTATCAACATATCTGTCACCGTCATATCTGCCGTCGCCGCAGTCGCTGCCGCGATATTTGCCGCCCTTACTTACATCAACTCGTAACGGAAGGCAATGCCCGCACGCGCAATGGAACGTACCGAACTGGTCATATCCGCAGTCTGAACCAACAATCTGAAATCCCCATATATATTTGTCTTTCTTCACGCCATCACCTCACTTGTAAGTTTTGCCCCTCACAGCTCTTAGTATAGTTAAGGATATACTAAAAGTCAATAAAAACTTAGGATTGTTAAGGGTACTTTTTTGCCAAATTTATGAGGGATTTTTTATGCAATTTGACGTGCAGTCCGTTATAAGAAGAATAGAAATAAGGCTTGCTGAAATTGGGATGACAAAGCAAGAGTTTTACGAAAAAAGCGGAATATCGTCTGGTTCTTTCTCTCAGTGGAACACGGGGAAACACGCGCCAAGTATAAAGAAAGTTCAACGTGCAGCCAGTGTAATTGGGGTAACGACAGAATATCTCTTATATGGCGTAGACCCAATGCCGGACTTTGCGGTTAAATCGCCCATAGTCGCACGAATCAACGCCCTGCTTGCTGCAAAAGGTATACCGAAACAGCAGTTTTATAAGGATTGCAGTATTACGTCTGCATCGTACTCTCTATGGAACACAGGGAAAACAAACCCTTCTATGAAAAATCTTAAAATTATCGCAGAATATCTCGGTGTATCAGTGGCCGACCTGCTGCCGGACGGGGAACTCGTTCCGCAGGAGGGCATAAAAAAAGACCCCATCCCGAAGGATGAGGCGGTGAGTCCTGCCGCGCAGGAGATATTAGACTTTCTGGATTCTGCGTCCGGCGAAGAACTCGCGGACGTGATCAAATATATCCGGTATTTGAAAAGCCAGAGGGGGCAAGCATGAAAATTCCGTCTTTTTCAGATTTCAAAGCGCAGCTCGACATCGAGGCCGCAGCATATGACTTTGAAAATGCGTTAACTGCATTTACTGCGGGAAATTCTCTCCCGTTTTCTGCGGAGCAGGTGTCTGCTCTTGCATCGTGCTCTGTCGCTGTTTCTCTTGTGCTTCTGCAACAATATCATACATGGCTTTCCGAAACGCTTCAGTCATTGCATGAATTGGAGTGAATGGCCTACTCATGCATACCCTCCTTAATCATTCTCAAAAGTTCTTCCTGTTCTTCAACCGAAAGTTCTAACACGATCCGCTTTAGCTGTGTGCGAATCTGCTCTATCTGGCTGCTATCATAGCACACTTCCTGTAAATTTTCCAGCATTGTGGCCTCCTATCTCCAAACTTCCAAATTTCGACGTCTATTTTTGTGCAGGTTCGGCATTGCTGTGGCTGGTTCTAGGTGGTAATATGTAATTTTTTACAGCGCTTGCATAGAAAACGCTGTAATCTGGTGGTGATTTCAGATTTTCAACTTTTTTAAGAACAACAAAAAGCCAAAATTCAAGATAGAAATGCACGCATTCGAAAACGGTCACGAGGTCGAGCTCAAGCCTGATGCTTCACCATCGAGTGATATTCCGGACTTCGAAGAGATGAAGTTTATCAACGAGCATATCAAGCCGTATGAGGATATTATGATTGGCTTTTCCGTCGCGCTAAAAGAGCGGCATGGGCTTGACGAGGAAATCAGTCTTCTCGAATGCGAGATTTCCGCATATAACGATCTTCGGCAATTCTGTATATCTTGCGGAAGAAAACAGTATTTTGAAGAAGAGTGGGGAAGGCCCCTTCGGAAAATGCCAGGAGGAACTACATATATTACCCCAGCAACTGATCGTCTAAACTATTTAAAGGAAAACTATCAGGAGTTGAAGCAGCGAGAAAGTATAAGAGTTTCTATTCTTCCAACATTAGATGCAGATTTACTCGCTTTTATCTCTAAGGCCCAGCCAGTTTTACAAACCGATATATATAAGGCGTTTGATAATGCCATCAAGGAAGACATTAAAGAGCATCTTTATTTTCTGGATAAAAGCGGGCAGATATCCCGGGTAAAGCACGGAAGCACCTACGTTGTCTCGCTTCATATGTGTTTATAAGGCATTTTATTCCCACTCTCTTAATGCAGCACGTGCGGCCCCCGGCGTTCTTCCTGCTCCCGGCCTATGTCGGCGACGCAGGAAAAGAGCAGCGGCACGCCCTTGATGTAGTCCACGCTGACGCTGTGCACGTCTGTCAGCTTCGCGCCGTCGACCGTCACGTCGACCCTTCCATTGTTTACCCGGATGTTGATGCACTCCATATTTTTTCCTCCTGTCATTTATTATAGAACGATTGTTCTAAAAATCAACATGGTATTATGAACAAACAGACCGCGTTATTTTTGGGAATCAGGAATCCGATGGTGTACAGTTTATGGGACTGATGATTTGATATAATATTCGGTTTGCCCGGCCCCATCGTATCTGGAACATACGGTGGGGCCATTTCAGCAGATGCCGGATTCAGGAACTATCTGCTACGTTTTCATTGTACCAGATAATGTTTGTAAGAAAAGGGCGAATCCTGCGTTCTTGTCATATGTTTTGCATTTTTATATGGAAAATGTAAGAAATAAAACTGAAACTTACGAATGGAGGCGTAATCATGTCCGCAATACAGGATCTCGCTCCGTTTATCGGCGCGTATCAGGGGAAGATCAGAAGGGCAAAAGATGCAAGCGGGATGACGTTGGAGGAGCTGTCGAACGAGTCCGGCGTTTCCTTCTCTGCCGTGAGCCGATTATACGCTGGAACACAAGCGGATCCACGGCTTTACAACTCGGCTGCGCTATGCAAAACGCTCGGGTTGTCGCTCGACGAGCTGTTCGGCCTTGAAAATCGCGTCGGAAGCCCGGAAAAGCTGACCAAGCAGATCCATCACGTCGAGCTTGAAAACGCCAAACTGGAGGCAACAGCGGCCGTGCAAAGCGCACAGATAAAGTCTACACATACAATGTGTTACGTCCTCGCCCTGTTTTGTATGCTGCTCTCCTTTTCTCTGATTGCCTGCCTTGTGACGGATGCGCAGAGTCGGAGCGCAGGCCTCATTCGCGATGGATATTTGTCCGTAGCTGCATGGGTTTGCATTGCCCTGATCGTAGGTTCAGCGCTGGCTTCGGCAATTACTTTCTACGCGATCCGAAAAGAACGTGGAGGGAAACATGGAGTGCATCAAGTGTAAAAAAGAAATTCCAGACGGCGCGCCCTACTGTTGCTGGTGCGGGAAAAAACAGGAAGCGCGGCGAAACCGGACACGCGGGAACGGGCAAGGAAGCGCTTACCAGCGAGGGAAGACGTGGACGGCGCGTTGGACAGAAAGAACTTACCTAGACGAGAACGACAAGCTTCGGCAAAAGATGCGAACAAAAGGCGGGTTTACATCAAAGCGCGCCGCCCTCCAATATGCTGCAAACCCTCCGAAAGAAGAGCAGCGAAGCCCCACTCTCAGAGAATACTACAAAACATATCTGCGTGGGGATTATCTATCCTTATCGGCTGATCGTCAGGGAGCGGCGGAAAAGGCTTTCGAGCGCATGAGAGAAATCGCCGACCGTGAGATCGACGCGCTTACCATCGCGCAGATACAGGATGTTATCGACCGCAACGCCAGCACCTATTACACACGGAAAGATATGAAAACCGTCCTCTCCCACTGTTATAACCTCGCAATCGCAGAAAAGCAGACAACCGTGAATCTTGCAAAGTACATAAAGCTTCCGGAATTGGAAGAGAAGTCGCCGGAACCGTTTACCGACGCCGACGTAAAAAAGCTATGGGAAGCGTATGCAAAAGATCACTTTGTCGGTTTTATCCTTACGATGATCTATACCGGCATGATGCCCGGTGAGCTTCTGAAGCTCAAGAAAGATATGATTGACTTTGAAAAGAATGAGATCGTCCGAGGCGGCATAAAGACAAGGAAGCGAAAGGAAACGCCTATGGTCTTCCCAGATTTCGTTGCGCCGGTGCTGCATGAACTATGCGAAGAAAGCAAATCGCGCGTCGGAAATATCTGCTGCATAAACAAAGATAATTTTTACAAGAGATATTATGAGTGTTTGGAGCTTGCCGGAGTGCAAAAGCTACCACCTTACTCATGCCGCCATACAACCGCTACAGCCCTCGCGATGAAAAATATCGACCCGTTTACGATCAAGGAAATCATGCGCCACACGAAGATAACGACTACCCAACGGTATGTACACCCGGACATGAAAGGCATGGTCGATGCCGTAAATCAGTTGCAAAACGAATCGCCAGAGTGAATTCTGTATGCTACAAAATATGTTACAAATGCCAATTTCCCCAGTGTTTTCAATGGTTTTTTCTCCCCTGCTAAGGGAGTAGGCGTCTAAAAAGCGCGCGAGAGTTCAAATCTCTCCTTCCGCGCCAAAGTACCGATTTTAGCTGTTTTAAAGCTAAAATCGGTACTTTTTTATGCTTTTCGCCACATTTTCTGCGTATTTTCAAAAAGCGAAAAATCACGTTATGACACGCTCTGTAACATAAAATCATTTCCCGTATGCTACATTGTATGCTACAAATTCAGTGCAATGCGAGGGGACTCCCCTATTTTTTGCTACATGGACTTTATTTTCCGAAGCATGGAATCATAGACTTTTCGGTTCACAAGCGATAATGTGTCCATAAGTTCATCAACGACCGCCCAAGCCTTTGCCGGGTTTTTCCCAGCTACCGCAAGTAAAAACTCACTGTCCCCGTACTCGCCAACGATAGCCGGTTCTGCGGTCACAGGGGCGGGAGCGCCGGAGTAGGAACCCACATGCCTACCGCCATCGCCCCGTTCCTCTTCCTGCATCTTATCGCGTATCACATAAAGATCTGCCAGTTTGGCATAATTGGGATAGCTGGATTCCTCATACTCCAGCCGCGCTATCTCCTTGCGGATCTCGGCTTTATCCAGCATATCGCGCCTCCTTATGCCCGCTCGATCTGCTCCATGCAGCGGCGGATCGCGTCACGGGTTTTATCGTCGTCCGCGTCGCGCATCATATCGTCCAGCTGCGCGCGCATATGCTCGTGGGCATCAGCGCGGGTATAGCGGCCCATTGCGTCACGGCGGCGGCCACGGTAAGAGCTGCCCCGGCCGTAAGTACCGCGCATATCCGCCTCCCACTCGCCATCGCGGGAATAGCCGCCGTCTTCAGCCATCTCGATCTTGTAGGTATTCTTGATGGAACTCGTCAGCTTCTGGATCGCGTCCAGATCGCCCGCAGACATTTCACGCTTGTCGGCGATTTCATCAAGCTCTTTGCAGAGCATTTCACGCAGGTTTCTCAAATCGTACATATTGCATCCTCCTCTCACGATACGCGCTCGACGATCATATTGCTATTTGCGAAACTGATCGCCTGCGCGCTGGTGTTCTTCGCCGCTACAGTCAGGCAGCAGCCGCGCGGGACTTCCACGAATGTGGAAACGAAGATGTTGAAATAGTTCTCAACAGCCGCAGGGGTTACGGTCGCTGTGGCGCTGCTCAGAGGTTCGCCGTTGATTGCGAGCGCAGCGGTAATGGCACCTACTGTTCCGCCTGTAGGTACGGCGATATTCGCGCCAAAGGATACGCGGAACTTCGCCTTGCATTGCTGCGTAAGCCCGCGCAGCGTAACAAGCCCGCTTCCTTCGCGATGTACGATGCACGGCTTTCCGCAAGCCGCCGTGGAGATCAGAGGGACGTTCTGCCCAGCGGCGACAGTTTGAATCCCGGATGATGTAAATTCAGCCATAAAATCATTCCTTTCTAAAAGCGCCGAATTCGACGCGGTTAAAAATAGCGGCGGGACGATTGCCCCGCCGCGTTGCTATCGAGTATCGGCAATGGGGCCGACCATTTTCGTGAGGCCACGAAAAAGCTCTACGATGTGGAGTTGTTACGCGCAGTTGCCGCAGCCGTAGTTGTAGCCGCTGTTGCAGCAGTACGGATTCGCGACAACATAGGCCGGGCTGGGACTCGGGCGAAGCGTGGAAACAAGGTAATTGTTCTGCGCCGCCTGCGATGCTGCCAGCTGGTAGCCGAAAAGCTGCTGGTTCTGCTCGGCGATCTTCGCGTCCTTCGCCGCAAGCTCCTGCGCGGTCAGGCGCTGGTCGATGCTGCGGAAGCCGCAGTTCATCGCGTCGATGATGTCGCGGGTGGTGTTCTGCACGGTGTTGCGGGTGTCGCACGCCTGCGTCGCCATGTCATAGCGCACCTGGGCGATTGCAGCGCGGTTTTCGCAGCAGCACTCCTGTGCCTGCATCGCCATGTTGTTCAGCTGCTGCATAAGCGCGGCCTGCTGGTTGCAGCGGGAAAGCTCGGCCTGAGCAAAGCCGTTTGCCATCGCCATGTTGGTGCCGTTGACAAGCTGCGCCTGCTGGTAAAATCCGTCGCAAAGTCCCTGATTTACACTGTCGATCTTGCGCTCGATGTTGGAGAAGTCAGAGGCCAGCACATAGCCGTCTACAACGCCGCCGGAATTTCTGCCGTTGTTGCCGAATCCGTTTCCATTGCCGCCCCAGCCGCAGAAAATGGCAAGGAACAGGATGATGATCCACCAGCCATTATCACCGCCGAAGCCGCCCCAGCCGCCACCTGTCATGCCGGTAGGCGCGACGGGCATTGTCATGGTCGGAGAGCCGTCATTCAAACTCATATTTTTCATTCCTTTCGTAGATTCAAAAGATTTATCTCAATCGTGGCCACGATTTTGATCGTTCAACTGTTCGGAATTCCCGAACTATTGCAGCAGTTGCCGGAATTGCCCCGCCACCTGCTGCAGCTGATTCAACTGCTGCTGCGAGATTTTCCCGCTTTGCACCAGCTTTCCGACCTCCGCTTTCGGGTCGCCCTGAAATGTCTGTTGGAACTGCCGGAATTGCTGCACCATATTTTGGAGCTGCCCCATCGGGCCGGGCATCTGGCCGCCGCCGAGGGCCTGAAACAGGGGGTTAGCCATCGCTTTCAGCCTCCTTTGTCTTTCTCACCGGTCTGGCGCTGGGTGCCGTCAGCTTGGCTACCAGCTCTTCAAACTCCCTGCGAGTCACATATTCCTCGCTCATGTCCCTTCTCGGCGCTGCGGGCGCTGGTGCGGCCTGTGCGCGCTCTACGAGATCGTAGGTTGTCATGGCCGGTTTTCCGCTTGCGTCGGCCTTTTTCACGTACACGACAGGCGCATTCATATCCCAGAGCGTAACGGCGTTGTTAGGCGCGACAATAAAGTCGTTCGCCGCCTGCTCGTTCGGAACCCAGATGATCGACTGATTCTGCGGCTGCTGGGGCTGCGGTTGGTAAGCCGGCATCTGCGGCGCGGGCTGATACTGCGGACGCATCTGCATCTGCGGCTCCTGCATCTGCGGCATTGGCGGCTGATTGTAAATCGGCTGCTGATACACATACGGCTGTTGTCCAAACATCATGTTTCCTCCTTTGCCCAATAAAACAGTGGAATTTCACTCCCAGAATCCCACGTGTCAAAATACGTCCCATCCTCCACGCACACAACGTGGCTTGATAACGCCAGCACATACACGCCGCGCGGATGATCTGCGCAGAAATCCGCGACGGTATAGCAGTCCGGGCACGTGTTCGGGATTACGTTCCGGGTAAAGCCCTGCTGCCGGAGGTAAGCGCTCCATACGCTGTTTGCGCTCGGCAGATCTCCCATGATGAGTCCTTGCAGGCACAATCCGATATACACCTCGTCCCAGCTCTTCCCGGTCGCCTTTGCGATGGCCCGGACGGTGCAGTCCCCGACTTTCAGCCCGGCGGGGTTTGGATTAAAATAAGAAAAGCCCATACCGAACACTCCTTTGATGTGTCCAGTATGGGCTTTTTTACGGCTTCTTGTGCCTCAGTTGTGTATCAATTTGGTTCAAAATTGCCTGCGGATTACTCCACGGGCTTGTTTTGCTGCATATATTTGTCGATCCACCCACGGATCAAGGCGCTGGGCGTTGTGCCGTTTGCTTTTGCGGCAGACTTAAAATCGTCAGCAAGGTCGCGCCGCATCTTGCAGCTTACCAGCGTCATGTTTGTGGCGTCCCACTTGTCGCGGGCGCGCTTTTGGGCCTCACTCGGCATGATTCACCCCCTGTTCTCATCGCCACATGGCGACGCACTTCGCAAGCATACGTCCGCTTGCGCTGCGGATGCTCACCGTTCCCTTAATTGCGTCACCGTCCAAGCGCTCCGCATCTTCGATATAAACGTTCATAATAGTTTCATCCTGCGTGAACAGGAATCCGTCACCGGCTTCGGTTTCGGCCACCCGGATAAAATCCGGAAGTTCAACTTCGGCGTGGAGCCAAGTACCGGGGAAGTTTTCCTTCGCCTTCGCCTTAATGATGATTTCGTCCGGAACGTTCCGGAAATCAGAATGGATGCGGTAAAGATGTGCAATCATTTTTTATTCCTCCTCTAAATCTGCTTGCAGCTTATCAAACCATGCTTCTATTTCCGCCCGGCAGTTGGCCGCGTACTCTTCATACGTTTCGAAGTCTCCGATAATGTATCGGATATTGGTAAGCCTGTAGATTTCGAATGTATGGATATCCGCGAAACGGTCCGCGATCTTATGCCCTTGTAAGTTCTTATCGTAAGGTTCGTCTCCTACTGGAGCCATAACCTTCGCCAGGATTTCCGTTTGTTTCTCATACCATGCGTTGCGTTCTTCCTGCGTCGAAAACCGCATCGGTTCCTGTGCGCGGCCTGCGTCGCGCCCGGCATCCATGATTCTTGTGATTTCTTTTACGTTTTCCATTGTAAGTTCCTCCTTCTCAGCGCAGTGCATCGATGATCTTCGACGCGTTGGATTCATTTACGATCAGTTCAAGCTTCTTCACGATGTCGACAAGTCTAATTTTGGAAGTGCGTGCTACGATTGCCGGGCGGTTTTTCTTGAACCACGCTTCAACGGACAGCCCCTCCGCTTCTGCCTGCTTTTCCGCTGCGGCGCGGCCCTCTTCACTCATGTTTTCGAGCCGGACTTTATCTTCCGCCGCGAAGAATCGGGAAAGCTTTACGCTGCAGCCGGAAAGATCGGAAGAGATGAACTTGGTGCGCAGGGACTCTGCATAAGCGATCTGTTTTTCGGAGATACCGGTGATCTTGGGAAGCGGATGCTCGGTGCCGAAGTTCTCGGCAATGTACGCATTCAGTTTGGAAGCCGCCTCGGCTTTTTTTGCTGCGGCGTAGCAGGACGGGCAGACAGTAACGTGTTCCGCCGCCCACTCTTCGTAGGAAGCAGCGGCGCTGCTGTTGGCGCAAGTGCGGACGTGCTCGAACGTGCCTCCGCAGATTTCGCATTTGCAAGTGATCTTCGCCTTTGCCATCTCTGTACCCTCCGTAGTTGGTTTTGTTTTGCTTTATCTTATGTACCTATTATATACCGTATTACCGTATATGTCAATAGTTTTTTTCAAAAAAATAAGCGCCGATTTCTCGGCGCTTATCTCAGTTATACAGTTTGCTGGATGTCCGCTGCATATTCCGCATGATCTCCGGCAGGCGGCGCTGGACCGTGGCACGGCCCAGAAATAATTCTGTTGCAACGTCTACCTGCGGAAGCTTATCCACAAAATAGAGCTGCGCGATCTTCTCATTTTCTCGGCCAAGATTGGCCTGATAGATTACGGCCTCCATATCCTTTCTGGTCAGCCTGCCCAGCTCTGGCGGCAGCTTGGCCCGCGCCTGCGGCGACATACGCCCCGCCTCCTTACTTATCCTTGTGATTCAGCACAGCGATATTGCCCTTGTTGCTCACTTCGAGATCCAGCGCAGCGGCCAGATCGCGCACCTTGACGTAGTTCGTGCCGTCTTTCAGGATGCGCTCAACGGCGACTTCCTTGCCGTCCACGATGATTTTGCTCTTTTCTACCATTTCGGTTTCCTCCTCTGCATTTTTTCCATCTTCGAGGGCCATCACGGTATGGCCCTCGCTTACCAGTACGTCCCCGCGCAGGAGATTCGCGTCCGTCGTTAGATACTTGCTGCCGATCAGCAGCTCGAAGTCTCCCGTTGCGGGCCAATCGTGCAGCATACAGTAGGTGGTGCAGCTGTTGCCCTGCCGACGGTAGAGCGCTTCGACCGACGCGCAGCCTGCGGCCACGGCGCAGAGCATCATGAGCGCGGAGCAGTCCGTCTCGACGGGCTTTGTAATCTTGCTCACGTCCCACCCGACGGCTCTGGCGGCCTCATACGCCGTGTTCCTGCCGTCCATGTCGTAACCGATATTCCGGTTTTTAATCGCCGCCTCGCACGTCTGCGCGGCCAGCTCGGCCTTTTTGCGGCTCTTGTAGCGCAGTATGCCGAGCCAGCGTCCATTGTACCAGTTGGAGATATTCAGCTCCCGCCCGGTCTGATTGCCTGGCTGCTGGTTGCGTCCTCCGGTTTCCCCAAGACTGGCCTGTCCGATCTTGATGCTCATTTCTGCGCATCCTCCTTCGTGGCGTTGTCAATCGCGTCCTGCGCTTTCTGGCTCTGTGTGCCAAAGTAAAACGCGATCACGACGGTATACACCATCATAAAGTCCTGCGAGATCTTCCCGGCGACTGCCATGTACGCAAATACCGCCGTCAGCACCAGCGTGACGATGGACTTGACACTCAGCAGATTGCCGAGCCGCTTTTTGATGTTTTCCATAAGTATGCTCCTTTCAATCTTTCAGCACGATCTCCGCGATGCGTGCTGCCGCTTCCGGGCCGTACTTTTCGGCCCATTTATCCATGTACTTCTGCGCGTACTTCGCGCGGTTCTCATTTTTGGCTTTCCAGAGGTAAAAGCCGCTGGAGGACGTTGTTTCGGCCAGCACCGCAAGCGTGATCTCCGTCAGATCTGCGCCTGCCGCGCAGGCGATGATGAGCGCGATGCTGACGAGCGCGCTGCAAATCAGCCATTTCTTACTAAACTCCATTACTGTGTCCGCATTGCGCCTCCAGCTGGTGCAGGAACTTTTTCACGTCGCCGTTTCCGCCCAGCTTTACGTATTTCTGCCCGGCAATCAGACGTTCAGCCATTGGCATTTCCTCGCTCATGATCGTAAGGCGGAGGATTGCCAGATACTGCTCATCCTGATGCTCCTGCATTTTCCCGAGCTTTTTGTCGATCTCGGCTAGATGCGCCTCCTGCGTTGTGGCCTTGCCGCGCTTTTTCTGAACCGCGCTGACGATGGCATTGACTACCGCCGTCAGCGCGGATGAGCCAAGCGCGGCGCAGGCGAGGGTGACGATGATGGTTTTGGTGTCCATTTTTCTGTACCTTTCTCTTTTATTTTGCCGGGCTAATCGTCCGCCATTTTGATGTAGGTGGTGGTATCGCTGGAATAGCTGATCGTCGGCAGCGTCGTGCCGCCGAGGGCTGCGTAGAGGGCCGGGTAGGCCGTCTGATCGAAGGTTGATCCATCGCACGCGTGCCACGGGGCAGAGAGCACGCGGACGGTCGTGAGGATATCGCCGATGTGATAATTCGGCTCCGACAGCTTCCCGAATGCCTCATTTACCATCGGGTTCGCCGGTGCGTCGCCCGCTCGCCAGATCTTTGCAGCGCTCTGTGCCGTCAGCAGGTTCCCGGCCGTGAGCGGCGTTCCGGCCTCCAGCGGCTCGTCCTCTGGGCGAATCCATTCATAGCGCAGGCGGTTACCGCTCGCGTCATATACCCCGTACCGGACGGCCCCGTTTGCGAGATCGTTTGTGCCGATTCTATCCCGCATGGCTATTCCTCCAGCGCCTTGATGTAGGCATTGCTTCTTGTGTCCGTCCCGATGGTAGGGATTTCTTTTCCCGCCGCGCTATAATCGCAGTACGCCAGCCCATTCGATGATATGTATGCCGCCTCCCCGTCCGGCGATAGTGCAATACTGTCGACTCTGCTCCCCAGTACGTCTCCATATACCGGGCCGGATGCTGGAGCGCTGATCGCAATGATCTTTTCCGCTCGATCAGCACTTTCAGATTCGCTTGCGGTTTCTGAAAGCACCAAAAGCCCGTTTTCGTATTTGCCGTTCGTATAGTTGTCGAGCGAGTAGCTATCGGTTTTGTAGGAAACTACCTTCCCGTTTTCCCACGTTGCACCGTAGTCCGCAGAATACCTGTATACCATATATCCGCTATACATCGTGGTTCCCGCACCAGAGAAAGCAGCGTTCACCAGTGCAAAAAAAGCAATTATATTTGCCCCACAATGGTAAGCTGACATCAGGGCGTGATAGGTGTACGTCGACGGCTGGTTGAAGGACGGAGTTAATTCTTTGATGTTTACGCTGCTGACTGCCTCCCACGTCGGGTTGATCAGGGTTTTTGCCTTTGAAGTCTCCAGTATGTCGCTGGTGCTACAGTTCAGCTTGTAAAAGCAGTCCTTTTCTTCGGCGTAAAATACAATTCCGCTGATAAAATCTGGGATGCTTACTATTTCCTTTGTTGTTTGGTTTACGTAGCTGGCACTTACTTGTCTTCCCGTGTAATTGTTATAGGCTCCGTATTCGCCCCTTACTACGTAGATATACAGAACGTTTGGCGTAATAAACATCTTCAGTCCAGAGCTTCCAGGCAGGCTGCCGCTTGCATATAGCGCAAACGGCGTATCGAGGCTACGCGTTGTGTACACTCCGTTTAACTCTGTGGAGTCTCCGGAAAAAACAGCGTAATAAGTGCCGTTTGCATACTGCACATCCGATACCAGCAAGAGTCCGGTCGGCATATCTGCCTGCTGCGTCCACGTCCCCAAATCTGGCGACGTCCAGAACTTTCTGCCGTACAGGCCGACCCATTCCCCATTCAGATACCACACAGCTACAGGTTGAATATTCGATGCCTTCAACGCCCACGGAAGCGGTGCAGCAGAGCTTCTGAGCACAGAAAACAGTTTTGGATACTGCTCCTGCGATACAGTGCGCCCGTCACACGGCAGCCATGCGTCGGACAGGTCTGTGCGGGCGGTGATAGCGATATCGCCGACTTTGGCCGTACCCTCCGAAAGCTTGCCGAGCGCGTCATTCACGGTTGGGTCGTCCGGCTTCTTCGAGCCGGGCCAGATCTTCGCGGCGGTTGCATCGGACAGGAGATTTGCCTTGTTGAGGGGCGTTCCCTCGACGGTGGGCGCGTCCTCGCGCTTGAGGTATTCGTAGTGGTTGAGCGTGCCGTCGGCGTTATAGACGCCGTAGCGGATCGCGCCGTTGGATAAAACCTGTGTTGGCTGCCTATCTTTCATGTGAGTAATCCTCCTGCGGCGCACTCCGCCGCGCCGGTGTGGCGAAAAGATTTTGCAACGTTGACGATTAAGTCTTCGCAGAGTTTCAGGATGCGCTCGATGTTGTTTGCATCGGTGTAGGTCAGGCGGCCCAGCTGCGGCGCGTCCGGCGTCCCGGCGGGATACGCAAGCGCGTCGCGAATGTCCTGTATCTGCCGTCTGTATGTCTCAGCCTGTGAGGCCACTGGGATGTCCGTGACGGCCCAATCGGTTTTCGCTGTCCACGTGATGCTCTTACCGCAGATCGCGCCAAGGCGGCCCGCCAGATAATTCAGGGCTGTTCCCACGCGGTTCAGATCGGAAGCGTTGTACGCGCCCTTCATCCCGGCCAGCCATTCCGCCTGCTCGGCTGCCGTCATGGCCGCGAACCCCTTCGCCGCCAGCTCCCGCACCCGCTCCACGTCCGCCTGCGTCCGGTCGGTGACGAGGTTGTCGATGATGGTTTTGGTGCCCATAGTTTTCTCCCTTCCGCGCGATCAGATCGGCACAAAGGCCGCGTCTGTCCAGTCGGCCTTTTTCCCTGCCTCGCCCCTTTTTCCGTCAGATACCGGCAATGCAAGCTCACGTCTCCGTTTTTGCGGTAGGCGTATTTGCAATAATGAGGCTCCATGTTTCCTCCCATATTCTCAAATTTACGCCTGTTCCTGCCAACCAGCCGGATATGCCGATGGCGAATATACATTCGCGTCAATCAAACTAATGTAATGCTTTCCATTGAACGTCACTTTGTCGCCCTTTTTGTAAGCATCATGTGCACCAGTAGGTTGCACAAATTCTGGCCATTCATCCAGTGAAACGACTACGAACAGCGCCGGTGTAATATCAGGTGTCCAGTCTGCCTGTGAGGTATGCGCCTGAACCACGCGATATAATACGCCATTATATTGTAGCCGCTCATCTACCACATAAGTATGCCCTACTACCCACTGTGGGAATAGCTCTACTGCCTGTAGCGCATCCTCGTCAGTTAGGTTAGTAGCCGCTTTTTCGATATAGGGGCGTAATGCTCTAGCTCTTTCTGTGTAACTCATCAATCTGTCTCCCCAAGTAAAATTTTTACCGCTGTTTCTGCATCTGTGAGTGGCAGTGCAGCGCCCATTGGAATCAGTCCTCCTTCTTTTAACTCGTTATAGTTCATGAACTCAGAAGTTAGGAATCTTTCTTTCAACTCATTGGTAACACTTTTGGATGCTGTCGGCTCAAAGAATGATGATACGCTTTGGATTTTCTCATGAAGCTCCGACACGATGGATGCAACTTCATCATATGTTAGTCGATTGTTTAGAGCTTTTAAAAGTGTATTTCTCCACTCACCTTTAGCACAGAAACAATCACTTAAATTAATACCGTCTGCATAGGAGCAAAGCATTTTACCATAGCACATGATATACACGACTCTTTTGATCGCAATTTTGTAATATATGGTCAACTTGCTCTCTATGGCGAAGAAATAAGACGATATTGTGTGATATAGTACGTCTCTGTTCTCGGCAATAATACTATCGCGGTTTGATTTAACCCAATCGGTCAATTCCCCAGTCGATAAGAAATCTTCCGGATATAAGAATTGATAGATATGAGAGTAACCATTTTCTGCGTTTGAGAAAGCCGAGATGAATTGATCAGCTGGCCAATAGATGATGTTGTAACCATCTTTGTTTTCAATTTTCCTTTGGCTTCCAGACACAATCAGCAAGTCTATGTCAGACGTAGCATGATTAGTGCCAAGAGATCTACTTCCACCTATTACTGCAAAACCTGTTTTAGTTACTCCAACCATATACATTCATCTTCCCTATATAAAAATTGCCGCCAGAGTTGCCAGTATTGACTATAAAATCTACGGATTTTGTTGTTAAAGTGACAGTCACAAAATTTGTACCCAGCACATAACCATTACTTGTGCTGTTAATAGAGCTGTATTTATTGCTATTGTTATCATTCTTCCATAAGACCAGCTTGTATATTGGGTTAGCCACTTGCTCAATGACCATAAAATTACATATACCGTATTCATAATTTCGCCTATCAACTGAGAACGTCAAAACGCCATCCTCAATAGCAATATTAGATGCTAACAGTATCGTTTTCTGCGGAATCGCCTGAATGGCCGACACGAAGCCGTCCGGGTAGACCAGTGGGTCAGAGATGCTGCTCTTCTCCCGGATAGCTGATGCAACCTTTGTCAGGTCAGCCGTATTCGTCAAATATTCCGCCATCAGAAACTCACCCCATTCGCATCAGGGATTGTTACAGCCGCCCACGCGCCGTTGACCACGCGTAGAAATTTTCCATTATCGGTAGTGGTTACAGCTGGCACTTCGCGCACCGTGACAGCTCCGGTTTTGCCGTTGACGGACGTGACAGGGGCGGTTTTGAGGTAGTCCGTGCCTGCCACAGCCACGGCCCAGGCTGTCGGCTTTCCGCTGGCGTCCACCGCCTTGACCTTGATAAGGTCGCCGACCTTCGCCCCGGAAGGCAAAAGCACGTCCTGCTTGCCGCTCCATTCGGCTTTGTTTTCGCGCACGTCGCCGATGGCCTCGTCGATCTGCGCGCCGGTATACTGGCTGTTGTACGCCATGCGATCACTCCTTCATGCACAGGAAATCCTCTCCGTCAGCCGTTTTCATGGTCTGCGACTGTCCGGACGGGATAAATCCATAATTGTCATTCCAGCTGCCGTCCGCGCCCTGCGCGAACAGCGAAATTCTGTATTCTCCGTCTCCGGAAAGCAGGAAATCGTCGTATACCTCAAAGGTGCGCTGCGTGCCCGCCGGGGTCTGTGAGAAGGACGCGATCAAAGCGCCCTTCCCGCGGCCCCAATCCTCGCCGGACTTCGTCGCGCGGCACTCAAAAGCCGTATAGGCGATGTCCGACGAGAATGTGACGGTGATCGAGTCGAATCCCGAGACTGCCGATATCTTGTTGCCCGTGATGGAGAATGTCAGCTCTGGCGCGGCCATTACGCGGCGCTCCACGTCCCGGCGGCGTTTTTGACGAAGACCTTCACGATCTTCACGCCGTCGCCGGAGGACGCTGCTTCGAGATCCGCGCCCTTGATGGTGACGTTGATGGCGGTGTTCTTCTTGTAGCCGCCCTCTGTGCCGCTGACGTTGGTGGAGCCGCCCGTCGTCGGGATCTGCGTGCCCGCCGTGTGTAGGCTGCTCGTCGCCGGGACGACGCGGACGGTGTATTCCTCGAAGTCCACGTCGCAGACGAAGGAGAACGCCGCTGCGTCGTAGCCCGTGACCTTGGAGATGCGGCTCTTGTCGGGGCCGGTGATGGTCACGGCGGGGATCGAGGTGTTGAGCGTGATGGAGTCGCTGGCCGCAGTCGATTCGTTGCCGACGTCGTCGCGCACCTTTACATAGATCGTCTTCAGGCCGTCGCCGTCCGGGAGCGTAATGGATTTTGTTGCGGCGAACGTCTCCCACGACGCATCTGCTTCCTTTGCCGCCGCCTTTGTGCCCCAGATCTTCATCTGGTAGCCGGTCGTCGCGGCGTCGGTGACTGAGATCTTCGCGGTGACGGTCGCGCTGGTCGCGTACTGCGCGCCGTCGTTCAGGATCAGCGATAGGCCGGCAGGTGCCAGCGTATCAAGTGTCAGATTGAAAAAACTTGCCATCTGGATTTATCCCCTTTCTTCGCTTGTGAGTTCGATGTACAAAAAGCCGCCAGGCCTTTCGTAGATGGTTTCTGTGCCCAAGCGGGCGGATTTGATGCCCATGGAGCCGATGAACAGCTCCAGAATGCGTTTGATTCCAACTGCCAGCATGTTATCCCTCCAACAGATACAGTGTCCGCGCGTCCTTTTTGTCCAGCGCGTCATAGTCCGATTTTGTCAGCACGCGGATCTCATCGATCTGCGCCGATGCAATGCCTCCTCCGCCGGAGCCGCCGCCAGCACGCACGGAAACGTTAAAGGAAACGTCGATCGGGTCGCGGTTCTTGAGTTCAAATTCAATGCCACCCATCACAACACCGCCTTTGAAAGCGCGTGCGCAACGTCGATCTGCTTGATCTCCGAGCCAATCACGTCACCGCTCTTGAATTTCACGCGCACCTGCATCTGGCAGAGCTTCGGGAGCCGAAAGGTCTCCTGCTGGGTGAGGGGAAACAGAAACTTTCCGTCCTCGTATCCGATCTCTCCCGGATAGCTCTTTTGCAGATAAAGCAGAGAAATTTCCACCTTTTCAACGCTTGCAACGTCCAGAGGCTGCCCTTTATTCTTGATGGTAACACTAAGGTTATACGAATCTCCCTGTACCAAATGCCGCACCTCCGTTCTATGTGCCGATAATCTTGCATTCTGCCGCCGCGATTCCGCTGAGGCGAATGTCCATACTGGTGATCGTTCCGGTGATCTTCGTGCCCCACGGCGTTGTGGTCTGCACGTAATCGCCCGGGGCTTCCTTGTCCACGATAATTTTGACACTGTGCGTCTGACGGCGCATATAGTAGTCAAAGACGTGCTGCGCGACGGCGGCAACGTTGTCGCTGTTGACCAGCGTAGCGTCGCGCACCTCGATGACGTTCGGCTTGGTCTGCGTGGTGGCGTTCGGATTGGTCTTGGACGTGACCGACGTCGTGTGATAGTAGGTCGTACCGCCGACCTCCACGCTCTCTCCGCTTCCGGACGTCGAATAGTTGTGTGCCGTCACGCGGATCTCCGTGACCGCTGCCGCCGTTTCAACGCTGCCGCCCGTGTATGTCCGGTCAAGTGGGATCGTGGCAGGAGAGGCCGCTGTGAGCCTCCGGACGCGCACGCCGCGCGACGCGCTTGTGTCGATGGTCGCGCGCAGGGCAAAGACGATCTGCTGAAGCGCCTCGCGCTTGGTACAGTCCGGGATATAGCCCGTTACTGTCTCGTTCTCCAGCGCCGCGTCAAAATCCAGCGTGAAATGCGTGCCAAGGATCGAGCTTATCAGCTCTTTTGCGTTTTTCTCGCTATAGATTGCCGCCGCAAAAGGCTCATCGTCCAGAATGCCGAGTGCATCCTGGCAGGAGACATCATAGAGCCGGGCGCTCGACCGGGACGAGCTCTTGATGTAAAAGACGCCGATCAGCTTTGCGCCGTCGTATGCGCTGACGGGCTGCTTCTCTTGGAAGATGAAATCGATATCGTCCGAATTGTCAAGCGTGAAATCCAGCGTGTTGATCTCCACATCGTCAGATATCACGCTGATCCCCTCCGTGACGTTGACGCTGCGCAGATCCTCCCGCTCGAATTCCCGGACGATGCCGAAGAAGATCTGTCTGAGTTTCGCGTACCGGTACGGCAGGCTCGTCTTCTTCAGCTCGATCACGAGCTTGTTGTAACCCGAGACAGGCTTCGCACAGAAATACTTCTGTCCGGTAGGCTCGAAGTCCTGTGTCGCAACGACCGTCGTACCGTTGTACCACGTCATGGTCAGCGCACTGCAATAGTCTCCTGTCCCGCCGTCAAAATAGAGGAAGATACCGGAGGTCGTGAATGTTCCGTCCAGTGTGATTGTCAGCGTTGGGTTTGTATCGAACGTGCAGTCGGCTTTACTTGGCGTGGAGGACCAGAATGCCGCCCGCTCGTTTGTGAGCAGTGGGCGGGAGCCATCCAGCACCCATTGATTCAATTCGTTTGTGGCAACGATCACCGGCTCCGTTCCATACGGAAGTTCTGAAAGATCAGAAAACGGCTGCGCGGCGGTGCTTGCCACGCTTGCTGCCGCTGCTGCGCCGACGGCAACGTCCTCATAAATCACGCGTACACTCATGTCGGTGTCCTCTTGGGCTTCATGGCGACAAAATTGATCGTCAGGCCGCCCCATTCGTTGCGCCCGTCGTAGCTTCCGGCGAGGCTATCCTCTCCGTTTGCAACGTAAGCGTCAAATGTCAGGGTTCCCTGTGCGTACGGGACTGTGAGGACGTGACTGTTTACCGGGGCGGAAATGTTCTCATAAAACTCATCATATTCTTCCGGGTCTGACGATACGGGATCAATTTCCAGACTGTAGTTGTAGTATGTGCCGATGATATCTCTGGTCATTGCTCCGGTCATAACGCGCCCGGCGTTGTCGCCATCGAGGACGGAAAACGAACGTTTGAGATCTACGACGTGCAGATTGTAATACGGCTTGCCGTCAAGGCTCAGTGCGCTTCTCATGCTTTCACCCCCGCGAGCCTGACGCCGACGCGCTGCGACTCCTCATTGTTGAGTTGGTACACCGCGCGGCCGAGTTCCCGCCTGTCAAGCTGCAGCACAACGGTCATTTGCCGCGCGCCCACTCCGCCGTTTTCGTTCATGGCCTGCTTGAATGCCTGTACCATCGTGGAAAGCGGTGTCTCGATGTTCGTCCCGCTCTTCTGGTCGCCAAGGACGGCCATGAACTCCCGGTTCGGCGGAATGACTGCGCCGGAGGCGAGACGGGGGAGTTGGACGTTCCCCCAGCTTACAGTCCCAAGATCCACGCCCGGGACTTTATTCAGCAGTCTAATTGCGCCGTTCACGAGTCCGCCCAATCCGCCCAACGCACTGTTGATTCCATTCTCGATTTGGGCAATCAGACCATTCATGGCGTTTTTTGCAAGATTGGCCCACCATTCGCCTGTAAATACCGGTGCAATGTTCTTCTTCCAGAAATCTTTGATTTTGCCCCAGCAATCTTTAAGTTTCTCGGTTATGAAATTCCAGTTCGGAGCAATAGCAGCCGCCAAGCTTACGCCGCCAGCCGCAAGAAGCCCAAGTCCAAGAGGAATTCCAGCGCCCGTAAATAAAAGAACCGCGCCGAGTGCGAGAAGTGCGCCGCCGACGATTGCTGTAATTTTGCCAAGCGGCCCCTGCATTTTCCCCTGAATTGTATTCCAGTTGACGGCCACCGTTGCTGCCAATCCGATTGCGCCTGCGGCCATCAATCCAACGCCAAGTGGGATATTTGCGCCCGTAAACGCAAGGATCGCACCGATTGCAAGCAGCGCCGCGCTGACAATCGCGGTAATCTTTCCTATCGACCCTTGTAGCTTTGCTTTAATCGTATCCCAGTTAATAGCAGACGTTGCAGCGAGTCCTGCCGCTCCGGCTACCATCAGTCCAATGCCGAGCGGCAGATTTGCACCGCTGAATGCGAGGATCGCGCCAAGCGCAAGCAGTGCCGCTCCCACGATTGCCACAATACCACCGATGGGCCCTCGCAGAGCCTCTGTGATCGTATTCCAGTTTACAGCCGCTACCGCAGCAAGCCCTGCTGCTCCTGCGACCATAAGCCCGATGCCGAGAGGGATGTTTGCGCCGCTGAATGCCAAAATTGCGCCTACCACAAATAATGCGCCGCTGACGATTGCTGTAATAGCACCGATTGGGCCTTGCAGCGCTTCCGTGATTGCGCCCCAGTTTGCCGCTACAGTTGCCGCAAGGCCGATTGCCCCGGCAATCATCAATCCAAGGCCAAGTGGAATGTTCGCGCCAGAAAATACAAGGATTGCGCCGATTGCAAGCAAGGCAGTGCTTACGATCGCCGTAATAAGTCCGACTTGTCCTTGCAGGATTTCTGCAATTTCGCCCCAGTGATTGCTTACCGCATCCCACACCGCCAATGCACCAAGCGCCATCAGCGCTATGCCAAGTGGAATGTTCGCACCGCTGAATGTGAGGATCGCGCCAAGCGCAAGAAGCGCCGCTCCTGCAAATAATTCCGTGATTGATGTCAGCTGATCCTTTACCATGGCGCTGAAATCAGGCGCTATGGTATCAGCGCCAATTCCGCCGCCCGCTCCGGCGCTGCCACCAGTTCCGGAATCTCCTGAAAGCTGATTGATTTCATCAAACGACGCCATGCTTTTGCCGGCTTTTTCTGCCGCATCTCCAACTCCAGAGATTGCTTCCGCTTCTTCTCCGTATGCCGCAGCGGCTTCCGACGCAGATTTTGAAAACGACGTTCCGAACAGCTTTGAAACCAGTGTTGCAAGTGCGTTTACGATTCTGGTCAGTACGTTCACGAGCAGGACAAAAGCCGGAATAACCACCTTCATAATCGGCTGCGCGAGTGTGAGCAGCGCGCCCTTAAGCCGGGCAACTGCCGCGCGCGCTTCGTCGCTTTTCATGATCGTTTTTCCGATCCAGCTGCGCAGTTGTGAAAGGCCGCGGGAAATGACTGTGAAAACCAGCGCACGATTAAACAGGTTCCCGAGCCTGCGTCCGAACTTATCCATGCTTTTTTCGACTCTTGCCGATGCCTCCGCCATTTTAGCTGAGGCTCCACTTGCATTTGTGATCTGCTGCACCAGCTCTCCGGCTTTAGCCTTTGCAGCGTCAAGCGCAGCAGTCTGGTTTATCACCTTGTCGGTGATCTTTGCATATTGACTCCCAAGCTTTTCCGCCGTTTTGTTTTGCTGCACCAGCAGCTGTTCCTGCTCTTTGATCTGCGCAGCAACCTCCGCCTGTCGAGAATAAGCGTCTATGTACTCCGCTGGATTAGCCGAAGCGCTTCCGGACGTGATGCCCTTTAGGCGGTCAGCCTCCGAGCGGAGCGATTTCAGCGCGTCTTCCGTCTGCTTTGCGGACTGAAGCGCAGCGTCCAGCTCCTTTTTAAGCCCGCTCTGCGTTCTGGTATCCTCGTTTAGCTTGGCTTCCATCTTGTCGATTTTCGCGGACAGCGTATCAAGCTCCTTCTGCGCCTTTTTCGCGTCCGCGTCGACGGCGATCACAATTTTTCCATCTGCCATATTTTCACCACCTTTTCGGTTGATTTTTGTCATTATTTGTGTTATCTTCCAAGTAAGGAGGGAAGAAATATGAGTGATTGCATTATCCAAATCAGCCGGGACAATTCTTTTTACGGTTCTGGCCTGACCGTCGGCGTTGCATTGGATGGCTGTGATGTCGGCACGCTGAAAAACGGCGAAGAACTTCGAGCCGTGGCCGCTCCGGGCCAGCACGAACTTTCTTTTTACCGGTATCGCCGTCTGGATAAAACCATATCCTTTACCATTGCCGAAGGGCAGCATAATGCTTTTTTTACCATCAAAATCAACGCCTCGAACCGCGTTGACGTTGTTGGCGGGCTAAAAACCAAGAAGCAGGCGAAACGTCCCAGCGGTTGCCTGACGGCTTTAATCGTATTCCTCTGTCTTTTCGTCTTTATTGGCGCGGCCTTTGCTTCCTGCGGATCGTCCTCCAAGCCGGAAAAGGTCGGAACCTCAGTTTCTTCTTCGCAGCAGCCGCCGCAGCAATCCGATTCCGGGCCTGAAACATTTGGCGTTGGGGACCAGGTCGTTCTAGACGGCGTGGCGGTCACGTTGCTCAGTGTTACCGAGAATTCCGGCCAAAATTACGTCTCGCCGGATGATGGAAAGGTCTTTGTTCTGTGCGAATTCGAGATCGAAAACAATTCATCCCGCGATATCGCGTCCAGCACCATGCTTTCATTCGAAAGCTACATTGATGGCTATACAACCAGCCTCAGCCTCACCGCCATGATGAGTTCCGACGAGCCGCAGCTTGACGGCACGATTGCCGCCGGGAAGAAAATGAAAGGTGTCGTCGGATATGAAGCGCCGCAGGATTGGAGTGAGATCGAGATTCGATTCTCTCCAAGCTTCTGGGGTAGCGAAATCGTTTTCGAGTATAAAAAATAAGTTTTTCCTGCTGCCGCCCCTTAACCGGGGCGGCTGTTTTTTGTCCCGACTCCCCATACGGCAAGCAGGTCGGCTTCGGCCTCCGAGTATGTTGTCTTCAGATCGACGATATCCCGGTTGCGCCGGTAGAAATCCCTCTCCTGTTTGTCGAGGCTCTTCCCTCTGGCCTTTTTATCGCGGATAGAAACCACCTGTGCATACAAGCAATCTCCGATTTCTTGATAGTACGATAGAAACGAATACCAATGCAGGTATTCCAGCGCCCTGACCTCGCAGCCCGCGATTCGGTTGATAGGCGCAATATAGAGATCAAAGTCCTGCGCCCATGACATGATCTCTGGCTGCTTTCTCTTCTCTCGATTCTCCTGCCCGTGGTCGATGAAGCGGAAGCACTGGTTCAGGGCTTCCTGATAGTCGCTGACGGGCATTTCTTCGAAGTCGGGATAGAAGATGGTCAGCGCCGCTTCCGCCTTATCCCGCTCGTCCAGTTCCCTGTCTGTCAGGGCTACGAGGATATCGAGGATTGCGCGGTAATCAGATTGGATCGCGTATTCTGTTCCGTCGACCTCAACAGAGGTCGGCAGGGAATAGATCACTTTCCCCATCTATCAATATATTTCGCGAACAGGGGGCCTGCGCGTTTTCCATCTATCTGTATATTTCGCAATCCTCGGGTTGGTCTTCTTCTGCTCTGCCGCGAAGCTCGTGTCGATCTGATCGATCACGGCCAGCATGAGGTTGCACCATACTGGCAGGCCGTCGGCCAGCGCGTAGACGTTCATAGTGCCGAACAGGTCTGCGCAGACAGGCTTGGCAAACAGACCGTCGATCATGTCCCGCATTTCCGCGTCGCGGCGGCGGGCAATGGCGAAAATCTCCTTCTTGTCCGTGCAGTGGTCGACTTCGGCCTTATACGCCTCCTGCTTCCTGTCCAGCTCGTCAAAGGTGTTGAAGATCTGTTCGACAAATGCGCTGTCGGTCGGGTTGAAGGAGACTTCCGCCGCGTCGTTCAGCTTGAACGATACGATACCGGTTTCAAATTTGATTTCAGGCATTTATGCAGCCTCCTTAATCCGAATCCGGCGTGAACGTGATGGTTCCATCCGAACCGCGCGCTGCGGTTCCTGTTGTCCTGTTTCCGCCGTATGTCACTTCAATGTCCGAAGCAAGAACGCCGCCGCCCTCGCCTCCGTCTGTCGTGACGAGCACCGCGCAGGCGTCATACTGCTCTGCAAACGACTTCCCTGCGGAGTCCTGCAGGTATGTGTGGATGATCAGGCATTTCTGATTTACCAGAGCGGCATGGTCCTTCTCCACGACTGCAAGATTGAGCAGATGGTTCATCACGTCGTCACCGCCTACAATCTCACTGCCGGAAAAGCTCTGTGTCATTTCTGGTGTCTGTGCGTTCGTGTACACGTGCCCCAGAATGTCCTTCTTCGTTTCCTGCCCCCAATCGTAGTTGATGGAGCTCTCCGTCACCTTGACGCCCATCGCCGACCACTTCGATGTGGTGCTGTCGCTGGTGTCCAGAGCGGTAATCAGCATTTCACGGACTGCGCTCTCGCCGTTTTTTGCCGCGATTGTGTATTTATTTGCCATAGTTAAATCACCTCATATGTCAGTTTCATTAGAATTTGATGATCCTCTGTGCCGTCCTCATACCGGGCGAACAGGGCCGAGCGGCTGACAGCTTCCATGCGCCGGACGCGCATCCCGTCGCCCAAATCCGGCGGGTTCTGCATGGCCCAATCCCCGAAGCGGTTCAGCATGGCGTCGCATTTCAGGCGCTTGTCGTTGCTGTTTCCGGGCTTGATGCGGGCGATGATCTTGAATTGATATTCCGCCTCGTGCCCTCCGAGGATGAATTTTCGTGTGATGTACGCGCCCTGAATGGTGGACAGGGCCATACTCGCCGAGTCGGCGGCGAGGAATTCATAATTAATCGTTGCGGCCGGTATGTCGTCGTCCGAGAAGGAATTTGCCCAGATCATCATCTTTCGGGAGATATCCTGTTCTTCCTCCGCAGATACCAGCCTTTTTTGCTTTTCAGCGTCCATTCTTCACCGCCTTGTCCGCTACACGAAGCCATTTATCAAGATTTTCAGCCTTTGACGCCTCGAACCAATGCGATTGCGCCTGATTGTGTCCTGACGTGTTGAACACAAGATTTTTGTCGGTCAGTACCTTTGTCCCGCCTTTCGGCGCGTAGGTGCTTCCGGTCTCCGGGTCTACCATGACTTTCCCGTAGTACAGGAACCTTGCGTATGGGCCGGGATAGATAATCGCATTCCCTTCCACCTGTGTTCTGCGGTCGAGGGAACCGGTCAAGAATGGCACATACGGGGCTGTGTCCTTTCTTGCCTGAAGTGCGACAATATGCTCCGCTTTGGTACACGCCTGTGCGATTGCCTCATGCAATTCATCAAAGCCGTCTGCCTTTACGCTGAATTTCAGCATATTAGGCCCCTCCGACTTCGAAGTGTCTCATGTCCTGGCTTCCGAAGTCCTTCATATCGACCTTTGTGACCTTGTAAACGTCGTCATAGAGCATTTCAAGCGCCTGCTCGGTCTTGTCCGGCTCCACAACTTCACCCTTGATAAAGAATGTCGTTCCGCCGTTGCCGTCCGTGGAGAGCGTCCAGATTCCGCTTTTATCAGTTGCACGCCAGAATTCCTGCGGGCCGACGTAGCGCTTTTCTGCGCCTGTCACGCCGTCTACGGCAGGCGTAGAGAACGGGATGTAAAGATTCACCGCATCCGCGCCCTCAAGCCCGCTCTGGCGAACGTTGGCCGCCTTGGAGGCTTCCAGCAGAACGCCGCGCAGGACGGTGATGTAGGTTTTCTCCACGTCCTTGAATGTCGCCGGGTCTGTCTCCTGCGAGACGTTGTAGATGGTTACGGTGTGGGGGAACATGGACACGGCCCATACCCCCTTGCTTTGAGTAATCCGGTCGGTCCGAGGTACGCCAGCACGATCTCACGGCGGCGTGTCTCTGTCCGCTGTATATCCGCCTGCGACAGATTGCGTGAACCGAAGCTGCGTGACCAGCCGCCTACTGTCTCGCTTGATACAGGCCGGTCGGTCGTGTAGACGAGGCTGTCCAGTTTCGCGGCGTCCTGCTCCAGATCGGCGAGCGCGCAGACGCAGTTCTGGACGGCTTCGAGCTTATCCCCGGCAGCGGAGCGTGCGCGGCTCATGGTGATGTAATCGACATAAGCCGACGCTTTGCGGGCGAGGCCGCAGAACTGCTCCTCATCCAGCGCCGTCCCGCGGTACACGGTCGCATAAAACTCGTAATCGGCGTAGATCATGCTGCGCCCTCCTTCCGGTCAGCCTCCGCACCCGTCATGCAGGCGCGGAGGCTTGAATTTACTTGCTTACGTCCGCGCCGATGAACAGGCCGTAAGGATCGGGCACGACCGGGATAAACAGGCCGCTCGCCTTCGTCCAGGTGGTCTTCGGGTCAGGCGTTTCCCACTGGGTGATCGTGATATACTGCTGCGCGCTCTTGTCGGTGTACGGGCCATAGCCCTTTTCTTCCGGCGTCACGCCCCACAGGCCGACGCCGAAGGAATTGGCCGTGCCGTTGGACAGGAACGCAACCTTGTCCTCTGGGAAGAAGCGATGCGTCTTTTCCGCGCCGTTTGCGGCCTGCGCCTTATAGCGCTGGTCGTTGGTCGTGATCTGGCCGAAGCCGAACAGCTCGGTAAAGAGGCTGCGCAGCTTCTCGGTGGTGACGTATGTACCAGCGCCGACCGTACCGTATACGAGGGTCTGAATGCCCTTGTTGGACGCGAGTTTGCGCAGGATCTTCGTACCGACGACCATTTCGCTCAGGGCGTGGCCGGAGGCCGCCGCCTGATCCGCGATGGCCTGAAACTGGCCGACGATATCAGCATCTGCGCCGAAGTCGATCTTGAAGCCGGTGTTTGCGGACGGAACGCCGTAATCGACGGTCATGTTGAGATTGTTTTCCTTGATGGTCATCTTGCCGGTCGCGATGACTTCCATCTTTGCAACTTCGGTTCTGACCTTGACCGCATCGGCCATCAGGCGCATATCGTCGAAGACATAGCTCACGATTGCGTTGTCGGCATATACGCCGTTTTCGTTGAGCAGCTGCACCCGCTCGGACTGGTTGATCTTGCGCTTGATAAACAGCTTCTCAACCTCTGTCTTTTCGAGCGCGGGGCGCGTGGCGATCTCGGCCTCGGTGTCAAAGGCGTGGACGGTCGCCATCGTGGGGATCTGTGCGCCGTTTGCGAGGCGCAGGTACTCGGCCTTGAGGCTTTCGGTTTTCTGATCCGGGAACAGCCGGTCTCCGAGGTAGGCCGGGCGCGCGACGGAAATGTTCTGCGAGAAATCCAGACGGTCAGCGTCGGAAATCAGTTCAAGAATGTCAGGCATGGTGTTTTTCCTCCTTCTTTAGGCCGTAGTCCACACGGGGTACAGGGTCACATTGCCGGTCATTTCGACCTTGGAGACGGCAGCGCCGCCCTTAGCCGTGCTCCAGCCGGTCTGGGTGTTGCCGCTCTTGGTCAACGGGTATTCGGTCGAGACGTCGGCATAGGAGCCCTCTGTGTAGACGTTCTCGTCGACGGGCGGCGTGCCGCTGCCGTCGTTTTTGTCGTATGTCACGGTATAGCCGCGCGTGATCTCCGGCGCGTCAACAAATGTGAAGCCCTTGCCGGACAGCGCGGTCTTTGCTGCGGAGGCCAGCGACAGGCGGTCTGCCAGCACACGGCCCGCGACCATCACGGAGCCGGGCATATTGCCGTCCGTCACGTCGATGTCCTCAAATACGAGGCCGACGGCGTTCGAATTGTCGGACGGGAACGGCGTGCCTGCCTTGACGATCTTGTACTTGCCGTCCTGCACGCCCATCGACGCGGGGATTTCACGGGTTTTCAGGACGAGGCCGACTTCGCTTTCGAGGAAATTCGGCCTGACTTCTGCTTTTGTGTTTACAACGATAGACATTTTTCAAATCACTCCTTGTTTGGTGTCTGCGCAAACTGCGCGTTGAACTGCTGCGCGTACATTGCGCCCTTGCTCTTTGCCGCCGGTGCGCCGCCCTGGCCGACGGGCTTGACGAATGTGGGCGTGGGCTTATCTGCCTGAAACGCAGTCGGATCTGCTTCGAGCTGAGCCTTGTGCCACTCGTCGAAGCCGGTCAGCTCGCCGTCTTTCAGTTCAAGGTGTTTCTCCTTGAGGTCTGCAAGGTAGGCTTTCTCGGCGGCTTTGGAGGAGAACTTGACGCCCTTGGCCGTAATCGCGCGGTTCATGGCGTCGGCGTAGTCCCGGCTTGCCAGCTGCGCCTTGTAATCTTCGGTTTCCTTGGTGTACCGGCCCTGAAGGTCTTCGAGTTGCTTGCGAACGCTCTCAGCGTCCCCGCTGGACTTCCTCAGGTCTTCGATGTCCTTGTTGCGGTCTTCCAGTTGCTTTTCCACGGCCTCTTTGTCCGCCTTTGCGTCCTCTGCGGCCTTTTTGTGCTTCTCAATGTCCTTGCCGTTCATGGCAAAAACCTTGTCTGCCTGCTCCTCTGTCAGGCCAATGCTCAGCAATTCTTCTTTTTTCATGGTTTCTCCTTACGGGATAGGCTTTTTAGGTCGTCGCCATGACCTCCCGCCTGCACTTTTAGGCTTGCAGATAGCCAATTTTTTGTATAAACCCCGCTCATGCGGTTTTTACCGAAACAAAAAGAGCCAACCACTAAGAAAATCTCAGTAGTTGGCTCATCGTGCCATTCCGCGCACTCGATTGTGCTGCGGTATCTGTATTACTTTTTCAGCTCTTCCGCCTTGATGATCTGCGCCTTGACTGTTCCGTCCTTCATGCGCTTCAGCTGAACGCGGAACCCGGCGGCAAGCGCCCGCTCAATGGCGGCTTTCAGTTTTTCGTCAATCATATAACACCTTCATTCTCTCCGGCTGCTCTGGCAGCCCTGCGGCCTTGCTAAAATCATGGTATTTCGTGTTCAGGCGGCGCAGCTTGGCTGCTGCGGCAGTCTCTTTGTCCTTTAGACCAGCGGCTTTATAGGCGTTTTTCAGCTTCTTTTGGTTTCTGATTGCCCGCTCAAGCCTGCGCTGCATCTGGGTCGCTTCGTATGCGGTATATTTCTTCCCGTCGAACTCGCAGCCGTGGCCGTCGTCGATGTGCTCCAGCTGCTCCTCGGAATAGGTAGGCTCCATGATTCCGGGGAGAAATGCGTGTTTGTAGTGGCGGCAATTTGCTCCGGTCAGACCGTCTACATAGCCGTAGCCGGTCGTCTCCACGAGATCCTTGTACTGCCCAAGCGGGTCAGGCTCTCCGTTTTCGCTTTTATAATAAATTTTCCCTTGCCAATCCTTGTGGCTCGACCACGGGGACGGGCCGGTCTTGTCTCGTGCGCCGGAGTGGGCTGTGATCTCAAAATACCGGGTATCCAGATATTCCGCCGTCTGGTCGGAATACTTGTCGCAGATTTGCGCCACGCCCGTCATAACGGCCCGGCGGGCGGCCACGTCGATTTGATCTGTGTGACCGCTCTCATAGTCTACGACTTTGATTCCGCTCTCTGCCAGCTGCTTGACGGCGTTGGCAATCGCCTGATTATAGCTGATCGCCCCGCTCTGAATTTGCAGCGTTGACGAATTTAAGGCCCACTGATATGCTTGCGCAGGCGGAAGCATTCTCTGGCCATTGTCCACTAAAAACCCCAAAGATTGCGTCAGATTTCGGAATTCTCCGAGCGTCTGCCTGCGGATCGCGTCGATATCGGAGGCGTCGGCCAGCTGGTCAGGCTTTGTCACATCGGCCAGCGTGATAAGGTCGTTGTAATAGCGCTGGTTGCGCTCTACAACGTCGTCCAACAGCTTGTTCAGCTTCTCCTCGCTGACATCCGCCGTCTTCTGGATCGCTTTTTTTATCTTCTTGAGATCAATGCCGTGTGACCGCAGCGCTCGGATTGCCTGAACAGTCACTTCGTTCAGCTGATCTTTCAGCGCAAGCCTACTGCATATCTCATCGAGAAGCGTATCTTCCAGTCCTCGGAATAATTCTGCGAGTTCTTCGGGGAGCGCGTCAAGCAGTTCTGGCTGAAACGGATATTTCATACGGGACGCCATGTTCCGCTGCGCTTGTTAGCTCTGCGGTATTTCTTACCATTTACTGTAACTTCTAATGCGCCGGACTTCTGAGCAGACACAAAAGCATTAGAAAACGCCTTGTTTTCTGCCGCTTTTTTGTTCTTGCCGGACTGGTCGCGTAGTTTTCGCATATAGCCGTCCATTTCACCACGCGCTTTTGCGGCTCTATCTGCTGCACTACCTGTTTTCTGCGCCGTTGTCAGTCGTGCCGGACCACTCACATAAGGGTTGACTGCACCAGCCGCTGTTTTAAGTGCAGTTGTTGCGAGAGTTGCCATCTGCTTTACTGCGTCTTTCTTTTCAGCGTCCGATAGCTCAAGCCCGTTAATTTCGGCAGCATTGCGCTCAAATGTGCGCCTAATAATATCGCCCATATCGGTTACAGATGCTGCATTTGCCCTGTCAATGTCTTGCTGCGACAAGAACCGAGCAAGGCTCATGCCTCGCCCGCGCCCGGCGTCTCCTGTACCAACAATTCCTGTTCCGCCGCGTCCCCCCATTTTGCTTTCCTCCGTTTCACAATATCGTCATAGTGCGGGTTTACCCGTATCACGTTCCAGTCGCATTCTTCCGGCACTCTGCCGTAGAAGATCACCCATTCCGGGGATAGCCGTTTCATCATTTCTTCGTAGCCGCGCAGGAACAGGCGCTTGCTTTCAGCGTTTGCCTGCGTTCCCACCGAGGAAACCGCCACAGCACCGCCGACAGGCTCGCCATCAAAGCACCAATCATAGCTGCTTTCGTCGCTCCACGAAATCGTTGGGTATACCGTCATGCCGTGCAGCTGCCAGTATGCCGCCAACCAATGCTTGCGGTAATGGTTGTATATCTGCATCGCCAGCGGCATATCTGTGTAGGTAGAAAAGTCCGGTGCGCACACCGCCGCAAACTGCGTCAGCTTCGGAATGTACTTGTCTGGTGTGTTCCAGTATCGAATGAATTGGTAATCGTCCACGAAGAAATGAACGATTTTACTTTTCGTGTCCTTTGCCGTGTAATGGTAATTCACGGGGATAAACTCGCCATAGGGGTAATCTTTGACCGGCTCGATCTGCGGAATATCGTACTTGCCCACGCCGAGGAATGTGAACTTGTCAAGATTTTCAAAGTTAATCATAAATCCCCCAGCAAACAAAAATGCCGCAAGATACATTTCTGTACCTTACGGCATAGCAAGCGCCCGGATTCTAACCGGAGTTCCCGCAGTCACGGTGTAATCACCCTATACGACTACTTGCTATGCCTATTATACCAAGCCTTTTTTACGAATGCAACCAGTTTCTTTTCGTCGGCCGTCAATGCTCTTGTCCCGCCTTCATCGTGGTAATACCCGATGTGCGTGTGTGCTCCCTTAAATTGCTCATGGCTGTGCAGAAGATTGATTGTTTTTACACGCTTTCCATCTGCACCGTAATAGCTGATTGCATTGATTTTGCCCTCATCGTTTATCGTTGCGTAAATGCGCCCTTTGGTCATAGTTTCCAATGGGTCTTTTGCGTTCAATGCCGCATTTTGCTTTACAAACTTTACGTTCCCAGCTTTTAGAAGCGTCCTAAACTCGCTCCCGTAAGGCTTACCCTTTTCGCTCATGCCGCTGCTTGCGCCGCGTCCGCCCATGTATCATTCTCCATTTACATCCAGCGACCGCCACGCTGTTTTGCTTTTGCGTTTCCAGCCGCCGCCTGTCTCTTGTATTTTTCGTACTCAGATCGTGCGCCCTCCATCGCCGTAACCGCCTTTTCCTGCAAAGAAATTTTTTCTCGGATAGCGGCTTTCATGCCGTCAATGGACGCTTGCGACATTCCATAAGACTTGCCCATTTGATTTGCTTCCCGAAGGTCACGCTTGAGCGCGTCAATGTCTTTGCGCGTGTCAGCAATCAGACTTCTGCCGGTAACATCTTGATGGACATACATCTGATAACCGATTGCGCCTTTGGTAGTGCCATCCTCGATAGCAAACGCAGCTTCAAAACTTCTGGCGTTCTCCATCTCGATATTGTAGGAGCTTTTGTAATCGGGGGACGATGTGTTTCTGCTGCTAACGCCACCGGCTCCACCTCTGCCGCCCATTACTCTACCTCCTGTTGCTGTTCAGTTACCATATCCTGTGCTCTCGGCAGCATTTTCTTTGCAGTCGCTTCGTCCTCGCCGTACCATTTTGCGCGGTATTCCCAGTGGTTCAGAATTCCATCAGCGAGGTCAAGCCGGTCGTTTGCCCGCTCTTGTTCCTTCTTCTCAGCGTCGTCAAGGATGGAATCGCCCCAACTGTAATCGGCGTTGTACGTCCCGGCAGGCGCGAGGTTGTAGAGCGTCGCGTATGTATCGAGCGCATAGAGCAGGCTGTCAAACGTGTGCTCAAGCGCCGTCTGGATGCTGTCGATCAGCACATATTTGCGCTGCTTACTGTTGCGTATCTCCGTCGCCGTCTTCTCGATGGTCTGCGGATCGGAAATATCTCCATAAGCCAATCCGACGTTGAACTCGATACGGCGAAGCGTATTCTGGAAACCTCGGTAGATTGCTTCGTCGCGGATCTGCGGCTCGATGTACTGAAAGAATTCGCCGCTAGGGGAGAACGGTCCCAGTTCAAACATACGCTTGTTGAACATATCCGCAGTCGAACTCGTGCCATCCATCAGGACTTTGCGCTCGCTGGAGCGATATTCCCAGCGCAGGCGCTCCCACTGCTCATCGGCCTGCTTGATCAGCTGCACAGTAGCCGCGTCTCCGTAGACGGACATTCCGCAGGGGCTGTTTGCGTCCGTTGTGTTGGCCGCAGGCGGTCGGAAGTACGCGAAGAGCGGCCCGCTCATATTCTGGATCGTGATTTCCGGCTGAATGTCCGCCCATTCTGGGACGGCATTCAGGGGTGCTTCCGCGCCGACCGTGCCGGAGGTGTCGCTGTAATATGCTTTATTGCGGATCGTATAGGTCGTGCCGTCCAGCTCGTGCGATTCGAGGCGGATATAATACTTCCCGCCCACTTTCGCGGGCTTGTCCCGGAAGACGCCTCCGATGCAGCGCCCGGCAGGGTCAAATTTCGTCGGCTGGAACGCCGCCGCGCCGGTCACGTCGACCAGCAGCTGCTCACCGTAGATATACGGCTTAAATGCCACGCCGCCGAGCGCAAGCCCCAGTTCTAAGGCGCTGTGAAAATTCTCTTCCGCCCGCTCAAAGCAGTCTTTCAGATAATCCGCACGGGCGCTGCCGGTGATGTTAGCCGTCAGCTCGGCCAGCGTCGGTCGCGCGATCTCCCGGCAGATCGCCGCCGGAAGCCCGACAGCAATGACATCGCACGTCTGCCAGGGTGGATTTCCAATAAACATCGCGTACCAGAGGCTTATATTCTGCTCCATCTTCTGGCTGACTGCCGGAGATACGCCGAATTCCCGCTCGGCCACCGCCTGCGGGAAAAGCATATTCCGGAACCACCCTCGAATGTTTGTCAAAAGGCTCATTTCTTGATTTCTCTCCTCAAAACGGTCATGCAAAAATAGCGGATACTATCGCACACGTGGTCGTTTTCTTTTATCACGCGGTCTTCTCCTGCGTCTTTGTCCCAGCTATAAAGGCCAAATTCCCGAAACGCGTTTTTGCAACTCTCATGGAATTTGATTATGCCGCTTTTGATGCAGGCCCCCGTGAAGCGAATGCCGTCCAGCACGGCGTTGTTTGCTTTCCATACAGAAAACTTTCCGTGCCGCCGGATGCACTCGGCAAAGGACGCTGCCGATGGGTCGAGCACGACACGCTCAATGCGGTATCCGTCCGCGAATGCCTCTAAATCCTGATAATATTCTTCGTCAGTCTTCTGCCGCCCGCTCTCGCGCCCGCTGTGGTAATATTCTTTCTCCATGACGGCCTTGCCGCCATATTCCCGCCACAATGCAAAGACGGTAGGGTTCTGTGTGCCGTAGTCCGATGAGATCCAGTACCGCCCCGGCCCGCCCCGCTCACTCGTGACGTTTCTGGCCCGATCAAACATTGGGTAAACCAGACCCTCGGCGATTCTCCAGAGGCCGAGAATGTAGCGGTCGTAATAAACCGTCCCTTCGTATTCTTTTTTCAGATTTTCTTTAAAAGATTCCGGCAGGAACGGATTGTCGTCGATCGTATATGTCTGGCTGAAAATATCAGCGTTGCTATCGAGGAATTTTTTCAGCCAGTGGTCAGGATATTGCGGATTGAACGTCCCATCAAAGCAAGAATACTCTTTGTCAAGGCGGCTTTTCAGCAGTGCGAATACTTCTTCCGACCAATCAGCTACTTCGTCCCCATAGCAATATTTAATCGACGCACCGCGAATCTTGGAAACCTGGGAAACCTTCTCGGCGCCGAGACAGTAACATTTCTCTCCGAATATCCATGCCGTGTTATCACTGGAAATCGTGCCGACAAGCATATCGCCGTACAGATTCCGCATCGGCTCCAGCACATTTCGCTCAATCGTGGATTTTGTTACGCCGAGAATGACAGCCAGACCATCTTTTCCAATTCGCTCACGAATCCGGATCGGTATGATCCATCGAAAATCGAGGTAAGTCTTCCCGCTTCTGGTGGCTCCGCCCTTGAAATTCCATCGATGCGTCCCGTATTTTACAAATTCACGTTGTTTCGGACTTAACAGCATCTTGGAACTCCTTCAGCATCGAATCAAGCTTCTCCATTGTCGTCCTGTTGCGGTCGGAAGCAGCTGCGTAGCGTTTCATAAGGCTGTCACCGGCTTTCAGCCGGTCGGATAGAGATGCGTCCATGCCGAACTGGTCTTTGATCTCACCGCGCATGACCGCAGTGTAAAATTTCAGAATTTCGTTTGAATCCGCAACCTGCGCCGCTTCCTGTTCGTCCAGCCTGCGCTTTATATACGCAGAAATAGCTGGTTTTGATAGGTTTTCTGCCGCAATCACTCTGCATGATGTTTCTTTGTACCCGGCCTTTTTCGCTGCTTCTGTCGCGTTCCCGGATTTCAGATATTCTTCGCAGAATCGTCTCTGCTTCGGCGTAAGTTTTTCATCCGCCATCGCTGTAAAGGCTTGCCAGCAGCTTCACCACATCCGCGATCTGGTAAGTTTCCAGCAAAGTGACATTCTTCGGTTTTTCATCAGGTCGATATTCGTAAACCATGTATTTCGTCACCATCCTGTCATTTTTCGCGGAATAGGTCTGCATTTGATTGATTTTTATTTTGATTCCGTGGTACAAGAGCGCTGTTTGCAGCTTGTGTGCAAGGGCGCGCAAACTCGCCATAGCCGCTCCTTTCTGCCTCATTCTTTCGTTCTCGTGTCTCCGTGTGTGAATAAATATATTTATTCACACCGGAGAACACGAGAACAGGAGGAGGAGGTTTCCGCAGAACGCTGCGGTGCCGATGAAGAAGGGCGTAGAGTTGATCTCTACGCCCTTATAGTAAATGTTAAATTTGGCTCTGGGACGCAGACTTTTTCATAAAAGCCCTCTTTTTTGCCCCACAAGGCGAATAAATTGCCTGTGCCATTCCTGCGCGGTGCGCTCGGATACATAAACCGCCATTGCAGCGCCCTGCAGGGTATGCGTTCGCTTCCAAAGAACCAAATCTATGAGCCGGAGTCGCTCCGCGCCGTCAACGAGCTGTTCCGTCTCCGCGATTGCATCCGCAACGGCAGCGCGCTCGGCCTTCGTCATCAGCCCGCCGCCCTTATAGCTGCGGATCATCCATTTTGCATAGGCCCACCAGCCGTATCGCGGCGTGCTCATCAGTAATGTTGCCTCCCTTCGCGCTTTGCGCGGTTCGCATCGTGCAGCGTCCGCATACAGCCCCGTGTCGTTGCATATCTCGCCGCGTCCTTTGATTTCTCCTGCTTGTATCTGTCCGCCTCCCGGCGGAATGCTATGTATCGGGTGCAGTCCGTGTGACAGCCGGTGTGCCTGTCCGCACAGCCTTTGCACGGAGCCTGCACCGGTGTAAGCCCTAGATTTCCCTGCATTCGTCCACCCTCACACATACGCGTTTGCCGCCCACCTCGACGACGTAGCCCGTCCGGTTTGTCCTGTATTTGTATTTCTCGGCAGGATACACCCGTCCGCAGACAGGCCGCATTTCCGGGTATACCGGGATCGAGCACGTGATCAGGATCTGCACGCGCTCCGCCCGGCCCGTCACAGCTTCCCCATGTGCCGCCCAGGCGCACGCCTCGCTGCAAAAATTGTATTTTGCCTTGTACTTGGACGGTGCGCGCATAAACGTCTTCCCGCAGGCATCGCACGTCAGCTGCATCGGCGGTCTTGGCGGCTTGCGCTTCACTTTGCTCATGGCCTCCACCCGGAAATCCATTTTACCTTCTCCCAGTCCGTCAGCGTGCAAAACTTGATATAATCCGGCAGATCCGAATTGAGAATCGCTTCTCTTATCAAAAGCAAAACAAACACGGCAGCCGCAAATAAAAGCAGCATTTCAACGAATTTTTTCACTTACAGCTTTACCCCCCTTATGTACTTATCGAAATACGTCACGGCGACAGCCATCGCCGCCCACATGTCCGCCGAGAAACCGTAGAAGAAACCGGGATGCTTTTTCGTCCCCTTTCCGAAGTTCGGCTGGCCGGGCGCGTAGCGGTCAACGAGAGCCTGCCGGATGTTTGCATCTTTGGCAGATAGCGAACCGCACAGATCCAGCTTTTCTTCCCGGCGGAATATCCGCGTCGGCCAATATCCAGCCTGCCACAATATCGTCTGCCAGAACCGCCCGATCCAGACGCAGGTATCGAAAACCTCTTGGCCTACCGTCATGCCCATGCCCGCGATCATCTCGATTGCAACGTCATAGCCGTTCCCGTAAAGCTTCTGCGCGATCAGCGGCAGCAGCACGTTGTTCTCGATCTTCCCGGCCTCCAGCACGCGGCGAATTTCTTCGCCGTCGTGCTCTACGATAACATAGCCGGATTTCATATTCCCCGGATCAATCGCCAGAATTGTGCCCATCAGGCCACCTCCTTTGTTCAAAGTCTTTGCATTCCTCTCCGGAAAAGCACATCCGTTCCAACTCCTTCTCCGAAAACCGTTCCGCCTTGTGCTTCAGGCACCGATACGGGTAAACGTAGTTCTTTCTGTATTCCAGATTCTTGCAAGTCAAGCAGCAATCCTGCATCAACTTTCCTCCTCATGCATGGTTTACACTCCTGTTCCATGCCTCAACCGCTTCAATGTATGCGTTCGTGTTCCATGCTGTTTTCAGGGCAACGGATGTCCCGCATTTCCTGCACTTTACATTGAGCGTCATAATCTTTTTCCCGAAATTACACGAACCGCCTGTTTCTTCTACGTCACCGCCGCAGAACGGGCACGGTTTCAGTTCAGCCATCCTTCTTGCCCTCCGTTTCCTCGGCGGAATTGTGCGTCAGCACCCACAGCTCCCCGGCTCTCTTGAGCCAGTAGAGCCAGTCCGCCATAATTGCATCAATCACCGCAGCCGCCTTGTCATGTGGCATGGCGAGAATCGCCTCCGAGGAAAGCTCCGTCGTATTATCTTCCATCACGGATTCATACAGGCGGCTACGGATTGGGATTCTGCAATACTTTTCCTGTCCGTTAATCGTCCCACGGATTACTCCCGGGTCGCTCATGCCTTGCCCTCCATTTCCTGCAGCGCCTTTTTGGCCTCCTCGCGGGTGAGGAAAACCGTCTTGCCGACATCACGTGCATCCATAACGCCGCAGCGTGATGTGTTCAGCAGAGTTCTCCCATTAAGCGTGCTTATATCTGTCACAGTAAAACTGTAAACTTGCTCGACCGGGTGACTACAGAATGTCCAAAGCCCGTCGCCCACCTTGCACGGCAGCACGACCACGCGCCCGTCCTTGTCGGCCTCGGCAAGCCCGCGGAGGCGGCTAGTCTCCACGCCCAGCGCCTGCGCTGCCAGATTTATCATCGTATCCTCCGTAAACGGAGCCTTGATTTCCTCCGGCGTCAGCCCCGTGTCCTCGTAGGCTGCGAGTCGCTCACACACCGCTATTTCAAACGGGCAATCCTTAATTTTGCACCCTCTGCCGTAGCACGGTTCTTTAAAGCAGCGCGGGTAATAGGCGTGTTTATACGATGATTCGTTCCATTTAGTCAGTCGCTCCATAACTCTTCCTCCACATACCGCCAGCTCTGCGGCGGGCGCGTGATTGGCCCAGGTGCCAATCCGAATTTCGTCTCCCGCAGGCCGGTAAACTCCCACAGATCGCGCGGGTGATCGTAAATTTTGAGATTGGAAATGTGCCAGCCGTAGCCAACCGCAGCACCGAGATACTGGTGCAGCTCCGCAGGCTCCAGGCAGGTTGGCCGTGCAATGTCCGATGGGATTCTTCCCGCGCCGTTAATGTTGATGATCTCATCGCACAGAAATTCCCCGATGACTTTGCCGTTTCCGCATTTGTAGATATAGCACTTAAACGGCGGGTTCATCTTCGGGCGCGTCTTGCGCACCTCAATGGTCTTCTGCCCGCTCATGATCTTCTCACACCACTCCGGGCGAATGCTGATCAAAACAGCTTTACTCATGCTCTTGCCTCCTGTTCCAATTCTGCGCGGAACCGTTGTTCCAGTTCAAACACGCCGCGCGGCTTGCCTTTGTAATAGCCTTTCATTGGCCTGTCTATTTTCCGTTGCAGGTCTTTCAGGCGCTCCCAGTATTCCGGCAGGTAAATACACATATTCCGCAGTTCCCGCAGGTTCTTGTTGCAGCAGCACCAGCACGAAACACGGTCCAGCACGTCATAAAGGCGGATCGTGCCCTCCAGCCACGAAAACCCGTTTTCATAGCAATATGCCATGGCGTCGGCTTCCGGCATGCCCCACTCCGCCAGCGGGTGCAGTTTATACGGCTTCCGTTCTTTTTCCAGTCGCGGCGTTTCGTCGGCAGCTATGCCAACGTAAACCATAGCGTCCCGCGCCTCCGCGTACCTGTCTATGGCTTTCAGCTTCCCCGTGGTTCCCCAGCGGCAGAGGCCGCCACACCAGCCATAACCTTGGTGTGTGCCTTTCTGCTTACTGCAAACCGGCCTTTCCAGCATATCAAACAGGAACGGGTTTTCCGGCTCCAGTCTGGTGTACTTGATCCCCAGCTGCTCCAGGCTGGGTAGCATTTGATCCCGTGTGTGGTAAATCGCCTCAAACTCCATTCCGGTATCGTAGAAAACCACCTCATTCAGCGGGTAGCCCTTGGCAATCAGCATTAGGAGCATGGCCAGGCTGTCCTTGCCCCAGCTGACACTTGCAATATGCCATTTCATTCCGCTTTTGCACCTCCAAACGCCGCCAGGTCGAAATAGATCTGTTTCCCTAGGTTTGTCCGCTCATAAAAACTCTCCTTTGTCAGCGTCCGGATATCCCGCCAGCGCGGCACATCAGGCCAGTGCTTCTCCAGCACCTTCGTCGGGTAATCGGCAAACTCGCATTGTCCGACGGTCGTAAATCCTGCCCACTCGGCAGCCAGATCCAGCCCGCCGATCCCGGAAAACAGGCTCAGATGCGTCAGCATTTTGTTTCCTTCCCCGTCGGCGTAAGCTTGGCCAGCATGATCTGGCCGAGATCCGCCACGTATACCAGCCGCTCAATCGCGGCTTGTTCTAAGCCCATTTCAGTTCCCCTCCGAATCGTACTTTGGCTTTTCCGCCCACGCGATCACGCTGTCCCAATCTCCGCATCCCTCCAATCCAAACGAATGGTTTCCCCAATCGTCGGTATCGACGCGGCACACATCTTTGTCCACTCCCCACTCGGTTGCGATTAGGATTTCCTGCTCATCATCAGGCATAGGGCAGTCGAACATATACTCCGGGATTTCAAAATCCGAATAGCCATGCTCGGAAAATTCAGATTTTTCCGCATCCGTCAGTGGGCGTTCGTTGAGTTTATTCCACAATACCGGCTCGACAAACTCTCCCGTTGTGCTGCCGTCCCGCCTCACAGCGTACTGTAGTGCCTTGTGCTTGATTTGAGACAGAAGCAGTTGAATCTGAAGGTTCATGAACCACGTTCGATTCCAAATTCTCCCGTTCCAATAGATGTTTTCTTGCAGCACCAAATCGTCCAGTGATCGAATACAATCGCCTTCCATATATTTTGGTTTACTCATTTCCTTTTCTCCCATTCCAATCCGCCGAACATAGTCGTTTGCTCCATGTCCGGTTCCTTTTTCTGCGCCGCCATCCGTTTCTCAACTGGCCTGTACTCCCGTTCTGGGTTAAGAACGTCTATCGAGCAAAATTCGAAGTGTGGGCAGCGGTTCAGCCGCGTTATCTGACGGTCAGTTCGAATTTCGTCTTTTGGCTCGCACCAAATCATGTCATCACCTTGAAGATAAGCATTTACGCAGTATCGGCAGTATTGCTTCATGGATTCTCCTCTCGCATTTGCAGCAATCGCAAACAAATCTCATGTCTTATCCTCCTTGTTTTCCGCAAGCATTCGCTCGACCGCCTCCAGCTGGAACGCATCAAGTTCGTCCCCGTGGCGCTGCACGCCTTGCTGCAATCGGGCAGCGCCCTTTGACACCGGCCCTATCACCCTGTCCACAGCCGCACGTTCCAGCGGATTCAGTTCGTCGTGGTGCCCCTGCACACCGTAGCCGGGCTTTGCAGCGCGGCCGAGCGACACAGGGCGTGTGCTGGCCTCTTTCAGCCAGTCAAACACGATCCCCTTGTAATTTGCGGCCATAGAGCTGGTTATCACGTCGATCATTGCAGCCTCGCCATATTCCTCTGCGGCTTTCGTGATCTGCGTAACAAGGCTTTGCAGGCCGACAGGCTTATACTCCTCCCGCCGTTCTCCCTTGTATGCCACCCATTTCTCAACGGATTCGCGCAGTGTGGGGGGAAGGGGGGAAAGAATACTGTCCATGTCCTTTTCCTTTGTCCTTTTCCTTTGTCCATAGCTTTTTTTGCTTTCCTCGGAAAGCATTTGCTTTTTTTGCTTTTCGTTGCTTTCATCAAAAGCATTTGCTTTTTCGGATTCAGGCCGACCGCCCTGCTTTCCTGCCTCACTTCTGGACGCGGAGACGGCTTTTTGCGCCGCTACGGATTCGTCAATGTCCCGTCGAATCGCAGGCCAAATGAAACGTTCACTCCCGCTGAACTCTGGCTCTGCTCCCGACTCGCGATAATCCATCGCAGCCAGCACCAAGCGCCCCACCTCAGCAGCACTGTACGCCTCGAAATAGCTCCTGTAACTCAGCCACAGCTTGACGTATTCCTTTTTATCTCCCATCCGTCAGCCCTCAGAACGGAAGCTCGTCGTCGCTTTCGTCAAGCTGTTTGAATTCCTCTGTGCTAGCCGGTGCAGGCGTTACAAAGGATTCTGCCTTGCTGGGCTTGAGATACCGGATACAGTCGCGTGTCACACCGTCATTTCCCTCAAACGGCTCCATGTGCAAAATGCAGTTGCGGCCTACCAGATCGTCAAGTTCAAAATCTGTGCCCGGCTCAATGCCAAGCGCGTTTGCATATTTGCCGATCTTGTCTGCGTCATACTCTCCGGTATCGCGGTCGGGCCAGAAGTTCTTGAAGATGTGCTTCTTCTGGTATTCCTGCTCGACGTCCTCACGGACAACGAAATCGAACTTGATGCACTCATTTCCGTTCTTCGTTACGCTGTAGCCGCACGATTTCAAATAGCACTCATAGTCGCCAGCCTTCATCAGACCGCCATCATTCTTTACTGCCTTAAATCCCATCTACTTTTTCCATCCTTTCAGTGTTCATTTCCCAATGTGTAAAATAATCGTTGATATATCCATTTGCCAAAAGCCAGTTGATAAAGTGGGAGATCGTATCTTCGATAGGCTCGAAATCGCCGCGTCGGTATGCTTCCGTGTAGGTGCTTGTTCCGTCGAAGATCAGATATGTAAATTTCGACGCGCCGGGTAGCAGATGCAGATACATCGGGTGCTGCGGACTGTGCAGATACTTGCCGTATTCGTACCGCTGCACGCGCTTGATATCGTAGATGATTCCGGCCTTTACATAGTCGCAGACACCGTAAAGCTGGAAATCCAAGCCCGCCACACGAAGCCGCCCGGCAACCGGCACTTGCGGTTGACCTCCTGTACAGATACGGGAAAACTTTGCTACAGCCCGGTCGTATTTCTCGCTGACAGGCTCAATCGGTACGCCCGCAACCGTGCTGTTGATTGCCGCCTCGAAGTCAATGCCAGCCTGCATCGCCTGCGTTGTTTCCTTCTCTTCACGCCGAAGCGTGGAGAGGAAGGCGGACAGCGCCGTGTCTGCATACGCATCATCCGCATCAAGAAAGTGCTTCCAGCTGCTCAGCAGGCTTTGTGTCAGCCAATACATAGGCTTTTATCTCCTTATCGTATTTCAGACCGAGTTCCTTGCACTTGTGCTTGAACTCTGCGCCAAGCTCGGCGGCGCTAGTCAGAGCGTGATGGATCTTTGCCAGCCCTTCCCGCGCCTTTAACGCCGTGTCGGGATCTCCGACAAGCGCAATGAACGCGCGGCCTTCCTGCATCGCCACGTCATATGCGGTTTTCTCACCGCTGTAGATTGCGGCCTGCGCATTGATATCCTCCTGCGCCTTACGGAACAGATCTGTTAGGAACGTGGACTTCTGGCCGGGCTTGAGTTCCGGCAGCTGCATCACGCCGCGCACACCGAAGCAGCCTTTTGCAAAGTATTCGTCTGTCGGTGTAAAGCCGATCATGCGCTTGTTGCCCATCATGAACATATAGCCACCAAAATCGGCAGGCGTCCAAACAATATCCTTCGCGCCGCCCTCGCAGGAAAGGCGTGTCTGAATGGTGTCGCCCTTCTGCTGTTCCGTCGTGTGGAACACCACGATCAGGTGCTTCCTGTCTTTTGTGCGGATCTGGTAACACAGCCGGTCGAACTCGGCCTTGATCACGCCGTACATAGCGCGCCCATCCTTCACGGCCTTGCTGTCCTGCTTTTTTGCCCAGTCCTTCATCAGCTGTACCAGCATACCGCCGGTATCGATCACGACGGACTCAGCCGCCTTGTATTCGTCGGAATCCATATCGCCGAGCATTTCCTCGTAGGATTCCACTACGGAGGTCACGCCGCGCTGCTCCGGGCGAACGCGGGCGATTCCGTTGTCCGTATCAAACAAAAACGGCTTCGGGGCCGAAAGGGCCAGCGTCGTCTTGCCCAATCCGGGCTGCCCGGAAATGATGCACATAAACTTCTTGTTGCTGAAATCCAGTTCAGCGGGTTTCTTGATTGCCATTTACCTTACCTCCTCAAATTCACCGTTTTTCAGGCAGTACCATGTATCGGCCTTGATCTTTTCGCCATCGACATATTCAGTCTTCACGCAGTGCGGAATATACCTGCCTTTTTCATCGGAATATTCCCACTCTGCAAGCGTGATCCAGCTGCCCGCCTTTGCCTTTACGGCAGATCCGTTACCTGCACAGCAGATTACAGAATCTTCACCAGAACTATCGATCTGGGCAGAGTTACCCGAACTGCCGATCTTGGCGGAGTAGCCCGAACTGCCGATCTGGGCGTAGTTGCCCGAACTGCCGATCTTGGCGGAGTAGCCCGAACTGCCGATCTTGGCGGAGTCG
>ERZ1034949.160-NODE-160-length-46648-cov-78.880991_pt1 | contig 46648 bp, 38 predicted proteins | sample MGYA00520590_ERZ1034949 | MGnify/ENA primary metagenome ERZ1034949 (study PRJEB33766, sample SAMN09781752) | gut metagenome | biome: gut microbiome | host: Homo sapiens | place: Madagascar | study: EMG produced TPA metagenomics assembly of the PRJNA485056 data...
CAGCTGTTACTGCTTTTTTTGAATTATGCAAGGTATAAACGCGGAGCCGTTTACAAATCGTGATGGATAGCGTGATGGATATTGTAAACATTTCGTCAATCTATCATGCTAAGCAAAAGAGTTAATAACCTCATTATCAAATAATTAAAGTTTCGAAAAATGGAAAACGTGATGGATGTGAGGGATAAAGGCAGATTTTAAACTAAAAACATGAGGGTGTTTCATGGACTTATGACACACCCTCTTTTTTCTTTCATTTTGTTCTTTATGCCAACGGCAATCCTATTCTACTTTGGATGATATGATAGTAGTAGGTGTGAAAAACAAGATGATGGAAAGCAAGTGCCGTGAAATCTATGAAGAAGTGAAAAGTGCATTGGGTATTGTCCCTTCAAAAGCAGGAAAAATGTGATGAAGCAATCTAATACATTAGGAATTTTGTGGCAAAGTTGGTTTTTACTGCCTCATTTCCGATTTATCTGCCTCATTTATTACCGAAATGAGGCAGATAAATACATTTTTTGGCATATAACTGAGAAAATAATTATAATTTCTCTTCTTTTTGATACAACTTTCAAAAATTATCATTATCTTTGCAACCGTAATCCTTGCTGAAAGCCCACGATTGGGCTAAGGTGGGGATACATATACATAAATAAAGGCGTAACTGACGCTTTGGTTTTGACGGTCTATGAACTTCGCAACTTCAACTATCTGTCAAGAAACAAAGCAATGGGGACGCCTCACAGGGTGTATTATATACAGCCCTCATTGGCTTCGGACGTATCATAGTCCGTTGGTAGGGAGGGTGGATTATATACGCATTCACGTGGGGCTTTCAGCATTGCTCGTTTCGACAGATAGGGGCAATGCGAAGGCCTATAGACCGTGGAACGAGCAGCAGACTGGCTCCACGTTTCCTTTTTTTGTATATCTACGAAACATAATATTAACTGCCAATCAGGGAGTCGTTGGCTTATTTAGGCAATAAAGAAATGAAAGCAGTTGGTATTTTATGCGTCTTATTTTTGACGTTGTGTGCTTCACCTTCATTTGCTCAAATTTCAAAAGAGCAAGCTAAAGAGCGAAAGGTTCTCATGAAATCTTCAAAATCGGAGTTGACACAGAAAGCCACAAAAGTTGCAAGAAAAGAAGCCAAGAAATTGAGCAAAGAGGGATGGACTACTACCCCAGGAGCACTTCCTATCGAAAAGCAGTTAGACAAGGCTTACATGATGTCATACGAATACGATGACAACATGTTTCCTAAGTACATCATGGGAGAAGCTATGAGCATTGGTGAGAACTATGATGCCGCCAAGATGCAAGCTTTGGAACTTGCCAAGCAAAATCTTGCAGGACAAATTCAGACCGAAGTAACGGCATTGGTGGAAAATACCGTTGCCAACAAACAACTCTCGCAAGAGCAAGCTGCATCCGTCACTCAAAGCATCATGGCAAGCAAAAATCTCATTTCTCAAAGCATTGGCAGAACCATCTCTGTAATGGAAGTGTATCGCACACTTTCCAACAAAAATAAGGAAGTGCTTGTCCGCATCGCTTACAATAGCAATATGGCAAAAGAAGCTGCTAAAAAGATTGTACGTGAAGACTTAGAGAAGAAAGGCGATAAATTGCACAAGGACTTAGATAAATTGCTTGGTTGGTAAATGAGATTGCGTTATGTTTTCATTCTACTGATGCTCCTAAAACTCCTCTCCATATCAGCTCAAAAGATAGAGAAGGTTCATGGAGAATACACTTACCATGTTCCTGATAATGTTTCGTTAGAAGAAGGTAAGCGTACAGCCCTCGAACGTGCCAAAATTCAAGCTATAGCCGATGCCTTTGGTACCCTTGTCTCTCAAAACAACTCTACCATTGTAAAAAATGAAAATGGAAAATCATCTGTTGATTTCTTGTCGATAGGTGGAAGTGATGTAAAAGGAGAATGGATAGAGACGATTGGTGAGCCAAAGCTTGACATATTCTACGAGAGCAATATGCTAACGATTAGAGTATGTATTGACGGAAAGGCTCGTGAAATCAAGAATGCAGCTATCGACTTCGAGGCAAAGCTTTTGCGCAACGGCACAGAAGAAAAATATGAAAGCGATGAGTTCAGAAATGGGGATGGCTTATACCTATATTTCAAGTCTCCCATCAATGGTTATCTCGCCGTTTATCTGTTGGATGAGAATACGCAGCAAGTCTTTTGTCTCTTGCCATACAAAAGTTCTGGAGAGCCTGCATACAAGATCATTCACGACAAGCCTTATGTATTTTTCTCTTGCCAAAAAGCAGAAGAGAATCCAAGCGAAGTTGATGAATACACCATGACTTGCGAACGTTCAGTGGAGCAAAATACCATCTACATCGTGTTTTCGCCGAATATGTTTGCAAAGGCATTTGCAGAGGATGAAAATGTTGGACTTCCAAGACAACTACCATTGAAGGTGTTTCAGAAATGGTTGGGGAAATGTAAGGCAAAAGCTTTAGAAACACAAGAAAAGAAAATTACTATAACTATAAAACAATAATTGATATATAATGGAAAAAAGCTATTTACCATATAAGAGTGAACTAACATCCCGTATTGCGCTTTACCCTATCTGCAAAAAGCCATTTGAAAAAGGTTTCAAACTCTTGGACGAAGGTAAAATCAAAGAAGGACTAAAAGAAATTCATTACGCAACAGAACTTCTTTTAAAGATAGTTTTAAACAACAATAAGTCTTTAGAACAGCAAACAGACAAAGACATAGAAAAAATTATAGAACTCAATGGGTGGGGAAGTACTGTTAAGACTTTATTTCCTATGTTAAAGGATATACTCTTAAAGACTTTCGGAGAAAAGGGTGAAAAGAATTTTAAAATCAATCTCTTTAAGGTGGAAATCAACAATTTCATTGATTCCCTTCTATCTAAAAAACAAATAATGGTAATACAATAGTTATGGCAAAAAATAGAAATATTGAAGAGATTTACAAATATCTCTCAGATTTAGACAGAATGCATACTCTTGCTTCTAACAAGAAAGAAAGAGAACGTATAGAGGACAATACTCGTACTTATGCAAACAGTTATATTGATGATAACATTTATACCCAAATGAGTGAAGGAAGCGCAAGCGGCCTTTTCGCTCCTGGTCATTATGACTATGACATGTGGAATAGTTTGAGAATACTTAAAGATAAGTTGCAAAAATAACCATTATATGAGACATTTTTTAATCACAATATTCATTTTGTTATCACCATGCTTGCATGCTCAAAATCTGCCTACATTTGAGTAGGCTTTACATGATGCACAAAATGGAGATCCAGATGCCAGCTTTTGGCTCGGGTCCTCTTACATGAATGGAGAAGGAGTTACTTGCAATTATACTGAAGCTATAAAATGGCTAAAAAAAGCTGCAGACAACAAGATGCCTTTAGCATATAATCAATTAGGCCATTGCTATTATCGACTAGAGAATTACCAAGAAGCGATTGTATGGTATAAGAAGGCTATTGACGATATGTACTTTAATTCTAATAGGACCTTATCAAATACAACGTGTTGCTTATTAGGTAGCTGTTATTACCATCTAAAGAATTATCAAGAAGCCATCATATGGTTAAAGAAGGCGATTGAAAATGGAGATACAGACTCTTATTTTTGGTTAGGCAGGTGCTATTCTGTACAACAGGATTATCAAGAAGCTATCATCTGGTATAAAAAAGCAGTTGAAAATGGAGACACAAACCTTTATGGTTATTTAGGCGAATGCTATTTTCAACAACAGAATTACCAAGAAGCAATCACATGGTTAAAGAAGGCTGCTGCCAATGGGGACATGCGAGTTTGTGGATATATCGGCACTAGTTATATGAACTTGAAGAATTACCGAGAAGCTATTTTGTGGCTCAAGAAGGCTTTAGATAATGGTGACACTCATGCTTATTTGGGATTGGGCAAATGCTACTTTGAACAACAAAATTACCAAGAAGCATATAAATGGATAAAAATAGCTGTTGATAATGGAGTTGAGAGTGCCTCTTTTTTGATGGGTATAATGCATTACTACGGACATGGGGTACAACAAGATTATAGCCAAGCCTTTAAATGGCTAAAAATGGCAGCAGGTTATGGAGTTTATAATGCGTATGACATTCTTGCTAGCATGTATGCTTTTGGACAAGGAACTACTCAAAATCCTATAGAAGCTTTTAAGTGTGCAAAAATTGCTGCCGATAATGGAATTATTAGTTCATTTTTCAAGGTTGGCATAATGTATTATAATGGAGAAGGAGTAGTACAAAATTATCAAGAAGCTTACAAATGGATTAAAAAAGCTGTAGATGTAAAAGACCCATTCTCATATGGCACACTAGGAGCCATGTACTATTATGGTTTGGGGACAGTTGTGAACCAAAACGAAGCCTTTCGTTTAGCCAAAATTGGGTCTGAACATGAAGATTCCTCCGCAATGGCGTTATTAGCCAAAATATATGGAGAAGGAAAGGGAGCACCAAAGAATGTTGCAGAATCCTTTAAATGGGAAAAGAAAGCGGCAGAAAAGGGATTTATAGATGCCTTTTTAGGACTCGGAATAATGTACGAAGAAGGTATTGGAACTCACAAAAACACAGAAGAAGCCATTAACTGGTACAAAAAAGCCTTTGACAAAGGTGTTTCAAACGCCCCGATGTTTCTCTGCACAACTTATTACTCCCAAAAAGATTATGCAGAAGCCAAGAAATGGGCAGAACTAACAATCAACCAAAAAGAATATGCATTAGTTGGCTATCGAATCTTAGCCCTATTAAATATGTATGGATTAGGAATACCACAGAATAAGAATAAAGCATTTGGACTCATTGCCAAAGCAATAGATGAAGCCAAACAAAAAGGAGTTCCTATGCCTAACACTTTAGATGCAGAAGGTGAACTATATTTAGCAGACAACAACATAAGCAAAGCAAGAGAAATCTATAATGCAATATCAAAAGAGACACCAGATTTCTATACTCAAAAAGAAACAAAACTATCCAAGTTCATGAAAGAACATAAAGGGAGCGATGTTGACTTTGACATTCCGATGGCAAACAATATAAGTAACAACACCTTTGCCGTCGTTATCTCCAATGAAAAATATCAAATGGAGAAGGCTGTACAATATGCAGAGAATGATGGAAAAACTTTTGCTGACTATTGCAGAAAGACATTAGGATTGCCTGAAAAGAACGTGCATTTCGTTACTAATGCCACGCTCAACAATATCAAGCATGAAATAAAATGGCTTCAAGATGTTATTACTGTCTATAATGGTGATGCTAAAATCATCTTCTACTATGCTGGCCATGGCATCCCTGACGAGCAAAACAAGAGTGCTTACTTGTTACCTATAGACGGCTATGGTTCTGACGTAACAACAGGCTATGCTTTAGAAGACTTATACAAAGCATTGGGCAGTTTACCATCTAAATCGGTAACAGTATTCTTGGATGCTTGTTTCAGCGGGGCAAAACGTGATGGTGACATGTTGGCTTCTGCTCGTGGTGTTGCCATCAAGGTAAAGCAAAACAATCCTACAGGGAACATGGTGGTCTTTACAGCTGCACAAGGAGACGAGACGGCATATCCATACAAAGAAGAAGGGCATGGACTCTTCACCTACTACTTATTGAAGAAACTTCAAGAGACAAAGGGCGATGTTACTTTAGGAGAACTTGGCGACTACATCAAGACACAAGTAGAACGTCAATCCATTGTAACAAATGGTAAGTTGCAATCTCCTTCCATTCTCCCTGCAAGTTCTATAGGAAACGGTTGGAAAGAATGGAAACTGAATAAATAGAATTCAATATGAAAACTAAAGAACTTTCTTCTATCTTGGTCGTCGGAGCAATACTCTTTATTGCTCCGAGACCCTCTTCTGCCCAAACCAATGACTTCAAGTCACAATATGAGGACTTCAAGAAACAAGCAAGGGTAGAGTATGAGGACTTCCGTGCCCAATGCAATGCAGAATACGCAGAGTTTATAAAAGAAGCATGGAAGGAGTACCAAACACTTCCTGCTATTCCTCGTCCTAAAGACGAGACGGTTCCTCCTGTCATCAGACAAGACAAGGATAAAGGAAAGGAGATGGAAGACAAGGCAATCACCATCAAGGATATTGTTTCGCCAATAGAACAAACTCCACAACCAAAGCCTATCTCTCCTATCTATGAAAAGGAACAACAAGCGGAAAACAAATGTCAATTTACATATTGTGGCACGGAATGTTGTGTTAGTTTCCCCTCTGCAATTAATATAGACTTGGGCGTTTGTAACAATCTGCATATTGCAGAAGCATGGAAGAAACTTTCAGTCGACCAACTGGACAATACCATTCGAGACTTCCTAGAGATAAGAATCAGAATGCAGCTATGTGATTGGGCTTACCTGAATCTGATAGATGCCTTTGCCAAAGACCATTTTGGTAAAGGAAATACAGCAACGCTCATCACTGCTTACATCTATAGTCAAAGTGGTTACCAGATGAGGTTGGGGCGTAATGGCAACAAACTGTATTTGCTTTTTGGTAGCAAGCATGGCATCTACGATAAAGGATATTTCCTCATAGATGGTATCAACTACTATTCTCTTAGCGATGATACTCAAAAAATGGAAGTATGCGACTTTGCTTTTCCAAAAGAACAATCCCTTTCGCTATATATACCACAAAGTCAACTCTTTACTTACCAATCTACCCCGATAAGGAATCTATCTTCTGATAGATATAAGGACATGACCTTGAATGTGCAAGTCAACAAAAACCTCATCGACTTCTATAACACTTATCCAACATCGGAAGTCAATGGTAATTTCATGACGAGATGGGCCATGTATGCCAATACACCTATGGAGCAAGAAGTGCAAAAACAGCTATACCCCATCCTTCAAGAAAAGGTTGCCAGTCTGAATGAGCACGATGCCGTCGATAAACTTTTGAACTGGGTTCAAACGGCATTCGTATATGAATATGACGACAAAGTCTGGGGGCATGACCGTGCTTTCTTTGCAGAAGAAACTTTATTCTATCCCTATTGCGATTGTGAGGATAGAGCCATTCTATTCACTCGCTTAGTTCGTGACTTACTCGGTCTAAAGTGCATATTGATATATTATCCAGGTCATCTCGCTTCAGCCGTTTGCTTCAACCAGCAAGTGAAAGGGGATTATACCCTGTTGAATGGCAGTAAGTTTGTGGTTTGTGACCCAACCTACATTGGAGCACCAGTAGGTCTGACCATGCCTAATATGGATAATAAATCTGCAAATGTCATTATTTTGGAGTAAAAACAGCCGATAGTGTGCGAAAGTTGAAGTTTCTAAGTGTTGTTTTCGCACGCTATCGGCTATTCCTTATACCAATTAAATCTTCATTACATCACTTGGCAGGAATACTCGCATCTCCTTAGCACAATGAGTTGGAGACTCCTTTAAGAATAGCACAAGATGAACTTCCTGCCCTTTCTTAATAAAAGGCAAGTACTTAGCTTTCTGCTCCAAAACATCCATGATCCTGTCGGCATCTTCATCGTGCGTCCATTTACATTCACCTACCAAGATATGCTTCTTATCAATAGACTCTGCCACAACATCCAACTCAACCATCTTACCATCCTTATATTCTGGCGGAAATATCTTACCCCACCAACGAGATGCGACATTGTAGGCTATGCCATCTATAATATTTCCACTAACATATTCACGACAAAGTAATTCCCAGCATTGACCTATAAATTGTGGAAGTTGAGCTAGAACCATTTGCATCACCATATCCATTCTTCCCAATTCCAAAATAGAACGATAAGGCACAATAAACTGATAGTGAAAACGTAAAAGAGAATCATTGATATGATAAATTCCTTTCTTACTTTTCTTAGGACTCTCACCAAAAGGAACTTCTCGACTAACATAGCCGAGATCTCGCAACTTGCTTAAAGGTTCAGAAATCGTGCTACTGTCTTTACCTGCCCTAGTTGCAATTTCAGACAATTTGTTGGCACCATTGCCTATAATTGTCAACAAAGTAGATGCCTGCATCGTATCTCTCATATCATCACGAAGTAGGCGTTGAGGTTCTTCTATCAAAGGTCCCTGCGGATCAAGCAATACCTTACGAATGGCCGTTTCCTTATCAGGATAATCCCTACGCAATTCCCAATAACGAGGCACTCCTCCCCAAATAGCATATTCTCGTAATTCTGCTACAGGAATAGGCCACACAGCGCACGCAGATAGTTCGCTTTTATTCTAGCATTGTTCGGTTACCTCTTCGTAGATTTCGCGGCATCTCTTTTCCTTCATTTTATTCTTTACACCAACGGCAATCATATCCTCTACGGTCGGATGCCCAGTTCCATTTACAGATGTTGCGTGTTCACCATTATATCCCTCGGTGCAATGGGTGAGGTCGTAGGCAGGAGCTAAATGCCAGTGCCATTTGCCATCGCTCTCTTTCTGAACCAAGAAAGAGAAGTTCTTGCAGTGGTCGTCCTTGTTGTCCATTATATAATTAAAAACCATGCGGCGGAACATCTCTTCTACATCCTCTTGGCTCTGAGTAAGATAACCTGTAAGTGCCAAAAGGTTAAGGTAATCGAGAATAGGGTTGGAAAGGGAAACGTTGAGTAAGGCTCCTGCTGTGGCTACGTGAATGCGTTCGCCTGTTGGAGAAATGTCGAAGCGACGGCAGGCAAAATACTTGTCGTTTATCAGTTTGAAGTCTGGTACTTGAATACCACATTGCTTGGCTATCTCATTATAATGATACTCTTGCTTTCCCATATCTTGTGGGTCATAGGTATGGCGAAATTTGACCAACCAATGACCATCCTCATTTGTGAAAATGGCTTTCGGGCGACAACCGCCACTATTACCACTATTATATAATAGTAATCCAGCGTCATTATCCTGTTGCTCCTTCAACACCTCCAAGGCTTTGGCTTGTAAAAGGTCAAAGTCCCCTATCTCGTGTCCAGTCTGGATAGAAGTTATAGGTTCGTAGGTCAATGCGCCCATACCTCCATTGCCCACGATGCTCAGTCGGTCGAGAGCAGATAGCTCAAAGTCGTTGATGCCCTCTTTTAGCAAGGCTTTATGCAATAGGTATCTACCATATCCATCGGGAAGGCTGTCTTCGAAGATACCAAAGTTCCCGTTGAAAGGGGTGGCTTTGGCAATGAAAAGATCAGGCTTCAGTGGCAATTCCAACGGAGATATACTAAAGCCAGATGCCAACCACTGATTGTCATATTCGAAGGTGCATACCTTTCCATCGGCACTCAATGACAGTGTGCCGACTTTCTCCTGGTGATATTTCACGGCTAAAGATTCTATATGTTTCATTGTCTGTAAGCCTTTTTCTTGTTAGCGTTTCTTTTTATCTGTTGCAACTCCTCCATGGTAGAGTACTTGGGTTGCGAGAAGATGTTCTTGATTTCCGAGGTATATTCCAAAGCTATGGCGATACCTATCAGATTTTTGAGGGAGATGAGGCCCTTTTGTTCGAATCTGGTGATGTTGCTGACGGCAACGCCTGACTTGTCTGCCACTTGCTCACGTGTCAGATTCTTCTCTATTCTTCGTTTTCTGAAGTCGTTTGCCATCTCCTTTGCAATCTCATCAGGATTGTCGTGGAGGTAGTTATCTAATATTGCTAATATATTATTCGTTTCTTGCATAATTATGGGGATAACAACAAGATATTATCACTTGCAAAGATACAAAAAAGATTATTATGTTCCAAATAAAAATGAACTAAAAAAGTTAAAATCCCTCTTAACAATAAAAAAACAAAAAAAAATCTCTTTTGTTTTGTTTTGTCTCCGATTTACTGTAACTTTGCAGTCGAAATTCGAATTTAAATTATTTTATGTAATTATGGCAAAAAAAGCTCTTTTAATGATTCTCGACGGATGGGGAATCGGTAAGCATGATAAGGGTGATGTTATCTTCAAGACTCCAACTCCTTATCTCGATTATTTGACAGCAGTTTCAGCACATTCTACTCTCCAGACTTGTGGCGAGGACGTAGGTCTTCCTAACGGTCAGATGGGTAACTCAGAGGTAGGTCACCTCAACATCGGTGCTGGTCGTGTGGTATATCAGGACCTCGTTAAGATTAACAAGGCTTGCGAGAGCGGTGACATCTTGAAGAATCAGGAGATCATCAACGCTTACAGCTATGCTCAGAAGACAGGTAAGAAGCTCCACTTGATGGGCTTGACTTCTACCGGTGGTGTTCACTCTTCTTTGGATCACCTCTTCAAGTTGATTGAGATCGGTAAGGAATATGGTTTGAAGGAGACATACGTTCACTGCTTCATGGATGGTCGTGATACAGACCCTAAGAGCGGTAAGGGCTTCATCGAGGAGGTTCAGGCTTGCTGCGACAAGAATGGTGCACACATTGCTAGCATCGTGGGTCGTTTCTATGCTATGGACCGTGACAAGCGCTGGAACCGTGTGAAGGAAGCATACGACTTGCTCGTTGAGGGTAAGGGTAAGCAGGCTGACGATATGGTGAAGGCAATGCAGGAGAGCTATGATGAGGACGTAACTGACGAGTTCATCAAGCCAATCAATAACTCAAAGGTTGACGGTACTATCCAGGAGGGTGATGTTGTTATCTTCATCAACTACCGTAACGACCGTGCCAAGGAGTTGACCCAGGTATTGACTCAGCAGGATATGCCAGAGGAAGGCATGCACACCATCAAGGACTTGCAGTACTACTGCATGACTCCATACGATGCAAGCTTCCAGGGTGTTCACATCCTCTTCCCTAAGGAGAACGTAATGAACACTCTCGGTGAGTACTTGAGCGCTCAGGGCAAGAAGCAGCTCCACACTGCAGAGACAGAGAAGTATGCTCACGTAACATTCTTCTTCAATGGTGGTCGTGAGACTCCATACGAGGGTGAGGACCGTATCCTGGTTCCTTCTCCAAAGGTGGCTACATACGACCTGAAGCCAGAGATGAGCGCTTACGAGGTAAAGGATAAGTTGGTTGGTGCTATCAACACTCAGGAGTACGACTTCATCGTTGTAAACTTCGCTAATGGTGATATGGTAGGTCACACTGGTATCTACAATGCTATCGCTAAGGCTGTTCACGCTGTTGACAACTGTGTAAAGGACGTTATCGAGGCTGCCAAGGCTAACGATTATGAGGCTATCATCATCGCTGACCACGGTAATGCAGACCACGCTATCAACGAGGACGGTACACCAAACACCGCTCACTCTTTGAACCCAGTTCCATTCATCTACGTAACTGACAACAACTCAGCTACCGTAAAGGATGGCCGCTTGGCAGACGTTGCTCCTTCTATCCTCCATATCATGGGCTTGGAGCAGCCAGCAGACATGACTGGTGAGAACTTGATTATTGACTAATAATTATAATTTCGGAAGTCAAGGCTCAAAAAAGCCTTGACTTCTTTAACTTAAAACATCATGGACGTAAAGATAGAAGAAAGTTGGAGACAGCATATAGGAGAAGAGTTCGACAAGCAGTATTTTGTTGACCTCACAAACTTCGTGAAAGAGGAATACCTGCGTACGCCCTGTTATCCTCCTGGTCGCTTGATTTTCAATGCCTTCAATCTCTGTCCTTTTGATGATGTGAAGGTAGTGATTATCGGACAGGATCCATACCATGAGCCTGGTCAGGCGATGGGACTGAGTTTCTCTGTGCCGGACGGAATCACTTTCCCACCATCATTGATTAATATATTCAAGGAGATTCAGATGGATCTCGGCACTCCGATGCCAGCCACGGGCGATTTGACCCGCTGGGCAAAGCAGGGAGTATTGTTGCTCAACGCCACCCTTACCGTTCGTGCCCATCAGGCAGCGAGCCATCAGCGCAAAGGCTGGGAGGAGTTTACCGATGCTGCCATCAAGGCGCTCAGCAAGGACAAGGAGCACCTGGTGTTTATCCTCTGGGGCGGTTATGCCCGGAGCAAGGCAAAACTCATTGACACGAGCAAGCATCTGATATTGGAAAGCGTTCATCCTTCGCCATTATCAGCCAACCGTGGCGGATGGTTTGGCAATCATCATTTCTCCCGCTGCAATGCATATCTGCAGCAGAACGGAATTGCGCCTATCCAATGGTAGGTACACCTATTAATATATAGCTATCCACTCATGGGTAGCTATCATTATTTTTATTATACACTCAAAGAAATTTATTCATCTCAAAAACATTATGAAGAAAGACGAACTGCGTATTCTGCAGGTGGGCAACGTATTGGTTTCACCTGATATTATCACCGAAAAATTCTGTTGCGACCTTGATGCCTGCAAGGGCGAGTGCTGCATCGAAGGCGATGCGGGAGCTCCTGTTACCCTGGATGAAATCATGGAGATAGAGAATGCGCTGGATGTAGTTTGGGATGATCTCTCGGCTTCTGCCCAAGCTATTATAGATAAGCAGGGCGTGGCTTATACCGATATTGAAGGCGATTTGGTGACGAGCATCGTGAATGGTAAGGATTGTGTGTTTACCTGCTACCAGGATTTGAAAGACCTGGACGATGGACATACGATTCCGAACTGTTGCCTCTGTGCTCTGGAGCGTGCTTATCGCGAAGGTAAGTCGAAGTTCAAGAAGCCCATCTCCTGTGCCTTGTATCCTATCCGTGCCAAGGATTTCGGCAACGAGGTGTATGGCATCAACTATAACAAATGGCGTATCTGCAAGGATGCCATCAAGAAAGGAGAGGAGTTGAATCTTCCGGTTTATAAGTTCTTGGAGGGTCCGTTGGTAGAGAAATTCGGCAAGGAATGGTATGATGAGCTTTGCGAAGTGGCAGAGCAAGTACTTGCGGAATTGGAAGACTAAGTTCTGTTAGAGACTTTGGAAGATAATAGTTCCGAAGTCTTTTTTTGTTTTATAAAAAAGAGATTTCGAAACGCTGTTGAGCTTATTCCGAAATCTCTAATCCTTCTATATTTGTGATATTACTTCTTCTGAAGCCTTTATCCCAAGTTATCACGAAATCTTTTTGATGCTCAGCATGGATGCGGTAATAGGCTTGTTCGTCCATTTCGCCACTGCATACATATTGGTTTCCGTTAATATGAAGTGTTGTTCCTTTGCTGGCATTGCGTATCGTGAGCCGGATGGTTCCACGGAACGGACGTCCGAAGTCTATACGGCATCCCTGATGATCGAATTCCTCCTTGTATGGTTCTAATACCATTTGAAGTTTGTTCTGGGTGAGGTATGGCAGCTGGTCTACAAAGATATAGTTTACCGTATCATTGAAGGCACCTGTCGGATGAACCCATCCTGAAGATTGGTATTCAGCCGATTTCCATTCAGTAGTGTATATTCTGTTATCAAAGTGTTCTTTTTCGTTGTAACTGCACCCCTTCAACGGTTTGCACCACCATGTTTCGTCTGCTTTATGATAAAAAGGAACAGAGTCAGTATACCAGCCATAAAATTCCAATGACAGTTGTTTGCTTTTGCTTCTTGTTCTTCCTGGTGCATACCAGACTGCGATGATATTCTCTCCCTTTTTCAGATATCTGGAGATATCTGTAGATTGCATCAGAAGGATGCTGTCTCTGGCTCCTTCGTTGAAAATGCTTGGCGTAACATTTCTTTCGTTGATGTATAGACGGGTATTTCCTCCACTTGCCATGCTTATCTCAGCCTTTAAAGGCTTTTGGTCAAGATGATAGATTTTCCTGTATAATATCTCAGAAGAATCGTTGGGGAATGGGTATGATACCCAATGGGTACCGAATTCCTGTGCATAGGAATTCAGTACCCAGAGAGTTGTAAAGATGAGAATTGTAAAATATCTCATAGATGATTATTTGTCTATTTTATGAGTTTTGTTTCGCCAGCCTTGAAACTTAATGCTTTCTGCTTACCATTATACTTGACGGTCAGGTTACCGGCATTCTTGCTGGTGATGGAAACTTTGCTGACTTTTCCATTGGTCCATACGAGATCAATTTCGTAGTTTCCTCGCGCTTTGATACCCTTAATTTCGCCTGCTGGCCATTCTTTAGGTAGAGCAGGAAGAAGATGCATAGTCTCGCCATCGCATTGCATCAGCATCTCACATATACCTGCTGTGCCTCCGAAGTTGCCATCAATCTGGAATGGTGGGTGAGCATCGAAGAGATTTGGATAGGTTCCTCCTGAAGGGCGATTCTTCGGATTGTTGTAATTGCCCGGATGTACATAGTTAAGCAATTTCCTGATCATAGAATATGACTTGTCTGCTCTGTGCAGGCGAGCCCATAAACTGATGCGCCATCCTGTGCTCCAACCGGTAGAGAAGTCTCCTTTTATCTCAAGAGTCTTGGCAGCAGCTGCAGCTAAATCAGGAGTCTTATCTAATGAAATCTGATAGAATGGGTGTAAACCGAGGAGGTGTGACTGGTGGCGATGATGCCAATCCTGGTCATCCCAATCGTAATACCATTCCTGCAGGTTGCCACGCTTTCCTATCTGATAAGGGTGGAGACGATTGATTGCCTCCTGTAACTTTGCCTGATAATCTTGATCAATACCGAGGATCTGAGCACCTTTGAGTGTGTTTTTAAACAATTCTCTCAAGATGGCAAGATCGGCGGTACCTCCATAGAAACTGCAGCCTTGATAGCCCTTGTCGGTGATATATTCAGCCTCAGGTGAAGTGCAAGGGGCAGTAATCAGTTCGCCCGGCTTCTTTGGGTTCTCTATCATCCAGTCAAGCATGAAGTCTGCAGCACCTTTCATCAATGGATAGGCTGTATGGCGCAGATATTCCTTATCGCGGGTGTAATCGTAGTGATCCCATAAGGTTTGTACAAGCCAGGCACCTCCCATGTTCCAGTTGCTCCACTTAGGACTTTCTTTCTTGGTTCCAACTGGGTTTGTCATCGCCCATGCATCAGTGTTGTGTCCACCGCACCAGCCATTTTCAATTCCATAATAGTGCTTTGCTGTATATTTTCCTGTTACAGACATGGCTTTCACCAGTCCGTCTACAGGCATTACTAGTTCAGACATGTTGGTAACTTCTGCTGGCCAATAGTTTTCTTCCAGATTGATGTTGATGGTGTAGTTTCCACGCCAAGGAGATTTTCGTGCCGGAGCCCAAAGACCCTGAAGATTGGCCGGAATGCCGGGAGTTCTCGAACAGCTGATCAGAAGATATCTTCCATATTGGAAGTATAGCATTTCCAGGTAAGGGTTTTGCTCTTCTTTCTCTGTGTAATCAAAGAGTTGCTGGTCGGTGGTTCGTCTGTTGTCGAACTTAGCTCCTTTGAGTGCAAACTTGGCACGGTTGAAGATGTTCTGATAGTCGGTTATATGACGCTGTTTTAACTCTGGATAGGTATAGTTGACCAAGTGCCAGGCATTGTCGTTAACCTTTTCAATATATGGAGCCCCTTCTTTTACAGGATGCTTGTCGAATCCGTTGTAGCTGGTTTCATTCACTAAATAGATAACCGCTTCGCTTACGTCCTGCAGATGGAGAGTAGAATCAGAGGCTGTAATGGTTCCGTCCTGGTTCTTGATGCTGAGAATGGAGCAGAAGTGGGTACTGTTCTCAGGCTTTCCCATAGCATGCCCCGTGATGGTGAGCTGCTTATTGGAAGCTTTTACCTGATGAGGAATCAGAGAGGTGAGAGAGATATCACAGTTGATGGCTTTCTTCTGGGAAGCTGTCAGGCGAATAGCAATCATCTTGTCCGGATGTGATGCGAAATACTCTCTCTGGTATTTTATTCCCTCTCTTGTATAACTCAATGCAGCCATAGCGTTGTCAAGGCTCAATTCGCGCTTGTAGTTGCTGAATTGTCCTTTATTTGCATCTTTGATATTGATGATGGCAAGTGGCTGATAATATTCTGAATTGTGTCCTTGTACATGCAGTTGTAGAGAATCGGCTGCCTTGTAATCCTCTTTGAACAGAGCCTCGCGGATCTTAGGTATCCATTTGTAGGCATCCCCTCCTTCCTCGCGATTGACAGGCTTTCCTGTCCACAAGGTGATGTCGTTGAGATAGATAGAGTCATTGTTGGCTCCACCATAAATCAATGCACCTAACTTGCCGTTACCGATAGGTAGCGATTCTTCAAAGGCTGTAGCCGGCTTATTGTACCAGAGCTTCAGCGGTGGAATATTACTCTTCGGGGCAGCCTGAAGTGTGCCTGCTGCAGAGAGTAATAGGCAAGAGATAAGTAAATGTTTCATAAGTTGGTTTGTTGGGTTTTATACAAGCAGAGGCTGTGTCATTTGTAGGTAAATGGCACAGCCCCTTATGTAAATTAGTTGAATTGTCTTAAGCGTCGATGTTTGCGTATGTGGCATTCTGCTCGATAAATTCGCGGCGTGGTTCCACATCATCACCCATCAACATAGAGAAGATCTCATCAGCCTGGGCTGCGTTCTCGATAGTAACCTGTTTGAGCAAGCGTGTAGATGGGTCCATAGTGGTTTCCCAAAGCTGCTCTGGGTTCATCTCACCCAAACCTTTGTATCGCTGGGTATGGATGTTCTTGTCTTCTAATCCATCTCCATACTTGTCGATGAATGCTTGGCGCTGCTGTTCTGTATAGCAATATTCGCTTACCTTGCTGCGATAAGTACACTTGTAGAGTGGTGGGGTAGCGATATACAGATGGCCTTCTTCGATAACCTTTGGCATGAAACGATAGAAGAGTGTCATAATCAATGTGTCGATGTGAGAACCATCGACGTCGGCATCGGTCATGATAATAATCTTGTCGTAACGCAACTTGTCTGTATTAGCCTCTTTGCTGTCTTCGCCGTCTACACCGAAACGGACACCGATACTCTGAATGATGTTCATGACAGACTCTGCTTCGAATACCTTGTGCCACTGTACCTTTTCTACGTTCAGAATCTTACCACGCAATGGGAGAATAGCCTGACGGAAACGGTCGCGACCCTGTTTGGCAGAACCACCGGCGGAATCACCCTCGACGAGGAAGATCTCGCATTCTTTAGGGTCCTTCATTGAGCAATCGGCAAGTTTACCTGGAAGACCGCCACCTGTCATGAAGTTCTTGCGCTGTACACTCTCACGTGCCTTGCGGGCAGCGATGCGGGCAGTAGCAGCCAGGACAACCTTTTCGCAGATGCGCTTAGCCTCGTCTGGATGTTCTTCCAGATAATCAGACAAAGCCTCGTTTACAGCCTGCTGAACGGCACCCTGTACCTCGCTGTTACCGAGCTTGGTCTTGGTCTGACCCTCAAACTGAGGTTCAGCTACCTTGATGGAGATAACGGCAGTAAGACCCTCGCGGAAGTCTTCTGGTGCAATCTCTACTTTTGCCTTCTCTATCTGCTTAGAGATGGTTGGGTCAGCTTCTGCGTAAGCCTTCAAGGTGCGGGTCAACGCCATACGGAAACCAGTCAGGTGGGTACCACCCTCAATGGTGTTGATGTTGTTAACGTATGAGTGAATGTTCTCTGAGTAATCAGTATTGTACATCACAGCAATCTCGATAGGAATACCCTGCTTTTCTGTCTTCAGATAGATGACATCATCGAAGAGATGAGTGCGGTGACGGTCTACGTAACGGACGAATTCCTTCAAACCATCCTTAGCGTGGAAAACCTGCTCCTTGGTCTTACCTTCCTCGTCAGGGCGCAAATCTTTCAAGGTAATCTTGATGCCTGCATTAAGGAAAGCTAACTCGCGCATACGGTTGGCGATGATATCCCATTTGTAGACGGTGTGAGTAAAGATGGTTGGATCTGGCCAGAACTGCTGGCGTGTACCACGCTTATTGGTTTCACCTACCACCTTAACCGGATAGAGAGGCTTACCCTTCTCATATTCCTGCTGGTAGATTTTGCCGCCACGGAACACCTGTGACAACATGTGGGTAGAAAGTGCATTCACACAACTTACACCCACACCATGTAAACCGCCAGATACCTTGTAAGAACCCTTGTCGAACTTACCGCCTGCGTGGAGCACGGTCATAACGACTTCGAGGGCTGATTTATGTAGTTTCTCGTGCATATCCACAGGGATACCACGACCATTATCTTCTACGGTGATAGAGTTGTCTTCGTTGATGGTAACTTCGATGTCGGTACAGTAGCCCGCCATTGCTTCGTCAATAGAGTTGTCTACAGTTTCGTTTACCAAGTGATGAAGACCCTTCTCGGAGATGTCACCAATATACATCGCCGGACGTTTGCGAACAGCTTCCAGGCCTTCCAGAACCTGAATGTTACTCGCAGAGTAATTATTTGCGTTGTTTTGATTTTCTGCCATTTTAGTATTGTCTTATTTCCGTGCAAAGATACTAAAAAAAGCTGAGAAACAGGAACTTTTGTTTGTGAAAAATCACCAAAAAGTGAAGAAAAAACGTAGAATGTGAACTTTAGCGGCAAAAGTGTCTTGAAAAAGCTGTTTAATAATCGTTTTGCGCGTTTTTATAGGGTATGTTGTAGTATAAACTAGTTGTGATGGGAAGATTTTATGATGCAGGAAATGGGTAGTCGGGTTCATAGAAAAAGAATAAGGCTGCGACCCCTATAAAGGATTGCAGCCTTATTTATTTCTTTGCTTTGACTTATAAGTTAGGCCAACTTAGCGATGTGCTTTGTAAGACCAGACTTCAAGTTTGCAGCCTTGTTGTCGTGGATAACGTTGATCTTAGCCAACTTGTCTAAAAGCTTCTGAACTGTAGGATAGAGCTTTGCAGCCTCTTCCTTGTCAGACATGTTGCGCAACTTGCGGACAGCATTGCGCATAGTCTTTGCATAATACTTATTGTGCAAAGCCTTCTTCTTGTCCTGACGGATTCTCTTGATTGATGATTTGTGATTTGCCATCTTCTTTATGTTATTTTTTTTTATTTCTTAAATGTTTGTAGTCCCTAGCAGAGTCGAACTGCTCTTTAGAGAATGAAAATCTCTCGTCCTAACCGATAGACGAAGGGACCATTGCTTATTTGCGGGTGCAAAGTTACTACTTTTATTTGAATCTAACAAATTTTTTGCAGAAAATTTTCGCTAAATGCGCATTTTTTTGTATTTTTGCCCTGTTTTTCACTAATATTAGGCAAAATGGAGATAAAAACTAGTGCTATCGTGTTGCAAACCATCAAGTATGGAGACTCTCAACTTATCGTGGATTTCTTCACCGAAAAGTTGGGAAGACTCTCTTTTATGGTGCGTGTACCTAAGTCATCGAAGGGAAAGATAAAACGACAGCTTTTCCAACCGCTCATGGTCTTGAATCTCGAATTTGATTATCGTCCTAAGTCAAATCTGCAGCGTCTTAGAGCTGTCTCGATTCTGATTCCATTTGTTGATATCCCTTTTTCTCCATACAAACTGGGCATTTCCATGTTCTTGGCAGAACTGCTTTCGTATGCCACCCGTCATGAGCAGGCTAATGGCGTGCTCTATCTTTTCGTACAGAACAGTATCGAATGGTTAGACCGGGCTAAAGGTTCTATTGGTAATTTCCATATTGTCTTTATGATACAGCTGTCTTTTCATTTAGGCTTTATGCCCAATATAGAAAGCGGTATGTCTGGCGATTATTTTGATTTGGTAGATGGATGTTTTGTTGCTCATGTTCCTTCCCACGTACATTATTTAAATAAGGAAGATTCTATGCGGCTTGTGTCTTTGTTTCGTTTAGAATATAAAACAATGCACCTCTACACAATGTCCCGTATCGAACGGAACAGGTGTGTAGAGGTGATATTGGAGTATTATAAACTTCATTTGCCGGATTTTCCTGAAATGAAGAGCTTTTCTGTCCTTCAGGAACTTTTTGCTTAGTCATTTCTGGTTTCCTCGCTTACTTGGCGTAAACCTGAAATAAACCTAGCCTGTATTCTCTGTTTAGGCAAAACTGATGACGCCCTGTACAGAAGAAGCATCATCGTTATTGTCTTCTTTTGGCTCTGTGTTGCCAGAAGCAATATTGCGGATTTCTTCCAGAGTCTGTCGGGTACGCTTATAGGTAGGCGTGTTTTCAACCTGTAGGATGACATCCTCGTTGTCAAGATCTTCCTGGCGGAACAGGAAAATGTGCGGGTGACGCTTGTACTGGGTTGTATTGCCATCGCTGCCATAATAGCGCTTGCGGCGGTCTTCTCTTTCAGCACGTTTCTCCTCTTCTTCAGCGAGACGTCGAGATTCTTCCTCGGTATGCTTCTTGAGATGGCGGTTCATGCCTTCTACATCCTCGAGTCCGAAACCGGTTGCAAGAACGGTTACCTTTACGCGGCTTCCCAATTCAGGGTCAATGGCAAGACCCCATTTCAATTCGAAGTCGTCGCCGAATTTCTCCATAAAGTCGTTGACATCATTCATCTCATCCATGGTCAAGCCTGGATTATCCTTCTTCTCGCTTGCAAATGCGATGCTGAGCAGAATCTTCTTTGAGTTGAATACGTCATTATCGTTAAGGAGTGGTGAGTTCAAGGCATCTTCTATTGCCTTCTTCACTCTTCCTTCTCCCTCGCCGTAACCTGTACTCATGATAGCCACACCACCATCCTTCAATACGGTCTTCACGTCATTGAAGTCGAGGTTGATGAGACCATGTACTGTAATGATTTCAGCGATACTCTTGGCAGCCACACTCAATGTGTCGTCTGCTTTGCCGAAGGCATCGAGAACGGCAAGGTCTGGATAAATCTGGCGGAGACGTTCGTTGTTGATTACCAGCAAGGCATCTACATGCTTTGACATTTCCTCTACACCATCCAGCGCCTGGTCAATCTTCTTTGGACCTTCGAAACGGAAAGGAATGGTTACGATACCAACGGTAAGAATGCCTAACTCCTTACTTACTCTGGCGATGACAGGTGCTGCACCTGTACCGGTACCACCACCCATACCTGCTGTGATGAATGCCATCTTGGTTCCATCGTTGAGCATATTCTTGATATCCTCAAGGGTCTCTTCAGCAGCCTGGCGTGCTTTGGCAGGTTTGTTACCTGCACCCAGACCTTCCTTACCTAACTGCAGGTGTACAGGTACTGGTGAGTCGTTAAGCGCCTGGTTGTCGGTGTTGCAGAGCACGAAGCTTACGTCGTGGATACCTTCGCGGTACATGTGGTTGACGGCATTTCCACCGCCACCACCAACACCAATCACCTTGATGATGCTATTTTCTTTTTCTGGCTCCCCAAAGTCAAGGATATGAGGAGTGTTTCCATTATCTAGCATAGTTGTATAATCTTTATAGGGTTTATCAATCTGATTCTATTATCTGCCTCGTTGTGAAATCTGTTTTGATAGCCGTTTTGGCATCTTATTCTTCCTCAGAAATGGTATCTTTCACAAACTTCTTGAAACCTCTCATCATTTTATGGATGAGACTGTTTTCCTTGCGTTTCTTTTCTTCCTCTTCTGCTTCTTTTTCAGCCAGAAGTCTAGCCTCAGCTTCTTCCAGCTCTTTCTGCTTGCGGGCTGCCTCATCAGCAGCCGCTTTTTCAGCCGCCGTCAGAACTACGCCCTTGCCGGCTGTCTCGTTAGGATTTCTTGGAGCCTTGTGCTGCTCGGCTGTAAGTGGTCTTTCTGCTGAATTGCTGAAGAGATCTGTGCCGATTTCGTCACCAGCACAGTTCATGTCACCCTTAGCCAAGAGTCCCAATACGGTGTTCATTGTACCATCGTGGTTAGTAATCTTAGGATCCTTGGAGTTGACAGTTTGAGAAACAAACTTGGCGATGCGTACCTTGTCGATGTGGGTATGTGTCTTGAAAACCTTATCGATTTCAGGCATGTTGCTGCCGCCACCTGTAAGGATGATACCACCCAACAGCTTATCTGAGAATTCCACCGGAATCTGGAACCATGCGTTTTCTACGATTTCCTCTACGCGTGCTTCTACGATTTCGATGAACTTCTTGCTTTCAACCACTCTATCCTTGTCGATAGGGTAGTTCAGGGTTGGGTCGATATTGTTGATATCGGTATAAGCCTTGGCATACTTGAGCTTCATCTTTTCTGCATCAGGCTCTTCAATCTGAAGACAAGTTAAGTCTTTGGTCACGTTGCCGCTGCCCAATGGGATGACAGAGAGATGACGGAGTATACCTTTATAATATACAGAAACGGTTGTCGTGTCGGCACCCAAGTCAACAAGCATACATCCGGCACGCTTTTCAGAGTCTGTCAATACGCTGTCAGCCATAGCCAAAGGAGCGAGATACATTTCTGCAATTGGAATGTTGGCATTCTCAAAACAGGTATTGATATTGTTATAGAAGTTCTTGCGCCAAAGTATATTCAGGAAGATGCCTTCCAGATGGTTACACTGTATTCCTACAGGGTCTATCTGGTATTGGTTGTCTATCTTGTATTCCTGAGTTGCAGCATCCAGGATTTCCTGGTCCGGATAGGTCATGTTGCGGTTGATATCCATCAGTTCATTGATCATCTCTTGTGAGATGATGGTGTTACCTGGGAGATCTTTGACAATGACGTTCTTGATACTGCGTATAGAGCGACCGCCCACGCCTACATAGACCTGGACGATATCTTGTTTCAGTATATTTTTCAACTTCTTGATGATGTTGGTCAAACATTGGCAGGTTTTGTCAATGTTATAGATCACACCCTTTCTGATGCAAGAAGATGAATCTTCCTCTACGGTGGCAAGTACGGTGATGCTGCCGTCCAAATTCTTCTGACCTGCTATACCTGTCATCTTAGATGAGCCAAGTTCGATAGCTACAATAAATTCCTTTGGCATAGTTCTTATGTGTTATCTTAATCTGTTTCTATTTTCTAATTAGCTATTTTTATGCTTTTTACATATAATCTGGTTGTCGAATTCGATATTGATATACGAATACTTGTTCCAACCAGCTTGTGAGAGTCCATACTTATAGAATTTCTCTAATCGATTCATCTTCTTGTTGACGAAATCGTTGATGGCTTGCTCCCGTTTGTCGATGAGGTTGGTCTCTGGCAGGTTACCTATATATATAATGTGGTTGCCTACTCGCGGTACCAGTTCTATTCCTCTGTCAGGCAGAACATTGATCTGTTCTATCTGGTTTCGCCAGAGCTCGTTTGTCATCAGCGCTTTGCTTAGCAATGAGATGTATTTTTTAGCATACCACTTGTTGATGTAGCCCGTTGCGATGATGATGTCGCACGTATAGTTCGTGTTGGGCATAATCTGATTGTGGTCATCAATGTAATAGTCCTCGTTGCTGATGCTTTTGATCCTGACGATTGGCATGCGTTGGGTGAGGTAGATGTCTACAAGACCATCCTGAGTCTTTGAACATTCTGCCGTCTTGACGAAAGGACTGGTCTTCAAGGTTTCTTCTATCTTGCGGGCGTTCACCTCTTTGAGCGGTTCCCCCAGCGGATAGAGTTTCCTTGTTTCCAGTCGTTTCTTGATTTCCTTCGCATTCAGAAAGCCATTGGTCATCTCATCTTGTATGTTGATGTTCACCTTGGTGCATACCAACTTCGTTTCATCAGGTTTGTTAAACCTGGTGAAAGCGAATACCAGATAAGTACTGAGTACTAAATCCAGTGCGATGATGATGGTTTTCTTCCAATTGATATGCATTTATTTTTCTTCAAGTATTTTGGTAATTTGTGGAACATAGTTGTCCAAATCGCCAGCTCCTAAGATAACTAGAACATCGAAGTCTCGATTCTTTACCAGGTCAAGAACGTCTTCTTTGTGAATCATGCTCTTTTCTACACCTGGTTTCAGATTGTCATAGATAAGCTTGGAGGTTACTCCTGGAATAGGCTGCTCGCGAGCTGGATAGATGTCACAGAGAATTACCTCGTCCAAAAGACTCAAACTATTGGCGAAATCTTGATAGAAGTCGCGGGTTCTAGTATACAAGTGAGGCTGGAAGATGGCTGTTATCTTACGGTCCTTGTACAACTCTCTGATACTCTTTGCACTCTGATAAATCTCCTTTGGATGATGAGCATAATCAGATAGGAATACCAGTTTGTCGTTCTTGATCTTAAAGTCGAAACGGCGGTCAACTCCTCCGTAGGTCTTCATGCCGTTACGAAGTTCATCGGCTGTACAGCCATTCAACTGTGCCATTGCCATTGCTGCCACACCGTTTGTGATGTTGATAGGCACAGGCTGTCCGAGTTCTACGCCCGTTACGTTCTCGATAGGAGAGATGAAATCGAAGGTGATTCCTCCATTCTCTATCTTGATGTTCTCAGCATGGAAGTCGCCCTCGTCCTGGCTGTATTCGTATATCTTGACGCCGTCCTGTACGTGTTGTTTCATCTCCAGACCTTTGTGGATGATGAGTGCACCGCCCGGTTGGATCAGTTCTGTATAGTGACGGAAACTCTCCAGATAAGCCTCTTTTGTTCCGTAGATGTCGAGATGGTCTGGGTCTGTAGCCGTGATGACGCTCATCCATGGGCGCAACCAGTGGAAACTGCGGTCAAACTCATCTGCCTCAATGACAACATAGTCGCTCTTGTCGGAGAGGATATAGTTGGTGCCATAGTTCTTTGAGATACCTCCCAGGAAGGCATTACAGTCTATATGGCTCTGGTGCATGATGTGAGCACACATGGTAGAGGTTGAAGTCTTTCCGTGGGTACCCGCTACGCATAGTCCTTTATGAGTACGGGTTAATGTACCCAGAACCTGAGCACGCTTCTCGATGGTGAAGCCATTCTCGTGGAAGAAAACCAGTTCCTTGTGTTCGGCAGGAATTGCCGGTGTGTAGACTACCAATGTTGTCTTGGCGTCCTTGCAGGCTTCTGGTATGAGGTCTACATTCTCCTCATAGTGGATAAACATACCTTCTTTCTCCAGTTCGTGCGTGAGGTTAGATGGAGTTTTGTCATATCCGGCAACTACCAACTTCTTGCTGAGGAAGTATCTGGCGATGGCGCTCATTCCGATGCCGCCCGCTCCTACAAAATAAACTGCTTTAATATCTTTAATTTCCATTACTTTGTTGCTAATTTGATTACTTCGTCGGCGATGACGTCGGCAGAGTTCTTTAATCCTAATTTCTTAATATTCTCACAGAGCGAATCAAGCTTTGCTTCGTCCTTTACCGTGTCAACTGCTTTCTTGAGCAACACCTCTGGTGCGTCGGCATCCTTTACGTAGATGGCAGCATCTTTGTTGACCAACGCCATGGCGTTCTTGGTCTGGTGGTCTTCTGCCACGTTAGGACTTGGAACCAGGATAACCGGTTTGCCGATGAGGCAGAACTCGCTGATACTGCTGGCACCTGCGCGGCTGATAACCAGGTCGGCTGCCTTGTAAGCTGCCCCCATGTCGCTGATGAAATCAGTAACCTTGAGCATTGGCAACTCCTGACCTTTCAGCTGCTCCATGATGGCAGCATTATAGTATTTACCTGTCTGCCAGATAAACTGTGCGCCGCTTTTCTTTACCAGGTCGAGGTGCTGGAGCACACTCTCGTTGATGGTTCTTGCGCCGAGGCTGCCACCTACGAGCAGGATGGTCTTCTTTTCAGGGTCGAGACCGAACTGCTTGCGTGCTTCTTCCTTGGTGATGGTAGTTTCCAATACGTTTTGGCGAACAGGATTACCGGTCATGATAATCTTGTCTGCAGGGAAGAAACGCTCCATTCCTTCGTAAGCCACACAGATTTTTTCAGCCTTCTTGGCCAAAAGCTTATTGGTTACGCCAGCGTATGAATTCTGCTCCTGGATGAGGCAAGGTATTCCTTTGCTGGCACAAACATTGAGAGTCGGACCGCTAGCATAGCCACCTACGCCCACAGCCGCCATAGGCTTGAAGTTTTTGATGATGCTCTTTGCCATGTGCTGGCTCTTCCATATTTTGAAGAGTACGGCGATGTTCTTGAGCAGATGCTTTCTGTCGAAGCCGCAGATAGGCAAGCCCTTGATTTCATAACCCGCAGCAGGTACACGCTGCATTTCCATTCTGCCGAGTGCACCTACAAACAAAATCTTAGCATCAGGGCGCTTCGCCTTGATGGCGTTCGCAATGGATACGGCAGGGAAGATGTGACCACCTGTGCCGCCTCCGCTTATGATAATTCTTAATTCATTATTCATATCCGTTCATGTTTATAACGCAAAGGTATAAAAAAATATCGATTTAACGGCATTTTACTGCCATTTTTTACCTTAATTTATAAAACTCTTTTCAGGCAGCCACCATTTTGCTGTCATCAAGCTCATTTTGCGGTATCTCTTTCTTCTTGGCTGTCCTGCTGATGCTCAGGATGATGCCCAGGTACAGACAGTTGATGATGGTAGATGTACCACCTCTACTGATGAGTGGTAGTGGCTGTCCTGTAACAGGTGCCAAACCTACTGCCACAGCCATGTTGAAGAGAGCCTGGGTAACCAGCATGATGGCGAGTCCCATGCAGAGGAAGGCTGGGAAATTGTTCTCACACCGGTTGGCTATTCTGCCAGCTCTGAACAGGAGGATGATATAGAGGAATGCAACCAGTCCGGCTCCCCAGATACCCATTTCTTCGATGATGATGGCATAGATGAAGTCTGAGAATGCCTGTGAGAGGAAGTCTCTTTCTACCGAGTTTCCCGGGCCTTTGCCTACAATGTTGGAAGAGGCGATGGCGATGTTGGCATGTGCCACTTGGGCATCCTTGTCGAGATCGACATCTTGTGGTGCTACAGGTTTGGAGTTCATAAACTTGTCAATACGGGCTTTCCAGGTGTCGGCTCTATGGAACATCTTTTCTGCCATGTTTGGCTTGTCCTGTTCCTGTTCAACCTTCTCGGTCAGCGTATTTTCCGGTTTATTGCCTTCTTCGCCCTTGTCCTGTCCTACTATCATGATACCCGCAAAGGCTGTGACGATGACAATCATGCCCAGTCCCACCAGCTTGCCAATCTGGTTCATCGGCACTCTTCCGATGAGCATCATGGCAAGAATCGTGATACTGAGGAGCATGGCTGTGGATAAGTTTTCCAGTCCGATGAGACCTACAAATGGAGTGGTTGCTACAAGTATGAACTTGAAAGCCTTCCTGTTGGCACCCTGAGATGTTTGCATGGCGCTAAGGATCTGAGCTACAGCCAGTACTACCGCTCCCTTCGCTATTTCTGAAGGCTGGAACTGTATGCCCATCAGGGAGAACCATCGGGATGCTCCGTTGGTAGATTGGCCGGTAGCCAGGACCAGGACGAGCAACAGTAATGAAATTCCCATCACGATGGGGGTTACAATCTTGAAGTACTTGCATTTCACCTTGAGCATGCAAATCATGGTGAACAGACCGCCTCCCAAGAGCATGATGTGGCGGATGACAGGTGCCATGTAGTTTCCTGTCTTGTACGACAAGGAGCTGGAGGCAGAATATACCTCCACGATGCTTATCATACAGAGAAAGAAGAAGACCATCCAGATCACCTTGTCTCCCTTGAAAATATTACCTATGCTCTTGTTATTCATTTCTTTATAGTTCTATCTGTTCTATTTGTTGAAAACTGTTATTCTCCGATAGCTCTTGCCAGCGCCTTAAACTGTTCGCCTCTATCTTCCATGTTCTTGAAGAGGTCGAAACTTGCGCAGCATGGGCTGAGGAGTACGGTATCGCCCGGCTTTGCCAATTCCTGGCAGGCTGCCACGCAATCCTTCATGCTGTGGGTGTCGCGTACTGGGATGCCGAGTGCGTCAAAGTTGTCGTGCAACTTCTGGTTGTCGGCTCCGAGATATACGATACCTGCGCATTTCTCCTTTACCAGGTCCTTGATCTGGTTATAGTCATTTCCCTTGTCCTTACCGCCGATGATGAGGATGGTAGGGGTAGTCATGCTCTCCAGCGCATACCAGCAGGCATCTACGTTGGTTGCCTTTGAATCGTTCACATAGTAAACGCCCTGGAACTTGCCCACTTTCTCCAGACGGTGCTCTACGCCTGGGAAGTCGCTCAAGCCTTTGTGCAGGGTCTCGTGGTCGATGCCTACGATGTTGCATGCCAGGCCTGCAGCCAGACTGTTATAGATGTTGTGCTTGCCGCGAAGACTCATGTCTGCCTGTGGCATTTCGAAGGCTGAAGGGAAGTTGAGCTTGTATTTGCCGTCCTCGATAAAGCCAACGCAACCCTCCTCCTTGAACTCTGAGAATGGGCAGAGGTGTGACTTGAGGTTGTACTTAGCCAACTCCTTTGTAACGATAGGGTCATCGTTCCAGAAGATGAAGCTGTCTTCCTCTGTCTGGTTCTGTGTGATGCGCATTTTGGCATCGGTATAGTTCTGCATCTTAAACTCATAGCGGTCCAGATGGTCTGGAGTGATATTGAGCAGGATGGCCACATTGGCACGGAACTCATACATATTGTCGAGCTGGAAACTGCTCAACTCGATGACATAATACTTGTGAGGAGTTTCTGCTACCTGGAGGGCAAGGCTCTTTCCGATATTTCCAGCCAGACCTACATCATAGCCAGCCGACTTGATGATGTGGTAAATCAGCGAGGTAGTGGTCGTCTTACCGTTACTTCCCGTGATACAGATCATCTTGGCATCAGTATATCTGCCCGCAAATTCTATTTCGCTGATGATAGGTGTACCCTTAGACATCAGTTTCTGAATCATAGGTGCTTCCTTCGGAATACCAGGGCTCTTGATGACTTCGTCAGCATCTAAAATCTTTTCTTCAGTATGGTGACCTTCTTCCCATTCAATGTTGTGGTCATCCATCAACTTCTTGTAGTTATCCTTGATCTTTGACATGTCTGAAACAAAGACCTCGAATCCCTCTTTCTTTGCCAGCACGGCTGCACCTGCGCCACTTTCGCCAGCTCCTAAAATTACAATTTTGCTCATTGTCTTATTTTCTATACTTGTCGGGCTGATAAGAGCCTGTATTTTATCTTATCTTCAATGTGATGATGGTCAACGCTGCCAGAATGATGGTTACAATCCAGAAACGGATGGTAATCTTAGATTCATGGAAGCAGTTGCGAGGCTTCTTCCACAGGTACTTGCAGTCAGGATCCAGCTGACTGTCCTGTGTGCGGAAGTTGTCGTGGATAGGTGTGCGCTTGAAGATACGCTGCTTCACACCTCTCCGCTTACCAATCTTGTAATAGTATACCTGCATCATCACGCTGAGGCTTTCAACGAAGAAGATACCGCAGAGGATAGGCAACATCAGCTCCTTGTGGATGATGATGGCACCTACCGCGATGATACCGCCGATGGTCAGCGAACCCGTATCGCCCATGAATACCTGGGCAGGGTAGGCGTTGTACCAGAGGAAACCGATGAGGGCTCCGATGAAGGCACAGAAGAATACTACCAGTTCCTCAGAACCAGGAATATACATGATATTGAGGTAGGCGGCAAACTCGATGTGCGATGACACATACGCAAGTATGCCTAGCGCCACACCTATGATGGCGGAGTTGCCGGCACACATTCCGTCCATTCCATCGTTGAGGTTGGCACCGTTTGATACGGCTGTTACCACGAAGATGGTCATGATGACGAAGAGAATCCAACCTGCTGCTACCTTGTACTTACCGCAGAAACTGGTAATGCTGGAGTAGTCGAGGTTGTGTCCCTTGACGAATGGGATGGTGGTCTTCAGCGATTTTCTAGCTTCCGTACGATGCTTTATCACCGTTTCCTGTCCCTGACGCTGGACGGCGAGGTTTTCGTTCATCTTTACATCAGGTGATGACCAGAGCACCAGTCCTACGATGAGTCCGATGCCAATCTGTCCTACAATCTTGTATTTACCCTTCAAGCCTTCCTTGTCGCGCTTGAAGATCTTGATGAAGTCGTCCATTCCACCGAGAAAGCCGAGCCATACGGTGGTGATGATCATCAGGATAAGATAGATGTTGCGCAAACGTCCGAGTAACAGTACCGGTACGAGGATAGCCAGGATGATGATAACGCCACCCATGGAAGGAACGCCAATCTTCTTGACACCGAACGGGTCGATGCTGGCATCACGCTGTGTCTCTGTGATTTGCTTGCTCTTGAGATACTTGATGAATTTCTCGCCGAACCAGGCAGAGATTACCAATGATAAAATCAGCGCAAGCAGGGCACGGAATGAGATGTAACCCCACATGTGAGAACCTGAGATGCCCCACTGCTCCAGAAATCTAAAGAGATAGTATAACATTTTTCTTTCTTTTCTTGATTGATTTTACTTCTGTGAAATTCCGAAGATGTCGCGAATCACCTCCTTGTCGTCGAAGTGGTGCTTTACGCCCTTAATCTCCTGATAATCTTCGTGTCCCTTACCTGCTACGAGAATCACGTCGCCCTTCTTAGCCAGCATGCAGGCTGTGCGGATGGCTTCCTTGCGGTCTACGATGCTGATTACCTTCTTCATCTGCTGGGCATTCAGACCTGCAAGCATGTCGTTGATGATATCCTGTGGCTCCTCGAAACGAGGGTTATCGCTGGTGATGATTACCTTATCGCTCTGTTTTACAGCCTCTTGTGCCATCAGCGGGCGCTTGCCCTTGTCGCGGTTGCCGCCGGCTCCGCAAACGGTAATCACTTCTCCGTCCTTGCCTTCGAGTACTTCGTGGATGGCGTTCAATACGTTCTCCAGCGCATCTGGTGTATGGGCATAGTCAACGATGGCGGTATAGCCCTCTGGCGACTGGATTGGTTCCAGTCTTCCGCTTACGCTGTGAAGGGTACTCATCACTACGAGCACATCTTCTGGCTTCTTGCCGAGCATGATGGCTGCACCATATACGGCGAGCAGGTTGCTCACGTTGAACTTGCCGATAAACTGTACGCCCACTTCTCTGCCGTCAATCTCCAGATACATGCCGCCGAAGTGGCACTCCAGGATTCTGGCTCTGAAGTCTGCCATGCTGCGGGTAGAGTAGGTCTTCACGGTAGCCTTGGTGTTCTGTACCATGATCATGCCGTTCTTGTCGTCGGCATTGGTAATGGCAAAGGCTGTCTTAGGCAGTCCGTCGAAGAATGCCTTCTTGGCGTTGCGGTAGTTCTCGAATGTCTTGTGGTAATCGAGGTGGTCGCGGGTGAGGTTGGTGAACAAGCCTCCGGCAAACTGCAATCCTCCGATACGCTTCTGTGCGATGGCGTGAGAAGAGCACTCCATGAAGGCATACTCGCAGCCAGCCTCTACCATCTTGCCCAGGAGCATGTTCAGCTCGATAGGGTCTGGGGTGGTATGGTCGGCAGGGATAGCCTCGTCCTCAATGTAGTTGCAGACGGTAGAGAGCAAACCACACTTATGACCGAACTTGCGGAACATATTATATAATAAGGTGGCGATGGTAGTCTTACCATTGGTACCTGTTACGCCTACCAGTTTGAGCTTTCTTGAAGGGTCACCGTAGAAGAGGGTTGCTACCTTGCCGACAGCATCCTCTGTCGACGCGACCTGAATGTAAGTTACGCCCTCCACTTTCTCTTCAGGCATGTCTTCGCACAAAACCGACTTTGCGCCCAGCTCCAATGCCTTTGGAATAAACTTGTGGCCGTCAACCTGCGTTCCCTTCATGGCAACGAAGAGATGACCTTCCTTAATCTTGCGAGAGTCGATGTTTACTCCCGACACCTCTACATCAGCATCGCCGATTATCTGAACCGGCTCGATGTTTTTGAGTAATTCTTGTAACTTCATATTCTGTTTCTGTTTTATATTCTATATATTTCTTTATCTACACCTTATTATATATAGGGCTTCAGATAACTTTTCTGAGTTTTATTCGAGTACAATACTGCATACGGCACCTTTCTTGATGACCGTTCCCGGCACCAGACTCTGCTTCACTACCTTTCCTCTACCTATAATCTGGGTCTTGATGCCCCGGCTCTCCATGTTGTAGATGGCGTCTCGGGCTCCCATTCCGGTAATGTCAGGTACGATGCTCTTGCCGTATTGCTTCTCCCTGATGAGCTTGATGCTGTGGTTACCCACGCGCTCCGCCTTACCCCAGATAGGGTTGCCGTCGGCATAGCTGCCGCTCCAGTTGGCATTGGTCTTGATGCCGAGATGGCTGAGCACATAGTTGGCAGCAAGGATATTGCCTGTCTTTACGTCAGGAACGAAGACAGATGCTGAGTCGCGGGCGTCTTTTACGTCAACCTTCAGACTCTGCGCCATGATGCCTTCTGAAATCTGATGGAAGACCTTTCCGCACATCGTACCACCCGAAGCTGGCAAACCGGATTTCTGTATGCAGACGATACAGCTGTAGCGTGGTGCGTCAGCAGGGAAGTAGCCTGCGAAACTGATGAGATAGCTCGTACCGCCACTCTTATAGCCGCCGGCACCTTTTGAAATCTGGGCTGTACCCGTCTTTCCTGCCACTTTGAAGTTAGGCGAACCGGCTTTCTTTCCCAGTCCCACGCTTACCACCTGCTCCAGGATGGTTTGCAGTTCCTTGATGCTCTTCTCCTTGGCTATCTGCGGTCGCATTACCTCTGGAGGGAATTCCATGACGGTTTCTCCGTTCTTCACTACCTTGCTCACGAATCTTGGTCGCATCATCTTGCCGTTGTTGGCGATGGTGTTGTAGAAGGTGAGGGTAGAGATAGGCGGTATCTGGGTCTCATATCCGATACTCATCCATGGCAAACTGGTCTTTGCCCAGTTGTCATACTGTCCGTTCTTGTTTCTGTGCGGCATGCGGATTCTGGCTGGCGTTGCTCCCACCAGTGGAATCTTCAGGTCGTCGTGCAGACCGGTACGGTAGATACCCTTTACGAATTTCTCCGGGTTGTTGCGGTAATGGTCGTCTATGATGCGGCTCACACCGATGTTAGAACTGTACCACAGGGTCTGGGCGAGGGTCAGCATTCCGTATCCGCCTTTTCGCCAGTTGTGGTCTTTCATTTCTCTGCCGTACATCGGCCATACACCACCTGCGGTTTCCACATGATAGGTGGTGTCTACCACTCCGTCGTCCAGTGCTACGAGGATAGAGGCTGGCTTGAACACCGAACCTGGCTCCAGAAGGTCGCTCACGGCATGGTTGTGGATTTCTCTGTATTCTCCATCGAAACATTTCTCCATATTCACGATGGCCTTGATGTCGCCCGTAGGTACATCCATCACGATGGCTACACCCACATTGGCGTTGATTTCCTTCAGCTCGTCGATGAGTGAGCGTTCGGCAAGGTCTTGTATGCTCACATCGATGGTGGTCACGATATCGGCTCCGTCAATAGGAGGGGTATCGGTAATGTCGAGGAACTTGTTGCGCACCTTGCGGCGATGTACGATACCGTTGGTACCTCGCAGGATAGAGTCGTAACTCAGCTCCAGACCGAACCGGGCAGTATCCTTGGCACCATACATGGCTCCGATGGTACGGCCTGCCAGCGAACCGTAGGTTCTGGTTCGGGCATTATATTCTTCCCAGTGGAAACCGCTCTGGTAGGGTTTCAGGCGGAATACCGGAATGTCCTTTATCTCGGTGAAGGTGTTATAGTCTACACGCTTCGGATAAACCGGCCAGTGGCGGCTCATCTTGGCGCGACCTTCGGTGAGGTGTTTCTTGAAATCAGCCTCGCTCAGGTTCGGGAATATCTGGTGCAGGCAAAGACAGATGGAGTCTTGCTTGGCATCCCACAGCGAGTCGTTCTCTGCATCTTTCAGCGCCTTGAAGTCCATGAAGACCTTAAACTCCGGCAGCGAACTTGCCATCAGCTGTCCTGTACAGCTCAGGATGTTTCCTCGGTTTGGCTTCACGGTTACGGAGTCTTTCTTCTGCCGTTCTGCCACCTTCATCCAGTAATCATGCTTGGCGGTCATGATGTAGAGCGCTTTACCCACTACGGCTATGGCGAAAATCGTCATGATGATGGCGATGGCGCTGTAGCGGGGCATTACTTTCTTGTGATCAAATTTGCTGCTCATTCTTCGGGTATGTTTATGATGTATGGAGGTTGGGTGGCGATGTGCAGCACGCTGTCTTTGTTGTTCTTCAGCATGTCGAGCACATTACTTTCACGACTCTTCTCTGTTATCTGACTGCTTGTAGACAGCGCTTTGTATTTGGTGTCTTGCAGTTCTTTCTGTAGCTTGTCCAACTCGATGATATCGTTCTGGATATTGTATCGGTTGGATATGTAGATGATGACAAAAAACACGATGAGGATAACGAGCCATATCTGCCGGCGTATAATCTGGGCGGTAAGAATGTCTCCACCCAGAATCTTCCGCAGCGTAAAGCTCGATGATCCTGAAGCCTCTTCCTCGATGGCTTGCTTGGCTATCACTTCCTTGAGCGAAGCCTGTGGGGCTTCCTGCTGCTGTGGCTCCTCCTTCTGGGTTTCCTGCTTCGGAGTTTCCTGCTTCGGAGTTTCCTGTTTCGGCGGCTCCTGTGATGCCTGTGCCTTTTCGTCTGTGATAGGCTTCTCAGTTGTTTTTATGTCTTTATCGTTTATCATTTCTTTTCTGCTATTCTTAGTTTGGCGCTTCTGCTCCTAGGGTTTCTTTCCTGCTCGTCGGCATCGGGAACGATTACCTTGTTGTTCACGAGTTTGAAAGGGGTTTCTATTCTTCCGAAGAAGTCCTGCTCTATCTTGCCTTCTGCATTGCCCGCTTTCATCATGTTCTTTACGATTCTGTCTTCCAGCGAGTGATAGGTGATGACGCTGAGCCTGCCTCCCGGTTTCAGGAGTTCCGTGGCTGAGCGGAGCATCTCTTTCAGGGCGTCCATCTCGTGGTTCACTTCTATGCGCAGCGCCTGGAAGAGCTTTGCCATGTCTTTCTTTTCGCGTTCCCGCTTGAAGAGGGGCTCTACGGCTGCCAAGAAGTCTTTGGTGGTGAGGATGGGCTTCTCGGCTCTTGCCTTGACGAGTGCCGAGGCGATGCGGCGCGAGTTCTTCAGCTCACCGTATAGGTAGAAGATGTCGGCAAGGGCACCTTCGTCATATTCGTTTACGATGTCGGCAGCAGTCTTGCCCGCACGCTTGTTCATGCGCATGTCGAGTGGGGAGTCGAAACGGAAGGAGAAACCGCGGGTCTCGTCATCGAAGTGATGGCTCGATACGCCCAGGTCGGCTAACAGTCCGTCGAGTCCGTCTACCCCGTAGTAGCGCATCCAGTTTTTCAGGAATCTGAAGTTGGAGCATACGAAGGTGAAGTTCTCGTTTGCCACCACGTTGCGCTCTGCATCGGCATCCTGGTCGAAGCTGTACAGGTGCGCTCCCTCCGTCAGGCGCGACAGAATCTCTCTGGAATGTCCGCCACCACCGAAGGTTACGTCTACATAGATGCCTCCTGGCTGTATGTTCAACCCGTCAACGCTCTCCTTGAGGAGCACCGGTACGTGATATGTTTCTGCTGTCTTTATCATATATCTTTTTGCTGTCTTATCGCATTATAATATTGCGTGCGTACTTATTTATATATAAATTTGGGTTCAAAGGTACATAAAAATCTCCATATAGCCTTACATTTTCCCACAAAATTTATAAAACTTAATGAAAAAGTTGTTTTTGGTCAACTTCACCTTCCTGTTTCGGGCATCGCCTTTTTGTTCTCATCAAGTGTGATGTTATTGCAAAAATATGTGCAAAATGGGCTCGATTTGTCGTGATAGTTTTAAAAAACTAATAAATTTTCGGTTTTTTGCTATTTTTTTGGAAAAAATGGCACGTATTTGAAAAAGTTGAGTTACTTTTGCACTAACTTATATAAGTTTTAGCAAACATGAGTGAATCAATAGAGAAAACGATAGACATAGACAAGATACTGAAGAGCAAGATGGGAAGCAAGGTGAAATTCGTACCGCGCTTCCTGGTTTCCTGGCTCAAGAAGATTATTCACGAGGACGAGGTGAACAGGTTCTTGTGGGAGAGCCGTGGTCTTTCGGGTACGGAATGGCTCACCGAATGTGTGCACTATCTGAAGATGGATGTTGAAATCGTAGGCTTGGAAAACCTGCCTGACAAGAACGACGGCAAACTCTATACCTTTGTTTCCAATCATCCTCTGGGCGGACAGGACGGCGTATGTCTCGGTTCCATCATCGGCAAGCACTATGATGGCAAGTTCCGCTATCTGGTGAATGATCTTCTGCTCAACTTACCGGGTTTGAAACCTGTAAGTATCGGCATCAACAAGACGGGTCGCCAGAGCCGCGATTTCCCACGTATGGTGGAGGCGGGCTTCAAGAGTGACAACCACATGCTGATGTTTCCGGCAGGCTTGAACAGCCGTAAGCGCAAGGATGGAACCATCCACGACCTGCCTTGGAAGAAGACGTTTATCTCTAAGAGTGTAGAATATCAGCGCGATGTGGTGCCTATCCATTTCGGAGGGCGCAACTCTGAGCGTTTCTACCGCATCGCCCGATTTAGCGACAAGTATCTGCCGTTCAATCTCGCCATGCTGTTCCTGGTTGATGAGATGTACAGGAATGTGGGCAAGCATTTCCGCATCTCCATCGGCAAACCGATTCCTTGGCAGACTTTTGATAAGAGCAAGTCGGCTACAGAGTGGGCGCAGTATGTTGAAGACAGGGTTTATGAACTTTAATGGTTTGCAAAACCCGGAAGAATTGTTTTATATTAACGAAATCGTAGAATCATAGCATAGAAGAAGAGTAATATGGAAGAAGAAATCATCCAACCGATTGACCGTGAGCTCCTGAAGAGCGAGCTTACACCCGACAAACAACTGAGAATGACCAATAAGAGCCATAACGAGATTTACATCGTTACGGCAAATGATTCGCCTAATGTGCTGAAAGAGATTGGTCGACTTCGTGAAATCGCTTTCCGTGAGGCGGGAGGCGGAACGGGCAAATCTATGGATCTTGATGAGTTCGACTTTGGCGACAACTGTTACAAGCAGCTGATTGTCTGGAACCCTGAAGCCGATGAGATTATCGGCGGTTACCGTTATCTCCTGGGTAAGGACTGGCAGCTCGATGAAAAGGGACAGCCTAAGCTGGCAACCAGCCACATGTTCCATTTCTCCGACAAGTTCCTCAAGGAGTATATGCCTTATACCGTAGAGTTGGGTCGTTCCTTCGTTTCGCTCGAATATCAGAATGTGCGTACCAACACCAAGAGCATCTTTGCTCTCGACAATCTCTGGGATGGTTTGGGTGCCTTGACGGTTCTCTATCCGGAAATAAAATATTTCTTCGGCAAGATGACGATGTATCCGTCTTACATCCGTCGTGGCCGCGACATGATTCTCTATTTCCTCAAGAAGCATTTTGATGACAAGGAGAATCTCGTAATCCCTATGAAACCGCTGAAATTGGATACTCCGGAGAGTGATTTGGCAGCCATCTTTACAGAAGATGACTTCAAGGCAGACTATCGCATCCTGAACCGTGAGGTTCGCAAGTTGGGTTATAATATCCCTCCTCTTGTTAATGCCTACATGAGTTTGAGTCCTACGATGAAGCTTTTCGGTACTGCCATCAACTATGGTTTTGGTGATGTAGAGGAGACCGGTATCCTCATCGCCATCGATGAGATTTTGGAAGAGAAGCGAGTTCGTCACATCAACAGTTTTATTAAGGAACATCCTGAGGCTCTGAAGATTACGAGCGGAGCCAATAATGTGATTTATAAGGAAAAAGATATTTAATTCAAGTTTCGCATGTAAGCTTCACACGCCCCAGGCATCAGAACACCATCATGTCCCCACATGTCCAAGGCTTCAGAACACCATCATGTCCCCACACGCCCCAGGCATCAGAACACCATCATGTCCCCACACGCCCTGAAAGGGCAGAAGCTCCTAGCCCAGGGCAACGCCCTGGGTAATTACGGACACAAACCTGTCGCCCTGTAAGGGCAAAAGCTTTAAAACTCCAGGCAAAACATAAAGCTTTTGCCCTTACAGGGCGTCTTGCTGATTGCCATCATACCCAGGGCGTTGCCCTGGGCTAGGAGCTTCTGCCCTTTCAGGGCGTGCTGCTTCTGGGGCTTTTGGGCCTTCAGGGCGTGCTGCTTCTGGAGCTTTTGGGCCTTCAGCCCGTACTTGAACCACATGCGAAAGTTCAGTAAGCTAAAAAGAGGGCGCTTCCTTATACAATAGGCAGACTGATTCCGTTGATCTTCTGATAGATGTCGAGCGCATAGATGTCGGTCATGCCGCTGATGTAATCAATTACCGCCATGATGCGCTCCTCCAGATTCTCGTTCTCTATATCATACTGGCTGCTTACCCGGCGCAGGAGCTGCTTGGAGTAGAAGCGCGATGGGTTTACGGCAGCTTCGATGAAAACCTCCATCAGAGTTGCCATGATTTGATAACCCGAAAGTTCGATGTCGAGTACCGGCTTGCTTTGGTAAATCTTAGAGTAGGAGATCTTCTCACATTCCTTGTATGCCTTTTTCTGGCGCTCTGAAATGTGGTCGATGAGACTTCCCTCGAAAGTTCCGGCAAGGATTTCCTCTTCGTGAGCCAGGAAGGCAGCCACACATTCGTTCTCCAGTTTGCCGATGACGCTGGCTCTCATGTAAACCACTTTCTCGTTTTCGTCAGTCAGTTCTTCGTCGATGATGCGCTGGCGTATCTTCTGCTGGATATCTTCATCGAAGAAACTCAGCAGCAAGTGTTCGGTCTCGGCAAAGGAAAGAATCTTGAGCTTATGGGAGTCTTCGATGTCCATGATTTCGTAGCAGATGTCGTCGGCTGCTTCTACCATATATACAAGTGGATGGCGGGCGTATTTGAGAGGCTCACCCGGTGCAGATTTGCAAAAAATGCCCAATTCATCGGCAATTTTCCTGTAAGATTCCGCTTCGGAAGCAAAGAAACCGAACTTGCCGTGGCTCCCGGCAAGACTGCTCGCAAACGGGTATTTCACGATGGAAGCAAGCATGGAATAGGTCATTACGAAGCCTCCCTGACGGCGTCCCTTGAACCGGTGGGTCAGGATTCTGAAGGCATTTGCGTTACCTTCGAAATGCGTAATATCATCCCAAAACTCCGATGAAACCATTGATTTTATCTTCTGACCCGGTCCTTCAGAGAAGAAAGTCTGGATGGCTTTCTCGCCGGAATGACCGAAAGGCGGATTGCCCAAATCATGTGCCAGACAGGCTGCACTTACGATGGTACCTATCTCCTCGACGAGCGTATCCTTCAGCTCAGGCCGCTTCCGGATGACGTGTCGGGAAATGTCGTTGCCAATCGACATGCCCACACTCGCCACCTCCAGACTGTGGGTGAGGCGGTTGTGAACGAAGATGCTGCCCGGCAAAGGGAAAACCTGCGTCTTGTTCTGCAAACGTCGGAATGCCGATGAAAAGATAAGACGGTCGTAATCGCGCTTGAATTCAGAGCGATCATCATGGCGCTCGGCATGCTTATGCTCCTGTCCGAAACGCTTGTTGGATATCAGTTGTTTCCATTCCATATTATTGTATTACTTGATTCTGTAGCGCAAAAATACACTAAAGTAAGCACAAATCAAAATAAAATATGATAAATTACATGTTTTTATCCTCAAAAATTCATTTATTCCATCAAAATTGCTTATTTTTGCAGATTATTAAACTCAGACACAGATAAAAAAGAAAAAGTCATGATAAAAGTACAGATTATCAACAAGGGGCATCAGCCTCTACCTGCGTTTGCCACACCTCAGAGTGCCGGCATGGATTTGCGTGCAAACATCGATGAGGCAATCGTGCTTCATCCTATGGAGCGCCGACTGGTGCCAACCGGTCTTTATATGGCTTTGCCTGCAGGGTATGAAGCGCAGATCCGTCCTCGCAGCGGTCTGGCTTTGAAGCATGGCATTACCGTATTGAATACGCCGGGAACCATCGATGCCGATTATCGCGGTGAAATCATGGTTCTGCTCATCAATTTCTCTACAGAGGATTTCGTTATCAATGATGGCGAGCGTATAGCCCAGATGGTGCTGGCTAAGCACGAACAATGCGATTTCATCGAGGTTAATGAACTCGATGAAACCGAACGTGGAGCCGGCGGATACGGTCATACGGGTGTAAAATAACAGATAATTAAAGATAGAATAGAAAGGATTAGAATCGTGAAGATGAATCTTAGAAATATCAGTTGGGCAATGGGGCTGGTCTTGCTGGGTTCGGTAGCCATGCCGTCGCTTGCCCGTAAAAAGAAGGTGCAGCCGGTTCAGAAGCCGGTGGTTCAGGAGGACCATCTCTCTCCGAACGACCGCCAGCGCTACAACTATTTCTTCCTGGAGGGAGCGCGCCAGCAGGCTGCCGGCAATTATTCGGCGGCTTTCGACCTCTTTGAACATGCCAGGAAAATTGACCCGAAGGCGGCTGAGACCTATTTCTATGAGTCGCTTTTCTATTCTCAACTCAAACAGGATTCCCTGGCACTTGCCTATATGCAGAAGGCGATAGAGCTGAATCCGGAGAATCAGACCTATGCCGAGCAGTTGGGCAGATATTATATAGGTAGCCAGAAATACGATCTTGCCATCGATGCCTATGAGGATCTGTATGCCAAAAACCACGATAATACCGATGCCCTCCGCATCCTGGTTCAGCTTTATTCCCAGAACAAGGATTATAAATCGGTACTCAAAACCATTTCGCGTCTTGAGGTGGAAGAAGGTGAAAGCGAACAGTTCACCCTCTCTAAAATGAGAGTTTATGAACTGATGGACGACAAGAAGGCTGCCTATCAGGAACTGAAGTCGCTGGTAGACCAGCATCCGCTGGATATGCAGTACAAGACGATGCTGGGCAACTGGCTCGTACAGCACAACCGCCAGAAGGAAGCCTACAAGTGCTTTACCGATGTACTGAAGGAAGAACCTGACAACTCCTATGCCCAGATGTCGCTTTACGACTATTATAATGCCACCCATCAGGAACAGCTTGCCGAGCAGATGCTCGATAAGATATTGATGAGTCCGAAATCGGATCTGGAGACCAAGGTGATGATGTACCGCTCTTTCATTCAGAAGAACGAGAGCGAAGGTGGCGATTCTACCAAGGTGATTGCGCTGTTCGACAAGGCACTCAACGTGGCTCATCCGTCTGCTGAAGTGGCAGAGATGAGAGCTGCTTACATGAGTTTGAAGAAGATGCCAGCCGACTCTGTTTGCCATGCCTTCGAAAAGGTGCTTACTATTGCGCCGGATAACGTGAATGCCAGAATGCAACTTGTACAGATGCTCTGGAACGAGAAGAAATATGACCTGGTTTCCCTGCAATGTAAGGCAGCTCAGGAGTATAATCCCGAAGAAATGGTGTTCTATTACTTCGGTGGAATGGCGTATTATCAGAAAGATAAGGAAGACGAGGCGCTTCGTGAGTTCCGTCTCGGATTGGCGCAGGTGAATGCACAGTCGCCTGCCGACCTGGTATCCGACCTCTATGCCGTAACCGGAGATATTCTTCATAAGAAAGGTGAAGAGCAGGAAGCCTTTGCGGCTTACGACTCCTGCCTGCAATGGAAAGATGACAACGTGATGGCGCTCAACAACTATGCCTACTATCTGAGCGAGAAGGGTGTTGACCTGCATAAGGCTGAGTCGATGAGCTACAAAACCATCAAGGCGGAGCCGAACAACGGTACTTACCTGGATACCTATGCATGGATTCTCTTTATGGAAGAACGCTATGCTGATGCCAAGACCTATATAGACCAGGCACTCAAAAACCGCGATTCCACCGCAGATAACAGTACGGTTCTGGAACATGCTGGAGATATCTATTATATGAATGGTATTGCCGATGAATCCGTGGATTTCTGGAAGAAAGCCTATACCGGTGAGAACCAGACTGAGGTGCTGGCATGGAAGATTAAGAACAGACAATATATTACCGAAGAAGAACTGAAGAAGCGTAATGCGCCAAAGCAGAAACCTGCCGCTACGAAGAAGTCAGTTAGAAAAGGTAAGAAGAAATAAAAGGAAAGTTGAAAAATCAAGAAAGATGAAATATACAATGAAGAAGAATAAAATGATGCTGCTTGCCGCAGCCTGCAGCATCCTGCTCCTCGGTTCTTGCGGAACCAGCAAGAATGTACAGGGCTCTGGCTCCTCATCAGCCAGTCATCAGAAAGAGAATGCCACCAAGGTTTCTGACTCTCATCAGAGTGGGACGCTCAAGAAGTTGGCTTTTGTACAGAAGGTTTCAGACAATCAGGTTTATACCAAGAATATTGTAGGCAACATGTCGTTCAGTCTCCAGGCTGGTGATAAGGATGTTACCGTGCCGGGCAAACTGAGCATGCGCAAGGATGAAATCATCCGCATCCAGCTCTTTATTCCTATCTTGGGTACAGAGGTGGGCCGTCTGGAGTTTACTCCCGACCATGTACTTATCATCGACCGTCTGCACAAGGAATACATCAAGGCAGATTATACCCAGGTAGATTTCCTCAAGAAGCAGGGCATCTCCTTCTATTCTCTGCAGGCTCTCTTCTGGAACCAGCTGCTCCTGCCGGGCGAACGGACCGTGAAGGAATCAGACCTCAAGAAGTTTGATGCCACCTTGGATGTGGCAGGAGACAATGTGCCGGTAAGTTTCAAGAATGGAAACATGACCTATTCCTGGACAGCCAACCGCACAACCGGCCGTATCACAGCAGCTGATGTAGTCTATAAGAGTACGCAGAATGGCACATCCAATCTCCACGTCGACTACGGCAACTTCAAGAGTGTAGGCGTCAAGATGTTCCCTGCCACCCTGAATCTGACGATGACCACAACCGCTACCAAGAAGAAGCAGATGGCGAAGATCAGTCTCGAATTGAATCAGGTGAAGACCGACAGCAAGTGGAGTACCCAGACCGAGATTTCCAGCAAATACAAGCAGATTTCTCCAACAGATGTGCTCAGCAAGATATTGAGTATGTAAATGCTCATCAAGAGTTTGTAAGTATAGAATATGAGTTTTTAATATAAGAAATGAAGCGAATCTTATTATTCATCATGGCAATCACCTTCTCGCTCGCCCCTTTTGCGCAGAAACATACTGCCCAGAAGAAGCCGGTGAGGAAGACTGCTGTGACTGCGAAAAAGAAGGCTGCTACTCCTGCCAGAAAGACGAACAGCAGAGGTCATGTGGTCAGAAAGACATCCAAATCTGCTGCGCCAACCAGAGCAGAGCGCAAGGCTGCAACCTATAGCAATGCATCAATCAGAGGCTTGCAGGGACAGCGCGCTTCTATCCAGAAGAAGATCAGGGAACAGGAGCAGGCTTTGCGCAGGAATCAGGCGGATGTGAAGAAACGTCTTGAAGACCTGATGGCGCTGAACGGAGAAATAGACCAGAGCCAGAAGAAGATTGACGGCATCCAGAAGGATATCCATCATATTGACGGCAATATCGGCATTCTGCAGGCGCAGTTGAAAACGCTTCAGCAACAGTTGCAGGACCGTAAGAACAAGTATATCCGTTCCATGCGCTATATGAGCCGTCATCATACGGTTCAGGACAAGCTGATGTTCATCTTCAGCGCCAAGAATCTGACACAGATGTATCGCCGCCTTTCCTTCATCCGCCAGTATTCTTCCTATCAGAAGGTGCAGGGCGAGGCTGTAAAGGCTAAGCAGAAGCAGGTGAACGAGAAGCACCAGCAGTTGCAGCATGTAAAGGGACATAAGAATACCTTATTATATAAGGGTAAGCAGGAGAAGACGGTTTTGGAAGGCAAGCAGACCCAGCAGCAGGTGATGGTGCAGGGACTGCAGAAACAGCAGAAGACCATTCAGGCTGTGATTGCCGACCAGCGTCAGAAAGATGCGGCAATCAACGCTCAGATTGACCGCTTGATTGCTCAGGAAGTTGCCAAGGCTCGTGCCCGTGCTGCTGCCGAGGCTAAGCGAAAGGCTGCTGCCGCTGCTGCCGCCAAGAAACGTGCCGAGGAACTGGCTCGCAAGAAAGCTGCTGCCGAGGCTGCTGCCAGGGAGAATGCCCGTCGTATAGCCGAAGCCAAGGCGCGTGAGGCTGCTGCCGAAGCTGCCCGCAGAAAGGCGGCTGAAGAGGCAAGACTGGCTGCCGAGGCTGCAAGAAAGGCTCAGGAGGAGGCTGCTGCCCAGGCTGAAGCTAAGGCGAAGGCGAAAGCGCAGGCTAGGGCGCGTGCTGCTGCCGAGGCTGCACAGCGTGCCGCTGCCGAGCAGGCTGCCCGTCAGGCTGCTGCCGAACAGGCTGCTAGAAAGGCGGAGGCTGAAAGACAGGCTGCCGAGTTGAAGGCGAAGATGGATGCGGAACGCAGTACCCGTGAGATTGCCGCTGCCAAGAAGGTGGCACAGGAGGCTTCTACCTTGAGTTCGGTAGACCGCATGCTGAGCGGTGGATTCGAGGCTAACCGTGGCAGATTGCCGATGCCTATCAGCGGCAGTTACCGTGTGGTGAGTCATTTCGGTCAGTATAATGTAGAAGGTTTGAAGGGTGTAACGCTCGACAATAAGGGTATCAATATCCAGGGCAAGCCGGGTTGTGTGGCTCGCAGCATCTACGATGGTGAGGTGAGTGCCGTCTTCGGTTATGGTGGCATGTGGAATGTGCTGGTCCGTCATGGAGCCTACATCTCTGTTTACTGTAATCTGAAATCGGTCAGCGTTCATAAGGGGCAGAAGGTAAGTACCCGTCAGGCTTTGGGTAGTGTTGGTTCTGATAACATTCTTCAGTTCCAGCTTCGCAAAGAGACTGCCAAGCTCAATCCGGAGGCTTGGCTGAGCAGATAATGTATGAATATGGTGCAGCCAGTAGTGTTTTTACAGCCTGGTTGCTGTAGATGATAGAAATGAAACCTCCAATCGATTGGCTCGATTGGAGGTTTTTAATTGCTTACTAAAGAGGTGGTTACTGGCAAATACCCTAGTGTTGTAACAAAAACTTTATCTCATTTATCATTTAATTTTTATTAAGCATTGCTTAAGACCTAAATCAATTTTATATTGTAATTTTGCACTCGAAATTTTGAAATGAATACAATAACTAAAAAAGAAGTTTTATAAATATGAAGCATTCATGAAAAGATGTATAGGGCTATTCTTATACTTTTGGCTCCTTATCATTTCGCTTACTTCTTGCATTTATGATGACTATTCCGGTTGTCCGCAAAAGGATGGCCGTAAAATGGTGCGGATTAATGTGGATTGGCATTTGTTTGATAAAGAGGTGCCTACTGGTATGACGGTCATGGTGTTTCCCTGGTCAGGTGGTGCTCCGCATACTGTCTTGACTAATGAGATAACTCATGCCGACTTTTCCTTAGAACCTGGAAAATATCATGTACTGGTATTCAACCAGAGTACGACCGAGTTTGGTACACTCGACTTTCTAGGAATGGACTCTTACGAGACAGCACGAGCTGTGGTACAGCATACAACATCGCGCTGGTACTCGCGTGGAGATAATGAATTGATAGGGGTTGAGCCCGAGTGGCTTGCCTCTGATAAACTCGATGAATTCGATGTTTCTGGAGACTTTTCTGAGGTTACTTTAACTCCAAGGAATGTGCTTTCGCATATCCAGGTCAACGTGAAAGTTCCAAGTATAGGATACCTGTATTCTGCGAGAGGATCCTTAACTGGTATTTCAGAAGGATTTCTGCTGGGACAGGGGAAGCCGCTTCAGAGTAAGGTGACTTATCTTCTGGAGACCTGGACGAAATCGATAGATGAGAATGACGCAACACTAGGAACGTTGAAGACATCGGTTAAATGTTTTGGCCTACCAGAAACTGCCCATCTTGATGCAGAAAACAATAAGCTGTCTTTTTCAGCTTTGTTGATAGACAAAAAGACGCAGGTAGATTATCAGTTTGCGGTAGGAGATAAGTTTAAGAAAGATGCTAATTCATCGGAGTTAGGTTATATTATTTCTCTCCATGTAGATGTTAAGGTACCGAAACCTTTGCCTGAGGTGAAGCCTTCGGAAGGAAGTTCTGGCGGTTTTGACGTCACGATCAAGGATTGGGGTAAACCTGAGGATATTGATATGGAACTGTAGAAATAGTAAAGTGATAAGAATCAGATAAAGTAATAATAGATTAGTTTAATTTAAAAATCCAAACAGATATGTATAAGAAATTTTTTATGGGTATTGCTGCAATGGCAGCGTTGACATTGGTAAGTTGTTCAAGCGATGACTTGAATAGTCTTTCAGACAATTCTTCTAAGAATGAGGCTGTCAGCTTTGATGGCTATTTGGGAAGAAGTGCAGTTTCAGTAAATGGTACACGTGGTAGCGTGGAGACGAAGGAGACGCTTATTGGAGAAGGTAAAGGTTTTGGTGTGTTTGGTTACTATAATAGCTCTGCTACAGACCATAACTCTACTCTAGAGCAGTCTTTTGAAGCTAATTTGTTCAACAATCAGCAGGTAACTTGTCCTAGAACAGGTGCAAATTGGACATATTCTCCTCTTAAGTTTTGGCCAACACAAGGTCATATTGATTTCTTGGCGTATGCTCCTTATGTAAAAGACACAAAGTTAACTGGTTCTGTTATTGATTTTACTGTAGAAAATGAGGTTGCTAAACAGAAAGATTTGTTGTGGGCTAATGCTGAGAATAAGACAAAGGATAATATTTCTAGTACAGGAAAAAAAGTGAAATTTCATTTTTATCATGCTTTGTCTAGACTTGGTTATACTGTAAAGTTATATGGAAATGGAGATAATTCTTCTAATAAGGCAACTTTTACAGTGGATAAGATTACTAAAGTTTCGCAAGTGAAAATTCACAAGCGTGATTTAACGTAATT
>ERZ1034949.164-NODE-164-length-46083-cov-14.208026_pt1 | contig 46083 bp, 33 predicted proteins | sample MGYA00520590_ERZ1034949 | MGnify/ENA primary metagenome ERZ1034949 (study PRJEB33766, sample SAMN09781752) | gut metagenome | biome: gut microbiome | host: Homo sapiens | place: Madagascar | study: EMG produced TPA metagenomics assembly of the PRJNA485056 data...
TTCTATAATTACTTCTTTTCATATATCTTATCGAATACTCCGCCGTCTTTAAAACGCTTTTTAATTCCTACTAATTTTATATGTTACTATGTTGCAGATTATATACCTACTAGGTTTGTATGTCAATAGTGTTTTTAGTATTTCTAGTCGTTTGCTGATGCCCGTTTTCTTTGAAGTGCTTGTTTTCTTCAGAAACCTACCAATCTACATAATTACCATAATTATGTAGGTTTTTTCCATACATTATCTCCTGCCTGTAATTTTCCACACCCATCTTTCTTGACTTCTTGTCTTATCTGTATTACTATATATAATACAGATAAGGCAGAAATCACTTCTCTATATAGAAAGGAGCTTCACATGGTTATTGAACTTGATTTTGCGAGCAACACGCCCATATACGTACAGTTAAGAAATCAGATTGTTAAAGGAATTGGCAAGGGAGAACTTAAGGCCGGTGAGAAACTGCCGACTGTCAGACAGCTTGCTTCTGACGCAGGCGTTAATACAATGACCGTCAATAAAACTTACCAGATTCTTAAGGCGGAAGGTTTTATTAAAACCGACAGAAGGCTTGGAGCATTTGTCGCCGAGAATATTAATATGGATATTGAATTCAGGGAAAAGCTTGAATCAGAGCTTGAACTGCTGTCAGCAGAAGCAAGCATTACTGGAATGGATAAAGAAGAATTCTTAAAAATGTGCGAAAACATTTATTCCAAGATGAATCCCTGCACAATGTAACACACCTGTATTCACACACGCATTAACACAGACCCACTATACAAGGAGGTTTCCTTATGAAAATCGCAATGTTTATGCTATTCTTCGTATGCAACATGTTCACAGTCCTGATCATGAGATTTGCATATGAATCCAACTACCGATACAACAATGGAATGCTTATCGGAGTCCACATTCCAGGCGACCATGTTAACGATGACGATGTCACCCGACTTATGACACGCTTTAAGAAAAGCATGAAATATTTTCAGAATATCAATACAGTACTCTCAATAGCCATATGCTTTCTTAATTTTGTGAACATAATCATTTTCGTTATTATGTATACAATCTGGATTCTCGTGTTTGTTTGCGGAATTATGTATATCCAGCTTTCAGCGCATCGAAAAATGTATCTGTTAAAGGTGCAGAATGGCTGGTTTGTGGAATCCCAGAAACAGAAGGTCTTTATTGATACGCGTGCTTGTGCAAATGCAGATGCAACTCCAATCAGTTTCAGATACCACATCATCATAATTGCCGCAGAACTGCTGGCTCTGATTCCATTCTATTCATGGACGGAAAGAGCATATTTTTCAATGATTATTGTATTTGCGATATGCACTGTCATAGTTTCTGTATTCGGGTTTGTGTTCCACATTTATATGAACAGACGACAGAATCAGGCATACAGCCTTAATTCGGACATTAACAACATTGTTAATCTGACTATGAAAAAATACATTGCTTCAGCAATGCTTATAATGTCACTTCTTAACTTCGTGGCATGGATAACATTTGTATTAATGTGTATTATTCAGGATACTGTTGGTGACTTAAGTTTCTGGATGTACATTATTCTGCAGTTGTTAAGCGGCTGCACGCTCACTGTCATTCTTATTCTTGCTCGCAACAGAAAGAATGAAATGCTTAAGGCTGACACACAGCCGGTATTTGTTGATGATGATGACTACTGGAAGACCGGATTTTACTACAATCCTAATGACCCGCACCTTTTCGTACAAGACAGACTGTGCTCGACCAACTACTCGCTTAACTACGCCCGCACTGGTGCTAAGATATTCACAGGCACAATCGCGGCGTTTACCCTTGGATTAATAATATGGACAACTATTGTATTAATTCCATACATTCATGTTACTATCGACATCAGGACTACTGATAGCACTGTAAATGTGTCTTCATGCGGTTACACAAGCAGAATTAACATTGACGACATTACCGAAATTACTCTGATGGATTCACTGCCTGATGACCATTTTTACAGATATAATGGCGGTGCAACCGACAGTTATCTTGTCGGCAAATTCAAAGGAAATACTTATGGCAAATGTAATCTCTACATTTTTAATGATGTCTCTCCTGTGCTTATGATAAAAACTGCCGACCAGACTGTGTTCATGAATTCCAAGAAAGATGGCGAGATTGTTAATCTGTATAATGCAATTAAGAAGGAGTAATCTAATGTACTATTCTTTTTACATTTGACAACCCCGCCTCAAAGTATTATAAATATCAAAGGGAATGAAGTACTCCCTTGGGAAACCTAAACTGCTTATTCAAGCTGATGACTTCTACGATTTTATGTCGCAGGAAGCATCAGCTTTTTTTGCGTTCATAAATGCATTTACTACTTTTTATTATATTTTAAGGAGGCTTATTATGCTGACATCTTTATCACTTATCTTTCTGGTTGGGCTCGTCATGGGCGCAATCTGCCAGAAGCTGAAACTTCCGAGAATCATCGGAATGCTTGTTACTGGTATTGTTCTCGGGCCATATGTCCTTGATTTTCTTGACCCGTCAATCCTTTCAATATCGGCTGACCTGCGGAAAATGGCTCTTATCATTATTCTTATCAAAGCCGGTCTGTCGCTTGACTTAAAAGACCTGAAAAAAGCCGGACGAAGTGCAATTCTTCTGTCCTTCGTTCCGGCTTCCTGCGAAATCATCGGTTATATTCTGCTTGCCCCTGTAATTCTTGGAATTAACCACGCCGAAGCTGCAGTAATGGGCGCAGTTCTCGCCGCCGTTTCTCCTGCGGTTGTCGTTCCACGGATGGTAATGCTGATTGAGAAGCGCTACGGAACTGACAAAGCGATTCCGCAGATGATACTGTCTGGCGCTTCATGCGATGACATATTTGTCATAGTGTTATTCACAACATTTTTAAATGTGGCACAGGGCGGCAAGGCAAATGTCATGGATTTCATAAACATCCCTGTGTCTATTATACTCGGCATAATTCTTGGTATAGTGACCGGCTTGGGATTGTACCTGTTCTTTGAAACATCATACGCCCGCAAGCATACTGTAAGAAACAGCATGAAGGTTATTATCGTGCTTGGCTTCTCTTTCCTTCTTATCGCAATTGAGGGATGGCTTGAAGGAAAAGTGTCTGTTTCCGGACTTCTTGCTGTTGTCGCTATGGCATGTACTCTTAAGTTCAAATGTATTCCTGCCGTATCAGCCCGTTTGTCCGATAAGTTTGGCAAGCTGTGGCTCGCTGCTGAAGTAATATTGTTCGTGCTTGTCGGCGCGGCTGTCGATATCCGCTACACACTTAAAGCCGGACTTCCAGCCTTACTCATGATTCTTGCCGCACTTGTTTTCAGAACTGCCGGAGTGCTTCTATGCACCGTAAAGACAAATCTTACATGGAAGGAACGCCTTTTCTGCGTAATTGCCTATCTTCCTAAAGCAACCGTCCAGGCAGCCATCGGCTCTGTTCCTTTAGCCGCCGGACTTGCCTGCGGACAGATAGTGCTTTCTGTAGCTGTGCTTGCAATAATAGTGACCGCTCCGCTTGGCGCACTTGGTATTGACTGTTCTTATAAGAAGCTGCTGACGAAGGACAAAACCCACTAAAAGCCATTATACACTCAATATAGTAGGTCATTTCCATGGTCTTATTCATATACTTTCCGGCTTGCAACCTACTATATTGTTAAATTAACATATTTTCGTAGGTCTTTTTCCCACATTTTACTAAGAACTGCAAGCAGTTTGCGAGTGAAAGACCTACTAATCATATCTTCCCTGATTGATTAGTAGGTCTTCTCACTTAAACAACCTATAATATTCTCTTCAGAAACCCACTAAATTAATAACTTATGCTATGTTAGTAGGCTTCATTCACCTGCGCATAGTCAGATTCACACCAAAAAGGCCACACCCAGCCAGCCCAAAGCCGGTTAAGTGTGACCTCACATCTCAATTAATCATATATCTTATCAAATATTCCGCCGTCAGAGAAAAACTTCTGTGTAGCCGCTTCCCAGCCGCCAAAATACCCAATATCCGCCATGTCAATGTCCTTGACAATCCATTTACCATCGGAAGGGATTTCCTTGATGTTTCTTGAATCGCTGGAAGACTCGTATTCATTCTGAATGTCCTTGTTTACAGGGCGGTAGAAATTCTGTGCCTCAAGTCTCTGTGCATCATTAGTGTACAGGAAAGATAGATAGGCATCAGCAAGCTCCTCAGTGCCATTCATCTGCGTGACCTCGTCAACCTTCGCAACCGTTGGCTGGCACAATACAGATGCGGACGGAACGACAATTTCATACTCGCCCGGATATTCCTGTAATGCAAAAAATGCTTCATTTTCCCATGCAATCAGGACATCTCCCTGTCCGTTCTCTGCAAATGTCGTAGAAGAACCTCTTGCACCTGAATCAAGCACTGCCACATTCTTGTAAAGTCTCGTAACACTAGCCTGAACCTGTTCCTCAGTCTGTCCCTGCTTTTTAAAATAATACCATGCCGCAAGAAAATTCCATCTGGCACCACCAGAAGTCTTAGGATTAGGGGTAATAACCTTAACCCCGTCATTAAGAAGGTCGTCCCAGTCCTTAATATTCTTAGGATTACCTTTTCTTACAAGAAAGACAATCGTAGAAGTGTAAGGCGAGCTGTCATCATAATAATCATTGATATATCCGTCATCAATCAGCCCTTCGTCCCTTATAACATTAACATCGCCCTCAAGAGCAAGCGTGACAACATCAGCCCCAAGACCATTAGCAACCTCAAGTGCCTGCTTTCCAGAGCCTCCATGAGACTGGATAACCTCAACCTTTTCACCAGTCTTACCATACCAGTAATCCTCAAAAAGCCTGTTATACTCCTTATAAAACTCTCTGGTAGCATCATAAGAAACATTAACAAGTTCCGTCTTCTTCTGCCCACAACCAGAAAGTCCAGTAAAAGTCAGGCTGAAAATCATACCTAAACATATTAACTTTTTAAAAAAATGTGTATTCATAACTATAGCCCAACTCCTACTCAAATATATTCCTAAACCAGGCAAAACAGCGAAGCGCCCAGCCTACGCATTCTTCTTAATAAACTCAGCCACATCCACAGTAGTGGCATCAACCTCAGACTCCCAGCCTGCAAGGACTTCTGCACCATCAATCTTAATATCTGCTTTCTCTTTAAGTGCAAGAATAACAACAATACCTGCATTTACAAGGTGAGTAACAACATTTGTATAATCCTCGCCCTCTGCCGGAGTATACAGATATACATGCTTGCTGTCAAGAAGAAGCTCCTTCTCAACCTTCTTTAAGAAATCAACATTAATCTTGTCTGAAAGAACTGTCTCTACAACAACAGGCTTCTGGTTGTTAAGCTCCGCTCTGAAAGCTGCATCAACTTCCTTAACATCGCTTGCTGCCTCATTAACTTCACGAACAACACCGCAGGCACTAGTCATATTAGTAACACGGTCTATGAGAATAAGCTCTCCCATAGTCTTGTGAAGGTTGAATTCATCAACAACAATTACATCAGCAAGAGAAATCTTGCATACAGCAATTTCATTTTTCTTAAGGAGAGCTGCTGGCTTCTCCTCGCCTGTATTGACATCAATTGTATTAACAATCTCAGTAACAACCCCCGGAATAAGTCTTGTTCCAAGCTTTACAAAGAAGTTCTTGTTATTAGTAAGAACATCATCGTCCATCCAGAGAATAGTAGCTGTTATCTCAGTTGCAAGCTTAAGATCTGCTCCTGCTGCAAGAACTGAACCTCTTGAGACATCAACCTCACGGTCTAACTGGATAGTAACAGGCTGTCCGATAGATGCGCTCTGGGCTTCCTTATCACCAACATGGATGCTCTTGACATGAACATGCTCCTTAGTTGGAAGAGTGATAATCTCATCACCAACAGATACGCTTCCTGCCTCAATCTGTCCCTGGAAGCCACGGAATTCATGATTTGGACGGCATACTCTCTGAACAGGCATGTAGAAGCCTTTTTCTTCCTCAGTATCATCAACATCAATCTGCTCAAGGTATGGAAGAAGTGCCTGACCCTTATACCAAGGAATATTTTCAGACTTAGTTGTTACATTGTCACCCTCAGTTGCCGAAACAGGGATAACAACTACATCTGCAAGTGAAAGCTCCTTAGTAAGCTCTGCTATCTGCGCATTAATCTCGTTGAAACGCTCCTCGCTGTAACCAACAAGGTCCATCTTATTAACTGCAAATACAAAATGCTTAATTCCCATAAGCGCACAGATTCTTGCGTGTCTCTTAGTCTGGATAAGCACACCCTGCTTTGCATCAACAAGAATTACTGCAAGGTCTGCAAATGAAGCACCAACCGCCATGTTTCTTGTGTACTCCTCATGTCCCGGAGTATCAGCAACGATAAAGCTTCTGTTGTCAGTTGTAAAATATCTGTAAGCAACATCAATAGTAATTCCCTGCTCTCTCTCAGCCATAAGACCATCAAGAAGAAGTGAATAATCAATCTTGCCTTCACGGCTTCCAACCTTGGAATCAAGCTCTAACGCCTTCTCCTGATCTGCATACAATAGCTTTGAATCATATAAAATGTGTCCGATAAGTGTAGATTTTCCATCATCAACACTACCGCATGTAATAAATTTAAGTAAACCTTTCATTCTAGAAGTACCCCTCTTTCTTTCTTCTTTCCATGCTTCCTGCTTCCTCATGGTCGATAACACGGCTTGTTCTCTCTGATTCAACCGCACTTAAAGTCTCTTCGATAATCTCATCAAGAGTTTCTGCGTCTGACTCAACACCGCCTGTAAGTGGATAACAACCAAGAGTTCTGAATCTTACCTTCTTCATCTGTGGCTTTTCGCCTGGAAGAAGTCTCATTCTGTCATCATCAACCATGATAATATTGCCGTCACGGTATACAACAGGTCTTTCTGCTGCAAAATAAAGAGGTACAATATCAATCTTTTCTCTCTGGATGTACTGCCAGATATCCTTTTCAGTCCAGTTAGAGATAGGGAAAACTCTCATGCTCTCGCCCTTGTGAATCTTAGTGTTGTAAAGCTTCCACATTTCCGGACGCTGGTTCTTAGGATCCCATGCCTGTGCTGTATTTCTGAAAGAGAAAATTCTCTCCTTAGCTCTTGATTTCTCCTCGTCTCTTCGTCCACCGCCAAATGCTGCTGTGAAGCCGTATTTGTTGAGTGCCTGCTTAAGAGCCTGAGTCTTCATAATATCAGTGTAAGCTGAACCGTGGTCAAATGGATTGATTCCCTGCTTAACACCCTCTTCGTTAGTGTAAGTAAGCATCTCGATTCCAAGCTTCTTGGCTGTATCATCTCTGAACTTAATCATTTCCTTGAATTTCCATGTTGTGTCGATGTGAAGAAATGGAAATGGTGGCTTCTCCGGGTAGAATGCTTTCATTGCAAGATGAAGCATAACTGAGCTGTCCTTTCCTATAGAATACAGCATTACCGGCTTTTCGCATTCTGCTGCAACTTCCCTTATAATATATATCGCCTCTGCTTCGAGTGCGTCCAAATGTGATAAATTACCCATGATATTCCTCCCTAATATTTATTAGATTCCTGTCTGTTGACCTCAAGCGTCTTAACTGTTCCGTCCGGCGAAGTCACCGTCCATGTATTGATGCTTCCATTCTGTCTGAACGAAAGAGTGCTTCCCTTGCCTCCGACATCAGCACCCAGAAAGAAATTAATCGCCTCAAAACGACATTCTTTAAGACATGATGTACAGCCCCAGCAGTCCTTGACATGCTTTATAAATGCTTTTCCATCAGTATCTTTCTTGATAAGGTTGCCTGGACAGGCTTCAACGCACTTCCCGCAGCCAACGCATTTTAACTTATTTATCTGAATGCTCATAGCTGTCGCCTCCTCTCACAAGGTCTCTTATGATTATCTTAATCTCGCCATTCTCCTTGCGGGAGTTGACATATTTTAACCAGTCATCACTCTTAGCCGGATAATCCATATTCTCCGCAAAGCTGTGCCAACGGGTTTCTTTTCTCGCCTTCAAATGTGCTATAACACTTCTGCACACCGTAAGTCTCTCTCGGATTTCATAGATTCTAAGCAGGTCGTCTGCGTCCTGTGCCGCAAGATTATCAATGCTCTGCTCTAAAAATTTAATCTTCTCATCCGCAAGCTCAAGTCTCGCTTCATTGTACTGATAATCAGTGCTTATGCCACCTGCGTACTGGTCCATAATCTTCTGCATTGCTTCCTCGGTCTGCTCGATATCAACCAGTCCCTGCTTATTATTAAGAAATCGCTCATACTCGCTCTTCTTTGCAAATGCGTTCTCAGACAATTCTGAATCTTCCACCTCATTTACAACAAAGCCCCTTCCTGAGCCTTCGAGCCTTTCAGCTATTGCCTGTGCTGCAATCTCGCCCTCTGCCAGAGCTCCTGTTACATATTTCTGAGGACATCCGCCTGCAACATCACCTGCTGCAAAAAGTCCATGAATTGTAGTCTCGCGGTTGTTATCAACCCAGTAACCACTCGCTGTATGACCTCCGACTATGTATGGCTCAGTTCCTTCTATCTCAACATTTTCTTCAGAAGGACCGCCCGCTGCCTCAAGCCACTTAAGTGTCTGGCTCGGTGCCATGTTAAGATATGCTTTGTAAAGGTCTTCTTCCTGCTCTTTGTTTATTCCCTTAGTTCCAAGATAGCAAGGGCCTCTGCCCTCGCGGTTTTCCGTAACTGTTCCATAAAGTCTCTGTGAAGTTGTAAGACCATATTTGTTCTCGTACACTTCTCCGTTGGAATTAAGCTGCTTTGCCGGAACACCCTGTGCGATAGTTCCTGTCGGAGCAATCGTATCTTTACATCTTAAAGCAATGAATCTCATTTCAAATGTGGTCATCTCCGCACCTGCATTGATTCCCATTGCATATCCGGCTCCTGTATTAAATGGTGGATACCACATTTTATGTCTTGAAAATCCCGGATTGTTAGGTCTGTAAAGACCTGCCGCTCCACCAGTAGCCACAAGAACTGCCTTCGCATTTATCTCATAAAATACTGCGTCGTTGACATCAAATCCGTATGCACCTTTAATCTCGTTATTCTCTACTATGAAATCTGTTATATTCAGGTGATTGATTACCGTTACGTTGTCCTGCTTCTTAACTGCATCCGCCAGTATCGGCTTGATATTCTCACCATTAATCTTAATATTGCGGTTTCCTCTCGCAACATATTCTCCATTCTCATCTTTAAGGATTACAAGTCCTAAGTCCTCCATTACTTTAGTGACATGATTGAGTCTTTCCGACATTGAAAGAAGCAAATCCTCTCTTACTATTCCATCTGCGTCCTTCTTACAATAATCAACATAATCCTGTGGAACTCTGCCTTTAGTGATGTAAGCATTAATTGCATTAACGCCTGCCGCAAGACATCCGCTTCGTACAATATTCGCCTTCTCAACAATCAGTACATCAAGGTCTTTCTTCTTTCCAAGCGTAATACCTGCAAAACACCCTGCCGTTCCACCACCTATAATAAGTACATCTGTGTCAATAATTCTATTCTTCAACCTTCATGTACCTCCCTGCAAAATCTAATTCCATATAAACATAGTATCTTGGTATGTAAATCATTATATTCTCAATTTCCTATTTGTCAATAGGGTTTTTGCAGATTCTTGTTGACTTATTCTAACTCTGAACTCCAGTGGCACACCTTTTGGACTTTATTGTGCCTGTTTGCTGGCTTCTCACCACTCTAACGTCCAATCCGCCACTCTATGCCGCTCCCTTTTGGACTTTCTCGTGCCTTCTCGCCGCTTCAACGTCCAATCCGCCACTCTCTCGCTCTCCTTTTGGACTTCACCCTGCCTATTTACTGCCTTCCCACCACTCTAACGTCCAATTCGCCACTCTATGCCGCTCCATTTTGGACTTCACCCTGCCTATTTACTGGCTCCCCACTGCTTCAACGTCCAATCCGCCACTCTATGCCGCTCCATTTTGGACTTCCTCGTGGCTCCCCACCGCTTCAACGTCCAATCCGCCACTCTATGCCGCTCCCCTTTGGACTTCCTCGTGCCTTCTCACCACTCTAACGTCCAATTCGCCACCCTCCACCTTGGAGTTAGAACATCCTCTCAAAAAACACTTGATTTTCAGACACAAATATATACATAATTAAGCAATGCCAATATGTTTATGGCAATTTTGCATACTCTGAAGCTGAATGGATATCATATATATATCAGCGGACAGCTCCACCCGCAAAAGGAGGTTTTATGATAATAGATTTTCATACACATACATTTCCAGATGAACTCGCTGACAGGGCTGTTGGTACATTAGCCCACAGTGGCGGCATCCATAACTATCTTGACGGAAGAGTGGACTCACTTAAAGAATCCATGAAAAAGGCAGGCATTGATTACTCCGTACTGCTTCCCGTGGCAACCAAGCCTAATCAGTGCGACACAATCAATACACTTGCTTTAAAGACTAATGAAACAAGTAAGACAACCGGGCTAATTTCATTTGGGGCAGTACACCCGGCTTGTGAGAATTTCAGAGAAATACTAAACTGGCTCTCCAAAAACGGTTTCAAAGGAATCAAGCTTCACCCGGTTTTCCAGAAAACCAATATAGATGATATGCAATCATTAAGACTTATAGAATATGCGTCATCACTCGGACTTATAATACTTATACATGCAGGCTTCGATGTGAGTTTCCCGGGCTGCGACGAGTCAAGCGTCGACAGACTTGCCACAATGATTCAGGAAATAAAGCCTGAAAAACTCGTCCTTGCACATATGGGTGGCTGGGGACAATGGAACGAAGTTGCCGGCATATTAGAGGAAGATTACATGAAAAATGTATATCTTGATACCTCATCATGCATCAAGAAACTCAATCACAACGCAAGCCTTCCAATAGAAAAATTCAAGAAAATGGTCAACATTCACGGTGCAGACCACATACTATTTGGCTCTGACAGCCCATGGGACGACCAGAAGGACGCAGTAGATTTAATAAAAGAGTGTGGATTTTCAGAAAAAGATACCGATGCAATACTTGGTAAAAATGCGGTTACACTCCTTAATCTATAATACAAATCAAGCAGGCTGTCCCATATAACAGCCTGCTTAATTCATCACTGACAGATTCAGCCATCACGCGCATCATCCCCAATACTAATGCTGAATCTGCCATCTTATAATTTAACCACCAATATAATCATCCCCACCACATGCACAACCAGCATCGCAGGAACCGTATACTTAAAATACCACTTCCGCGTCTTATGCCTGAACATCTGCATTGCAATAAAAGCTCCAAGCGAGCCTCCGATTAATGCCGTAATAAGAAGAGTCGCCTCCCTTATGCGCCATTTGTTGTGTATCGCTTTCCACTTATCAATTCCATACAAAGCAAATGTTACTACATTAATAATCAATAAATATATTCCTATAATCTTAAGCATTACCTCTCTGTAAACGCATAATTCCAAGTCTTTGCGCCGTCTGGCTTATTCTGTACAATTGACATATTCCACTTGTCATTGCCATTAATTGAGTAATATGGCGACTTCACACTGTCCGACATATAGATTATGACGCTGTCTCCTTTCGCATCTGGTGTATCCATTGTACCATAGAATACGTAAGATGCATATGAATACGCCTCATCTCCAGCCTTTAAATAACTGATATATTCAGAATTTGTCTCAGGTTCATACTCCTCTACACTCATTTCGCACTTATCAATCACAAGACTACGGTAATATACCTTAAGATACTCTTCAGCCTCCTTCTGTGTCTGCTCCGAAACCTCTGCCCTGTTATTATCCTTAACCTTGAAAATCACTGGTTTAATAAGCACTATAATAACAATGACTGCAAGCAGAAATACTGCAAATGCAATAGCAAGAGTTACCCTTTTCTTAACAACATTTTTATCATCCATAAATCCCGCCCTCCTTTTCCAATGCATCTTATTAAAAATGTGTTTCTTTATTTACCATAATTATACAACGCGAAACTTACATCCAGCTTACATGGACATATGATAATATATATTTGTACTTGCCAATCGCATGATAATCTGCTAAACTACACAGGCTGTGTTAATATACAGCATATCGTGTGTTCGAGACCTTCCACACGCAAAACAAAACTAAAGGAGATAATTGAATATGAAGAAAAAAGGAATGAGTGTGAAATTCATCACACAGGCCGCTGTAATCGCAGCAATCTACGTAGTACTTGTAGTAATCTTTAACTACATCAGTTTTGGACCAGTCCAGTTTCGAATCGCAGAGGCACTTACAATACTGCCTTACTTTACACCTGCAGCAATCCCAGGATTATTTGTTGGCTGTATAATTGCTAACATCCTTGGTGGTGCAATCGTATGGGATGTAGTATTTGGAAGTATTGCAACACTTATCGGTGCAATCGGAACATACCTCTTAAGAAAGAATAAGTGGCTTGCCCCAGTTCCACCAATTGTTGCTAACACAATCATCGTGCCATTCGTACTTAAATTCGCTTATGGCTCAGAGGGCATGTTTGCAATGTTCTTCGTTACTGTTGGCGCTGGCGAGATAATCGTTTGCGGAATTATCGGAATGATACTTTTATATGCACTTACACCAGTAAGACATGTAATATTCGGTGATGAACGCTAATATATAATAAAGCAGATGTACCGACCCCCAAAAGTTAGACTTTTGGGGGTCTCATCATTTTTCTACCACATACTTATATTTCCCATAACAACTACAAAAACAATTACCGCTATAATTATGAGCATCGATACCGCCCTTGCTCGTATCCCCTGCATTAAGCTGCATAAAACATATGTAACCGTGTATACCATAAGCATTATTGCCAGCCTTACAATTAAACGGATTATAATAAATGTTCCAATAGTAATATCAAGACCGCATCCCTGCATAAACATAAGACTCATAAGCGGAGCCTGAATATATGGCATTCCATAATAACTGCTAAGGAAAAACATATCCGTCCCATACACAATGGCAAAAAGAACAATACTTAACAATAAAGAAGCCACTATTCTCTTAACCCTGACTTCATTTCTTCCGCCCGCTGCATTAACTATATATTTAGTTCCTGTTCTGTTTTCAATTCCGATATTTTCAGATACAATCATCACAACAGCAACCAGAAGTGCTATAAGAAGCACCATTTCACGCACCTTTGAATACCTGCCGAATATCTCCTCATATCCCCTGTCAGACATCATATACCCGTGGATGCCAGTATCCGCTTCAAGCTCTGTAAGATATTGATATTTCTCCTCAAACTCCCTTACAGAAGAATACCTTGACGCATATACATAAACCTCTGCATTAATCTTAGAAAGTTCCTCCGGCTCAAGCTCTCCACCTTCATATTTCGTGGCAGCCTCAGCCGCTTTCTCTACAGCATTTACACAATCATTTTTCCGCCCATTAACAAGTCCCTCTATCTGTGAATAATCTGCACCACCACTCTCCAGATATATCCTGTCACACTGTTTCATACTGTCTGAAAAAGTCATCCTGCCGTAGCCAACAAAATAAATAACAATCGCCAGAAGCACCAGTATAACCGTAATGCCCCTGCTTGTAATTAACAGTTTATGTAATTCCTTAACCACAGCCGGCATTTTAGAAAAAATGTGCTGATATCCTTCATATATCTTATCCAGAATCTTCGTAAATACCGACCTTCGCTGTTGTGGACGCATTACCACTGTTCCTGCCACTGCAGCCACCGCTGCAATACATAATATAACAATAAGAACACAGAACATAATTGCCGATTCAGATATAACAAAGCTGCCCTTTCCACGATTAGCATATGTACTTATAATCTCATTAACTCTCATAAGCCGTACAATATTAAACTGTTTAAATGCGCTGTATACACTGTGAATGTCTATCCTGAAATACATAAACACTTCAAGTCCTGCAAATAAAACAGTCATTATAAGTGCATGGCTGCGTTTCCTGTTAAGCACGAACACAGCCCATAAAACCATACTAAGCACAATTACAGCCAGCGTACTGTAAGCGTAATCATACATAACATAACCAATCTGGCTCATCGGCATAGCAAACCTTTTAAATGCCTGTATATTCTGAACCGGTGCCGAAAGCGAATCTGCCCCGCCATATAAAAATAACGATGCTGCAAATGTGGAAAAATACAAACCTGCTGTAACTATCACGCCGCTTCCCGTTATAACCATAAGTCTGTGCAGCGCAAGCCTTAATCTGCCATTCCCAGCCGAATGAACAACTTCCCACATTCCATTATCCCGTTCTCCTGATAAACCATATATTATAAAAACCACCATGATAAGTGATAAATAAAATGGAAAATAATAATTTACCAGCCCTTCCACAGCCTTGTTGTTATCAGCAATATAAAGAGAAACTTCAGATACCTTTGAAAAATCCTTTGCAGTCTTAATAATATTATTATATGTAAAACTGTTCTTATCTGAAAAAATCGAAAAAGACATAAGCTGCTGTGCATTTTCCTGTATCATCTTAATATCTTCCTGATATTGACTTATATATTCAAGTTGTACCTCAAGTTCTTTAAGCGTATCTAAAAACAACTTCTGGTTATGCCCTGATAATCCACAATATCTTTTCAAAACCTCGGATGTACCATCATAAAGCAGTTCTGTGTCCTGTGCCAGAGAATCAGCCTGCCTGTACATTTCAATCGTCTGTATATCTGACCTTACAGCTTCCATAGCTTCATCCGCCTGATAATCCTTATAAATATCTGCCAGCCACTGCATCTGCCTTGAACTAAAGTTCAAATCCCTAAGCCCCGTGCCTCTTGCCTGCTGATATACATAAAAAGCTACATTTAACATGATAAATGCTGCAAAAATAAATATAATTTTCCTGTTTATAAGCCTTCTAAATTCATTCATATCACGCCCTCTTACCCATAACAAGAATCCATGCTAATAACTATTCCACAGGAACTATACTCACATCACCTGCAATATTACTCTTATCAATGTATACAAGCCTGCCATCATACTCAAAAAACAGATATTTGTCGTCACCAAAATAAAGATTGCGCATCTTGCTGTTATCGAGTTCTATTGTATTAATAAGCGTTCCATCAGTCTTAAGAACAAATATCTTTTCATCCGTCTGTTCTCTGAGATTAGTCGCACTCGCTATTCCACCATTACACATGTATATATAACTACCGTCATATGATAACGATGCAATTATAATATCACTATCAGCCTTATATAAAAGAGAAGCCGTATTTTCATTAAGCTTTCTTGCATACAGTCCTTTATCTGTCACAAAATAATAAAGCATGTTATTCTGCGTATCAACATAATAGTCAGAAATGTTTTCATCTGACACCTTGTCGCTCTTTCCCGTTGCATAATCATAATAATATAACTGGTAAGTCATATCTACATTCATAGTCTTAGCATCAATTGAACAGTTAAATATCTGGAAAAACAGCTTATCACCGAAACTTCTTGCTCCATATATTGCATTATATGCTCCCGGATAAGAAAACACTTCACTTGATTTTCCTGTAGACAACTCCACCTTCACAATAACTTCCTTGTCATCCTTATTGCTGTCTACAGCCCCCGTATGTCCTATATGATCATATGCATAAACACAATCATCATGAAATACAAGTGAAACAGATGTAGCTCCATTATTAGCGAACAATTCAGCAACATCTTCCCTGCTGCTGCCATCCTTAGCAATCTTGACCAGCTTTGCCATTCCATTATCCACTCTTACAACATATATATTTCCCTTGTAATAATGAATCTGTGTAGACATATAATCATTTCCCAGCATGGCATTACAGTCTGATGAATCATGCATACACTCTGCCTTTGCACAGACAGGTGTCGTTTTATGCGTATTGCCATCCATATATCTAATCATTGTAAGCATCTTATTATCATCATACTGCAGATAATAATATCCTGATTCTGCCTTACATACACCATGCGAATCCGTTCTCCAATAACTCTGTTCCTCAGTTTCATTGCCAGACTGACCTATATTAACAGACTTATTGCTACCGGCTTTTTTAATTAATAAAACTGCCACCAATCCTGCTGCAATAACTACACATGCTGCTACTCTTCTCATGTAATCCCCCCTATATGATATTTCCACTGATATCTTATTAAGATTATTATGTCACTTTTTGTAACATATATCAAATCTTTCATTAATCAAAAAAGTTTTACAACTTTCGAATTAAGAATCACTCCGGCAAGCACCACTCCAACTATTATGCATATTTGTAAAACCGATATTCCACCATAAAAATCAATATATGTTACAATTCCCGGAAATGTATAATAATGCAGTACATTAACACCTATTTTATAAATATAATACAGAACATTTATGGACAGACACGCTAACACGCCCACTCTGTAATTAATTTTTGCGGATAAATATGTAGCAATTGATGCAAATATATTTATTCCTAATATAGCCGTCACTATATTAACAATTATGTAACCTCTTACAGATATGTTAAAAGGATAATCTGCAAATGCCTGAATGCTTTGAATTAATATATCATACCTTTGAATATCTAACACCTTGGTAACACTATGATAATAGTAACAATATACACCTGCACACATTACTGTATTAACCACTGCATTAATAAGCAGCTTTCTTATTATCCACCTCTTTCTGTTCCTTCCTGTCCTTACCAATGCAAGAACATTCTCGTCCTTTTCAAATGAAATCACTCCTACATTAAGCAGGCATGCTGTTATAAGACATATGCACATCAATAGTTCCTTATTATCACGCTGTCTTTCATCAAATAATTTATTATATTCATATTGATTTATAAGAGAAACATTTACGCCTTCATCATGCTTTTCATTTACATAATGAACCAAACTAATCTCATGATTAAGTATTACCATCTGTGCATTATTGTCTTTTTCTGCCTGCATTAATTGATATTCCTGTGTGAGTTCTTCCTCCAGACTATATAATTCGCTTTCTGATAAGGCACTATTATTCTGGCAAAATGTATACACCGTACTTTCAACCATATTATACTTGAGCTTATATGCAAATGTATAACTGCTGACTATAACAATCATAAGGCAATACACTATCAGCATCCGCCGTTTTATCAGAATTTTCCACAATTCCTTCATAAAAACAGGAAAATTTGAAAATATCCTGTTAAACTGCAGGCTTATTTTCCCAAGAAGCCTCTCGATAACCCCTGCCTTACGCTGTGTCTTTTTGAGACTACATGCGAAAGCCATCATCGTTGATAATAATATTATTATCAAACCTACCCATACTGTACTCTCCTGTACATCACTTATAAAATATTTGTAACCCCAGTTCTCATATTTAAACCATATTGTATTATCTACAAGATTACTGATATTAATATATTTAATACCTCTGAATATGCTTTTTGCTGAAATCAATTTAGCAAGCAGAAGTTCTATTCCAACTATTATTACAGAAAATGATAAACCTATATTCTTATTATCAAATAAATTAATTAAAGCATATAAAAATACTGACATTGCAAATGTAACTACCACTGTCTTAAAAGCAACAGTCAAAACCAGTCCCACTCTGCTCATCCCCATAGAAACAAGATAAATTTCTGAATCCGACCCTGACATTCCATGAATTGAACTCCAGTCATTATATACAAATAATGAGGTCATTGTAATCGCTGTATACGATAATAGTACTACAGCAATAGACAATATAAGCAGCACGGTTATACGCTTCAGCTCTAATATCATCCTGCCATTAGGAGCACTTTTTACAATGTACTGCATTTTTTTCGAATCTGACTGCATTACATAGATAAATATAAGCATTATTACAATGGTAAAATATCCCATATATTTATATTCTGCCATACTTCTCAGCCATACATCACTACTATAATCGACATCATAATCATATGCCTTCTGCAAATCATTCTGTGTCTTTATTAATTCCAGTCTGCTTTCCCCTGATTGTGCATACATGGCATTATTTTTATATCTGTCTATATTCACCAGCTTATTCTCTATATTAATCTTATAATTTCTGACAAATTCCACTTTTTCAGAAAAGAGCGTTTTAGCTTCTATATACTGTTCATTATCTGTAATATCAGGATTATCTGATTCATATTGTCTTATATATCCATGATAATCACTTATCTTTCCCTCATTTAATTCCCTGTTATATTCTTTCAGCATATTATCATATATTTTGTATGAATACTGTCCGTTATTAATAATGCAGAATAAAGCTATATTAAGCACAATTATGAGAACTGCTGTCAGAATTCTTTTTAAAGATATTACCTTAACTAATTCCATTTGCATCCCCCTTGTTCCCTCTCTATTTACATAATGCCAGCCTTACCGTTTTCACGAAAGACTGGCATTTTATTATTTACTCCATTGATATATTTTTTTCGCAGTACTTCCCTGTATATCTTTATCAGATAAATCTATAGCGTAGACAGAATATGTATTCACATATGGTTCAACTTTATTATCAAAAATTTCGATATTATTATTTTTCCAGCCTTTTGAATTATTACGCTGCATTCCTACATAGATATTATTGTTATCAATACCTTTAATTTCTATGCCGGAAAATGTTCCATCGCTTGATCCGTCACCAGCAAAACTGCATGTCCACACTACCTGTTTATCCGCATTTACAGCCTTTATATTCCCTTCATTATGTAAAGCCTCATAGAAATATATATCCCCGTTAATATATCTTAGTGATGATATTTCTAATGCTTCCGGATTGTTATATATTTCCTCTGTTTTTCCATCAACTGGTACTTTAATAATCCGCTTATTGTCTGTAACAAAATATAACGAATCATTATCATCCGCTGTTATAGAAGTCACTTTACTTATTATGCCTGTCTGGCTGCCAAGTATATCTGTTGCATTATCAGTATTAATGTTAAGCTTTTCCTCAAATTTTCCATTATAGATGTCATATCTGTAGATTCTGTACTGCACCGGAGTATTCTTTGAACCATATCTTGTATTTCCACCGGCTATATAATATACACACTTATCTCCGACGCACACCTTACAGCATGCCATATTAAACAATTCGTAATCTATTGGAAATATAAAGCTGCCTAATTCTTCCACTTTAGAATTACCATTGATTGCAATTCTGTTACAGCTCACCTTAGTATTGTAATCATCCTCAACAAGATTCTGTGCATTCGTTGGCTGTACAGAATAATAATACAGGTAATTCTCATGCATGGCAGCCACCGTTGAAGTATTCGCAGATGCTATTCCCACAATCTTTCCGTCTGACGCAAGACATGCCACCTTACTTTCATTATTAAAGTTTTCATCATATTCCATAAGATAATCGCCAGACTCATCCCTTTTTATCATATAAATATGATTATCCTTATACCATACCATATTACCAAGACAATTTACTGATACACCATTTAAGTCATATGGATCATAATCCATCTTATCAGCTGCAAATGCTTTGCACTTACTATCCTTATGTGAGCATGTCATATCCGGACACATCGGAACTGCTTCATTATCAGTCATATCATAAAAATACAGAATTCCATTTGTCAAAAAAATGAAGCCGTTATCAGTAAATGCCGCGCTGTTGCTCACAGATTTTTCATATAAATCATGATTATATGTGTAATTAATTGTCTGCTCCTGCGTAACATGATTGTCTGCATCCTTAGCCGTTGTACATCCACATAATATTGTTGATATACTCAACGCTATCATTGTAATATTTTTAAGCCTTTTATTCATACCCCATACCTCCTCTTTCAATCAATGTTTCCTTGTTATCTATATATACGAAACATTAATCAAAAAAGTTTTAAATATTACAACAATTTGTCATTATAAAAGCTTAATTCTTATATACCCAAAAACTGCAATCATCATTACAATAACAGCTATGTTAAATGCTCTGTTAATCTTACCCTTTGTCAGATATGACATCAACAGACCTGCATTTGCAGCAATACATACACATAAAATGTATATTACTGTCTTAAATGCAATGAAACCGCCTACACTCATAGATATAACAAGCTTCTTAACAGCAGGCAGACTATATATTCCTTTTCCAAGCTTGTCAGATATAACCTGAAGGCTGAGTGACGGTGCATGCATATATGGCATACCATATCTGTGGTACATGCAGTAATATTCTATTCCATATGTAACAACACATAAGACAAGTGCAAAAATAATTAAAGATATATACTTTTTGATTTTTCTGCTTTTCCTTCCATTAACGGAACTATTCAATATATACTCAACACCAGTAGTATATTCAATTTCTATATTCTCCTGAGCCATAAGCATAATAACTGCTACAAGTGTAATTAATATAATTGTCTCTCTGACTACAGAATTGCTTCCTATTATTTCTGCATATCCGCGTTCTGATATCAGCCATGCATCAACACCATATTGTTCCTTTACTCCATCCAGATATTCCAGTTTATCTGCAAATTCCTGAACATATCCAGCACGCACTCTTGCATACTGATACTCTCCATTTGCGTCATAATATCTGTCTTCCCAGTCATCAGACACATTTCCAGAATCCTTTTCAGCTATCAGTTCATTCAATGCTGCCATTGCATTTTTCAGGTCTGTAAGCTTCTCATTAGTATATTCCCTTATGTATTCTTTATCTTTACCACCATGCTCAAGATACATCTCATCCTTTAGTATCTCTGTATCTGTATATGTCATATATCCATTGCCAGAAAAATATATAGCCACAAATAAAACAACTGCTATATACCATACTCCATGACCAGAAAATACCAGCTTATGTATTTCCTTCATAAGCTGTGGCATCCTTGACAACATTCTCTGATATATCCTGTTCACAACTCCCGCAATTCTGCTCCATAGTGAAACCTTCCCATATGGACGCATTTCACCACATTTTTCATATGCAATAATTGCTGCTATTGCTGAAACAACCAGTATACTAAATGTTACAACAGACGAAACACGAAATACATATTCTTTAAATCCCCAGTTAATATATGTACGCAATACATCATTAAGATGCAGTACACTGACCACATTAATGTAATGCAGTCCATTTAGGATACTATTATATTCAATATTCTTATACAGAAAACTTTCTAATCCAATAAATACAGCAATACACACAACTGCATAATTACGCTGTCTGAACATTACGAATACAGCCCATATTATCAGCCCCAGCGCTGCTATAAGCAGACTGTTTGCTGCAATAAGCAGAATTACATATTGCAGCTTGCTTATCGGATATGTAAATTTTCCAAAGCTGTATATGTTCTGTATAGGATTTCCAAGTTCACCTACTCCTCCATATAACACCAGAGAACACACAAATGTTGAAAGTGCCATCACAACAACTGATAATACAGCCGCCGCTATGACAACTACAATATTCGCTGCACTTATATAGTCTCTTCCGTTTCTGGTACAGAATGTAATCTGCCACACTCCGTTTTCCCTATACTTAAACAAATCATATACAATAATAAGCACAAAGAAAAATGCTATGTAATACGAATAATAATAATTAACAAATGATTCAACCGCACGGCTGTTATCATATGAAACCTCAACATTCTGAATACGCCTGAAATCATTGGCTGTTCGTAAAATATTGCTGTATGTAAATGTTTTTTCTTTATTAAATATAGAAAATTTCTGCAGATAATCTGCATTCTTTATTACTGAATCAATCTCATCATGATATGACTCAATGTATTTATTGTATCTGTTAATCTCCCGCTCACTTTGTCCATTTGCACTCTTAGGAACATTAATATACATAAATAAAAACAGATTAATGCACATAAATACAGCAAGCATAATTATCTTTTTATAATTAAATACCCTTTTCACCTCTGACATGCATCATTCCCCCATTTCAACTGCCAATCTGACAGCTTTAATTTCTTTTAGTACATGTCTGATTATTTTGCATAGAATTTAACCCATTTATCCGCATTCTCTATATCTTTCTTATCTATATACGCGTACTGGTCATTGCCATCCTCCGACAATGCAAACATACACCTTGAATCTCCGTAATATAATGTGCTTATATTTTGGCATGAAATTTCATTAACCTTACTTCCATCTGCTGTTAATACCATACATCTTTTATCAAAATCTGCACGGCTGTTCGTACGAATCTGATATAATATATTATCCATGTATACATAATTACCATCATATGAAAGATTACACCTATCATAGATTTTATCTGCTTTAATAACCAATTGCGTTGTCTGTTCATTAATATCTGAATAATATAATCCCTGTCCCACTACATAGTAAGCAAATATATTCTTATCTCCAATCATACAATAATCTGAAATATCCTCATCACTTACAAGAGATACCTTCTCTGTATCATAGTCATATGCATATAATCCCCTTGTTTTAGAATTGTAGCTTCTCTTTTCAACCTGTTCCTGAACTGCAAAATACAATCTGTTTCCATAACTCTTTACATCGGCAACAGTAATATTCTTACCGCTTACTTCATATATATTATTCGTGCTCCCATCCTTTAAGGATATTCTCTTAATTATCTCTGTGTATTCTTCATCCAGTGTATAATGAGTATACTCACAATATGCATATGCATAATCTCCATGAAATACAAGGTGGGTTGATGCATCTTGTCCGCTTGGCATAATCTTTGCTATATCCTCACGGTTATTGCCTGCTGTATCCATTCTTACAAGAACCGACATTCCACTTTCATATTTCATATAATACAGATATCCATTATGATAATATATATTATCCACTATATAGGGAGTACTCCACATATATGCATTACATGTATTATCCTTGTGCTTACATTCTGGCTTTGCACATGCAATAACAGCTTCCTTAGTAGCATAATCAAAATAATAAAGATGAAGCATATTCTGTGTAAGAAAATAATAACCATCTTCAGTTGCTGTAAAATCCCTGAAACCAATCCCCCTCCAATAATTCTGTGAATCATCAAGCTGATATCCGCTTCCAATTGATGAATAGTCTGGTTCCGATATTGAATTTTTCACCTTGTTTACTCTTGCATATATTCCTATGGCGGCTGCTAATACCACAAGCGTTCCCACAACCACCAGCCATTTTTTCTTACCCATAACAATCCCCCCTTATCACATAGTACTATTTTATATTTACCTTATAAACATTAACAGCCGTGACTATATATTTGCTTTCAGTTTTCATTATAAGATACTGTGTTTCTTCTTTTCCATCCGTATATGTTATCTTAGCCTCTATTACACATTTATTAACATTTTCTACTTCTACGGCATTCTCTTCATTATGTTCTATAGTTCTAAAGTCTCCTGCAATTCTTTTACCAGGCACACTTGATGTAAAACATATCCACGGTCCTATGTCATCGTCTTTATTTTCTTCTGTTCTTCTCATGGTCTCCATATCTATATCGACCCATGTACTGGTATACCGTTCTTTCTTTGCTTTATCACTTTTAATATTTCTATTTGTTGTTATTACTCCCGCTGCATTTGCCACTCTCATTTTAAGCGATTGTATATTATCAGCTTCATACAACCCATCAATACAATAATAGCTTTTTACTTTTCTTCTATTAATTTTCTCATTATCATTTGCATTAGCACATCTATTTTCAAGCTTATATGTTCCCACATACTCTTTACTATCCTCATCCACTACTACTTTTGGATATCTTATCTCTACTTCAGGATATATCTCTCTTACATAGTTCTCTCCATTGAGCTTTATATTCTTTATTACCGGATATTCCCGGTTTCTCAGCCTGTACATATATACTCCGGCTATCAGCAATCCCACAACAATTATGCATGCCGCACTAATTATTATTTTCTTCTTTTTTCCATTTCTCATAAGCATCCCCCTTTGCCATGACAGGGCTTATCAGTTACTGATAAGCCCATTTTCTGTTGCTGCCTGCTCCATTACTATCGATATAATGTAAATGAATGCTCCTCATCTCCGTCATCCAAACTTATATATGCAGTTCCAACATTCTTGTATATTGGAACATTCGACTTAACTGATGCACCTACATCTGTTGTCTGTGCCTGACTTCCTGAATACCAGAATTTATCAATCCTATAATAAGTACCAGTGCTATACTTATAATTCCTGATATTATCAACTCCATGCCATATGCACACACTTCTTCCTCTTCTTCTGTAATCACATCCTTAGAAACAAAAAAATCAGCTATAATCAATGCAACTGAATGAATCATATACATAATTCCTTTCACTTTTATACATCAATTATAGCTGATTTAATTTTTTAAAAAAGTAGTTTGGCATATTCGGTAATATATGGCACATTCTGCACATTTTTATCTTCCAAAAAACTATTGACAAATCTTTTTTAATCTACATCTGCACATGAGATAATTATCTCCATGCTGTTCATAGTTGATAGTTCCATTATATTTATCAATAATATCCCTGATATTCATAATTCCAAAACCATGTATTCCTTTGTCTTTCTTGGTCGTATTCATGTCTGGATTACTCTTTAATACATTAAACATAGTTGTATTACCTATATCTATATACAGCCTGTCATTATCCTCTGATATCTGTAACCTTATTGTAGAATTATCACATTGTCTTGCCGCTTCAATAGCGTTGTCACACAGATTCTCAAGAAGTATATACAAATCCATATCATCAATACCCTCAATATTTCCCAGTACATAACACCCCATGTCTATTCCATTATCACGACACTCGTTAATCTTTCTGTTTAACAGATAATTAAGTACAATATTATTACTTACAATCTCTGTAACATTAATGTTCTTATAACCTGTGCTGTATTTATCAAGTACCTCAAGTGCCTTTGAATACTTTTCATCCTGAATAAGCTCTCTGATAAGTATCAGGACATTCTTAATGTCATGCCTTTGCTTGCTATTCTGCTTCTGCATATCAAGTATTGATTCTACATCTTTTTCTTTCTGCTGGTATGCACTAAGCATAACCTGCTGCCGTATTTTTTGTTCATATAGCTTCTGTTCCATAATAAGAAGAAATATACTTATAACATTAATTATTATAATTCCAGCCATGGCAACAAATGTGTATATCACATTCATCTCATAGCTCTTATCTGAACGATATACCATAAGGCAGCATACTATTACCGATATAGCTGGTATCAAAGACATTATAAGCATGTATTGATTATCTTTTTCCTTTAACATTTGTTTTAATTTTATTATTAAAACAAATAAAACAGATAATATTACCTGAACCAATATAATTCCTACATATCTTTCAGCAGTACCATATCTATGTGCATTAAGAAAATCTTTCTTAACAACAAGTGATACCAACCCACCACCTAATAGTGCACTTCCAACCAGACAACATATCATCATGACATTGTAGAATATCTTCTCAATAACACTTCCGCTCAGTATCACAAAACTGAACATCAGTGAATATGCCATATATACATAGATTCCCACGCTCTCGAAGAACACAAGATGATTAGATACAGTAAGATATATGAATGTAATTAATATCCCGGCTGCACTGACACATTTCTTATTATACTTATCCTTACAGCCAAGACTAATAATAAGGAACACGGTCACAACTACACTCTGAAACAGATTTATGAAACTTTCGAATATTATATCTGTCATATGAACATTCTCCTTATCTCATCGACTCTGCTTCTGCTTATGTGATAGACTGTGCCATCCTTCATAATAAGGTTATCTCTTTTTCTTTCCTTCATATAATCCTTATTGACCATCTCGCCTTGCGATATCTTAATGAATCCGGACTGTTTTAGTTCCTCTTCATATGTGCTTAAGTTGGCTCTTATTTTTCTTTCTCCATTCTCTCCTTTGAATATAAGATCATGTTTTATTACATTGATTGTCACAACATCCGAAAGTTTTATTATGTCACCATCTTCAATCACAAGTATTTTCTTCTTCTCTTTGAGATATCTTATAATATTGTACATCGTATGTACAATATCTTCTTCCATATCGTTTTTTCTTATAAACCCTATTGGTCTGAAACCAAATGCCTGATATACATAATTATCATGTGAAGTACAGAATACTATCCCTGCATCTTTCTTTCGCTCATGTATCCTGGTTGCAATATTAAATCCACTTGACATTCCACACTCAATATCAAGTATGAATATATCTGTGTCTTGTAATGCCTCCTCAAGCATTTTCTCCGGAGACTGATATATCACGACCTCCGCTATATCAGTCTCTGACACATGCTTTGCATATTCAGCCTTTATATATTTACTTATTAATTCGCCATGCTCCGGCTCATCATCGCATATAGTAAATCTAGTCAAGCCACTTCCCCCTGTGTGTATTACTTAAGCATTTCTTCCCAGTTCAAATGCTTTCCTGTTAAGCTCGAGGAATTTAGCAGGAACATTTTTCTCTATGGCATCCTGCCACTGCTCGTCTGTGATATCAGGGAAGTATGTTGAGAATCTTCCCATAAGTGCTATATTAACAGCCTTAGAAGAACCTGCCTCCTCAGCGAGTGCAAGGAAATCCTTTGCGTCTACCTTGGCATCGGCTGCTGTAAGCTTCTCAATAAGTCCTTCCGGATACTCTGCTGCCCCTGTAATTACAGGCATCGGCTCCATCTTCTGTGTATTGGTGATGATAACTCCGTCCTTCTTTAAGAATTCAACCCATCTTGCAGCCTCTAACTGCTCAAATGAGATGATAACATCAGCCTCACCTTTATCGATTACCGGTGAATATACCTTCTCGCCGTATCTTACATAAGTTACAACTGAACCGCCTCTCTGGCTCATTCCGTGTACCTCGGAAACCTTAACATCATATCCCTGCTTTAATAATACATATCCTAACATTTTGCTGGCAAGAAGTGTTCCCTGTCCGCCAACACCAACTATCATAATATTCTTTGTCATATTGAATCTCCCTTCAGTTACCTGTCTAATCTTACATTCCTATTGCATCGAATCTGCACATCTGCTTGCACACTTCACATCCGATACATAATGTTGGGTCAATATGTGCTTTCTTATCCTTGAATGATATAGCAGGACAGCCAATCTGCATACATGCCTTACAGCCCTTGCAGGCATCCTGATTAATTGCTATTGCAGGCTTATGTACAGTTCCCTTAATCATTACACATGGTCTTCTGCTTATGATTATAGATGGCTCTTTAGCTGCAAGCTCCTCTGTTACTGCTGTCTCAACTGCTGCGAGGTCGTATGGGTCAACAACTCTTACTCTGTTAAAGCCTAAAGCCCTGCATAATGCTTCAAGGTCAACCTTGCCTGCCGGCTCTCCTCTTAAGTTCTTACCAGTTGTAGGATTCTGCTGATGTCCTGTCATACCTGTGATTGAGTTATCAAGAATGATTACTGTTGAATTACTCATGTTGTAAGATATATCTGTAATTCCAGTCATTCCTGAATGCATAAATGTTGAATCTCCGATAACACCTACGCTGTTACTCTCACCAGCTTCTCCCATAGCCTTGTTGAAGCCGTGAAGTCCTGAGCATGACGCACCCATGCAGACATTAAGATCCATTGCATTAAGTGGTGCAACTGCTCCCAATGTATAACATCCGATATCTCCGTATACCATAATCTTCTTCTTGTGAAGAATGTAGAATATTCCTCTGTGTGGACAGCCGGCACACATAACTGGTGGTCTGCCCGGAATCTGTGCATCAATTGTTGTGTATTCAGGTTCTTCCATTCCCATACATTTCTTAATAAGATTCTGTGAGAATTCTCCACATATTGGAAATGTATCCTTACCATGAACCTGTATTCCTAACTGCTTGCAGTGGTTCTCAATAATTGGGTCAAGCTCCTCTATTACATAAATTTCGTCCTCGCCCTGTGCGAAATCCTTGATAAGCTTCTCTGGAAGTGGATATACCATACCAAGCTTAAGTACGCTTACCTTATCTCCAAATACTTCCTTAGTATACTGGTATGATGTTGAAGATGTGATAACACCTATCTTCTTTCCATTGACAAGGCTTCCCTCTGCACACTCTTCAATTCTGTTAATTCCACTTGTCTCTGCGTACTGTATAAGGTCAAGTGTTCTCTGCTCAACTCTTACATGTGCATCTCTTGAATTCTTAGTCATCATGACCTTAGTTGGGTCTTTTACATAAGGAACCTGTGCAGGCTCTACTCTTTCCTCAGGACATACAACACTCTGTGAATGTGCAACTCTTGTACACATTTTGATAAATACTGGTGTATTGTACTTCTCTGATATCTCATATGCTTCCTTAACGAAAAGTCTTGATTCTTCTGAATCTGCAGGCTCAAGCATAGGTACTTTGGCTGCAAATGCATAATGTCTTGAATCCTGTTCGTTCTGTGATGAGTGCATTCCCGGGTCATCTGCTACACAGATTACAAGTCCTGCGTTAAGTCCCTGATATGATATTGTAAATAATGGGTCTGCTGCCACATTTAAACCAACATGCTTCATTGCACATGCTGCTCTTACTCCACCAAGTGTTGCTCCGTGTGCTGCCTCTAATGCAACTTTTTCATTAGGCGCCCACTCGCAGTATATTTCATCATATTTTGCTGCTTCTTCTGTTATCTCTGTACTTGGTGTTCCCGGATAACTTGATATTACCTTACAGCCTGCTTCATACATTCCTCTTGCAACTGCCTTATTGCCCAGCATTAATTCTCTCATAACAATCTCCATTCTATGTATTCTTATCAGCCTTTATTTTCCTGTTCTACAAGTCTGTCTGCGCCGTACATCTTACGAAGCTTCGGCTTCTCAATCTTTCCTGTAGCATTACGCGGAATATCTGCAAATATAATCTCTTTCGGACGCTTGTATCTTGGAAGCTCCATGCAGAAGTCTTCTATCTCTTCCTTAGTACATGTAACTCCGTCCTTAACTTCTATGATAGCCGCTGTCTTTTCGCCCAGTCTGTGGTCTGGAAGTCCGATAACAGCTACATCTTTAACTTTATTAAATCTTCTGATGAAGTCCTCTATCTGAACCGGATAAATGTTTTCTCCACCACTTACGATAACGTCTTTCTTTCTGTCTACAAGGAAGTAGAAACCATCCTCATCCTGCATAGCCATATCACCTGTATATAACCAGCCATCCTTAAGAACTTCCTTAGTAGCTTCCTCGTTGCGGTAATAACATGTCATGACACCCGGTCCTTTAACACAGAGTTCTCCGACATCTCCCTGTTTTACTGTATTACCGTCTTCATCAACTATCTTACATTCCCATCTGTAACCCGGAATTCCGATAGCACCAACCTTATTGATATTCTCCACACCAAGATGTACACAGCCCGGACCTGTTGATTCTGAAAGTCCGTAGTTGGTATCGTACTGATGCTTAGGGAAATATTCCTTCCATCTCTTGATAAGTGAAGGTGGAACCGGCTGCGCACCTATATGCATAAGTCTCCACTGATCAAGTCTGTAATCTGATAACTTGATGTCTCCTCTGTCGAGCGCATCTAATATATCCTGTGCCCAAGGCACTAACAGCCACACGATTGTACATTCTTCATCTGATACAGCCTTAAGAATTGTCTCCGGCTTAGTTCCCTTAAGAAGTACAGCCTTGCTTCCTGCCACAAGACTTCCCATCCAGTGGAACTTGGCTCCTGTATGGTAAAGTGGAGGAATACATAAAAATGTGTCATATCTTCCCGTTCCATGGTGCTTCTGCTCCATCTCGGCAGCCTGTGTAAGGCTTCTGTGCTTATGAAGAATAGCCTTAGGAAATCCTGTTGTTCCTGATGAGAAATATATTGCACCGTAATCATCTTCTGTTATTGTTACATCAGGTGCTTTGCTTGAACAGTCAGCAACCAGTTCACGGTAGCTTTCTGCAAAGCTTGGACAATTATCTCCAACATAGATAAGAAGTCTGCCCTTTGATAATCTCTCAGCATTTACCTCAATTCGTCCTATAAACTGTGGTCCAAATACAATAACATCTACCTCTGCAAGCTCTGCGCAGTAATAGATTTCGTCTGAATCATATCTGAAGTTGAAAGGCACTGCTATCGCACCTGTCTTTAACACTCCGAAATATATAGGAAGCCATTCAAGGCAGTTATACATAATTATCGCTACCTTATCGCCCTTCTTGATTCCTCTGCCAATAAGCATGTTGGCGAATCTGTTCGCTTTCTCGTTAAATACGCTCCATGTAATCTCTCTGCGGTATGGTGAGTAAGTTGTAGGCTCAATAAGCCCGAACTCCTTCCATGTAGTTCTTCTCGTATCCTTTTCATCAGGATTGAGTTCTACCAATGCAACCTCATCTGGATATTCTCTTGCATTGCGCTCTAAGTACTCTGTAACTGGCATAATAATTCCTTCCCTGCTGCCCCCGACAGCATGCAATTTCATTAAATTATATCATACTATATTTTGCCAAAAAAATCCATAAAACAGCCCGCCTTTCAGCCACGCTTTCGTCAAACTTCCCCTTTAATTTCCACTTAAAAAATGCTATGATTTAGTTAGTTGAGTTGCGCGTGTGTATCAGGCTGTCCGGTGTCTGTCTGTGGTGCTGGTATGAATTGTGACAAGCTGTGCAGGAGTTAAGCCGCTGTCTGTATAAGCTCATCGCACAAAAGCTCGTTCAAGCGAAGCGCGTTTGCTTTTGAGCGATGTAATAAGCTCTACAGATAGCGGCTTTTACTCCTGCTAAGCGAGGAAAACCTGAGTTCCAACGCCACAGACAGGTGCCGGACAGCCTGATACACACGCGCAGCTTACTACTACATAACATTTTTAAAAGGGGGATATATTATGGCATTACATGTTATGGACGAGGCCAACCGCTGCTTACAGTGCAAAGTGCCTCAGTGTCAGAAGGGATGTCCTATTAACACTAACATTCCTATGGCAATCCGTTTACTTAAAGAGAATAAGCTTAACGAAGCTGGTAAAATGCTTTTCGAGAACAACCCGCTTACTACCGTATGCAGTCTTATCTGCAATCATGAGAACCAGTGTGAAGGTCACTGCGTACTTGGAAGAAAAGGTGCTCCTGTACATTTTTCTACTATTGAGAATTATATCTCAAGTACATATGCCAACCAGATGACCGAAGGTCCTAAGCCTTCTAACGGCATGAGAGTCGCAATCATCGGTTCTGGCCCTGCCGGTATCACTATCGCAATTATTCTTGCAAGATACGGATATCAGGTTACTATATTTGAAGGAAAGGACAAGATTGGCGGCGTATTAAGATACGGTATTCCGGAATTCAGACTTCCTAAGACTGTTCTTGACGATATTGAATACAGACATCTTGCCTTAAAGGGTATCAAGATTCGTCCTAACACCACTATCGGTGGTGCAATCGGAATTGATGATTTGTTCCGTGATGGCTACAAGTCTATATTCATAGGTACAGGTGTATGGAAGCCTAACTCTCTTCACATTAAAGGAGAGACATTTGGCAATGTCCACTTTGGTATCAATTACCTCAACAATCCTGACAGCTACCACCTTGGTGAAACTGTTATTGTTATCGGTGCCGGTAATGCCGCTATGGACGTTGCAAGAACTGCCAAGAGAAAAGGCTCCCGCAATGTCATCTGTTTCTCTATCACTAAGGAAGTTGCTGCAAGCAAATATGAATTCAGCTATGCACAGCTTGAAGGAATCACATTTGAATATAACAAACGCCCTGTTGAGATTAAGGATGACGGTGTTATATTCAGGGATATTATTGAGAATGAGGATGGAACTTTCACTGATGTAGAAGGAACTGATACGCTTCACCACTCAGACAGTGTTATCATCTCTATCAGTCAGGGACCTCAGAACCGTATTGTCAACACAACAACAGGTCTTAAGGCTACTGCAAGGGGACTTCTTGATGCAGACGAGACTGGTCACACAAGCCGTCCGGGTATATTTGCATCAGGTGATGTTGTCAACGGTGCAAGAACCGTAGTAGAAGCTGTCGCACACAGCAAGATTGTGGCAGAATCCATGCATCAGTATATGCAGTCGCTGCCAAAGGATAGTGAGTAAATAGAATATTCTTAATAATTACATCAGGTGGAAGTATGTATCAGACAATGCATATTTCCACCTGATTGTCTGTATATGACTCACGCTCGATTTATTACGAGCTGTGTGGGAGTTAATGCCGTTATATGCATAAGGTCTGTGAGTGAAAGCTCGTTCAAGCGAAGCGCGTTTGCTTTCGCTCACAGTAATAGCATTTGCAGATGACGGCATTTACTCCCACTAAGCACAGTAATCCATGAGAGCGTAAGTCATATACAGACGAGCTGGTGGAATACCGTTGTCTATACTACTTCAACATCACCATATCCGCTATATACCACTTGCCGCTTCTTTTTACGAATATATACTCCATATGAGTAGGGTAATCTTTGAGACTGCCACTGTTGTAGGATACTTGTAAATCAAAACTTACTTCACATGAAAAACAATCTTTTGTATATGACTGGTAATTATATACTTTCATGTCACTGAATGCTGGTTCCCTGCTTACTTCTAACCATATATTAGTCTTTGATATTCTGGACAGGTATGAGTATGCATATGAGCCAGGCAGTATGTATGGTGAAAGCTTTGCAAAGCCTTCATAATTAACTACATATTTACCGTAAATTTCTGTAATCTCTTTTATGCGGCTTTCCTGTTCCTCTATCAGCTTGCCGTTAGCTTCAAATCCAAATTCATATACATTATCTGTGCTGCTTATAAGCTCCAGTTCACTGTTATACACAGGACCTGTTGCTTTTATTTCATGTTCTTTATATACATTCTCTATATGATATGTTGTTGTCTTAGGCATATTAATGTGTTTGGCAACATTACTTAGTACTTCTGCATCTTTAGTTTCTGTTACATATTCACTTCCTAGCTTATTGCCATCAACTGTCACTTCTGAATTCTCCGGGACTATTATCTCATAGGTCTTTCCTTCACAGCTAAGTCCTGACACATCCGCAATTGTCCACTCATTTTTACTGTTTTTCTCAAGATATATTATTATATCTGTTTTCTGCCCATCTTTCTTTAACTGATATACCGGATTATCATTAGTGTACTCACCAGACTTCTTAGTGTATGTCCACTCTCCCTCACATAATACATTTTTAATATATTCTCTCACAGCTTCATCTAACGCTTCACTGCCTTCATAAGCGTTTTCCCCCGTGTGTACATACTTTGTGAAATCTCCTGTATCCTGTAATTGTATCTGTTCAGTTATCTTATCCATAGCATACTCTGGTCGTGACTGCTCATACTTTTTTAAAGCTGTCCACAGGATGCTCCACAGTACAACAAATCCTATAAGTACTATAGTGACAACTGTTATATATATTTTCCAGAATAATGGGATTTTTATTGTCTTTTTAATCATTATTTTCTCAGCCTCCGGCCTGCCCCTTTTTAAACATTTATTTAACAATTATTGTTGTCGGTAAATCTCTTGGTCCATACATTGATGCACAACTGTTGATGTATTCTCCATTGTAATACATAAGTGATGATGAGCCACCATCAAGATTAGCCGCATTAACTGCACCATACTCAAGCATGAGCTCTATCACATCTGAATATGACGCTCCCAGACTGTTTACCTGGCGTCCATCTATTACTACAAGCAGTATTGAACCATCTTCTCTCTGTCCGATTGCTGTTCTAGGATTAAGACCGCTTCCGCTTCCATTAACCTCAACCGCTTCTCCATTAACAACAAGCACCGGCCCGAAGCTTACGGCATCTCTTACTCCCCTGTCAAGTGCCGCCTGTGCTGTCATATCACCCACTACAAGCACATTATTATTGTCTATACCTATAATTCCATAAGTTGTTCCCAGTGACCCCCACTTTAACCTGCCTTCTGATATAACAAGTCCATCCGGCTCGCCACCTGTTCCTACTCCTCCAGCATCCCGAAAACCGCCGGCATTAGTCGCAGCTATTGCACCATAGCTTTCCGCTATCTCTGATACTTTCTTTCCCTTACAGCTTTTCCCATATTCTCCGCTTGTTCCTACCATAACTCTTGATGGGTCTCTTACAATCATCATCTTTCCTCTGTAAGTATCCTTCTCTATATCAATAACCTCTATCATTGACTTTTCTTCTTGTGTAAGAATTGTTGTATCTGATATAAGTGAAGAATCTGTCACTTCATCTGTCTTCTGTATGGAATTAATTGCTCTTATCCTGGCTATCTCTTCATCTGAAAAAAATAGTGTTACAAGTATTCCTCCTGCACTTGATTCCATTGCCGAATTAACAAACAGATTTCTTGCTGTCTTTGATGGTCCGAATTCCACAATTCTTACAACGCCAAACAGCCCTATAAGAAGCAGAACCACTGTGGTAAGAATACATATTCCTACTCTTCTTACTATTTTCAATGCTATCCTTTTCTTTGTCATAATTTCTATCCTTTCACACAAAGTGAAAAAATTATAGCATAAAAAAGGGCCAGAGTAAATCACTCTGACCATTATCTTAGACATATTCTGTTATAAATCTATTCTACATATCTGCAAGCAATTCCTTTGCCTTGTCCATAGAATCCATATGAACATAAATATCGCACTTAGAATTCTTACTGTTATTAAGGAACTTGAACACGCCTGTGTGAAAATTCCACTTCTCAAAATATGATATATTGTTTCTTCTAAGCACTCTCTCTATCTTTCTGCTTTCTTCTAATGTTACATCAGAACGCAATAAACGTTCATTAGTTCCGACTTCTGACATACTGCTACACCTCTTTACTAACGTCTGTTATATTAGTATGTTATCACATTTTAAATGTAAAATCCACTTTAGAAAATTAAAAAATCGGTCTGAACACTTGTCCAGACCGAATAAATATTTTAAAAATACGAATTACGCAATTGTGTAAATCCATCCCTTAGGAGCTTCAATCTTGCCCATCTGGATACCTGTTAATGTATCATAGAGCTTCTGGATTGTAGGACCCATCTTCTCCATTCCGCTTGGGAAGCAGATTTCCTTACCATGGTCGTTAATCTTTCCAACAGGTGAGATAACTGCAGCTGTACCACAAAGACCACACTCTGCAAAATCCTTAACTTCATCGAAGAGAACTTCTCTTTCCTCAACCTCTAATCCAAGGTATTCTTTAGCAACAACCATTAATGAACGGCGTGTGATTGATGGAAGAATTGAATTAGACTTTGGTGTTACGAACTTGCCATCTTTAGTGATGAAGATGAAGTTAGCGCCACCTGTCTCCTCAACCTTAGTTCTTGTTGCTGGGTCAAGGTACATATTCTCTGCAAATCCTTCTTCATGTGCTGTCATAATTGCATGTAAGCTCATTGCATAGTTAAGTCCAGCCTTGATATGTCCTGTTCCGTGTGGTGCTGCTCTATCAAAATCTGAAACCTTGATAGTAATAGGCTTAGCACCGCCCTTGAAGTAAGGACCTACTGGAGTTGTAAGTACTCTGAACTGATATTCATCAGCAGGCTTAACTCCGATAACAGGGTTGCTTCCGAACATGTATGGACGGACATAAAGTGTAGCACCTGAACCAAAAGGTGGTACCCATGCTGTATTAGCTTCTACTGTCTTAGCAACTGCCTCTACCCACTTATCTTCTGGGTAAACTGGCATTTCAAGTCTCTCACATGAATCTTTCATTCTTGCTGCATTCAGATCTGGGCGGAACATAACAATGTGACCATCCTCTGTTGTATAAGCTTTAAGACCTTCGAAACATGTCTGTGCATACTGAAGAACACCTGCACACTCGTTAATGACAACCTTGTCATCCTCTGTAAGTGTTCCGTTATCCCATGCGCCATCTTTGTAGTTGGCTACGAATCTCTTGTCAGTCTTGATGTAACCAAAGCCAAGGCTTGACCAGTCAATATTCTTCTTTTCCATTGTTAGTACTTCCTTTCATCTAAAGATACCGATGTAAAAAATGTTTTACACGATTTTGAGCATATTTTACGCTCTTAAAAATGTCATGTCAACATTTATTTCATTACTCATCTCCGGTAATTTCTGTGTAGAATTTAGCATAATCAGTTCTTTCTGCCTTAGTAAATGCAATTGCTGTTCTTGGATGCTGGTTAGTCTGACCAGTAAGCATGTACTGTACATCACATCCCCATACAACACCTGATGCCTTAAGTGGAACCATATGCTTTTCAATGAATTTGAGCACTGGAACTATATTGAACTTAGGATTTCTTAAGAACCCTAATAATAATTCTGAATAGCAGTTACCTGCACCTCTTCCCATTCCGCTTACTGTTGCATCAAGAAGGCTTACGCCAATTGAGCATGCCTCGATTGTATTGGCAAATGCAAGCTGCTGGTTGTTATGTGCATGAATACCAACACTTTTTCCATACTTCTCTGCTATCTTAATGTATTTGTCAGCAAGTCTTCTTACCTGCTCTGGGTATAATGAACCATAGCTGTCAACAAGGTATATGTACTGTGCCTTGCTCTGTGATGCAAGAAGCTCTAATGCAAGGTCTAACTCATTCTCACCTGCTGTCGATATCGCCATGATATTGACTGTAACCTCATATCCCATATCTGAACAGTAATTAGCCATCTCAATAGCTGCCGGAATTGTATTAATATATGTTGCAACTCTCACCATATCAACAACTGACTCTGACTTAGGTGGAATATCTCTCTTCATATTAGTTCTTCCAACATCAGCCATAACGGATATCTTAAGTGGTGTATCATTCTCGCCAACAATAGCTCTGATATCTTCTTCCTTACAGAACTTCCACTTTCCGAATTCTTTCTCATCAAATATATCCTTATCAGCCTTATATCCAAATTCCATATAATCAACGCCTGCTGCCACATTAGCTTCATAAAGATCTTTAACAAACTCATCAGTGAATTCAAAATTATTCACAAGACCTCCATCTCTTAATGTACAGTCCATAACCTTTATGTCTGGTCTGTATGAAGTCAAATTACCCCTGTTTTCTGCCATAACCTGTTTCCTCCTGTAAAATTTCCTCCTGGAATTGTTTCCTTTTGGAATTGTACCCCTTTGGGATTGTTCCCTTTTGAGATTGTTCCCTCCCGAGATTGTTTCGCTTTAAACCGTTACGCTTTAAAGCGTTAAACTGTTTTGAATTATAACACATCTTTCGAGGTTGTCAACTGTTAATGTGAGATTTTTAGCTTTGGCCTACTAATCTTCCATAACGCCCTGTTTTAGCAGGTCTTTTTCGCACTCCTGTGCCTTTTTCCAGGCTGATTGACCCACTATTCGTCCTAAACACCTCATCCTAGTAGGTCTTTCGCCTGATTCTCTCTTACATATGCTGGCACTTTTCACGCAAAAGACCTACTAACTCACCTATCTCTGCCTGTTTAGTAGGTCAACTCCTGCTCTCCATCTCTTTTCCCTTGCTAATTCACCTACTAATCTTCCATAACACCCCATTCTAGTAGGTCTTTCGCCTGATTCGCTCTTACATAAGCTGACTTATCACTCTTAAAAAACCTACTAAACAAACCACTTCTGCCTGTTTAGTAGGTCTCTCCCCACACACCAAAAAATTTGCTTGGCATAGTACAACTACATATCACAACTGCCCCAGCTCAGCCAAGCAATATGCCGCCTCACGACTTCACCATCAGCCTCTCAATAAACACATCCATCAACGCATTAAGCCCCTTGAGATATTCCTTCGCATTAGTGAATTTCTTCTTAGTTACAGTCCATATAAATGCAGGATTGGCGTCTACTCTCATCTGGATTGCACCGCCATACTCGTCAAGAAGCTTCTTTATAGCATCCGGGTCTAATTCAGCCTTAGGATAAACTGTCATAACTGTACGCCATACTGCTGTTCCTGATTCCTGATGCGCAACGCCGCCCTTTATCTCTATCATGCCAAGTTTATGTGCCTTTGACTTGATAAGCGCAATCATTAGCAGATTGTCGGCGCATGATGGAACACTTCCGTATCTGTCTGACAACTCATCCTTCATATCTGATAATTCATCCATGTTCTCAAGTGCAGCAATTCTCTTATATATATCAAGCTTCTGGTACTCACTCTTAATATATGTTGCCGGAATATAAGCATCCACATCAACATCTATTGTTGTCTCAAACTCATACTCATTTTTAATTCCCTTAAGATTGTTGACCGCCTGATTAAGCATTTTACAGTACAAGTCGTATCCTACAGCCGCCATGTGTCCGTGCTGGCTGTTTCCAAGCACATTTCCTGCGCCTCGGATTTCCAGATCCTTCATCGCAATCTTAAAGCCCGAACCGAAATCCGCAAATTCCCTGATTACGCTGAGTCGCTTCTCCGCTACCTCTGTCAGTACCTTATCTCTTCTGTACAGTAAAAATGCATACGCAGTCCTTGAGCTTCTGCCAACTCTTCCTCTTAGCTGATAAAGCTGAGAAAGTCCAAAACGGTCTGCATCTTCAATTATCATTGTGTTGCAGTTGGATATATCCATACCTGTTTCAATTATAGTTGTAGACACTAACACATCTATCTCACCATTAACGAAATCACACATTATCTTCTCAAGCTCCCGTTTAGCCATCTGACCGTGGGCATATGCCACATTTGCATCAGGAACAAGCTCCTGAATGTGTGCAGCCGCCTCATCAATGCTTCTTACACGGTTGTATACATAGTATACCTGACCGTTTCTGGCAAGCTCTCTCGTGATTGCCTCTCGTATCATCTCATCATTATGCTCTGTAACGAAAGTCTGTATCGGAACACGGTCAACCGGCGGCTCCTCAAGAACACTCATATCCCTGATTCCCGCAAGGCTCATGTGAAGAGTTCTTGGAATCGGAGTGGCACTGAGCGTAAGTACATCAACATTATTCTTTAACTTCTTAATCTTCTCCTTGTGTGTAACACCAAATCGCTGTTCCTCATCAATAATAAGAAGTCCCAGATCCTTGAACACCACATCTTTAGAAAGAAGCCTGTGTGTGCCTATTACAATGTCAACCATACCCTTCTTAAGTTCCTCAATGGTCTCCTTATTCTGCGCTGAGGTTCTGAAGCTCGACAACTGGGCTACCGTAACCGGAAAGTCCTTCATTCTCTGTTCAAATGTGGTAAAATGCTGGCTTGCAAGTACTGTTGTAGGTACAAGATAAGCAACCTGCTTTCCTTCCTGAACAGCCTTAAATGCTGCTCTTATCGCAATCTCTGTCTTACCATAGCCTACATCTCCACATATAAGTCTGTCCATTACCCTACGGCTTTCCATGTCATGCTTCGTGTCTTCTATCGCATTTAACTGGTCTGTTGTCTCCTCATAAGGGAACATTTCCTCAAATTCCTGCTGCCATACTGTATCCGGTCCAAACTGGTATCCTTCTATTCTCTGTCTCGTGGCGTACAGCTCAACAAGGTCTTTAGCCACTTCTTCAACAGCTGAATGAACCTTTGACTTGGTCTTTCCCCACTCTGAACCGCCAATCTTATTAAGCTTCGGCTTCTTCTCAACATCTGAACCTGCGAATTTCTGCAGACGGTCAAGCTGTGTTGCAAGAACATACAGGTTGCTGTTATCAGCGTAAGATATCTTGATATAATCCTTCTCAACGCCTTCAACCTTAATCTTCTCAATGCCCTTGTACTGACCTATACCGTAATTCTCATGAACAACATAATCGCCAATATTAAGTTCATTAAAGCCGGCAATATTCTTGCCATCGTACTCCTTCTTCTTTACTTTCTTGCGCTTCTTCTCTGTAAATATGTCATTCTCAGCAATGCACACAAATCCCTGCAGCGGATACTCAAATCCTCTGTGAAGGCTTCCGTAAGTAACCATCACAAGTCCGCCTGCCATGGATTTATTGCTGTCTTCTGTATAGAAGCTCTCAATTCCAAGCCTTCCGAGGTCATCAACAATTCTGTTAGCTCTTGTTCTTGAGCTGCACACAAGAAGAACTGCGTATTTGCTGCGTTTGTACTTCCTTATGTCATCTGAAAGATATTCAAAGCTGTTATTATATGAGCTTATGCTTCTCGCTTCAATATGCATTGAATAATCTATCCCAAAGAATTCAGGTGTGTATTCAAGTGTTGTCAGCACAAGCTGCTTATGTCCGTTCATTGAAAGAACGGCTGTCTCCATATCCATAAACATATGTGTCTGACTTGGTAGCACATAACCGCTTTCTAATCTGTTCTTCATACTCTCACTGTACTCATAGAAAGTCATGTCGCTGTGTTCCTTAAGCCTTACAGGTTCGTCCACGACAATAAGAGTATCTCCCTTAGGGAAATACTCTGCCAGGCTGCTCACTCTGTCTGCAAATGTATATATGAATTTGCTGTAATCTCCTGTCCTTAACGCGTCATCAAACATTCTGTTAAGATGATTGCCAGCCTCTATCTGTTCCTTAGTACGCTTTCTTTTATCTGCTCCGAACAGCTTCATCTGTTCGTCTTTTTCATGTCTGATTTTTTCAATCCCCTGCTCTATTTCATCCTCAGTAAAAAGGAACTCTGTTGCAGGAAATACCGTATAACTCTTATAGTTCTCAATCGAACGCTGGCTGTCTGCATCAAATGCTCTTATTGAGTCTATCTCATCGTCCCATAATTCAATTCTCACAGGTGCTTCATCTGTATATGAAAATATATCTATTATTCCGCCTCTTATGGCAAACTGTCCTTTGGCTTCAACCATTCCGAATCTCTCGAATCCCATAGCTGTAAGCTTCTTTGCCATATCCTCTACATCGAGTATGTCACCCTTCTTAAGGTTAATGACTGCCCGCTTGAATCTGTCGACTGGAAGAAGCATATCTGATATTCCATCAATGGTTGTCACAATTGTAAGCGGTCCGTCTGAAGCTTCCTCTGTTGATTTCTCCGTTCCAGATTTTGCAATGTCCGATTTATTCAATCTGTCAATTATGGCTGCTATACATCTGATTCGCTCTCCAGCGATCTGTCGTCCCTGCACATCTGCGTTATAAAATATTACATCCTTCGCAGGATAATACATTACATTACCACCGTTAAAGAATCTGGCATCCTCCGCCATATCCCTTGCTTTCCCCTCATCACTGGTTATAACAAGCTGGAAGTTATAATTGCTGGCTATGGCACTTGAAAAATGCAGCTTCTGCGTGTCAATACAGCCACTTACCATTACTGTTCTGCCACCATCTTTAGCAAGCTCTTTATTAAGTTGTTCCACACCGGCTGTATTATACACCGGCTCAAATATTGCTTTCATATTATACCACCAGTTATCCGTTATATTTATTCATACCACTTTCTATTCCATCTGTAAGTATGCATTCTACAGCTTCACAGGCTTTCTTATTAGCCTCTCTTAATGTTGCATATTCCTCTGTAGGAAATTTCCCAAGCACCCAGTCTGCAAGATCCCAGTTCTTAGGCTTGTCGCCCACTCCGAACTTTATTCTCTTGAACTTGTCACTTCCAAGATGTGCTATTATACTCTTGATTCCATTGTGTCCACCTGCACTTCCCTTTGCACGGAGTCTTAGTTTACCTACGTCAAGACTTATATCATCGAAGATAACAAGAAAATCATCTATATCACATTTGTAATAATCCATAACTTCTCTTATACACTCGCCTGAATTATTCATATATGTCATAGGCTTAACAAGTATTACTTTCTGACCTGCTATTACGCCTTTTCCGATAAGTCCCTTGTGCTTTGCTGTGTCCACACTGATATTATATTTGTCTGCAAGCTCGTCTATTACTGAAAATCCTGCATTGTGTCTTGTTCCCATATATTCTTTACCCGGATTACCAAGTCCCGCTATTATATACATAACATCCTCCTGATTAATTATCATATATGTGCAAGTATATAACAAATTTCTTCTTTTGGCTATCTTAACGCATCATCTGTAACCTGACTGATTAAGACAATCTTATTTTCAACCAAAAAGTCCCGCAAGTCATAACGACCGCGGGACATTTTGTTATATCAAACAATTATTCAATTATAATTATTTAACAGATATTCTTCTTTTCTTTGATATAAATACAATTCCTACTAATGCGCAAAGCATTAATACTACATATAATGCAATTGGAGCTGTATCTCCTGTCTTTACAGTTTCACCTGTTGACTCTGTTGTTCCATTAGCATTATTGTCTTTTCCTGTTGTTCCATTAACATTATTGTCTTTTCCTGTTTCTCCACCGCCTGGTACATCACCCTTTGATGAACCGTCATCCTTATAATGAACTGGCTTCCATGTTCCAAGAACTGTATCAACAGCAGAAACATTTTCTGAATCAATGTAATTAACAACAGCATCTAATGTACTCTTAGTGCAGCCTGTTGTCACAAATGCTTCACCCTTGTTTGTGTTATTGTACTCATTGAAGATTGCTGAAGCCTTCTCTCCATTAGACATTTCTCCCCAGCCTTCTGAGTCAATGTATCCGTTAGTCTCACACTCAATAAATGATGCATTAGAGTTAGCACCCCATGTTCTACCGTACTTACCTAATACTGCTGCATCACCATGTGCTCCATCTGTTGTAACCTCACAGTTTCTGAATACATATGGGCTTGTCTTAGGTGCAACAATGTAACCAATCTTTGCATTGTTATTTTCATCATTCTTATATGTCTTCCACTGTAACTTACAGTTATCAAATACAGCTGCAAACTCACCACAGATATAATCTACATTACCACCGATTGTACAACCGTTGAAATATGCGTGATATCCATAATTTGTTGAACCATTTCTACCAAGTGTATCCTGTGATGAAAGAATTGAGCAGTTGAAAACTTCAATATTATCAGCCTCAATATAGAAAGCATTTGATCTCTCTTTAAACTTGTAATCTGATACATCTACGCCTTCTGCTAATCTGTCTACTGAAAGATTTGAACCTGCAATATCTGTCTTCTCAGCCTCTGTTAAGTAATAGTTGTATGTATTCAGGAATGTTGTATTCTCTGCAATAAAATTATTACCTCTGACAATGAATACACCACCCCAAAGACTTCCATTTCCTTCTTCAGATGAGTATTTGTCCATAGCAAGTGTCTTATTGTAAAGACCTGTTGCTGGATCTATTGAATAATACTTTGTTCCAACACCATAATACCATGAAATTGTATGTCCATTACCTTTAAGTGTTACATATGGTGCAGCCATAACTACCTGCTCAAATACATCAGATGTAAGGTTAATAGTTACTCTGCCTGCTTCGCCCTCTGGTCTGTTCTGCATACCAAGAATAGCATCTGAAGCTTCATTTAATGTATCATAATCGCCAGGAACACTAATCTCTGACTTGAATTCTGTCATAGGAACAACTGAAATTCCTGTAATATATGTTGTTGCACCGAAGTTAACAACAGCATCACCTTCAACTACCATCTCAAATGTATCTGTCTTAGATGTTGTACCAACTGATGTATAACCCTTATCTGTTTCTGTACTATCGTACTTCTCTCCATTAACTGTAAAGTTGAATGCATAATAAGTAGAAATAGTAACCTTAGCTTTTCCCTTTACTGGAATTGTAAGTGAAGAATCAGCTCTTGCTACTGTGTGAGGCTTTCCATTCTCTACTGCAATACTACCTGCTGTTGCAAGAGATGGAACTCTTGTATAGCTGTAATCTCTCTTAGATGCTGGATCATCCTTCTCTACATATACATCATTAACATTCTCAGCACCAGCCTTAACAGATGCTCTGTCATATGTTGTTGATCCATCCTTAGTCTCTACGCTTGTTGTATATTCACCAGGCTTTACAGAAACCTTGTATGAATCTCCTGTTATTGTTGCTTCATTTACTGTTCCACTAGTATTATTAGTAAATACGAGCTTTGTAACATTAGATGAATCTGTACCTACAATCTTACCTGTAAGTTCAACATCCGGAACATTATTAAGTGTGATTGTAACTGCATCACCTGTTACTGTAAATGTCTGTGAATCACCTACAAGTGGCTTAACACCGCCATCGTTAGAGCTTACTCTGTATGTATGTCCCTTAAGAAGCTTAAGAGATTTTGTTGTTGTGCTGAGAGATATCTCATCTCCACCTAACTGGTCATCAACTAATGATAACTTTAATCCGCTACCAATTGTTGCATCAATATTATTTACAGTTACTGGAACTGTAATCTTCTCATCTGCAACATAGCTGTATCCAGCATAGAACATATTATTAGTCTTCCCTGTTGTTGACATAACATATGTCTTACCAGGAACAACTTTAAATGAATATGATGTTAATCCTGTTTCTGAATCAACAAAGCCTTCCTTAGTTCCATCAGCATTGAAAGTATGTACTCTGAGGAATGAAGTTGAGTTATAGTAAACTGTCATCATACCCTTAGCTGCTGGTGTAAATGTAGCTAAGCATCCGTCTCCTTCACCTGGAAGATTAGGAATATTATTGGCATCAGCATGTCTCTTACCTGATGTATAAGCATCATGTTCAGCACCATTAATTGTAACCTTCTTATCTGGCTTTACTGTATACTGAGTAATAACTCCGCCTACTGTCTGTCCACCTAATGTAAGTGTGCTGTCTCCGAACTTGTACTCACCAGTCTTAACAACACCATCTACAGCATGCTCATCCATAACAAATGTAAAGTTTTCTACATTAGCTTCTGGCTCTGCTATATGCTTTACATCAATGCTTCCAAGATATCCATCAGCTGTTGCAACTAATTCTACATATCCTGCTGCACCTGAGTATTGATACTTGAATTCTGTAGTGCTGACTTCTGTTCCTTCAATTGTAGCCTGCTTCTCTTTATATGATCCAATTGTGATTTCACATGAACCCTTAACCGGAATCTTAACAACAGCTCCTGTGTTAAACTGTGCCCATTCACTTCTTGTAGAATCAAACTTACCAGTTGTAGCATCAATAACTAAGCCATTAACTTCACCTGTAGTTCCCTGAATGAGCTTTCCGTTAGAACCCATTAATTCAGAACCTTTTCTGAAGTTCCATGTTCTGTCTCCGTTATCTTTTGATTCTACTAATGTTAAATTCTTAATCTTCATCTCACCTGAATCACCGCTTGCAAGTGTATCTGGTGTAAGTAAAATATAACCATCCTCAAAAGCTTCTGATGAAACTGTTACAGTAGCTTCTTTATCACCATTGATATTAACTGCATTAGGAAGTTCCTCTCTACCTGCTGTATTCAGACAGATGACTGCATTCTCTCCGCTCTTGTCACCAACATAAACATATCTGTTATTGTTGTTACTAGAAAACTTTAAAGTAAGTGTAGCTGATGTTGCTGTTGGGTCAACAGGAACAGCAATAACAGCATCCTTTGTTTTCTGAGCTGATAATCCTGCTCCACCAGTCTTAATATATGCTGTACCGGCAGCAACCTTTATTCTGCCAACCTCATCAGCTTCTTCTAAAGTAAGTGAACTGCTTCCTGAGTATTTTGAAAAATCCCATGTTGTTGTTCTTTCGTTATTTTCCCATGTACCAGCGTCTACTAAAACCCCTGAATCAGCGGTCTTATCAGCGGCTTTAGTATTAGTAATACTGCCTGGCATGAGAGCTGCAACCATAAGAACCGCCATGAATGATGATGCAATTCTTCTGATCTTACGCTTTTTCATAAACTTCATAATTATCCTCCTTAAATTTATTTGCACACGATTGTGTCTTATGCGGTAGTTTTCCGCTTTTGTTACCATAATACATTTATGTGATGTGTTTTGCTACCGCTTTTTTTGTTTCTTAAGTTGTTTTTACATATAATTTTGGTTCAAATTTTTAATCATTTGTTAATTACAGTGATATTTTCGCACATTTTTTGTGCAAATTGCATATATTATGCTTATTTTGCTCTAAAATTTTCCGTTTTGTAATTCATTTATTTATTTATCTG
>ERZ1034949.173-NODE-173-length-44921-cov-22.453907_pt1 | contig 44921 bp, 33 predicted proteins | sample MGYA00520590_ERZ1034949 | MGnify/ENA primary metagenome ERZ1034949 (study PRJEB33766, sample SAMN09781752) | gut metagenome | biome: gut microbiome | host: Homo sapiens | place: Madagascar | study: EMG produced TPA metagenomics assembly of the PRJNA485056 data...
GCTAAAGCTTTATTGAACCCCCGGTCCAACCGGGGGTTTTCTTTTTACAATAAAAAAACGCTGCAAAACGCAGCGTTTTTTCGAGGTTCTCAAACCTTCAATGTTCCCACAATTTCGTTGATGTCCTTGACTCCGTTCTTGTCGCACCATTCATCCATTTCCCGTACGATCCGTTCCATGGCGGTGGGGTCGGCGAGGTTCGCGGTGCCTACCTGGACGGTGGAGGCGCCGGCAATCATGAATTCGATGGCGTCGGTGCCGGTCATGATGCCACCAAGGCCGCTGACGGGGATGGAGAGGGCTTTCGCCACCTGCCATACCATGCGGAGGGCCACGGGCTTAATGGCGGGGCCCGAAAGGCCGCCGGTGATGTTGCCCAGGATGGGGCGGCGGGTGCGGAGGTCGATGGCAATGCCCATCAGGGTATTGACGAGGGACACGGCGTCGGCGCCGGCCTGTTCAACGGCTTCGGCGATGGAGACCACGTCCGTCACGTTCGGCGACAGTTTCACGATCACCGGAAGGGTGGTGGCTTCTTTCACCGCTTTCGTGACAGCGGCGGCCTGGTGGTAGTCGGTGCCGAAGGCGGCGCCCCCTTCTTTTACGTTGGGGCAGGAAATGTTGACTTCCAGGGCGGAAATGCCGGGGACCGTCAGCATCTTTGCACATTCAGCGTATTCTTCCACGCTCTTGCCTACCATGTTCGCAATGAACACAGTGGGAAGCTTTTTCACTTCCGGCAGGTAGTGCTCGATGAAGTAGGGAGCTCCAGGGTTTTCAAGGCCGATGCAGTTCAGCATGCCCGATGTGGTTTCCGCAATGCGGACCCCTTCATTTCCCTTCCAGGGCGTGGGGGCCAGGCCCTTGCCGGAGATGGCGCCGATTTTGTGGTAATCGATGTAATCCACCAGTTCCAGTCCAAAGCCTACGGTGCCGGAGGCGCCGATGACGGGGCTCGCCATGTGCATACCGAGGAAATTGACAGAGAGACTACTCATAATACAACCTCCTCTGCATTGAATACGGGTCCGTCGGCGCAGACTTTATAGTGGCCCTTGCCGTCTTTCCGGTCGCATACGCAGCCCAGGCAGGTGCCGATGCCGCAGCCCATGCGCCGTTCCATGGATACTTCGCAGTATACCCCGGCGTCTTTGGCCATCTGGGCAGCAGTTTTCATCATGATGCCCGGTCCGCAGACACAGGCTTCATCCACGTCTCCCCTGCCGAAGAGTTCCGGCAGGACGGACACGGAGAATCCTTTGATGCCGTAGGAGCCGTCGTCGGTGGTGACAATCATCTGCCGCACGGTTTTCGGGAACAGGTCTTTCCAGAAGACCTCTTCCTTATTCCGTCCGCCAATGACTACGGTCATCTGCTTCGGCTTCGCCACCCGGGACATGAAGAGGATCGGCGCAATGCCTACGCCGCCGCCAATGCCTACGATGTGGTCTTTATCCATGGAGAAGGAGGTGCCCAGGGGTCCCAGGCAGTCAATGGTGTCCCCCACTTTCAGGTGGGACATGGCGTCGGTGCCTTTCCCTACGATGCGGTAAATGATTTCCACCCGTCCCTTGCCGGGGTTCGTGCCGGCGATGGAAATGGGACGGCGGAGAATGTACCGGGGGTCATTCACTTTCACATGGACGAACTGCCCCGGTTTCGCCTCTTTGGCGATTCTGGGAAGCTCGATCTGCATGAGCCAGATATCCGGGCCCACGTGGTCGTGGACACGGATGATTCCTTTTTCTACAAAACCTGACATGTCATTTCTCCTTCACATAGTCCTGGATGGCTTCTACATGGTGTTCGGCGCCGCCGGTGGATGCCATGACGCGGAGCACTTCTTTTGCCGTATCCAGGGAGGTAATGCAGGGGATGGCCAGTTCCACCGCGATACGGCGGAGGTCGTAGCCTTCCTGCTCGATCTGGCTGCCGTAGGAAATGGTATTCAGTACCATGTCTACTTTGCCGGACTTCAGGTACTTCTCGCAGTTTTCCCCTTTTTCATGGATCTTCTTGATGATTTCCACGGGGATGCCGAGGCTCTGGAAATAGGCGCCGGTGCCGGAGGTGCAGATGAGGTGGTACCCCAGTTTCACGAAGCCCTTCGCCAGTTCTGCGGTTTCCGGTTTATCCCGGTCGCTGACGGTGATGAGTACGTTGCCGCCGGCCGGAACCATGAGGTTTGCTGCCACTACGGCCTTATAGAGGGCTTCCTGGTAGGTGTGGCCGATGCCCATGACTTCGCCGGTGGATTTCATTTCCGGTCCCAGTTTGATTTCCACAAGGCCCAGTTTGGAGAAGGAGAATACCGGTGCCTTGATGGCCACGTATCCCTTGTCCGGGCAGAGGCCCAGGGGCAGGCCCAGGGATTTCAGGGATTCACCCAGGGCTACCCGGGTGGCGTATTCCACCATGTTGATGCCGGTGATCTTGCTCATGAAGGGCACTGTACGGCTGGCGCGGGGGTTTACTTCGATGACGTAGACCTTGTCGTTTACCACGATGAACTGGATATTCACGAGGCCCTTTACGTTCATGGCGCAGGCGATGTCCTTCGTGTACTTCGTCAGAGTTTCAATGGCTTCTTTGGACAGGTGCTGCGGCGGGTACACGGCAATGGAGTCGCCGGAATGGACGCCGGACCGTTCAATCTGTTCCATGATGCCCGGAATGCAGACATCCACGCCATCGGAGATGGCATCGATTTCCACTTCCCGGCCTACCATGTACTGGTCGATGAGCACCGGGTGTTCATGGGAAGCTACCACCGCTTCTTTCAGGTACTGCCGGAGTTCGGACTGGTCATAGACAATCTGCATGGCCCGGCCGCCTAATACGTAGCTCGGACGGACGATCAAAGGATAGGAGAGCTCTTCGGTCTTCTGCATGGCTTCTTCCACGCTTTCCACGAGGCAGCCCTTCGGACGGGGGATGCCCAGCTGGCCGCAGAGGGTATCAAACCGTTCCCGGTCTTCCGCCATGTCAATGGATTCGTTGGAGGAGCCGATGATGCGGATGCCCCGCTTTGCCATGGGGGTAGCCAGGTTGATGGCGGTCTGGCCGCCGAACTGGCAGATAACCCCTTCCGGTTTTTCTTTATTGATAACTTCCATCACGTCTTCTTCCGTGAGCGGTTCGAAGTACAGGGAATCGGAGGTGTCGAAGTCGGTGGATACGGTTTCCGGGTTGTTGTTGATGACGATGGATTTCTTCCCCGCCTTCCGGAGGGCCCAGGAAGCATGGACGGAGCAGTAGTCGAATTCAATACCCTGGCCGATGCGGATAGGACCGGAGCCGAAGACTACGACGGAACCCTTGCCCTGGGGCTTGACTTCATCTTCCGCGCCGTAGGTGGAATAGTAGTAAGGCGTATGGGCTTCGAATTCTGCGGCGCAGGTATCGACCATCTTGAAGTCCGGATGGAAATCGAGCTTCTTCTTGAAGTTCTCCACTTCCTTCACCGTGACTTCGGCGAAATGGGCGATGGCTGCATCTGGCATCTGGATCCGCTTCGCAGCCTTCAGGGTTTCTTCGGTGAGCCCTTCCTTCAGGAGGCGGCGCTCCATCTTGATGATGTTCTGGATCTTGTAGATGAAGAACAGATCGATTCTTGTGATGCGGTTGATTTCTTCCGGTTCGATGCCACGGCGCAGGGCTTCAGCCACTACGAAGATCCGTTCATTATCGATACGGCGGAGGAGGCACCGGATATCGTAGAGGGACTGGTTGTCCAGTTTCTTCAGGTGCAGGTACCCCTCTCCCACTTCCAGGGACCGGAGGGCCTTCAGGAGCGCCCCTTCCAGGGTGCGGTCCAGGGCCATGACTTCGCCGGTGGCTTTCATCTGGGTGCCGATTTCCCGGTCCGCCAGGGTGAATTTCTCAAAGGGCCAGCGGGGGAACTTGCAGACCACGTAGTCGATGGATGGTTCGAAGCAGGCTTTCGTATTGCCGGTGATGGCGTTTGTGATTTCGTCCAGGTGCATGCCCAGGGCCACTTTCGCTGCCACCTTCGCAATGGGGTAGCCTGTGGCTTTCGATGCCAGGGCGGAGGAACGGCTGACGCGGGGGTTCACTTCGATGACGTAGTACTGGTTCGTCTTCGTGTCCAGGCCGTACTGCACGTTGCAGCCCCCTTCGATCTGGAGGTACCGGATAATGTCGATGGACGCGGTGCGGAGCATCTGGTACTGGCCATCGGTCAGGGTCTGGGTAGGCGCCACGACGATGGAGTCACCGGTATGGACGCCGACAGGGTCGATGTTTTCCATGGCGCAGACGATGATGCAGTTGTCGGCGCTGTCCCGCATGACTTCGAATTCGATTTCCTTCCAGCCGGCGATGGACCGTTCTACGAGGATCTGGTTAATGAGGGATAATTTAATGCCGCGGTTAGCGATTTCTTCCATTTCATAGCGGTCATGGGCGATGCCGCCGCCGGTGCCGCCTAAGGTGTAGGCCGGACGGATGATGACGGGGTAGCCGATTTTATCGGCAAAGGCCACGGCCGGTTCCAGTTCTTCGAAAATTTCGGATTCCGGCACGGGCTGGTGGATTTCTTCCATGGCTTCCTTGAACAGTTCCCGGTCCTCCGCATGTTTGATGGCATGGAGGGAAGAGCCAAGCAGTTTTACATTGTATTTTTCAAGGACCCCGGCGTCGGAGAGCTGGACTGCCATATTGAGGCCCACCTGGCCGCCAAGGGTAGCCAGCAGGGCATCGGGCCGTTCTTTCTTGATGACTTCTGTCACAAAGGGCAGGGTAATCGGTTCGATGTAGACCCGGTCTGCAATGTCCACGTCCGTCATGATGGTGGAGGGGTTGCTGTTCACCAGGACCACTTCCACTCCCTCTTCCCGGAGGGACCGGCAGGCCTGGGTGCCGGCGTAGTCAAATTCCGCCGCCTGGCCGATGACGATAGGGCCGCTGCCGATGACAAGAACTTTTTTCACGTCTTTATTGATCATTTTTTGAATTCCTCCATGGCCCTGGTAAATTCTGCGAACAGATAGAAATTATCCTTCGGTCCCGGAGAAGCTTCCGGATGGTACTGCACTGCCTGGATGGGGAGTGTCTTGTGGCGGATGCCTTCGATGGTGCCGTCGTTCACGCTCCGGTGGGTCACTTCGATGCAGTCCGGCAGGCCGTCGTCAGAAATGGCGTAGCCGTGGTTCTGGCTCGTAATGTATACCCGGCCGGTGCGAAGGTCCTTCACCGGATGGTTGGCGCCGCGGTGGCCGAAGGGCAGCTTGAATGTGTGGCCGCCAAGGGCGGTGGCCAGCATCTGGATGCCCAGGCAGATACCGAAAATCGGGCGCTGTCCGATGAGTTTCTTCACCGTGTCCACTACATAGGGCACGTCCTTCGGATCCCCGGGTCCGGGGGAGAGGAAAATGCCATCGGGATTGATGGCCATCATGTCTTCCGCCGAGGTATGGGCAGGGAATACGTGGACCGTGCAGTCATTGGCTGCCAGGCTCACGAGGATATTCTTCTTCAGGCCGCAGTCCAGGAGGGATACCTGGTACTTGCCGTTTCCGTAGGTATAGGGGTAAGCCGTGGTGACCCGTTCCACCTGGTCCCGGTGGAGGGGCTTTGCCAGCTCTCCTTTAATGAAATCGTCGCTCCGTTCGGCGCTGACGATGACCGCCTTCATGACGCCCTGGGTGCGGACCATGCGGGTCACCGCACGGGTGTCCACATTGTAGAGGCAGGGTACATGGTAGCGTTCAATGAAATCCGTAATCTTTTCTTTGCATTCCCAGTTGCTCGGGTGTTCCGCAATCTGGTCCAGCACGTAGCCCGCAGCGGCGGGTTTCCTGTTCTGCATGAACAGGTCGTTGGCGCCGTAGTTGCCGATGAGGGGATAGGTAAGGGTCAGAATCTGCCCTTCATAGGAGGGGTCCGTAAAGCATTCCTGATAGCCCGTCATGCCGGTATTGAATACCAGTTCCCCCAGCCCTTCCACAGAGCCGAGAAGATCTCCTTCAAAACGGGCGCCGTTTTCCAGAACCAAGAGACCTTTCATTTCAGCACCTTTCCTTCTTTCATAACGATTTCCCCATCCACCACTGTGAGGACAGCCTTGCCTTTAAGGGTGAGGTTTTCATAGGGGGTGAAGAGAGACTTTGTATAGAGGTCTTTGCCGTGAACTGTCCATTCTTTGTCCGGGTCGAAGACCGTAATATCCGCCGGAGCCCCTTCTTCCAGGACACCGCCGGTGATGCCCAGCAGTTTTGCGGGGTTCACGCTCATGAGTTCCACGATCCGGTCCAGGGTGAAGCCATTTTCATGGTACAGGACGGTGAGTGTGGAGGCCAGGGATGTTTCCAGTCCTGCGATACCGTTGGGAGCGCAGTTGAAGGGCACATCCTTTTCTTCGTTGCAGTGGGGCGCATGGTCTGTCATGATGGCATCGATGGTGCCGTCTTTCAGTCCTTCGATGAGGGCCTTCCGGTCATCTTCCGTCCGGATAGGAGGCGCCATCTTGAAGGCGGTTTCGTAGTTTTTCAGCCATTCATCGGTGAAATAGAGGTGCTGCGCCGTTACTTCGGTGGAGCAGTTCACCCCTTTCTTCTTCGCTTCCCGGATGAGGTCCACCGCCTTGCCGCTGGATACGTGGGCAATGTGAATGTGGCATCCCGTAAGTTCGGAAAGGAGCAGGTCCCTGGCTACGGCGATGTTTTCGCCGGCCGCCGGACGTCCGGTGACGCCCATGGCATAGGAAACCTTTCCTTCGTTCATGAAGCCCTGGCCGCACATGGTCATATCTTCCGCATGGTCGATGACCATCTTGTGCAGCATGTCGGCGTATTCCATGGCCCGGCGCATGAAGTTTGCGCTTTCCACGTAGTGGCCGTCATCGGAGAAGGCCACAGCCCCTTCGGCAGCCATGTCTCCCATTTCGGAGAGCTGCTTTCCTTCCAGGTTCTTGGAGACGGAGCCGATGACGCTGACCTTCACCACTCCCACTTCATCTGCCCGGCGCAGCACGTCCCTAATGACAGCGGCGTTATCGATGACAGGCTTCGTGTTGGCCATGGTGGCCACGTGGGTGATACCGCCGGCTGCAGCGGCCTCTGTACCGGTGTGGATGTCTTCCTTTGCTTCCTGTCCCGGTTCCCGAAGATGTACGTGCATATCGATGAGGCCCGGCGTTACGATGAGGCCTTTCGCATCAAAGACTTCCGCATCCCCTGCGGGGGCCAGGTTCTTCCCCATTTTCAGGATTTTTCCGTTTTCAACGAGAATATCTCCCACCTCGTGCTGGTGTTTGGCAGGGTTTACGATGGTTCCGTTTTTAATTAAGAGCATCAATGTCTTTTCCCTCCGTCAGTGTTAAATATTCCAGTGCCATACGTACGGCTACGCCGTTTCTCACTTCTTCCTGGATCCAGGAAGATTCATCGTAGGCCACATCATATCCGATTTCAATGCCCCTGTTCATGGGACCGGGGTGGATGACTGCCACGTCCGGTTTGCAGAGGGCGAGGCGCTTCTTATTGATGCCGAAGAGCCGCGCGTATTCCCGGGTGGTGGGGATGAAGCCCGCAGCCGCCCGTTCCAGCTGGATGCGGAGGATGTTGATGACATCGGCATCTTTCAGTGCCGTTTCCAGGTCATCGTCCACGATGCAGCCCATGGATTCCAGTTCCTTCGGAACCAGGGTGCGGGGTCCCACGAGGTGTACTTCGGCTCCCAGTTTCGTGAAGCCGTAAATGTCGCTTCTCGCTACCCGGGAATGGAGGATATCACCGATGATGACATACTTCATGCCTTTGATATTCTTCCCTGCTTCCTTCAGGGTAAAGAGTTCCAGCAGGGCCTGGCTGGGATGGGCGTGGGCGCCATCGCCGGCATTCAGGACCACCGGCACCTTCACCTTCGGACTCATCACTTTGGATGCAAAAAGAGCGGCCCCCTCTGACGAATCACGAATAATCACTGCATCCACTCCCATAGCGGAAACGGTAAGCAATGTATCTCGCATGCTTTCACCTTTCGTCATCGAGCTGCCGCTCTTTGTAATATTAATAACATCGGCTCCCAAATACTTACCGGCAAGCTCGAAAGAACTGCGTGTTCTGGTAGATGCTTCGGAAAACACTGTTACAATGGATTTTCCTCTGAGGAAATCTTTCTTCTTGTTACCTGAAAGCACAATCTTTTTCATTTGTGCTGCTACTTGAAGGATCCGTTCAATTTCTTCGGCTGTAAAATCTTTCAGTCCAAGAACCGAACGACCTTGTAGTGAAATCGCGCTCATGCCGGCCTCCTGTAAAAATACCATCAAAATAGTTATCTCTATAATCATAAAGGGAATGGTCCCCTTTTTCAATAGACAGTAAATTAAAATTCCCTAATAGTGCCGATCCCTTTTTCTGTGAAATCCCCCTTTCTTCTTCATGGGTATGATTCATATTTATTTTATCACAAAAAGAGGATTTAAATTTTTCTTAATGATATTATAGAATAATTCTCTAGCCCCAGAGCCCCGTATCCGTGGGCTTTCCGGGGCGCGGAAGCAAAGGCCTTCCCGGCGCCCTGTTTTTGACTTCTGTTCAATTTAAGTCTACAATACAGGTAGAAAGAGCGGTTTTCTTCCATGGTTTTATCAGGGAAAGGCAGGTTGATTCATCATGTTAAGTTTCAAAAAGATTCTCGTTCCCTATGATGGTTCTTCCTACGCGAAAAAGGCTCTGGCCACCGCGGCAGATCTGGCGCTCCTGATTCCGGGAGCAAAGCTCTTCATCGCCACCGTCACTCCGGCTGAGGAGCCAAAGGAAAAAGTACGGCTCACCTCGGCCTCCGCCGATGACACGCCGAAGAAGAACCCCGGCACCGTGCTTCTGGAAGAAGCGGAAGCGCTCCTCCCGAAGGGTGTACCCCATGAAACCATTCTCCGCGCCGGCGATGCGGGGGATGAACTGGTAACCCTGACGCTTCAGAAAGAATTCGACCTCATCGTCATGGGCAGCCGCGGCCGGGGCGCTCTGAAGAGCCTGCTCATGGGTTCCGTCTCCAGCCATCTGGCAAGTAATTCGAAATGCACCATTATGATTGTGAAATAGGGTAGTCACAAAAGGGGCCCGGGAAAATGAATTCATTTTTCCCGGGCCCCTTTTTATGAGATGGAGATTGAGGTCGAGATTGAGGGAATCCACCTGCGGCGCTGGCGTGGGTACGGTTGGAGTCACCGGGACCGGGGCTTTGAGCCTTTAGCCTTAGGCCTTGAGCTGGCCAGGCCCTGCGGGCCGGGTGACGGGTGGCCATGTGGCATGCATACCCGCGGGGGCTTCTAGCTTCTAGGGAAGCCCCCATACGAACACACGACGTTTAGCCACATATTCCCCCACGCGGGCGCATGGTGCTCTCTTACTACTCCTCCCCGTCCGATACTTTGACAGCCGCTTCGATGACTCTGGCGAAGGCTTTCGGGATTTCTTTTTCCGTCAGCCGTTCTCCCAGGGCCCGGCCGATGATGACTCCCTTATTTCCGTAGAGCCAGGCGAAGTAGTAAAATTCCAGGGCCTTTTCATTCCGGGGGTTAATATTTTTCAGCTTCGTCGGCGGGTAATAGCCCTTGGGAAGCCCCAGCTTGGCCCCGGCTTTCTTGATGAGGGACGCATTCACCGCATCCCCCGCCTCTTCCACGTCTCCGATGACCTGGTCCAGCAGTTTCCGGCTCCGGGCAGCCATGCAGGCTTTCACCACGTCCATTTCATAGCAGATGTAGTCCGTATAGAATACGTGGGGCGACTGGGACCGCTCGGCCATCACGTCCCGGTCGTAGAGGCACACCGAGGGGATATGGAAGCGCCGCACCAGCTGGGAAATCTTGGAAATGGAACTTTCACCCCGGGCATTGATGAGGCAGATGCCATGGTAATCGAAATTGACGCCCAGGGTCCTGGCGAAGTAGGCAAAGGAGCCGTACTCCGTCTCCCCTTCCACCAGGATGGTGCACTTGGAATAGAGGGCTTCCTTCACTTCCGGGAAATGCATGATCAGGTGTTTTTCGATTTCACTGTTAAAATGGAAAGAGGCTCCGCAGGCGGCCTGGACTTTCTTTTTGTCGTCCCAGTACATGCGGATGATCTGGCGATAGTCATTCACCAGGGCATCGGTGGAATGGGTGACCACGAAGAGCTGGCCATTGAGGCCGTCGATGCCGAGAAGATTCTGCACCAGCCTCAGGAAGAAGGGCTCTTCGTTATTCAGGATGGACCGGGAGAAGGCCAGCATGGCCCGCTGGAGGTAGGGGTGCAGGTGGAGCTCCGGTTCATCGATGCTCACCGTCACCGGCAGGAACCGGCGTCCCTTTTTGTCGGTGATGACCATGGTGTCGAAGGAAATGGCCCTGCTTTCCTTTTTGTCCAGCATTTTGATGAGGAACGCAATGCCTTCGGCAATCATGAGCTTAATGGTGGAATCGTAGGATGTGCCTGCCGCAAAGGGCTGGAAGATTTCATTAATCAGGAGCAGCGCCGCCTTGTGGGGATCATTTTCCGGCAGTTTCAGATGGAATCCCCTCTTATCCAACAGGGTCTCCACTTCCTTCACCGTCTCCGGCCCCGTGGACAGGTACCCTTCGAAAATGGAAAGGGTCTTCACCATGTCCCTTTCGGACAGCATGTTTCTCGGTACTTCGTCCAGGGCAAAGTCAATATAAAAGAGGCAGCGCACGTACTCCAGGGGAAGCAGGGTGCCATCGTCCTTATTGTACAGTTTCGGCACCACTTCCCGGATGGACTGTTTCAGCTCCAGGTGGGCTTTGTCCGTAAGGCCATCGTCGGCGGAGGACAGGGTCATCTCGATCCGGATGGGCCGGTCAGGATCCATGAAATCGTTTTCCTTGAACCCGTAGCCATGGGTGGCATATTTCAGGAGGGTGAGAAAATTACTTTTCCCGATGTTGTTGTCCCCCACAATATAATTCACCCGGCTGTCGAAATGAAGTTCCACATGGCGGAAGGTCCGGTAATTTTCCACCACCATATCTGAAATAAACATGGCGCTCCCCCTTTCACTGCATGTATCTGTATGTATTATACCATTTTGGGAGCTGCGCCAGCGGCCAAGGCTATGGACTTCGTCAAGACAGTGACTTCGCCAGGGTCCTGCGCAGCAAGGCTAAAACTTCGCTTGGGCATAAGGAAAGAAATACGGATTCAAGCCTGCATCTGAGGGAAACGGCCGCAGGCTTGAGTCCGTACATATTTTCTTGGGTCCAGACGGCAGCCTTTGCTCTGGCCAAAGGCCACAGCCATGCCGCAGGCAGGGCCTCGGCCAAAAGCCGCTGTCCCTTCTTCACTCACGCTTTCTCGAAGGGATCGTCTTCGGGGTTCCGGTTGTTCAGGATGGAGTCCAGTGTCTTCATGGGACACATGGAACCGCACATGGTGCAGGTGGCTTCATCTTCGGGGATGGAGCTTTCCCTGTATTTTCTGGCCTTTTCCGGATCGATGGCCAGGGGAATCATTTCTTTGAAGTCCACTTTCCGTCTTGCCCAGCTCATCTTTTCATCCCAGAGGGCTGCGCCCTTCACTCCCTTGGCCAGGTCCGCCGCATGGCAGGCAATTTTGGAAGCCACGATGCCTTCATGGACATCATCCAGGTCCGGGAGACGGAGGTGTTCCGCAGGTGTCACGTAGCAGAGGAAGTCGGCGCCACAGGCAGCGGACAGGGTGCCGCCGATGGCGGCGGTGATATGGTCATAGCCCGGTGCAATATCGGTCACAATGGGTCCCAGTACGTAAAGCGGTGCACCGTGGCACAGTTTCTTGGCAATTTCCACGTTCATCCGGATATCGGAAACCGGCATGTGACCCGGACCCTCTACCATGACCTGGACTCCGGCTTTCCTTGCCCGAAGGACGAGTTCTCCCAGGTTAATGAGTTCGGAAATCTGGATGGCATCGGTGGAATCATGGCCGCTGCCGCTGCGGCATCCATCGCCCAGAGACAGGGTGACATCGTATTTCTTCAGCAGTTCCAGGAGCCGGTCGAACTGTTCGTAGAAGGGATTTTCCTTGCCGTGCATGTACATCCAGGCAAAGAGGATGGAGCCGCCCCGAGAGACAAGGTTCGTGATTCTTTTATTTCTCATGATATGCTTTGCCGTTTCCCGGTTGAGGCCGGCATGGATGGTCATGAAATCTACGCCGTCCTTCGCATGCTTTTCGACAACGGAGAAGAGGTCATCGGCGGTCATGTCCTTCAGCCCTTTATGAAGGACCCCTTTCACGTCGTACATGGGAACCGTACCGATGGCGGAGGGGCTGTTCTTCACGAGCCATTCCCGGAAAGGCGCCGTTTCCCCATAGCAGGACAGGTCCATAATGGCTTCGGCCCCCATTTTCCAGGAAAGCTCTGCCTTTGCCTGTTCCGTGTCGTAATTGCAGACGTCCGAGGAAATCCCCAGGTTCACGTTCATCTTCGTCCGGAGTCCCTTACCGATGGCGTAGGGATGGATGGATTTGTGGTAAATATTGTGGGGCAGCACGATGGTGCCTTCCGCAATGCCCTGGCGGATAAATTCTTCCGTCACTCCCTCTTCCCGGGCTGCTGTCTTCATTTCCTCTGTAATAATCCCATTTCTTGCTGCTTCCAGCTGTGTCATAGTGCCTCCTGTAAAAATGCAAAATAAAAAGAGCCCCCGCTGGGGACTCTCAAAGCCAAATCTTCCTGCTTCCTTCCGTCGGTATGATCCGCATCAAGTTCAAAGGGTCGGATTGCTCCTCTCAGTCCTCACTCCAGGACTCCCCCAGCATGAGCTTATTATACCATGGAAACAGAAAAGTGCCAAAGTGGGTATTATCGCATGTTTACGAACAGAGCCACCGGAAGCGGGGCTTCCAGCTGCCGGATATCATAAAAGACGTCCGGACTGCGTCGCTTTGATCCAAACTCACCAAATAAAAAAGTTGAAACATCTCGTTTCAACTGTAAATTCTATATGGTGCCGAGGACCGGAATCGAACCGGTACGAATCTCACGATTCGAGGGATTTTAAGTCCCTTGCGTCTGCCAGTTCCGCCACCCCGGCAGGTATATATATAAGGTTGTCATAGTTAAGATATGGAGGCGGCACCCAGAATCGAACTGGGGATAAAGGTTTTGCAGACCTCTGCCTTACCGCTTGGCTATGCCGCCATATGGAGCGGAAAACGGGACTCGAACCCGCGACCCCAACCTTGGCAAGGTTGTGCTCTACCACTGAGCTACTTCCGCACATGGCGACCCGGATCAGATTTGAACTGACGATCTCCGCCGTGACAGGGCGGCATGTTAGACCACTACACCACCGGGCCGCATGTAAGTTACTTGAATAGTATACCCATATTTTCCTCTTTTGTCAAGCTTCTGTAAGAACAGGGGATTTCCCTGTGAAATAGGGAGAATAGGGGAGAAAAAGAAAGATATCCGGAGGCAGGATAGAACATGGAAATCCGGATATTTTTTCATTTTATAAAAAATGTGATGCCAAAGACAGATCAGTGGTGGATGAAGTAAAGGAAAGCAATCCACATGAGTACCGTCACCGCCGCTCCCAGGAGAACCGCCTTCTGCCGCTCCGTCCTCCTCCGGCGTTTCTGCTCTTCCTCCGACAGCTGATGGAGGGGCTTCTTCTTTCCCGCTTTCACCGGCACCATGACAAGCACCAGGAAGGCCAGGATTTCTCCATCCACCGCATAATTCAGGATCTCCTCCGGCACCGGTTCCATAACCGTGAGCAGCAGGCAGGGCAGGAATATCACCGCAAGGCAGAAAAGCCGCAGAGCCTTGTACCAGGCAGGATAAGAGACGGAGCTTTCTCCCTTTCCCGATGCTTTCCAGCTCCAAAGGGTCATGAGAAGGCCAAGGGCCAGAAAAAGAAAATTGAATTCGTCCATAGTGCCTCCTGCGGCATCTGCCGGTATCCGGTATATATAGAGGAAAAGTAACGGTTCAAAAAAGCCTCATCCCGATTCGGGCATGAGGCTTTGTTTATTCTGGTGCGTCTAGAGGGATTCGAACTCTCGACACCTGGTTCCGGAGACCAGTGCTCTATCCACTGAGCTATAGACGCTTAACAAATGGTATTATAGCATATCTCATCCGGAATGGGAAGAGGGTATTTACGCAGTACGGCGAATGAGCGGCGTGTATACCTGTAGAGCATCCCAGCTGCCCAAAAAGCTGGTCCACCTGCGGCGCTTCCTTTAGATGATTCCGTCCATTTTCATGCCGCAGGCTGTCGAGAAGCTGGGTGCCCCACCCCTATGCAGGGCACCCAGCTGCCCATCATCGCTGCAGATGAATCACTTTTCTACAAACACTCTCGGGATTCTCTTCAGGTCGCAGGTGATTTCGTGGGGAATGGTGCCGGCGGTCTTAGCCACTTCGTCTAGGGTGATTTCCCCATCTCCCTGTTTGCCCATGAGGATGACTTCGTCTCCCGGTTTTACGGTGTCATCTACAGCCACCATGAACTGGTCCATGCAGATGCGGCCGATGATGGGGCACCGTTTGCCTCCGATGAGGACGGCTCCCTTATTGGAAAGGCAGCGGGGATAGCCGTCGGCGTAGCCGATGGGGACGGTGGCGGTCTTCATGTCCCTGTCTGCCACGAAGGTACCGCCGTAGCCGATGGCTTCGCCCTTATGGAGGGTCTGTACGTGGGTGACGTGGCTCACGATGCGCATGACGTACTGGAGGTCCAGTTTGTTTTCCATTTCGTCAGAGGGCTGGGGTCCATAGATGATGATGCCCGGACGGGCCAGGTTGTGCCAGCTTCTGGGAATATCAATGACACCGGCGCTGTTGGCGGAGGAAATGACGAATTTGTCGTCCACCGGCATTTTGGCGATGGCTTCATCGAAGCGGTCCAGCTGTTTCAAGGCTGCGGACTTGTCTTTGCAGTCGGCAGTGGCCATGTGGGTCCAGGTGCCATGGAGGTGCAGGTGGGGATAGTGGGACAGCTTTTCCAGGAACGCCGGCACGTCTTCAGGATGGGTGCCGATACGGTTCATGCCCGTATCGATAGGCATCATGACTTCTACGGTCTTTCCGGCGCCTTTGGCGATGTCTTCGAAGGCATCCAGGTCCACGGTGTCATCCACCGGCAGGGTGAGGTCGTATTTTACGCCCATGAGCATGTCTTCCGGCAGCGGAAGGCCCAGGACGTACATGGGGCAGGTAAATCCGGCTCTCCGGAGTTCGGCGCCCTCTTCTACTCTTGCCACGGCGGCAGCGGTGTATCCTTCTTCCATGGCAATGCGGAGTGTTTCCACGGCGCCATGGCCATAGGCATTGGCTTTCACCACGGCCAGTACGTTCACCTCTTTCGGCAGGTGCTGGCGGATCACTCTCAGATTGTGACGAAGTGCATTCAGATTGATTTCCATGTAAGAAACTGGCATAACAAATTCTCCCTCCAATAAAAAAGGCACCCCGGCAGAGGGGCACGGGATTTCCCGTCCCCGAAGCCGCAGTGCTTCCTTTTTCTTGTGAAATTGTGGATACTCTTATAATAATCCAACCGAGGGAAAAAGGAAAGGGGAAATGAAAAATTAGGAATTAGGAATCAGGAATGAGGAATGGTGGTATGGATGAAATCGAGGCCGAGTTCGAGATCGAGGACATACGCCTGCGGCGCCGGGCAGGCTGGCGGTGCGTGCGAACGAGCGGGGCCTTGAGCCTTCAGCTGCACAGGCCCTGCGGACCGGGTCCCATCAGTTCCCATAAGCTAACCTCAGCCCCGTGGGCAGCTCCTTCCCGAGGAAGGAGCCTCGTGCTGTGTCAATTTCACGTTATTTGTGCAGAGTCTTTAGGATTCCATCGTCGGCGAAGCCGCGGATCGTTAGCCTCCTTCCTTGGGAAGGAGGTGGCTGCGAAGCAGACGGAGGTTAGCTGTCGGGTGCGCCGCAGGCTGACCGACATTTCAAGCTGCTGGAAGCTAACAGCTAAATGCCCCCGCATGTGTAGCCGCACACTTATCCATTTGTCACTTGGCCCGCAGGGCCTGGCAGCTCAAGGCTGAAGGCTCAAGGCCCCACCCGTGCGCATGCCGCTGCCTCCCCTATTCGTCTCTCAGGAACTGTTCGAATACGTAGTTGCCCAGGGCGGCGCCGTGGAAGGTGAAGAAGAGGCGGCGGTTTTCTTCTTTCAGGAGGTGCTGTTTTTCCAGCATGGTGATTTTATCGCCGTACCAGTAGCGGATGTCTTCTCCGTAGCGGCGGGCGAAGTCGTCCAGGGGGATGCCTTCTTTCATGCGGAGGTGGAGGAAGCAGTACTCCTCCATTTCATCCTTTTCTGTGAGGTTTTCCACTTCCATGGGCGGCGGGTTTCCGGTGAGCAGTTCTTTTTCGTAGAGCCGGACGCCGGGGCTTACTTCGAACCGCTGTCTTCCGATGCGGGAGGCGGCGGCGGGGCCGAGGCCCAGGTAGTCTTTGAGCTCCCAGTACTTCCGGTTGTGCCGGCTGCGGAAGCCTTTCCGGGCAAAGCTCGAGATTTCGTACCGTTCGAAGCCGTAGTGCGGAAGGATCCGGCACATGTCCCGGTACATGAGCCAGCTGTCGTTTTCCGTGGGCCTCGGGAGTGCGCCCCGGTCTGCCAGCTGCTTGAACCGCGTCCCCTCTTCCAGGATAAGGCTGTACACGGAGACGTGGGTAATGGGAAGGTGCACCGCCCAGAGGAGGGATTTCCGGAAATCCTCCACGGTCTGCCCCGGCAGTTCGTACATGAGGTCGATGCTCATGTTGTGAAATCCGGCTTTATAGGCCCTTTTTACCGCCTTTTCCGCGTCCGACGCGCTGTGGAGGCGGCCGATGGCTCGAAGGAGACGGTCGTCGTGGCTCTGGACACCGATGGAAATGCGGTTGATGCCCAGGGCCTTTGCGTTTTCCAGATAGGACTCCGTCATGTCGCAGGGGTTCATTTCCATGGTAATTTCGGCGGTGTCGGAAATGTGGAAATGTTGCCTTACCCCTTCCATGACCCGTTCCAGCTGGTCTTCGGTGAGGGAGGACGGTGTGCCGCCGCCCAGGTAGAGGGTGTCGCAGGTCCTTTCGGCAAAGGCGGGGCTTCTCATTTCCATTTCCTTCCGGAGGGCTTCCACGAAGCGGTCATCCGGCTGCCGTCCAATCGAATAGAAGCCGCAGTAATCACAGCGGCTTCTACAGAAGGGTATATGAATGTATAATCCCAGGTCAGTCATCTTTCAGGACCGCCATAAACGCTTCCTGGGGGATTTCCACGCTGCCCACCTGCTTCATGCGCTTCTTCCCTTCTTTCTGCTTTTCCAGGAGTTTCTTCTTACGGGTCACGTCGCCGCCATAGCACTTGGCCAGCACGTCCTTCTTGTAGGCCTTGATGGTTTCCCGGGCGATGATCTTGCTGCCGATGGCCGCCTGGATGGGCACTTCGAACTGCTGCCTCGGGATGATGTCCTTCAGCTTCAGCGCCAGGGCCCGGCCCCGGGCGGGGGCATTGCTCCGGTGGACGATGATGGACAGGGCATCCACCAGGTCCCCGTTCAGGAGGATATCCAGCTTCACGGCGTCCGTCTTCTGGTAGCCGTCGACCTGGTAGTCCAGGGAGGCGTAGCCCTTGGTGCAGGATTTCAGCTTATCAAAGAAATCGAAGATGATTTCCGAAAGGGGCACGTGGTAGGTGAGGTCCACCCGCGTCTCATCGAGGTATTCCATATTTTCAAAGACCCCCCGGCGGTTCTGGACCAGTTCCATCACGTTCCCCACCATGGTGGAGGGGACGAGGATGCTCACTTTGGCCACCGGTTCTTCGATGTGCTCGATCTTCGTCATAGGCGGCAGTTCCGCCGGATTGTCCACGGGCACCATGGTGCCGTCGGTTTTGTATACATGGTAAATGACGGAGGGCGCCGTGGTGATGAGCTTCAGGTGGTACTCCCGTTCCAGCCGTTCCTGGACCACGTCCATGTGGAGGAGTCCCAGGAAACCGCAGCGGAAACCGAATCCCAGGGCCTGGGAGGTTTCGGGCTGGAATTCCAGGGCCGCATCGTTGAGCTGCAGCTTTTCCAGGGCTTCCTTCAGGTTGTCATAGTCCTTGCTGTCGATGGGGTACATGCCGCAGAACACCATGGGCAGGGCCTTCCGGTATCCCGGCAGGGCTTCGGCGGCGCCGTTTTCAGCGGTGGTGATGGTATCCCCCACTTCGCAGTCCTGGACGTTTTTGATGCTGGCGGCCACGTAGCCCACGGAGCCGCAGGTGAGGACGTCGGTGGGCTTCGGGAGCGGCGAGAAATAGCCCACTTCCGTCACCGTATACACCTTGCCGGAAGCCATCATGCGGATGTTCATGCCCGGCCTGATTTCCCCGTCCATCACCCGGACATAGGCAATGGCCCCTTTATAGGAATCGAAAATGGAATCGAAAATGAGGCAGCGCAGGGGCTTCTTCGAATTATCCGGAGGCGGCGGTACCTGCTCCACGATGCGCTTCAGCACTTCCTCCACGTTCTGGCCGGTTTTGGCGGAAACGGGGATGGCATCGGACATGTCGAGGCCGATGATATTTTCCACTTCCTTCTTCACCCGGTCAATGTCGGCGCTGGGAAGGTCGATCTTATTGATGACCGGAATGATTTCCAGGTCGTGGTCCAAAGCCAGGTACACGTTGGCCAGGGTCTGGGCCTGGACCCCCTGGGTGGCGTCGATGATGAGAATGGCCCCTTCGCAGGCGGAAAGGCTCCGGGACACTTCGTAATTGAAGTCCACATGCCCTGGGGTGTCGATGAGGTTCAGCTCGTAGGTGTCGCCGTCCTCGTACTTGTACATGAGCCGCACCGACTGCTCCTTGATGGTGATGCCCCTCTCCCGCTCCAGGTCCATGGTGTCCAGGATCTGGGCTTCCATGTCCCTTTTCTTCACGGTACCGGTGAGCTCAATGAGCCGGTCTGCCAGGGTGGATTTCCCATGGTCAATGTGGGCGATAATTGAAAAGTTTCTGATATGTTCTGTATCCATAGGTGCTCCTGTATATAATGCAAAATTTTCATCTGCTCTATTGTACTATAAGAGGGAAAGAAGCGTAAAGGGAAATGGGACTGAGGCTGAGACTGAGATCGAGATTGAGATCGAGGAGAATTAATGAGGAATTAGGAATTAGGAATTAGGAATGGTGGTGGCGGCGCACAAATTGGGAAGCGCCGCATTTTGATACACCCCCTGCAGCGGAGCTGCGGTTAACAGTACCCCTGGAATGTCTGCGCCAGCAGACAGAGGGATTCTGATGGATTTTCTCACTTTCTGTTTTACCTCCATCCCCTGCTTCGCAGGTCCCGCCTCTCTGAGGCGAATCCATCCCCCGCCCTTTGGGCTGCCCCCTTCTCCAAGGGGGCACGGTTTATGTGGGTAGAGTCACTTGAATATGCGGCGGAGCCGCGGTTAACAGCTCCCCTTTTCAAAGGCAGCAGTCCTGCAGAGGACTGCTGAGCCGGGCCCAAGTTGGTGCCTTTACTGCACATTAAGGCACCTTCCTTTCGAGGCCCGGCCGGTGGGTGTCTGCGCCAGCAGACAGAGGGATTCTGATGGTTCTTCTCACTTTCTGTTTTACCTCCATCCCCTGCTTCGCAGGTCCCGCCTCTCTGAGGCGAATCCATCCCCCGCCCTTTGGGCTGCCCCCTTCTCCAAGGGGGCACGGTTTATGTGGGTAGAGTCACTTGAATGTATGGGCCATCATGCGGCGGAGCCGCTGTAGACCTAGACCTAGATCTAGATCTAGACCTAGACCTGGGCCTGTCCTCTACTCCCCTTTCTTCCCTATAATCCCCGGCGCCGCTATGGCAAGGAGGACCATGATGATGCCTATGGCCTGGAGCCAGTCGAAGCGGACGTTGAAGAGGAAGAGGGAGGCGATGACGGACACCGCCGGTTCTACGGTGGCGGTGACGGAGGCCTGGGATTCGCTGAGGTAGTGGAGGCCGGCGTTGTAGCAGGTGAAGGCCACCACGGTGCCGCAGACGACGATCCAGATGGAGTCGAAGAGGACGTCCCTGGCAAAGAAGCCGGAAAAGTCGGTGACCGGGTCCACCAGCCACGCCGCTATGGCGCCGGTGAACATGCCGATGGTGAGAATGAAGGAGTTGTCCAGGATGCCCATGAGGTGTTTCGGATACACCGCGCAGACAGCGAAGAAGAAGGCGGATACCAGGCCCAGGTATACGCAGTCCGCCGGTACGGCGATTTTATGGATATCGCCGCCGGTGACGAGTAGGAAGACGCCGGCAATAGCAAGAATCACTGCCGTGAGCTCCCCTTTCCCGGGAAACCGGCGATGCCGGAGGGACACCCAGATGATAACGATGGCGGGGCAGGTGTACTGGATCACCGTGGCGGCGGCGGCATTGCCGGCGGCGATGGAGGCGAAGTAGGTGTAATGCATGAGCATGAGCCCCACGATGCCGTAGAAAATAAGGCCCAGCCAGAGGACGGGCCTTTTCTTCATTTCCCGGATGGCCGGTTTCCATTGACCCCGGATGTTGCAGACGCAGAACATGATGAACCCGGCGGAGAACATGCGGAATACCGTGAGGTCCATGGAGTCCAGCGCGCTTTTTCGGAAGAAGTCCTGGGCCGCCAGGCCGCAGCCGGCCCACATGGTGCCGGCAATCAATACCATGAGCACTGCAAACGCTTTCATGGACTCCCCTTCTTTCCGGATTTCTGAAAACACAAAAACCCGCCTCTTCGGCGGGTTATGAATTCTGGTGGGACTATTTGGATTCGAACCAAAGACCTCTTCGATGTCAACGAAGCGCTCTGACCAACTGAGCTATAACCCCGAATGTTAATGCAATTATATCATGGGATGGAGAATTTATGCAAGAGCATTGTGATGGAAGGTATGCCATACGTATAAATGGGGCTAAGGGTTGTGGGCCTTCCGCCGCTTCGCTGGCCCGGCCGGGTGGTGGCTGCCTGCCAAGGCTGACGCCTTGGCGCAGCGGGGGCATAAGGTGCAAAGGCCGCCTTCGGCGGCAGATTCACCTTACGACCCTGGCGCGAAGCGCCCACAACCCGGTGAACGAGCGAAGCGATGTTCACCCACCACCTTTAGCCCCATTCATCCGTTCCGCTGTCACACTCAATACTCAAACGAGAACAGCGACATCTGCTCTTCTTCCGGCAGGTCTTTCAGGATGCCCATGTCGTCCATGGTATCGATGATAGACTGGCTTACTTTGCCCCGTTTCTTCAGGTCTTCCTTGGAGGTGAAGCGGTGCTCGTCCCTTGCTTTTACGATTTCCTTGGCCACCGCGTCTCCCAGGGCGGGGATGCAGTTGAAGGGAGGGCGGAGTTTCCCGTCTTCCATCTTGAATTCGGAGGCGTCGGACTTCTCAAGACTGATGGGCAGGAATTCCAGGCCCCGGAGGTACATTTCCGCCGCCACTTCGATGACCGTGGCGTTGCCCTTTTCCACGGCCGTGGGGTGTTCCAGGGAGGCGATGCGGGCCAGTTCCTGTTTCTGGGACTCCAGGCCCCGGAGGATCACCGGCGCATTGAAGGAGCCTTCGGCGCGGATGGTGAAGTAGGCGGCGTAGTAGGCCAGGGGCTGGTACACCTTGAACCAGGCGATGCGGAAGGCCATCATAACGTAGGCCACGGCGTGGGCCCTCGGGAAGAGGTAGCCAATCTTGAGGCAGGAATCGATGAACCATTGGGGAATGTGGGCGGCGTCCAGCTCCGCCCGGTTGTTGGAGCCGTTCTTTTCCAGGCCCTTCCCTTTACGGACGTTTTCCATGACCTTGAAGGCAGTGAGGGGCTTCACCCCGTGGTGGATGAGGTAGTTCATCACGTCGTCTCGGGTGGAAATGGCGTCTTCCAGTTTTACGGTGCCGTTCTTGATGAGGTCCTGGGCGTTATTTAGCCACACATCGGTGCCGTGGGAAAAACCGGAAATTCGTACAAGCTCGGAAAAGTTCTTCGGCCTCGTATCTTCCAGCATGCCCCGAACGAAGGGGGTGCCGTATTCCGGGAGCCCCAGGGCCCCTACGGTAACCCCCTTGTTTCCGATGACCGATGCCAGCTGCTGGGGGGTAATGCCCAGGGCTTCGGTGGAGGAAAAGAGGGACAGGGTCTTCTTGTCGTCGAAGGGAATGGTCATGGGGTCGATGCCGGTGATGTCCTGGAGCATGCGGATCACCTTCGGATCATCGTGGCCCAGAATATCCAGTTTCAGCATACGGCCGGAAATGGAGTGGTAATCGAAGTGGGTGGTGATGGTGCCGGGAATCTGGTTTCCCTCTTCGTCTTTCAGGTATTTCTTGTTCGCCGCGTACTGGAGGGGCGTGAAATTGTGGATGTCCATATCCCTCGGGCATACCATGATGCCCGCCGGGTGCTGGCCGGTGGTCCGTTTCACGCCTGCCACACCGGCAGACAGTTTTTCTATGAAAATATCATTGAACGAGAGGCCCCGGTTTTCGGCGTATTTTTTCACGAAACCGTAGGCCGTCTTGTCCTGGATGCCGGCGATGGTACCGGCCCGGAATACGTTGTCCCGGCCGAAGAGTTCTTCGGTGTACTTGTGGGCCACGCCCTGGTCGTCGCCGGAGGAGAAATTGAGGTCGATATCAGGGACCTTGTCCCCGTCGAAGCCCAGGAATACGGCGAACGGAATGTTGTGGCCGTTCTTATGGAGCGGGGTGCCGCATTTCGGACATTTCTTGTCGGGCAGGTCGAAGCCGCCGCCTACGGAGCCGTCGGTGAAGAACTGGGTCCAGTGGCACTTGGGGCACACGTAATGGGGCGGCAGCGGATTTACTTCCGTAATGCCGGACATGGTGGCAACGAAGGAGGAGCCTACGGATCCTCGGGAACCTACGAGGTAGCCCCGGTCGTTGGAGTGCTTCACCAGCTTATGGGCGATGTAGTACAGTACGCCGTAGCCGTGCTTGATGATCGGCGTCAGTTCCAGGGTGAGCCGGTCCTCCACGATTTTCGGCAGAGGGTCCCCGTAAATGGCGTGGGCATTGTCGTAGCACATTTTCACCAGCTTGTCATCGGCGCCGGCGATTTTCGGGTTGTAGGACTTCCATTCTTCCGCCAGAGGCTTCAGCACTTCGCACTGCTCTGCGATTTTCCTGGTATTGGTAATGACGATTTCGATGGCCTTTTCCTTGGGGAGGTAGGAAAATTCATCCAGCATTTCCTGGGTGGTGCGGATGTAGACGGGGGGATGGGATTCGATTTTCCCCGGCTTTTCCCAGTTGGAAAGGAGGATGTCCCGGTTCCGCTGGTCTTCGGCAAACATGTAGTGGGCGTCGGAGGTAGCACAGACCGGACGTCCCGCCTTTTCCCCGATTTCTATGACCTTCCGGTTCAGGTCCTCCAGGTCCTTTTTCGAATTCACATTTCCGAACTTGTCTTCGTTGATGAGGAATTCATTGTTTCCCAGGGGCTGCACTTCCAGGTAATCGTAGAACTTCGCCTTTTTGATCAGTTCTTCGTCGCTTTCCCCCTTCAGCACGGCCCGGAAAAATTCGCCCATCACGCAGGCGGAGCCGTAAATGAGGCCTTCATGGAATTCTTCCAGTATGGGCTTCGGGATAAGGGGCCGCTTCCGGTAGTACTTCAGGTGGGACAGGGTCACCATGCGGTAGAGGTTGCGCAGGCCGGTGATGTTCTTCGCCAGGATGATGATGTGGTTGTACTGCTGCCGGTCGGTGTCCGGGTTCTCCGGGATCTTGTCGATCATGTACCCTTCCATGCCGTAAATGACCTTCTGGTGGTATTTCTCCGCCAGGTCCTGGATTTTCGGAAAGGCCTGGATGACCCCATGGTCCGTGATGGCCACGGCGGGATGGTGCCACTTGGCAGCGGTCTTGATGATTTCTTCGTTATCGATAAGGCCGTCGAGGCTCATCTTCGTATGGAGATGGAGCTCCACCCTTGGCGTAGGATAATTGTCTTCGTGGTCGATGACCTGGGCTTCCCCCTTCTCCATCTGCTGGATTTCCAGGGTGAGGCCGTTCGTATACTTGTCGAACCGCACGTTCCCCCGCACTTTCACCACGGTGCCGGGCTTCAGGGACTCCACCGCCGATGCTTCTTCGGGCTTGTCGAAAAATTTCTTGCAGGCAATGCCGTTCGTCTCATCGGCCAGGCTCATGATGAAGAGCTTCTTCTTGCTCCGGAGTTCCCGGACCTCCGCATTGATGACGGTGCCCGTGAAGATGACGCCATCTGCCTCGTCGGTGATGGTCCTGATGTCCACGGGGTCCCCGGAAATATGTTTCCTGCCGATGAAAATGCCATTCGTGGGGCCGCCCTTTTTCGCCTTGCCCGAAGGGGAGGCGGTGAAGGCGCTCTTGGGGAGCACGCTGGAAAGGGATGGCAGGATATCGGGCATGTCCATTTCCGGCGCCTCCGGCAGCGGCGGCTCTTCCGGCCGGGACGCCGCCTGCTCTATGGAATCCAGGGAGGGCAGGGAAATATTGTCGGGCGGGAGGGCATAGTTTTCCATGGGCTCCTCATCGGGCAGGGGAATCTCTTCCCCGCCGAAGCCGGCATAGGACGCCGGCGCTTCCGGTGCTTTCGGTGCGGAAGCCAGGGGCACTCCCTGGGGTTGTCCCTGGTTCATGGCGATTTTGGAGAACACTTCGTCCGTCACGTCGTCCCCATTGATATAGATGGTCTCAATGGAAAGGATTTCTTTCCCCATATCCTGGAGGGCTTTGATGGCGGCTTCTTTGTGGTCCGCTTTGATGTACCAGGCCCGGCATTCTGTGTCCACCTCCATGATGGGGATGGCGGAATTCCGATTCCGTGACTGCAGACGGTATTTTCCCATGGTTTACTCCTTTATAAATGAAAATGATTGACGTCCCGTACGTGTTATATGGGGCTAAGGGTTGTAGGTCGGGCGCTGCTTCGCTGGCCCGACCGGGTTGTGGCTGGATGTCGCTGCGCTCATCCAGCGGGGGCGTAAGGAGCAATAGCCGCCTTTGGCGGCTGAATCACCTTATGCCCCCGGTGCGAAGCACCTGCAACCCGGTCAGCAAGCGAAGCGATGCTGACCCACCACCTTTAGCCCCATACACCATTTGGACCTTATGCTATTTACTCTTTCGGCACATCGTCCGGGTTCTTATAGGTGACCACCGTGTCTACGGCTTCGTAGTCGGACTCGAAGAGGTCGTGGTAGACCCGGCCGTCGGCCCATTTGACGCTCTGTTTGATGGTGACATTTCTTCCTTCATGGCCTTCGTCCACCTTTTTGTCTTCCTTCTGGGCGGGGTCCACTTTATTCACCGTCTTGAAGGGCAGGGTGTCGTCCTTTGTCTTGGAAAGATCCACGTAGGACGGTTTATCTTCCCTATTGCCCAGGATGAAGACGGTGACAGAGCCCGGTGCGTATTCGGTATAGATATAAATGCCGTGTTTCAGGTGGTTCCGGAAGCGGAAATCGATGATTCCTTCGGCCACCGTGGCGTCACGGCCTATGGGGACGTAGGATACCGGCGAGAAATGGCTGGTACGCTGGGTCACTTCCAGGCCCGAGAGGAGCACCGCATTGAAAAGGGTGGAGCTCACCTGGCATACACCGCCGCCGCTGCCGGGCTCCAGTTTCCCATTGATAATGACCGGCGCCTCTTTATACCCATTGGCGGCGGACCGGGAGCCGGTGGTGCCATTGTAGGAGAAATCGGCTCCGGGCTTCAGGTAGGTACCGCTGATCTTCTCGGCGGCCAGGGAAATATTGCTGCTCCGGTTCCGGTCGGGACCGAAGTGGGTGGTGTATTTCCCCAGGATGCTGTTGATTTCTTTCGCATCGGCGGCGGACATATTCGGCTTTTTCTCATCCGACGCCGGGATGTCCAGGGTCTTTCCCTCCCCCGCTGCCAGGGTTTCCCGGACGTCCTCTTTCAGGGCGTCTCCATCCACCTTGAGGTACGGCCGCCCTTCGGTGAAGGTGATGGAGCCGTCGTTATGGAAACGGGGATAGGCATTCTGCGCCGGTTTCCCGTACTTCGCCACGAGGGCGGCCACTTTGCCGTCCACCGCCTTCTCGTCAAAGGCCGCCTCCACATGGGCTGCTTTGCCGGAGAGGAGGGCCTTCCACCGCTCTTCCCACCGGTTCAGGAGGCTGCCGGTGCGGCCGATGGCCATGGCTTCGTCTACGCTCTTTTCATCGTAGTGGACGCCCAGTTCCTGGAATGTCCACGTTTCATGGGCCGTATCCTTCGCAAGTTCCAGTTTCTCCCCCGCCAGGTCTCCGTTTTTCTGCCGGAAGAGTTCCGTCAGTTCCGCCCGCGTCTTCCCGCCGGCGGCGATCCCGTTCACCCAGACCCCGGGGATGACGGCGTCCCCTTTGACCCAAATAAAAGGAGCCCCTGCTCCCACCACTATGACAGCCAGTGAGAGCATGGCCGCTATCCGTTTTACCCTGAGCTTCAATGACGATTCCTTCGTTTCATACAATATTTCAAAAGCAGGTCCTTCAGTTCCATTTCCGAGGCCCCCTGCCGCGTCTTCATCTGGTATTTAAAAATTTCGAGGAGGAACCATTCCGCTTCCTCTTCGCTCACCTTCCGGGCTTCGTTCTTCATATTCCGCCACATCCAGGAGGACCGGACGCCGAGGACCTTCTGGATATCCTTCTCGGGGATCCGGTTTCTTTCCATTTCATGGAGAATCTTGATTTTCCTGAATTTCGACGACAGGAAACCGAGATTTTTAATGGTGGTGGGAATATCGGTGAATACCCGGTCCGCGCTGGAAAGGACCACATCCGCCTTCCTGTCCAGCAGGGCATCGGTGAATTTGAAAATTCCCTGGTTCATATAGTCCGGCAGGGCGATTTCCAGAAGCTTCTGTGTCACCGTGTCCCGGCTGCCGCACATCAGCACAATTTTATCACATTCCGTCTGGAGAAGGGGGGCGGAAATCTCATTCCACGAAGAAAGGACGGTCTCCAGGTACTCCCGGGCCCCGTAGTCCACCCGCTTCCCCTGGTCCGCCAGCATGCGGATCAGGGTGCCTGCGGCGTCCCGGGGATTCAGGAGGCTGATTTCCTCGCTGTAACAGAGGGACAGGAGACCCTTCACGAATTTCGTCCTCTTGTCCGGCTTCCCTTCCAGCAGGATGATCACCAGGGTCTCCGGAGGAAGGCCCTTCAGGAGCTCCAGGAATTCGGCCTGCTTCTTTTCTTCCTTTTCCGAGTGCACCGCCCGCTTCAGCATGGGCGGATTTTTGATGACCACCGCCGTGTCCGTGCTGAAGAGGGACTGCCCTTCCAGGGCGTTCCGGTACTCCTCATAGGTGCCGCTGCCGTCGAAGACGGTAGTATCCGGCTCCCGACCCCGGAAATAGGCCCGGATGAGCCCATCCTTTCGAATATTGGCGGAAACGCTGTCATCGCCGTAGAGGAAACAGCAGTTATTCTTCTTCATTGTGCCGGATGTCATAAATCATGTCCTTCCAGTTTCCATTCCCTGCGAAACGAAGCAGCCTGCATGCCCTTTTCATACACATTGGCTGCGGGATACTGTTCCGCCTCAAACAAATCCACATCTTCCCAGGAGGAGGCGAGGCGGCTGCCTCCATAAATAATGGCTTCTCCCCGGACCCGCCGGATTTCCTCGGCCGGGATGCCCATGCTGTTCTTCCGGTTCCCCGCCACCCACAGAGTGTGCTCCGGAAACGAGGGCAGGGAGAGCCCTTTCCTGCCGGAGAAATAAACCGCCCTCTCCCCTTCGGACAGAAGAAAGCTGCTGCCATTGGTGAGGGCTTTGAGGTTTCCCATGGTGAGACGGGCGGATTTCACATTTCTCAAGGTGCCCCTGAAATCCTTCAGCACCTGGGGCGCCTTTTTCTCCACCGGTCCCCCGGCCACCCAGATTTCCCGGACCGGGATGGAAAGGGACAGGGGGATAGGCTCCTTCACCTCTTCCAGGTTCAGGATGAGCAGGTCCGCCTCCGTAAGGCCCACGTAGCCCAGGAGGGAATTCCATTCCCAGTTCGACGTGTGGGAAGGAATGCTGCCGCCCCGGTAGTAAAGAATCCTGCGGCCCCCGGAAAGTAAGATGGCTCCCTGGTCCGGCCCCAGTTCCGGCGCATAGAGCCGGGCCTCAGGGGCAAAGAGGAACAGTACCAGGCATCCCAGGGCCAGCAGGCACCAGCAGCCTCCCGCTGCCAGACGGCGCCGGGGCATGGGGAAAATATGGTCTTTGAAATAAAGAATCCCGACGGTGCTGTAGTAAAGAAGGATTTCCATGACCCTCATGGCTCCTGTCCGAAGGGAGGCTCCGGGGAGAGAGGAAAGGGTCTGGTTCAGGCGGATGGAAAACCACAGAAGATAATCGGCGAGCTGCAGGATCCCGCCGGCCAGGGGCAGGAAAACAAAGGACAGCACCGCTGCCAGAAGTCCTGCGATAATCACCCACTCCAATACCGGCGTCACGAAAAGGTTGGCGGGGATGAAATAGAGGGGAAAACTATGGAAATCATAAAGCACCAAAGGAATGGTGAGCACCTGGGCCGCCGTGGAAAGGGCGATGCCCTCGCCGATCCAGTGGGGCAGATGCGAAAAACGGCTGAAAAAGTGGGACAGGGGCCGGTAGAAAATGAGGATTCCCGCCGAAGCACCAACAGAAAGCTGGAAACTTACATCATAAAGGTAGAAGGGATCCCACAGCAGCATCCCTGTCACCGCGGCCCCCAAGAGGTTCAGGGACGATTTCTCCCGGTCCAGGAAGACTCCTCCCACCGATAAAATCCCCATGGCCGCCGCCCGGATCACCGGAGGCACCAGGCCGGAGAGGAACGAATAAAAAAGAACCAAGAGAATGGAGGCAGAAATGACCACCTTTTCCGGCAGGTGTATCCATTTCCCCAGAAAATAGAGAAATCCGAAGAGCAGGGCCACATGGGACCCTGATACTGACAGAATATGAATAATACCGGTCGAGGAGAATGACGTCATGATGGACTGCGGAATATCTCCGTAATTGCCCCCGAAGAGCAATGTTCCCAGAATGTGCAGCCGCACCGAATCCATGTAGGGAGAGAAGGCATGGGAAATCCGATTTCTCATATCTTCCGCCCACCGCTGGATGCGGAAAGCGCCGCTGTCCCCGGAAAAATGGAGGGTCTCTCCCTTTTCCGGATAAATCCGCCCCAGGAGCCGCTGGCTCCGGTACCGGCCTTCCAGGTCGATTTTCCCGGGATTCTTATAAATACGGACCGCCGTCATCTTTCCGGCAGCCGAAATCCGGTCCCCCGCCCGATAGAGCTTTTTCGGATCCGTTTCATAGATATAGGCGGTGCCGGAGATGGTCTTTTCCCCACCGTCATCATAGCGCAGGGTTTCCAGTTCCACCGCATACCGGGCATAGGGCTCTCCTTCCCGGTTTACCGTGGGAGATTCCCTCACAATGCCTGTCCACCGTCCGCTGCTGCCTACGGCCCAGGAAGACTGCCGGCTCCAGGCTTCATCGGACAGGGCCATCCGCCCCATACCGCAGGCCACAAGGAAGAGGACCGCCCCCAGGAGAAGCAGTTCCTTTTTCCCTCTCTTCCACAGGAGGAGAGGAAAAAAGGCCCCCAGCCCCGGAATGAGCCATATCCGGTGCATCCAAAAGGAAGGCATCCCATCGTAAAGGATGATTCCCAGCGCCAGGCACAGGGCACTCCAGAGAAGAGGGGTTCTTGTGTTCATAGGGTAATCTTATCCGCCAGTTTTTTAAATTTTCCATCGCTGATGGAGGGAACATGCTTCAGGTCTTCCAGCTGGCTGAACTGCCCATGTTCTTCCCGGTAGGTAATGATTTTCTCCGCTGTCACCTTCCCTACTCCCGGCAGGGTTTCCAGCTCCTTCTGGCCGGCGGTATTGATATTGACCAGGCCCTTCGCGCTCCGATCACTCTGGTAGGGATCCAGGGGAACATAAATCTTCATGCTCTCCGTCACGGGCTCCGCCATGTTCACGGCATTCATATCCGCATAGGGCAGTACATCCCCTGCTGCTTTGACGGCGTCATAGAAATGGCTGCCCTCCGGAATCTCATAGACCCCGGGATTTTTTACAGCCCCCACCACATAGACAAGAATCTTACCGGAATGGTCACCACCGGTTTGCACTGTCTCTACAAGCGCCGGCGGCACTTCCTCCCGGCGGAGGGAAAAGGGATCCAATACAAAAAGAGACAAACCCAAAAGCAGGAATGCGATGCAAAGGCAGAGAAGTTTCACCCTTCTCCTGTTTCCATCTGTTTCCATAGGCCTGTCCCCCTGTTGATTACACGATAGAAGAAACCGTCCTTGTTACTGTTCTTTTAAAAGGTCTCCCTTATTTCTTGCTGCTGTCCTGGGACTGCTGCTGTTCCTGCTGCTGGCGGGCAGCGGCGGAATTGGAATCGATCAGGCTCTGGCGGTTCTTTTTCAGGCTGTCCAGCACGTTTTCCATGTTCGTTTCCACGTACTTCAGCACGTCGGTGGCGTAGGTGACGGAGCTGGTCCGCAGTTCATCGGCGGACTTGTTGGCGGAAGAAATGACTTCATTCGCCCGTTCCTGGGCCTGCTTCACCAGTTCGCTCTCTTCGGTGATCCGGGCGATATAGTCCTTCGCCTGGGCCACGGTGTCTTCTGCCTTCTTTTCAGCGTCCAGCATGATCCGTTCCTTGTCGGCCACGATGCGCCGTGCGCTTTCCAGTTCATTCGGCAGGGACTGGTTGATGGCATCGATGAGCCGTTCCACTTCATCCTTATCCACCATTTTCTTATTGGTGAAAGGAACCTCGCTGGCATTATTAATTACATTTTCCAATTCTTCAAGAAGTTTTCTAGTATCCATAACAGGCAGCCTCATTTCTCCATAGATTTTATCTTCTTCTCGATCATTTCCTGTACAAAGGGCGGCACCATCTGGGTCACATCCCCATTGAAATGGGCCAGTTCCCGGACGCCGGTAGAAGAAAGATAAGAATAGCGGCCGTCCGTCATAAAGAATGCGGTTTCCAGGGTGGGATCGATCTTTTTCAGCATCAATGCCCGCTGGAATTCATATTCAAAGTCACTGAAAGCCCGCAGTCCGCGGATCAGGAGGTGGCAGTGCTTCTTCGCTGCGTATTCATTCAGGAGTCCGTCGAAGGCGTCCACTTCCACATTGGGAATGTCCTTCGTCGCTTCCTTCAGCATGGCCACCCGTTCCTCCGTGGAAAACATGTAATGTTTCGTGGGATTCAGGAAAGCCGCCACAATGAGCTTATCCACCAGGCAGGCGCTTCTTTTGATAATATCCAGATGACCATAGGTGACCGGGTCAAAGCTGCCTGGACAGATTGCTAATTTCATTCCATACACTCCTGTTTACCTGCAGAGCAGGTAGCTTACTACAATGGCTCCCAGTTTTTTCTCTTTCCACAGGGTACACTGCTCCTGGAAACGAGATAAATCCGGAGATTCTGATACAGAGTGCTCCGCGATGATCACCGCTTCCTTCGCCGGAAGGCCCAGGGCGAAGACCATGGCAAGCACTTCATTGATATATCCCTTTCGGTAGGGAGGATCCATAAAAATATAGTCGAACTGCTGTCCCTGTAAAGAACGAAGGGACGAAGATACATCCCCTTTCAGGATTTTCATCCTGTCCGCCATGTGGCAGCGGGAGCCATTCTCCCGGATGATGGGGCCCGTCACCTTGTCGAAGAAGACAGCTTCCGCCGCCCCCCGGGACAGGGCTTCCAGCCCCATGGCACCGGTACCGGCGAAGATGTCCAGCACCTTCGTCTCCAGGATGCCCACATTGGCCAGTACATTGAAGACGCTTTCCCGCACCCGTCCCAGGGTAGGTCTCGTATTCTTCCCACTGGGAGAGACGAGGACGGTTCCTTTCGCGCTTCCACCAATAATATTCATAGATAACTCCTTACGGCGTGACTGAAATCACACTTGATTTCATTATAGCATAAATAGAAAAAACAGGGGGAAAGGAAAGTGAAAAATCCTGTCATAGGAAATAAAAAGAAGAGGCGCCGGAGAGGGCTTCCTCTTCTTTTATATATTTTATTACATCATCACATAGGATAGGTTTCGGATTCCGCTTTCTTGGCACGGGTCATGAGGATTTCCAGGGCTTCCCGGGCGTTGTGGTCGCCTTTGATGAGGTGGCACACTTCTTCGGTGATGGGCATGTCGATGTGCTCTCTCAGGGCAATCTCATGGACCAGGCGGGCGGTGCGGATGCCTTCCACCACCATGTTTGTGCTCTTTTGGATGTCGTCGGCGGTCATGCCTTTGGCCATCATCATGCCGGCGCGGTGGTTGCGGCTGTGGATGCTGGTGCAGGTGCAGACAAGGTCCCCCATGCCGGAGAGGCCGAAGAAGGTGGTCATTTTCGCGCCGAAGTGGACGCCGAACCGGGTCATTTCCACGAGGCCCCGGGTCATGAGGGCAGCCCGGCAGTTGTCGCCGAGGCCGATGCCGTCCAGGACGCCGCAGGCCAGGGCCATAATGTTCTTCAGGGCGCCGCCGTACTCTACGCCCCGGATGTCGTCACTCCGGTAGACCCGGAAGACGGGGCTCATGTAGAGGTCCTGGACCATCTGGACAGCATTCGGCACTTCGGAGGCCGCCACGGTGGCGCAGGGAAGGCCGATGCCCACTTCTTCGGCGTGGTTCGGTCCGGAGAGGGCGACGATGTTCTTCGTGATGGAAGAGATTTCTTTCGTAATGCCTTCGGAGAGGCGGTGGCCTTCGTTATCTGCGAGGCCCTTGGAGGCGCAGACCACGATGGCGTCTTTCGTGAGCCAGGGGGCGATGCGGGCGGCCATTTCCTGGACCACCTGGGAGGGGGTGCAGATGATGACGCAGCCTGCTCCCCTGACCGCTTCTTCCAGGTCGCTGGTGATGCGGACTACTTCAGGGATCCGGGCGCCGGGGAGGTATTCTTCATTCACCCGGGTGGTCCTTATTTTATCGGCGGTAGCCGGTTTCCGGCAGTACATGATGAGGTCATCATGCCGGCCTGCCAGTTCGATCATCATGGCGGTTCCCCAGCCGCCGGCTCCTATCATGGCAATTTTCAAAGGTATTACCTCTTTTCCCTGGAAATGGGCTTCTCTTCTCCTCGTAGAAGCCTTCTGATATTGTCTTTGTGTTTCCCGATGACGATGACTGCTGCCAGGGCGCCGAAGGCCACGTATTCCAGCGGCTCTCCCACCACCAGCATGACGATGGGGACCACCGGCGCTGCCAGGATGGATCCCAGGGAAACGATGTGTTTCCACTTGAAGAGGACGAGCCATACGAGGAAGGCTGCCAGCACGGCGGGGAAGCAGATGTAGGTGAAGGCGCCTACGCCGCAGGCCACGCCTTTGCCGCTCTTGAAGTGGAGAAATACGGACCAGTCGTTGCCGATGATGGCAAAGACGGCGCAGGCCAGGACGATGGTGGGATCCGGCATGCCCAGGTGGACCGCGATGAATCCTTTCAGGAAGTCGCAGATGAATACGGCGGCTCCCGCTTTTGCTCCCAGTTCCCGGTAGGCGTTGGTGGCGCCGATATTTCCGCTGCCCACTTTCTTCAGGTTCACCCCGTAGAAGACGCGGCCTATGATGTAGCCGCTGGGGATGGCGCCGATGAAGTAGGCCAGAATAATCCAGACGATGGACATCAGTCGTCGCCTCCGTCCTTCTTGCTCCGCACCACGATGCGGATGGGGGTGCCCTGGAAGCTGAAGGATTCCCGGAGCTTGTTCTCAATGAACCGGACGTAGGAGAAGTGGATGAGGTTTGCATCGTTCACGAACATGACGAACGTAGGCGGCCGGATGCCGACCTGGGTCATGTAGTAGATCTTCGCTACCCTGCCGGAATGGGCGGGCGGGGGATTTACCATTTTCGCATCTTCCAGGAGGTCGTTCAGCACGGCCGTGGGAATGCGGAGGCTCTGCTGCTCGGCGACGCTGTAGATCATGTCTCCCAGTTTATGGATCCGCTGCTTCGTGAGGGCGGAGCCGAAGAGCATGGGGGCATAGGAGGCGAAGGGCAGTCCATCCATGATTTCTTTCTCGAAGGCATTGATGGTGTGTTCGTCTTTTTCTACGGAGTCCCATTTATTGACGAAGAGGATGAGTCCCTTCCCCGCTTCGTGGATGTAGCCGATGATTTTCTTGTCCTGCTCCGTAAGCTTGTCCACGGCGTCGATGACGAAGATGGCTACGTCGCAGTTGTCGATGGCCCGGATGGAGCGGATGACGCTGTACCGTTCCAAAGGTTCGTCGATTTTGCTCTTTTTCCGCATGCCCGCGGTGTCCACGAGGATGAAGGTCTTGCCTTTGTAGGTCCATACGGAGTCCACGGCGTCCCGGGTGGTACCCATTTCGTCAGCTACCAGGGACCGTTCATAGCCCAGGAGGGAATTGATGAGAGTGGATTTGCCTACGTTCGGCCGGCCTACGATGGCGGTGCGGATAATGTCTTCCGATTCTTCTTCCTTCGTATCCGGGAATCCTTCGGTAATGCGGTCCAGAAGGTCCCCGAAGCCCAGGCGGTTCACGGCGGAAATGCCGATGGGGTCGCCGAGACCCAGGGAATAGAACTCGTAAATCTCCATTTCCTGGTTTTCGCTGTCCACTTTATTCACCGCCACCACTACGGGCTTTCCGGTCTTCCGGAGGAGGCCTGCGATGATTTCATCGTCCCCGGTCATGCCGGTCCTGGCGTCCACGACGAAGAGGATCACGTCCGCTTCTTCCACTGCCAGCTCCGCCTGCTGCCGGATGCCGCTGGAGATCTGGTCTTTCTCATTCCGGAATTCGATGCCCCCGGTGTCGATCAGGGTAAATTCTTTGTCCAGCCATTTCACGTCGCAGTAGATTCTATCACGGGTAACCCCGGGGATATCCTCTACAATGGACACGCGGCGCTGGGCCAGCCCATTAATAAGTGTGGATTTGCCGACGTTTGGCCGACCCACAATGGCTACGAGAGGTTTGCTCATAGGTTCCTGTCCTTTCAATTTTGTACGATATTTTACGAAATATACCTGTTATCCATGGAATAGCAACACTTTTCCATTTTTATTCATACTGTATTGAAATTGTATGACGGAATGGGAGGGATGTCAAGTTTATGGGGAAGCGTAAGCAGTAATCCACGGGAGCTGGAGATGGCTAGCAGTTAGGAATGAGGAATTAGGAATTAGGAATGGTGGTGCGGCGCACAATTCATATAGCGCCGCGAGTTTTTATTTCTTTTGGGGCTGGCAGCTTTGGGCTTACAGCTTACCGAGGGCAGCCGCTTCGCGGCGGGTGTCGGGCGGTTGGGGTTCGTGCGAACGGATGGGGCTTCTAGCTATTAGCTTCTAGCTGCTAGGAAAACCGGTCGGCCTGCGGCGCTGCTGGCTAACTGTACGTCCAGACGGACGGAGCCTTGAGCTTTGAGCCTTGAGCGGATTCGCCGCTTTCGCGGCTGGTGTCGGATGACTGAGTTTCGTGCGAACGGATGGGGACTTCTAGCTGCTAGCTGCTAGAAGCTAGAAGCCCCCACCTGTTTGCATGCTGCTCAGCCATACGCCACCGGGCCTGCTCAAGGCCCTCGCCCGTTCGCATGCGCCCAGCCCCTTTTTACGCAATAAAAAACTGCCTCTTTCGAGGCAGTTTTCAGGGGCCTATTATTCTTCAGCCGGAGCTTCGTCGTGGGAAGGAGCTTCTTCCAGGGCGAAGGAAATTCTTCTGCGGCCTTCATCGATATTGATGATGCGAACCTTGAGGATGTCGCCGAGCTGGCAGATATCTCCCGGTTTCTTGTTGTGGTCGTCGGTCATTTCGTTGATGTGGAGCAGTCCGGTGAGGCCGTCGTCCAGTTCTACGATGACGCCGAATTCAAGGATCTTTACAACCTTGGCATCCACAATGTCATCTACCTGATGGTCATGGATAGCGGTTTCCCAGGGGTTGGGCAGGCAGTCTTTGTGGCTGAAGGAAATTCTCTGTTTTTCGCGGTCGAAGGATTTGATCTTGACGTCGATTTCCTGTTCCGGTTTGAGGACATCTTCTACTTTGCCGATCTTCTTCCAGGAGATATCGGAAATGTGGAGCAGTCCTTCTACGCCGTTGATGCTGACGAATGCACCGTAGGGCATAATCTTCTTTACTACGCCTTTGAGAACGTCGCCGTTTTCATAAGCCTTTTCGATGACGTCCATTTCAGCGTTTCTTTCATCTTCCAGTACAGCTTTGCGGGAGAGGACGAGACGGTTCTTTGCGCGGTCCACTTCGAGAATCTTTGCTTTGAATGTCTTGCCTACCAGTCCCTGCAGGGAGTGTACGAAGCGGAGATCGCCCTGGGAGAGGGGAATGAATCCGCGGAGAGATTTAATCTGAACCAGCAGACCAACTTTGATAGCTTCGATGCCTTCGCAGTCAACGGCTTCGCCTTTTTCGAAAGCTTCTTCTACTACATCCCAGTCTGCCAGACGGTCTACTTTAATCTTGGATACGTAAATGGTGCTGTCTTCTTTAACTGCACTTACAATCTGGACGCGGAGTGTATCACCAATCTTCAGCACGTCCTTCAGGGATGCCGGTGCGGGATAGGAATATTCATGTGCCAGCAGGACAGCTTCGGTCTTATATCCGAAAGAGATATAAGCTTTGTCGTCGTACAGGTCTACGACCTTGCCTTCAACAACGCTGCCTTTGTGTACATCCAGGTTCATTTCCTCCTGATCCAGCATTTCCTTCATGTTTTCCATAATAAAAACTACCTCCTCTATGATCCAGTCCGGTGTGGATGCACCGGCGGTGATGCCAATCTTGTCCCGACTGTGGAACCAGCTCGGTTTTAGTTCCGCAGCCGTTTCGATATGATGGGTAACGGCGCCTTCTTCTCTGCAGATTTCTGCAAGTCTTGTGGTATTGGCGCTGTTGCGCCCGCCGATGACGATCATCACATCTACTCTATCCGCCAGCTCACGAGCCGCCTGCTGCCGCTGCATGGTCGCGTCACAAATGGATTTGTTCACGTGAAGGTCTTTGACCTTTTTCCCAATCGCAGCAGTAAGCCGGTCAGCCAAAGCAGCCGAGAATGTTGTCTGTATGACAATGTGGGCTTCCTGCATTGGTGGAAGTGCATCTACATCTTCCATGGTTTCTACCATGTAAGAATGTCCCACCGCCCACTCAGCCACACTTTTCATTTCGGGATGCTTCTTTTCACCGATGAGTATAACCTGTTTCCCGTCTGCCACCAGGCGCCTTGTGGTCTCCTGGTTGCGTCTGACGAAGGGACAGGTCGCGTCCATTAGGGCCAGATTTTTGCACTTAAGCATATTATAACACGAAGGTCCCACTCCGTGCGAGCGAATTATCACTGTTTCGTCGGTCAGGTCTTCCAGTGTATCCACCGGAGGAATCCCCCGACCTGCCAGTTTTCCCACCACCTGGGGATTGTGGATAATAGGGCCGTAGGTCACTGCTTTTATGCCGGAATCAGCGGCTTTTTCGGCGATTTTCATAGCCCGCCGTACGCCGTAGCAGAAGCCCATGACCTTTGCTTTGTAAATTTCCATTGAGATTTATTCCTGTCTTTTCTTTTGATATAGTCTGGGTTTAAATAATTTTATAAAAAAGTTCAATAGCCACGGATGATGACCGGGTATAGTGCTCCATACGTATGAATGGGGCTGAGGGTTGTGGGTGAACATCGCTACGCCTGTTCACCAGGTTGCAGGTGCTTCGCACCGGGGGCATAAGGTGGGCCAGCCGCCAAAGGCGGCGAATTCACCTCACGCCCCCGCTCCGGTAAGGCGTCAGCCTTACCGGAGCCACCACCCGGTTGGCAAGCGCAGCGATGCCAACCCACAACCCTTATGAACCATTCACTCCTATCCTATGGACCGAAAGTTTATCATCCATGCACCCTCTTCATGTAGTTATCCATGAGGTCCTGGATTTTCCCTTTGACCACATCATTCAGCTCTGCCACTTTTTCATCGGTGGGACGCTGTTTCTTGACTTCCACTGGCTTTCCGATGAGTACGGCCAGGGGTCCTTTTTTATGGGGCATCCACCGGGAGCCGATGACCGCCACCGGTACCACCGGGGTACCAGTCATGAGGGCCAGAGAGGCCATGCCGGAGTGGAAACGGCCCAGGCCCTCCCTCCGGATCCGGGTGCCTTCGGGGAAGATGCCCAGGGGATTGCCGGCTTTCAGTTCCCGGAGGGCCTGCCGGATGGCGGTCCGGTCCACGGTGCCCCGCTTCACGGGGAATGTGCCGAACTGCCGGATGAGCCAGCCCAGGAAGGGGTTCTTGAAGAGTTCTTCCTTCGCCATGTAATGGATAATGCGGGTATTGAAGGCCACGCCGATGAGGGGCGGGTCCCAGTCGCTTTTATGGTTCGGTGCCACGATGATGGCTCCGGTCTGGGGGACGTTTTCCCGGCCTTCCACGTGGAGCCGGAAAATGACGAAGAAGATAAAATCCAGCACCGCTCTGACTATTTTGTATCCCATAGTACCTCCTGTTTATGCGAAATCAGGAAATTTCTTCCGGCAGATAGCGATGATGGCTTCTGCCGTGCCTTCCAGGGTAAGGTCTCCGTTATCCAGGAGTACCGCATCGTCCGCCTGTTTCAGGGGAGAGATTTCCCGGTGGCTGTCCAGGTAGTCCCGGCGGCTGATTTCCTTTTCCACGTCTTCCATGGTCATGTCCGGGTGCCCTTCGGTGAGTTCCTTGAACCGCCGGATGGCCCTGGTGTGGACGGAGGCGGTGAGGAAAATTTTCACATCCGCATGGGGCAGGACGGTGGTGCCGATGTCCCGACCGTCCAGCACGATGCCCCCCTTCTCCCCCAGTTTCCGCTGGATGGCGGTCATGGCGGAGCGGACGCCGGCGATGGCGGACACTGCGGATACGTGGGAAGAGACTTCAGGCGTACGGATGAAGGGGGTCACGTCTTTGCCGTCCACGATGACGTGCATGGTGTCTTCTTTGGGAATGACTTCCATGTCCAGTTTTGCCGCCATGTCTGCGATGGCATCGTCATCGGTGAGTTTTCTCTCGAGGGCTTCGTAAGTGACGGCCCGGTACATGGCGCCGGTATCGAGGTAGGCATAGCCCAGGCGGGCTGCCAGGATTTTGGAAACACTGCTTTTCCCTGCGCCTGCAGGTCCATCAATAGCAATAGATAACTTTTTCATTCTGACTCCTTTACTGCGGACAGGGCTGCCAGGTGGCCTGTGGAAAATGCGGCCTGCAGGTTGTATCCGCCGGTGTAGGCATGGATATCCAGCACTTCTCCTGCCAGATAGAGATGCTTTATAATTTTCGACTCCATGGTGGAGGGATTGACTTCTTTCACAGAAACGCCGCCGGCTGTCACGATGGCTTCGGAAATGGGCCGGGTGCCGACGATGGTGAGGGGCATTTTCTTCATGGCCTGCACCAGTGCCAGCCGCTGGCCCTTCTTCAGTTCGCTCACCGGCAGGTCCCGGGGAATTTCTGCCAGTGCAAGAATCGTATCGATCATGCGGTGGGGCATGAGATCCACCAGGGCCCCGGCCATCTGCTTCAGGTGGTATTTCTCCAGGTCCCGGAGCACCCGCTTATCCAGTACGTCCCGGGTAAGGGCGGGCTTGAGGTCGATAGCCCCTTTCACCGCATGGCCCTGGGAAATCCAGAGGGATACCTTGTCCGACAGGGACAGGACAATGGGTCCGGATATGCCGAAATGGGTGAAAATCATTTCGCCGAACTCTTCGGCCTTCCGCCGTCCCCCGCCGTCCACGGAGAGGGTGACGTTCTTCAGGGATATGCCCTGAAGCTCCCTGCAGTACAGTTCGCTGCAGACCAGGGGAATCAGGGCGGGCCGGATGGTGGTCACTTTATGGCCCAGCTCCCGGGCCATGGCATAGCCGTCACCGGTGGAACCGGTCCTCGGATAGGAGGCGCCGCCGGTGGTGAGAATCACCGCATCCGCAGGGTAACGGCCTTTATCGGTCACAACGCCGGCGGCCCGGCCCTGGTCATTTATGATATGGCGCACCGGCTCTTCCAGGTGGAGCTGGACCTTTTCTTTCTTCAGGAGATCCATGAACAGGTGCCGCACTTCCTGGGCATCGTCGCTCTGGGGAAATACCCGGCCGCCCCGTTCCACCTTCGTGGCCAGGCCCCAGCTGTGGAAGAGGAGGAGCAGGTCTTCGTTATCAAACTTTTCATAGGCGCTGTAGAGGAATTTCCCGTTTCCCGGGGTCTTTGCGATGAAATCCATGATGGGGGCGCTGTTTGTCAGGTTGCAGCGGCCCTTGCCGGTGATGCCCATCTTGAGGCCCACCTTCGGCATTTTTTCAAAAAGCAGGACCTCCGCCCCTGCCCCTGCTGCGGTGACAGCGGCCAGGAGGCCGGCTACGCCGCCGCCGACGACGGCGATCCGTTTAGCGGTAGAGCTCATATAATTTTCGAACCTCCTCCGATGTGAGGCGGCGGTAACCGCCCCGGGACAGTCCGTCCATGGTCAGGAATCCATATTTCGTCCGGACCAGGCCGAAGACGGGATAGTGGTAGGCCGCCATCATCTTGCGGATTTCCCGGTTCTTCCCTTCATGGAGGACCATGCGGACCTTTGTCTTATTCTTTTCTTTATTGTATTCCAGCACTTCGATTTCACAGGGCGCCGTAATGCCCGTATCGATGCGGACGCCTCTGGACATTTTGTCCGCCAGCTTCATGGAATACCGGCCCCGTACCGTGACTTCATAGGTCTTTTCCACTTCGTGGCTCGGATGGGTGAGGATGTAATCCAGGTCCCCGTCGTTGGTCATGATGAGGAGCCCTTCGGAATGGTAGTCCAGCCGTCCTACGGGGAATATGCGCTCCCGGACCGTGCGGAAATAGTCCATCACCGTCCGCCGGCCCTGGGGGTCGGACACCGAGGTGATCACGTTATCGGGCTTGTAGAAGAGGAAATATTTTTTCCTTTCCGGCTTCACCGTTTCCCCGTTCACTTCGATGCGGTCCTTCACGGGATCCGCCTCGCTGCCCAGTTCCCGGACTATCTGCCCGTTCACCGTGACTTTCCCGGCTTCGATCATTTCTTCCGCTTTCCTGCGGGAGCAGATGCCGGCCTGGCTCAATATTTTCTGTAACCGTTCTTTCAAAATAAATCTCCTTCGTCCAGTTTTTCAGACCACCGGGTTTTCAGTTCGTTCACATCGGTGAGGCCGGTGCACTGCAGGAACCGCTTCGTGGTGCCATAGAGGATCGGCCTTCCCGGCACATCGAGCCGTCCCCGCTCTTCGATGAGGTCCTTGTCCATGAGGAGGGAAATCACCCGGCCTGCAGACACGCCCCGTATTTTTTCAATTTCCGCCCGGGTCACCGGTTCCCGGCAGGCCACCACCGCCAGGGTCTCCATGGCCGCCGGAGACAGGGGTGTCTGTTTCCCCAGGAGCGATGAAAGCCAGGAATCGTAGACTTTCTTCGTGGCCAGCGAATAGCCGGCGCCCGTATGGTGCAGGGTGATGCCTGAGTCGTCCCTGCTGTATTTTTCTTCCAGAAGATGCAGCGCCTTTTCCACGGTCACCGTATCTTCCCCCAGGGCCTCCCCCAGTTCCGAGAGGGAAACGGGGTTGCCCCGGGCAAACAGAAATGCTTCTATCGATGCAGAAAGGCCCGTAAGCCCTTTCATAGACTGCCTCCTTCAATCATAAAACCGCCGGCCCCATCAAGGATCCGGGCCTTTCCCAGCCGGATGAGTTCCAGAAGGGCCAGGAAAGCCACGGCCAGGTGGAGCCTGGTCTTTTTCTTCTTCAGATACTCCGTGAACCGCACCCTCTTCCCGGCGCCCAGGGCTTCCTGCCACTGCCGGATTTCTTCATCCAGCGATACTTCCTCCGACGGCATCCACCGTTCCTCTTCCTGGTGGATGGAATCGTAGAGGGAGAAAAAGGCAGCCTGCAGGCGGGCGAGGGAAATACGGCCCCGATAGGCTCCGCTCTTGAAGACCTCCGGTTCCCGCGTGCGGTAGGGCCGCTCCTCGTCCATGAGGTACTCGATGCGGGCCCGGATTTCCTTCATCTTCTTGAACTCCTCCAGGGACCGGGAGAGCTCCTGCCGGGGATCTTCCGAGTCATCGGCCTCTTCCTGCCGCTTCTTCGGCAGGAGCATGCGGGACTTGATGAGAAGCAGGGTGGACGCCATGGCAAAGAAGCTGCTTCCCAGCTCCAGATTGAACTCCCGGGCCTTTTCCAGGTAAGCCAGGTACTGGTCCGTGATCAGATGGATCGGAATGTCGTGGATGTCGATCCTGTTCTTCGTGACCAGATGGAGAAGCAGGTCCAGGGGCCCTTCAAAGAGGGGTATATTCACTTCATATGGTTCTATCCCGTTTTCTGCCATCCGGATGTCCTTTCTCTTCATGGGCACACTCACCCATCATGTCTTATACATAGTAACATAAGTAGGCCCTGACGGGTAGTGTGTGGATGGGTATCCGGCTGAACCTATGGATGGGGCATAAGGGTTGTGGATGAACTGCGCTTCCCTTGTTCACCGGGTTGTGGGCGCTGCGCGCCGGGGGCATAAGGTGGAATGGCGGCTGTGCCGCTAAGAGAAATGTACGCCGCCTTCAGGTGACCGTTTGTCCAACAGCCACCGCTTCAACGAGCGAAGGGCGTTGAAGCGGGGGCCCGGTCGGGCCAGGGAAGCGGCGCCCGACTTGCAGCCCTTTTGCCCTATCCATATGAGCAGCCTGCCCCCTCTCAAACCTTTTCCTCAAGCTCCACTCACGATATAATAGGCGGAAAGGAGACAACCATGAAAAAGAAAAACGACTACAGCATTCTTCCCCCATTTACCCGGGCCCTTCTGCAGGAGGCGGCGAAGAAGCGGGAAGACTTCGATACCCCCGGCCACCACAGCGGGGCCTTTTACCGCCTTTCCAAGGAAGGGCGGCTCTTTACAGAAGCCCTGGGGAAAGGCCCCTTCCGGGCAGATATTTCCGACTCCTCCGATGCCATCGGCGACCCCTCGTCCCACGAAGGGGTGTCGGGAGCGGCGGAACGGCTGGCAGCCTCCGTGTGGGGCAGCGATGCCTGTTTCTTTGTCCTCGGCGGCACGTCCACGTCCAACCGCATTGCAGCCAACGCCCTCCTGGCGGAGGGGGATGCGGTGCTCTTTGACCGGAACAACCACAAGTCCACCTGGCAGGGCGCCCTGATCCAGGCCGGCGCCATCCCGGTGTACCTGTCTTCCGGAAGAAACGATGCCGGCGTCATCGGTCCTCTCACGGAAGAGTCCCTTTCAGAGGAAGCCATCCGGAAATCCCTGGCCCAGGCCTGCCCAAAGGCCCTTGCCCGGAAGCGCCCCTTCCGCCTGGCCTGCCTCCAGCTCGTGACCTACGACGGTCTTTTCCTCAATGCCGAATATATTCTCTCCAAGCTGGGCCATCTCTGCGATTACATTCTTTTTGACGACGCCTGGGGGGGCTATGAAAATTTCATTCCCCTTCTAAAGAAATCGGCGGTCCTGGCCTTCTCCCTGGGTGAGGATGCGCCGGGAATCCTGGTGACCCAGTCCGTCCACAAGCAGCTTTCCGGATTTTCCATGACCTCCCAGATTCACAAAAAAGACCGCCACCTGGCGAAAGACTCCCGGTATGTACCGGACGATGTGTTCCAGGATACCTTCCTCATGCACATCTCCACCTCCCCCTACTACCCGCTCTTCGCAGGGCTGGAAATGAACGCCTTCCTCCACAGCCAGAGGGGACCGGGGCTGTGGGAAAAGGCCTTCCGCCGGTCCGTGGACCTCAGGAAAAAGCTCCTTAAGGAAACGACCCTTTTCCGTCCATTCCTGCCGCCCTTTGTCCATGGCCGGCGCTGGGAAGAGGGGCGTACTTCAGATATCATGAAGGACAGTGCCTACTTCGCCCTGGACCCGAAGGAGCAGTGGCACGGATTTCAGGGGTTTGACGGGGACGCCTTCCTCCTGGACCCCTGCAAAGTCCTCATCACCACCGGTACCTTTTCCGATGAAAGGGCAGACTCCCTCCCCTCTCCGCTGGTTTCCCTGTACCTGCAGGAACAGGGCATCACCCCGGAAAAATCGGATTTCTATACCCTCCTATTCCTGGCGGAACCGGGGGACAGCGAGAAAAAAATGAACCATCTCGTCAAAGCACTCCGGACATTCGAGAAAGCCTGGCAGGACAACCGGAAAATGAAGGATTTCCTCCCTTCCGTCCCAAGTCTTCCGGAGGAGGGACTGCGGGATTTCTGCAGCCGGTTCCACTCCTTTCTGGCTGCCCATGACGCCGGGAACCTGCTGGCTTCCCTGTTTCGCAGGGAAGATTTCCCCAGGGCTCCCCTCTCGGGCCATGAAGCCCACCAGCACTTCCTCCGGGGAGACCGTACCGCCATCCCCCTGGAGAAAGCGGAAGGACGGATTGCCCTGGAAAATCTCATGCCCTATCCCCCGGGCATCTGCGCCCTGGCCGCCGGAGAAATGTGGACGGAAAATGTGCTCTCCTATTTCCTCTTTCTCGAGGATTACGGAAAGGAATTCCCCGCCTTCTCCCCTGAAATTCTGGGCGTCCACCACGATGAAAAGGGACAGCCCTATGTATGGGTATTGGCAGATTGAGACCGAGATCGAGGAGATGGGGAAAAAGATCTGGGATAATGAGGAATTAGGAATTAGGAATGGTGGTGCGCCGCCTCAAAATTATAGAGCGGCGCGAGTTTTTATTTTTTAAGGTTAAGGAAGCGCTAATCAATTCGCAGAGTCAGATTTCATAAGGATTTTTATGCACTGCTTCGTCATAAATCGGCCAAGAATAAAAAGAAGGCGCTTTAATGTACAGAGAAAGTGTGCAGGTCCTGCATAGGACCTGCAAGCCAGGATAATGCCAGTATAATGGTGTAAATTGGTTAATCAAAAAAATCAAGAGCCATA
>ERZ1034949.180-NODE-180-length-44183-cov-103.000929_pt1 | contig 44183 bp, 42 predicted proteins | sample MGYA00520590_ERZ1034949 | MGnify/ENA primary metagenome ERZ1034949 (study PRJEB33766, sample SAMN09781752) | gut metagenome | biome: gut microbiome | host: Homo sapiens | place: Madagascar | study: EMG produced TPA metagenomics assembly of the PRJNA485056 data...
TAACTCCTTTTGAATTCAGGAATCAGGTTGCTTAATCATTTTATTATTTCACTGTTTACTTGACAGGGAGCTGTTCAAAACCAAGCTGCTTTATTTTTGTGGATAAGTTGTGGAAAAGGGGAAAATGCGACTTTATTCATGAACTTAAAAATTCAAAAGTAAATCGGTAACTTCAAAGAGATTTGACTTTTTAGCTAGTCTTAGTTTTCAGCTGCTGACCTAAACTGATTTGTTCCCGATTTCTGCGTTTTGTCATTTATCATTTCGTAAACAAAGAAGCTGAGCACTTTTGTCTCAGCTTCGTTAATTCTATTTTTCATCTGGTGTGAGAATCATTGGGATAATGATTGGTTCACGTTCTGTTTTTTCGTACAAGAATGGACGAAGTGCGTTAACGATAGCACCGTTAACAGATTGAATACTTGCGTCCTTGTTTTTCAAGGCAATGCGAATCGCGTTGAAAAGAACACGTTGGCTTTCACGGATGAGGTCGCCTGATTCGCGCATGTAGATAAATCCACGGCTGAGAATGTCAGGACCTGCTAAAATCATTTGTGTGTCAAAATCGACAGTTGCGACAGCAAGAACGACACCGTCTTCTGATAAATCGTGACGGTCGCGCAGTACGGCAGCACCAATATCTCCAATACCATTACCATCAACATAAATGTCTTGAGCATTGAAGTGTCCAGCACGGCGAGCTGAATTAGCTGTAAGAGCTAGGACATCACCGTTTTCCATGATAAAGATATTATCTTTTGGCACACCTGTGTCCATTGCTAAACCAGCGTGGATTTTAAGCATACGGTATTCACCGTGAACTGGCATGAAGTATTTTGGTTTCATCAAGCGGAGCATGAGTTTTTGCTCTTGTTGACCACCGTGACCAGATGTATGGATATTATTGACTTTACCGTGGATAACTTCGACACCAGCTTCTTGGATCGTATTAATTAGTTTATTAACACTTGTTGTGTTACCAGGAATTGGGCTAGATGAGAAGATAACGGTGTCGCCAGGTTGTAGTGTGACTTGGCGGTGTGTACCATTGGCAATACGTGCTAGTGCAGCCATTGATTCTCCTTGACTACCTGTACACATGATTAAGATTTCACTAGCGTGATAGTCTTTGAGTTCACTTGGTTCGATAAATGTTCCTTTTGGAACTTTGATATAACCAAGTTCGATACCGTTGACAATGGCTTTTTCCATAGAACGTCCGAAAACAACGATTTTACGTCCTGTTTTAACGGCAGCTTCGGCAGCTTGTTGGAGACGGAAGATATTTGAAGCAAATGATGCGAAAATAATACGTCCATGAATGCCTTCGATAATCTTCATGATAGATTGTCCAACGACTTTTTCTGAATTTGTAAAGGTTGGAATTTCAGCGTTGGTTGAGTCTGATAATAAACAGAGAACGCCATCTTCACCAAGGGCAGCCATGCGGTGGATATCTGCTGGCTCACCAACTGGTGTCCAGTCAAATTTGAAGTCCCCTGTGCAGACAATTTTACCTTGTGGTGTGTGGATAACGATTCCAAGAGGTTCTGGAATTGAGTGGGTTGTGCGGAAGAAAGTAACGCTAAGGTTTTTAAATGTTAATTCTGTGTTAGCATTAATTTCATAGAGTTTAGCATCACGGAGAAGTCCGTGTTCTTCCAATTTTCCTTTGATAAGTGCAAGAGCCAATGGTCCAGCGTAGATTGGTATATTAGCTTGTTTTAAGAGAAATGGGATTCCACCAATGTGGTCCTCATGACCGTGAGTAATAACGAGCCCCTTGATACGGTCAATATTTTCAACGATATAAGAATAATCTGGAATGACATAATCAATTCCGAGAAGGTCATCTTCAGGGAATTTGATACCAGCATCAACGATGATAATTTCATCGTTGTACTCAATACCGTAAGTATTTTTTCCAATTTCTCCAAGACCACCAATTGCGTAAACTCCAACTTCTTCGGGTTTTAAATTGATTTGTGACATGTTATAACTCCGTTAATTTAAAGACACCTATTTCTTTTTCGTAAGCTAGGTGTTTATCTGATAGAAGTTCAATAAATTCAACGTTGTAAGGTGTTTTTTCTTCAACGAGTTTGCGTGTTTTGATGCGTCCTTCGAGTTCAGTTGTAGCATCAATGTCTAAGTAGAGCACTTTAGTTTGCTCACGGCGTGGGTTACGTTCTTTTGTTTCTTGGTAAAAAACTTTATAAATCATAGTTTTCCTTTCTTTATACCTGTGGCTAATCAAACTACAAAAAACCTGCCAAACAGCTTTACATCTACTTGACAAATATCTATGAAAGAAATTTTTACGAGTAATTGATTTAACCTTGATTCGTTGCAATTATTAAAATTATATCATAAAATAAGAGGTAGAATCAAGTGAGGGGATTTAAATGATGAAAGTTTTAGCCTTTGATACTTCAAGTAAGGCTTTGTCTGTTGCCATTTTAGATGGCAAGAATTTGTTAGCTGATGTAACGGTCAATATTAAAAAAAATCACAGTATAACATTAATGCCTGTGATTGATTTTTTGATGACATCTGTGGATTTGCAACCAAGTGATTTAGATAGAGTTGTTGTAGCGCAAGGTCCAGGGTCTTATACTGGTTTGCGCGTGGCGGTTGCGACAGCTAAAACATTGGCATATACGTTAAATATTGAGTTAGTAGGGGTGTCAAGTCTATATGCACTTGCTGCGACAGCTGATTTTGATGGCTTGGTTGTTCCTATCATGGATGCCCGTCGTAATAATGTTTATGCTGGTTTTTATAAAAATGGTCAGTCTGTTAAAGCAGACCAACACATGAGTTTTACAGCTGTTTTAGAAGCCGTTAAGGCTGAAGCTAAGGTTATATTTGTTGGTGAAGTGGATAATTTCCGCGACCAGATTGAAGAAGCTCTACCACAAGCTGTTATTTTACTTGTTTTGCCATCAGCTTATGCTATTGGAAAATATGGTCAAAGTCTTGAACCAGCTGATGTTGACAGTTTTGTACCAAATTATCTCAAACGTGTGGAAGCAGAGGAAAACTGGCTTAAAACGCATAAAGAAGATTCAACTGCAGATTATATCAAACGTATCTAACATGAAAGATTTATCAGAAAAAGTGACTGCTGTTTATGCTATCTTGTCTGATGTCTATGAAGTGTCACCATGGACAAAAAAGCAAATTTTAGCAGATATGCAGCAGGATAGTGTGGATTATTTTTTTGTGGAAAAAGACAAGAAAATGGTTGGTTTTATGGCAATTCAGCAACTTGTTGGCGAATTAGAAATCACAAATATTGCGGTTAAGAAAGCTTATCAAGGTTGTGGTTTAGGCAGTCAGTTATTGACCAATTTAGACCAGATTGACTTTCCAATTTTCTTGGAAGTGAGAGCATCAAATACTTCTGCGCAAGCTTTGTACCAAAAATTTGGATTTAAGGTGATTGGTGAGCGTAAGCGATATTACCATAATCCAATTGAGGATGCGATTATCATGAAGCGTGAAGGTAATGAGAGGTAAAAAAGATAAATGAAAGACAGATATATTTTAGCTGTGGAGAGCTCTTGTGATGAAACAAGTGTTGCCGTTTTAAAAAATGAAAGCGAGATTTTGAGCAATATTATTGCTAGTCAAATTGAAAGTCACAAGCGTTTTGGTGGCGTGGTGCCAGAGGTTGCTAGTCGTCACCATGTCGAAGTGATTACAACGTGTTTCAAAGATGCTTTGGATGCGGCAGGAATTGAAGTGAGTGACCTTGATGCGGTTGCTGTAACTTACGGTCCTGGCTTGGTTGGAGCGATTTTAGTGGGGATGGCTGCTGCTAAAGCTTTTGCTTGGGCGAACCATTTGCCATTGCTTCCTGTTAATCATATGTCTGGGCACTTGATGGCAGCTCGTCAAGTCAAAGAATTAGCTTATCCATTAATGGCATTATTGGTTTCTGGTGGACACACAGAATTGGTTTATGTGTCTGAACCTGGCGATTATAAAATTGTCGGTGAAACGCGTGATGACGCTGTTGGTGAAGCATATGACAAGGTTGGTCGTGTCATGGGGTTGACTTATCCTGCTGGACGTGAAATTGACCAATTGGCACATCAAGGAAAGGATATTTATGATTTTCCGCGTGCCATGATTAAAGAGGATAACCTCGAATTTTCATTTTCAGGTTTGAAATCAGCTTTTATTAATTTACACCATAATGCTGCGCAAAAAGGTGAAACACTCTCAAAAGAAGATTTATCAGCATCATTTCAAGCTGCCGTTTTGGATGTTTTGATGGCGAAAACAAAAAAAGCTTTGGAAAAATATCCTGTCAAAACACTCGTTGTAGCTGGTGGTGTGGCTGCTAATCAAGGCTTGCGTGAACGTTTGGCTGATGAAATTACAGAAGCAGAAGTTGTTATTCCGCCATTACGTCTTTGTGGCGATAATGCTGGCATGATTTCGCTAGCAGCAGCGATTGAATACGGTAAAGGGCACTTTGCTGACTTAGACTTAAACGCTAAACCAAATTTAGCTTTTGATAGTTTGGATTAGGAAGATGAAGATAATAGAAAAACTCTTGAAAATTTATTTTCAGGAGTCTTTTTATGTGTTATAATAGAAAAATTATTTGAACAATGAGTAGCTGCAGAGACTTTATATGGGTTCTCTGCTTATTGAATATTTAGGGAGTTTGTATGCAGGAAAAAAGGTTTAAAGCGGAGCAATTTGCGAAGCGCTTCGTAATCGCCTTTTGCCTTCAATTCACGACGTAAGTCGGCATATTGCTCAATGAGTTTTAGTTGTCGGTTGTATCTAGCAATTTTTGATTTTTAGCCATAATGTCTCTTTTTACTTAACTGGTTAACGATGTTTATTATAACACCTTTGAGGAAATAATCAAGAGGAAAAGCTTAACTAGTTAAACATTAAAAAAAGAAACCCACAAAAGGATTTCTCAACAATTGTTAATAATGTAAACTTCCAGCGACCCAGCCTGTGCATAACGCCACAGTGATGTTAAAACCACCTGTGTGGGCATTAATATCAAGCACTTCACCAGCAAAGTAAAGTCCTGGGACTTGCTTACTTTCAAGGGTTTTGGGATTAATTTCTTTCAAATTAACGCCACCTTTAGTCACAAAAGATTTTGCCAGTGACATTTTTCCAGTTACTTTAATCGGCAGCTCTTTGATGTTATCCACAAGTTCTTTTTCTTGTTGTGGCGTTAGTTGTTTGACTTTTTCGGGAAATGGCTGTGCTAAAAAGCTTGCTAATCGTTCTGGAAGAATCACTTTAAGAGCATTTTTGAGGGATTTCTCACGCTGCTCCGCTAAAAATGTGTGTAGCTCTTCTGTGGATAGTTTGGGGATAAGGTCAAGTGTAATGGTTTCGCTACCCTTGATAAAACTTGATAGGCGTAGTGCAGCAGGTCCAGATAGACCAAAATGCGTAAAGAGCAAATCATGTGTAATATGGTGTTTTTGATAGCTCAAACAAACATCATCAAGAGAGATTCCTTGAAGTTCCTTATGTGGAAAATCTGTTAATAATGGGCTTTCAGCCGCTTCAAGTTCTGTAAGATTGAGTTTAAAATGCCTGGCAATCTCATAACCAAAACCTGTTGACCCTGTGGAAGGATAGGCTTTACCACCTGTTGTAACAATGAGTTTTCCACAGATGAACTCATCTGTCGCAGATTTGACGTGGAAAAGGTTGTCGATTTTCTTGACAGAAACAACTTCAGTATTGGTTAAAACGATGCCACCGAGTTCATTGATTTTATGGGCAAGAGCATCAATAATCGTTTTTGATTTATCAGTTTTTGGGAACACACGCCCATGGTCCTCAACTTTTAAAGCAACGCCATTTTCTTCAAAAAATCGGATAATGTCGTGGTTGTCAAATTGTGAAAAGACACTGTAAAGAAAGCGTCCATTTCCAGGAATGCCTTCCATGAGGTCATCAATGGTACCATTATTAGTGACGTTACAACGTCCACCCCCCGTTCCAGCTAGTTTTTTGCCGAGTCGTTTATTTTTTTCGATAAGTAATGTTTGGTTGCCATAATAACTGCTTGAAATGGCAGCCATCATACCAGCGGGACCGCCGCCAATGATAATTGTATCGTATGTATTCATATAGCTATTGTAGCATAAAATATTGCTATCTTGATAAGCAAGTAAGTAATGGGATTTGTGAAAAGAAAGTCAGGACGTTTACAGAAAATAACAAAAACTTGACAGTAGTTCTAAAAAACAAGTTAATATCAAGTAAAAAGCGCACCAGAAACTTGGTAAAAATTGACAATTATAGACTGTTATGTTATCCTTTTCATAAGAAAATTTTAACGTAAAAGAGGATATTATGGCAATTGAGAAAACAGTTAGCGAGCTGGCTGAGATTCTAGGAGTTAGCCGCCAAGCGGTTAACAATCGTGTCAAGGGTCTGCCAGAAGAAGATGTCGATAAAAATGAAAAGGGAGTTACCGTTGTCAACCGAAGTGGCTTGATTAAATTGGAAGAAATCTACAAAAAAACCATTTTTGAAGATGAGCCAATTGATGAAGAAACAAAACAACGCGAACTTTTAGAAATTTTAGTGGACGAAAAAAATACTGAAATTACACGCTTGTATGAGCAGCTTAAAGCTAAGGATAAACAGCTTGCTTCAAAAGATGAACAGCTTCGTGTCAAAGATGTGCAAATTAGCGAAAAAGACAAGCAGCTTGATCAGCAACAACAATTGACGCTTGCTGCCATGGAAGACACAAAACGCCTTCAGCTTGAACTTAATGAAGCTAAGGCTGAAGTCGAAGAAATTCAAACGAAGTCAGAAGAAAAAATTCAAGAAGAAGCAGCTCCGAAGGGATTCCTAGCGCGTCTTTTTGGTGGAAAATAAGAACTCGAAATTTATCGGAAGCTGGGACAAAAGTTCCAGCTTTATTTTATAAACTCATTTTTAGGAGGTATCATGGAAAAATTAGCGGAGTACATTGCATTTGATTTGGAATTTAATACGGTTGCTGAGAAAAGTCATATTATTCAGGTTTCAGCAGTAAAATTCAAAGAAAGTCACGAAGTTGACAGCTTTGACACTTATGTTTACACAGATGTGCCATTGCAGTCATTTATTAATGGATTGACGGGTATTACATCGGAAAAAATTGCTAACGCTCCAAAGCTTGATGAAGTGCTTGCTGACTTTAAAACATTCGTTGGAGAGACTGCTTTGGTTGGTTATAATGCGCTAAAATCAGACCTGCCTTTGCTTGCTGAAAATGAATTAGACTTAACAGAGCTTTACAAGGTTGATTTATATGATGAGGCTTTTGAACGTCGTAGCACAGACTTGAATGGAATTGCCAATCTCAAGTTGATAAGTGTTGCTGAATTTTTAGGTATTTCAGGACATAGTCATAATTCACTTGAAGATGCTCGCATGACTGCGCTTGTTTATGAAAAGTTCATGGAATTTGATGAGAATAAATCTTATTTGAATCAGCAAGAAGAAGAGCATGGTGACAATCCTTTTGCAGCTTTAGGTGGCTTTTTTAGCTAAAAGCTCTGCTATTTTTCAAAAAATAAAAAATCATCTAGGGTAACCCCTTGCTTGTGACGTTGGGGCATGTCCTATAATAAGGGCAGAAAGGAGGTGAAAGGAATGTCTCGCTCTTATACAACTGGCGATTTGGCGAAGTTGGCAGGTGTTTCAGTTCGCACGGTCCAATATTATGATAAACGTGGTATTTTGTCGCCATCTGATTTGACAGAAGGTGGACGGCGAATCTATGTGGATAGTGATTTGGAACAGTTGTGCATGATTTGTTTTTTACGGGAACTTGATTTTTCAATTGAACAGATAAAACGGCTGTTTGCTGAGGAAAATGCAAGGCAAGTTTTAGAGTTATTGCTTGTTGAACATATCAAGGAAACAAAGCGTGAGCTTGCTGAGAAGAAAGACAAACTTGACACTACTATCAACTTGCTTGACAGGGTGAAAAATCAAACAGGTCAGTCGCTAGAATTTTTATCAGACATTTCTCTTGCCATGAAAAATCAATTAGCTTGGCGTCGTTTACAAAAACGGATGTGGATTAGTAATCTAGCAACGATTCTTATTTTTGTTCTTTGTATTGCTTGGCTTGCAAGTCGTCCACAATCTGTTGTTTGGCAAGGTGTTGGTATCGGTATTGTTTTGGTGTATGTTGGCACATTATTAACATTGTCTTATCATTTTTCACGTAAAATAGCTTATATCTGTCCCAATTGCCACCAACTTTTCCAACCAACGTATAGGGAATTCGCATTTGCTCGTCATACTCCTAAAACGCGAAAATTAACTTGCCCACATTGTCATGAAAAATCTTATTGTTTAGAAACAGCAAAAGAAGCTTAAAAAGCTCGAACCTTTTAAGGTTCGAGCTTTTTTGATTATGTCATTAAAATGGTAATTTTCCTGCAAATGCGCCTAGTGTTTTTTGTGTGGCAGCATCAATTTGAGAAAGTGCATCGTTGATAGCTTGTGTTGTCATGTCTTGAAGTGTTTCAACATCATCTGGGTCAACAATGGCATTTTTAAAAGTGATGTTCACTAATTTTTTATCACCTGTAAACTCAACAACAACTAAATCTTGAGCTGATTTTCCAGTGAAAGTTGTACTAGCAAGTTCAGATTGTTTTTTCTCCATTTGTTTTTGGAGTTTTTGAGCTTGACGCATCATATTTTGCATATTCATCATAAGATTTTTAAGATTCCTTTCGTAGCAAGGGGTTAGACCCTATTGGTTTTGAAATGGTGCCCAATCGTGACCACTTTTTAGAAGTAATCAAATGCGTTGGCTACCTCTTTTTGTTGTGATGGGAAAAGATGGGAGTAAACATTGATGGTTGTGTTAATGGATGAATGCCCTAAGCGTTTCATGAGAGTGAAGAAGATATAATCTTTTCCTTCTCCATTTCGCAGACCTTGACTGATTAGGAAAGCAGCGTGTGAGTGTCTGAAGTCATGATTACGAATCATTTTCATATTCTCAGGTAGCCGCTTTTTCAGTTTTGTCTTGAAATTGGTGACATTTGCAGAAGTCAGAACTTCAGGAGAGTCTTGAAAGATTTGAAGGCTTTCAAGGTCATCTGTGAATTCTGAAAGAAGTGCTTTCTGTCTTTCTTTCCATTGTTTCAACTCTTTAGCAAAAGCAGAATGAATGTAAATCCGTCTTCGTGATTGAGCTGTTTTCACTGTTCCAATATGAACTTGATTTTTACGATAATAGGCACTATACACAATATCGATATAATTCTCATCAAGATTTACCTTGTTCCAAGTGATTGCTAAGGCTTCCCCGAGTCGTGCACCTGTAAACATCAATACCCGATAAAGTAGCTGATAGCGATATTCATCTTCTGTGAAATAACTATCAAAGATTTTGAACTGTTCAGGTGTATAGTAGGACATTTCTTTGTGTTGCTCAGGCAAACGTTTGAGTCCTTTACATGGGTTATCAGTTCTAAATCGTTTAGCGATTGCTACCTCAAACAGCTTATGAATAAAAATCATTTGCTGATTGATATGGCTGTTTGATAATGTTCCCCCTTTTACGCTAGGTGTTTGAATTAACCAGTCACGATATTCTTTAATATCATTGATAGTGACTAGCTTCATATCAGCATTAGCGAAAAATTTAGAAACATATTGAGTATAATAAGATTCTTGAGTATCAATTGTTCCTCTTTTATTTCCTCGAAGTTCATCTTCTTGACGAACAAGAGAGTAGAGGTAGGAGATACTAAGTCGGTCTTTGGGTTTTACCTGATGAAGTTGATTAATTTTATAATCAGCTTCATACTGCTCAGCTTCTTTGCGAGTTTTAAATCCTTTTTTACGGTGACGGATACGGTCGCCTGTTAAGTGACTGTAACCATCACTTATATCTACGAGCCATTTCCCATTTTTTAGTTTTGTAACTGTCATTGCTGTTCTCCTATATCATGTAGACCAGCATTTTGAAGTACTTTATAAATTATACCATTTTTCCTAGATAACTGAAAGCCGAGAATGTCCTCAATAGTCTTGAGCGGAACACGGCCAACGCGCTTGTTATCATACCAAGAGAAACCATTTGCGACTAAGTTGATTTTGGCTTCTCGAATCAGTTTCTTACATTGGGTTTGTGAATAGCCCGTTAATGCCATTAGGTCATTTTTATCAACAATATCAATCATTAGTATTTCCTTTCTTTGTTTGATTTCGTTGTGGATTGCAACGCCGTGAATCAAGATACTTTGCAAAGAAGTAGGTACGTTCAATGATGAGTCCAAGAAGTGGTGTGTGATTAGCACGAGCATACCAAACCAATTCTTCAAACTCAGTGAAGTCATTCTGCTCAATAATATCCACGACTTCGTGCATGAACTCATCTGAGTTCATTTCTACAAGAAATTTATCAAGATTGAAGCCACAACCCACCTCAATGTCATTCACATCATACTGGGTTTTGTCTTTATTTTCAGCGTGAGTGAAATAATCAAAGAGACCCTTAGGAGATTGGACAACCTCCACATGGGCAGGACCATTCAATTTATCCTTGATTAACTCAGATACTTGCTTGTAGCTCTTGAGTGAATCAAAGAAGAATGCTCCGTGTTTGTGAGCTTTTTTCAGTTCTCCTGTTTGTCGATTGATGTCTTTGTCGTGCCAAGGGCTCAGAATGAAGGGGATGTGCAATTCTTCTAATACCTCAAGATAGTCAGTAGGGCAACTCTCTTTGTAGAACAGGAATGTCCACTTGCTTGAACGTTGTTCTTTTGCCATATATTTACATGCCTTTCTAATTTTGATTACTGATTATTGGATAATTGGGGGGGTCGTAGTAATCCCCCAAAAATTATCTTGTTCAATGGAAAAGAGGGAGCTATTTGGCTACTGCTTAACGCAAGCCATAGCCCCCTCTTTTACCGTCTTTTCCCAACTAACCAAAGGCTATTGCGAACCCGATTAGGTGCAGAGAAATAGTAGTCAAGATGCTGGCTAGAGACTTCTTCTTTCAACTGGGAAGTCATATCTCCCAAGACTTTTTGTCCTTGCTGGTCTCTAGGGACTTTGATAAAGACGGTAACTTCATCTTTTCGGATGTTTACCACGCTCTTATGAGCACAGCGATTGAAACTACCATTGATTGGATTGTAGGTGGTAATGGTCTGGTTGTCTATGGTGGTGACCTTCTCTGACTTTTCTCGTTGAGTCAGGAAGTTACGGAGCTTGAAGGTGTGGTAGATAGATTTGAAATAGTTGAAAAGATTATCAAATCGGATACGATTCAAGACTTCAAGCGTAACGGATGCAAACAAAGTACCGAGTAAGTAACTCATAGCCATATAAGCGTAATGGCTACCCATTGCTAGATAGCTCTTGACTTGAGAGAGGTCAAGTGCGATAGGAAGTGTTAAGTCAAGAGTACTTGCTAGAAAGCTTAATGACCATCCAAGGAAACCTGTTAGGAGTGAAAACAGCATCAAGTAGATATTGAGGTTGTAAGTCTTCATAAAGAATGATTTTTTCATCATTAGTGAATACCCTCCGTTGTGTAGTATGTTGGACAAAGTAAAGGAAGCACTTGATAGGGATGTTCATTATCAATCACCTGAATCAACCCAGTGCCGTGTCCAGTAGGAATGACAATGCCTTCGGGGTCGAGGTCAGGGAATAAGAATTGGGTTGTTTTCTTATTGATATTGCCAATCTGGATGAGAACATTGAGTTGCTCACGAACAGAAATTGGGATAGTTGTGTGGTCGAAACGCTGGCTGACAAGGAGTAAGTGAATCTTGGTAGCCCGTCCAAGTAGAGCAATTTGCGATAAGAGGGAGAAGAAGGACTCTTTGATGGTCTTGTTGACACCCTCTGAAAGAGCCAGCACTTCGTCCATGACGATAGTGAGATGGGTGAACTTATGGCGGGGGTTGTCATAAAGAATTGCCTGACGTTGTTGAATCAGATTTAGGCATTGACTCAAACGCTCATTGACTTCTGAAACGAAGTCAGATTTAGAGCGATTTTCCACGGGATGGATGACGGCAATTTTATGTTCACGAGCCCAACGGCTTGGACTATCGAATTTTGGGTCTACGATAATTAAATCAGACTGATTTTTAAGCACAGACAGCAGATAGGTGAGTGCGTAAGACTTACCTGACCCACTATTCCCACAGATAGCCATGTGATTGACCTTATCAAGATTGAGAGAAAAATTTTCCATAATTGGAATCTGATTCTTTGGTAGTTCTTCTGTATATTTGTCAAGGTCAGGGATGACCAAGCGTTTTGAGATGCCAATTTTCCAAGGAAAGAAGAGTCCACGCTGAACATGAATATCGTCTGTCTTGAGCGGAACAAAGTAAGTTGCATTCTGCTTCAAAAGCGTATAGTGGGGGTACAAGGATGCGTTGGCAATCAAGAAGATTTTGTTATAGAGTTCATCATCTAGGATATAGGCACATGGAAGCCTAGGGATGAAGATAAAACCATCCTCCTGAATGACGATATTGAAGCTATTAGTATAGCTCGTTTCTCCCTGCATCAGAGCCCCCAGAGCCATGTTCAGGCTCTGGAGCAAGTAGGATTGCAGGGCAGTATCTGCTTTTGTTGCCATTATTTGATCTCCTTGATGCCATCAGCTTTGAAGTAGACGTTGTAACGGACTTCTACGGCTTGAAGATTGTCAAATTGGACTAAGCTGAGAAATTCAGGCAGTTTGACCTTATCTTCAAACTTGACTTGGAAGGGTTCAAGCCCTTCTTGGACAAAGGTTGCCTTGTAGGCAATAATTTCACCAGTCGGCTTTCCATCCTCAAAGAGTTGTTGGGGTTCTAGTTCAATGCTCAGGCTGTGAATCGGCTTCGTAGGGTTCACATATTCCGTTGCAGTTGTGGCTGAGTAGCCACCTTTCTTGTGTTTCGTTTTAATTGCCATGGTTTTTATCCTCCTTTATGGCTTGCTCATTTTATTGGGACAACATGCTCGGTTTGAGTCGTGAGCTGGACTGTCTTAGCTAAGTACACTTCTATAGTAAGGCATTTTAAGAATCTTTGATTTCAAGAATCTTGAAAGTCTTTCTCTTAAAGTTGTGCTACAAGAGCAACAAATTCAATTAACCATTCAGTTAAGCTTTCAGCGATTTGATAGGATGTTTCTTCTTCAGGAAAATCAGGGAAGTAATCATATAGGGCGGTTGTCAAGGTTGAGAGATTCTGTTGAATGTCATTCTCTTTTGCTTGAAAGAGTTGCTTTGTAGAACTAGAACCATCAGTAAGAATTAACTCTGTCAATTGGCTAATGAGTAACTCACAGAAATCAATATTAAGAAAGAAGACACTTTTCACATCGGGCAGTCTTAATGTTTCTTGTAGAGCATCCACAGTATCTAAAGAGATATTGCGTTTCCCTTTTAGGATTTGACTGATGGCAGGTGCTGAAATCAATCGGATGTCATCATCAAAGTAGTAGGCTACTTCGTTTTGAAGAATTTCTTTTTCAATAAATTGTTGCTTGAGAGATTCACCGAGCAGTTCACAATAGAGAGTTTTAACTTTAGCTTTTAGCATAAACTTTCCTTTCCAGTCCTTAGACGGAAAGAAACAAATGAGCTATTACAGTTGCCAGAGGATGCAAAAGGCACAACAAAGAAACGGCGAAACAGTAATATGCAGAATTAGTCTTTTTGACTAATTTTCATATTGTTTCAGTCCGTCCTTTGGTGGCCACCATTTGGACTATTTATTTTTATAAGCTAATCTTAACTCTTTGTAGGATATAAATATATAACTTGGCAAGTCACTATCATTAAGCTTGATATAACTCAATTTCTTGCTGTTTTTCTCTGAAATATTGAACTAAAACACCCCGAAAAAGGACTTGCCAGGTCATTTTTTTCTCAAGTCCTTCGTGGTATAATAGAACAGTAAAGAAATCAGTTGACAAGGAGATTTAAACTTGATACCATTAGCAACAAGCAACAAGCAACAAGCAACAAGAAGGTAGCTTTCTACCTCTTTTCTGCGTACACGAAAACACCCTCTTTTTTGAGAAAGGGGGTGTTTTGTAATGTCTAAAGATTTTATCGAACGCCCTCGCAAGAATGAGAAGGACGGAGCAATCGCCTATGTGCAGGAGCTTCTAAAACAGGCTCGTGAAGATAGACGAAATGACGATGTAGATAAGTTAGAAAATCTTATCCGTTTACTCAATACCAAGAAGTATGGTCTGGTATGGGAGGAGCATGCCGAATTGGTCGAGGAAGAGATGAAAACCAAGATTCCGGTTTTCATTGAAGACGAGACCAAGAAAATTGTGGGGAATCCTGAGTCAGAGGACTATAACTTCTTGCTTGAAGGGGATAACCTGCATAGTTTGCACCTCTTGAAGAAGACACACTCAGGAGCAATTGACGTTATCTATATTGACCCACCATATAATACAGGAAACCAAGATTTTATTTATAATGATAAAATCGTTGAAAAAACAGATGGTTTTTCTCATTCTAAATGGCTAAGTTTTATGAGTAAGCGATTAGAAATTGCTAGGGAACTTTTGAGCAAAAAAGGAGTTATCTTTATATCTATTGACGACAATGAACAGGCACAGTTAAAATTACTTTGTGACGAAGTATTAGGAGCAGATAATTTTGTCTCAGTCTTGCCAACTATTATGAATTTAAAAGGAAATCAAGATGAATTTGGATTTGCAGGTACTCACGAATATACAGTGGTATATGCAAAAAATAAAAGTATAGCAGAGATAAAACAATTTTTAATAACTGATGAGTCGGAAATAGAAGAGCAAGGGTGGTCAAAAGATGCAAAGGGATATTTCAAGAAAGGTGCTACATTGAAAAGAACAGGAGCAGATGCGCCTAGAGTAAACCGACCTACAACATATTATCCTATATTAATAAAGGATAACGAAGTGTCTGTAATTACTATTGAAGAATATCAGAAAATTTATGATAAAAGTACTAAGAAATTTGACGACTCACATGTAGATTTTTTGATTTCGAAATATTCTGCCCAAGGATTTGATGTATTATTGCCAGAATCTAATGCTGAGAAAACTTCATGGAGATGGCAGTATTCTAAAGTTAGAGATGAAAAGTCAGAAATTATTATAACCGATGGACGAGATGGTAAATCCCTCTATAAAAAACAAAGGCCACAGACAGGTAAATACCCAACTAAAAAAGCAAAGACATTGTTTTATAAACCAGAATACAGTAGTGGAAACGGCACAAAACAAGTGAAGGAAGTGCTTGGTAAAAAAGTATTTAATAATCCTAAACCAATAGAATTGATAAAAGACTTCTTACTTCTTACAACTTCGTCGTCATCTACAATTTTAGACTTCTTCGCAGGTTCAGGAACAACAGGCCACGCAGTTGCTCAACTTAATAAAGAAGACGGTGGCAATCGTAAGTTTATCCTCTGCACCAATAATGAAAATAATATTTGCGAGGAGGTTACTTACAAGCGTCTATCCAATATTCAAGAGGAGCTCCCTCATAATCTCAAATACTTCAAAACAGATTTCGTAGTCAAGGAAGAATTTCCTGATGTGACACTTGAATATGAGTTGCTCAACTATGTAACACCTCTTGTGGAATTGGAGTTTGGAGTGGATATTTCAAATCCTAAAGTTCAGGTTATCTTATCAGAAGACCAACTGGATGAGATGGATGAGTCAGACTTTGTCGAAAATTCTACCTTATTCTTCCATCCCGAGATTTTCTTTGATGCTAAACAGGAAAGCATCCTTCGTGAGAAAAATATTACGAAACAGGAGATTCCACACTACTACTTCGGAAAGGATATCTGGTCATGATTGAATTAAAACAATTCCAACAAAAATTGGTTGATAAACTTTTGAAATTTACTGCACCTGAATATGGTGTTGATGAAATGGTCATTAAGTCGCCAACGGGTTCAGGGAAGACGATTACCCTTCTTGATTGGGTTGATACCTATATTTCAAGTACACATGATAACGTAGCATTTGTATGGTTTACGCCTGGAGCAGGAGAACTTGAAGAACAGAGCCAGGATAAGGCGAAGCATTTCTCATTTATTAAGGCACAGTCGGTAGATGATGCCCTACTTCATGGATTTGATAAGGAAAGTGTTACTTTTATCAACTATGAGCGTGTTATCGGTAAGAAGTCGAAAGCCATGCTTTCAGATAGCGAGCGTGATAATCTTGAAGATAAGATTGAAAAGGCTGTTGAAGCAGATCGTCACTTTATTCTTGTCATTGATGAAGCTCATCGTAACGACACTAAAAAGGCGAGAGATATTATTTCACGATTCAATGCTTCAAAAACAGTCAAGGTTTCTGCTACCATTGAAGACCCCAACATGCCTGAAAAGGTAGAGTTCTATGAGGTGACGGAAGAAGAGGTCGTTGCATCAGGACTGATTACAAAATCGGTGGTAGTAAATGAAGGGATTGAAGACTATCTTGATGAAAGTCAGGATATTAGTGAGGAATTTGAACTTCTCTTTGAAAGTGCCGAGCAAAAGCGAAAAGAGATTGTTCAGGGGTACGCTGATAATGGTGTAACAGGAATCAATCCCTTGGTATTGGTTCAATTACCTGATAAGTCGGATTCAGAGCCTGAGTTGGTTGGTCGGATTGAAAAATATATTCAAGAAAAACTACATAAAACTTATGAGGACGGAAAACTTGGTATTTGGTTGGCAGACCAGAAACGAAACTATCTCAGTGTACAAGAACTTGATAATGAAGTAGAATATCTTATTATCAAACAGGCAATTGCCACAGGGTGGGATGCTCCACGAGCTAAGATTCTGATTAAGATTCGTGAAAACATGGGTGAAGCCTTTACTATTCAGACTATTGGTCGTATCCGTAGGATGCCCGAACCTTTTAAAGAGCATTATGATGTTGATGTATTGGATAATGCTTATCTTTATACTTTTGATGTGGACTTCTTGAATGGTGCATTTACTCAAAAAGGAGTAGGAGCACCTACACCACTTCTGAATCGAAAAGATATAGCTAAAGATTTCCATTTAATCAGCGAGCGAGTACTTGATTTGCATGAAGGACAAAATGAAAAAGCTATACGTGAAAATCTCTATCAAGGTATGGTTCGTGAATGGAATCTGACAGAAGATGTTGAATCAAATAAGCAAAAGTTAGAAAATCAAGGACTTCAATTTGGAAGTTCCATTGTTAACACCTATAAACAAGGTCGTTTTGATACGTTGGAACATTCTGACCACCTTCGAGATAGAGAAAGACGAGTAGAAGCAGACTATCATGCTAATCGTCTTGACTTGCTTCATGCTTACCATGAACTTGACCGAGTTACTCACTTGAAAGTAAGTCAGGTTGAAGCTCTTCTGAAACGCTTCTTTATGGATAATAAGCGACCAAACAAGCAAAAACTTTTGATGTTGGAAGATAGCGAATGGACAGCCTTTGTCTTGAATAATTGGCGTGCTCTGCGTGAAGTCTTTAGACAAGCTGATATTCAGCCAACCATCAGTATGGGACTTGTAGTACCTCAGGAGAATGATTTCTATATTCCGATGACAGAACGTTATTCCTATAATCCAAAATTGGAACATATTGATACAATAACCAATGTCTATGAAGGTTATACAAATAGCGTTCTCAAAGGAAGTGAAGTTGAACGTCTTTTTGAAGAGTACATTGAATCACACGAAGATGCTGTTGCGTTTGTTTATAAGAACGGTGATAAAGGAAGTCAATATTTTTCAATTGTCTATAATACAGCCAGCTCTTCCCATCATTTCTATCCTGACTATATTGTCAAAATGAAGAATGGCGATGTCTATATTGTAGAAACCAAGGGTGGAGAAAGCGTTAAAGGTGAAGATAAGAATATTGACGAGTATGCACCATTGAAATACGAAGCCTTGAAAGCTTATCTTGAAAAATATAATTTAAAAGGGGCATTTATCCGTGATATTGCAGGCACTCTTCGCTATTTGAACGAAGGGGAATGGAGAGACGATATGGCAGATTGGCATCCGATTGATGAACTGTTTGGATTTTAGGAGGGGACTTGATTTCTTTTACCAAATATATTGAAAAAACATTCTATGATGAAATCTATGATGCAAGTGAGAAATATTTCCTAGGCAATCTTGAAGAGCTAGGTATTACCTATGATTATGACGATGAAGTAGAAGTTACAGATGTAGACTTCAAGTATGTTTATGCTGGACATCGTGGAGATGGCGAAATTGATATAGATATTTTGACGGATGTCTATGCAGTAGTAACTGAACGTACGAATCATTATGAGAATACCATCGAAAAGAATCGTTGGCTTCGTGTATCTGCTATTGGAAAGCCTGATGCAGGAATCAAAAATTTTAAAATTGTAAAAGTTGATACCTATGAGAGGGGGACGTATAGTACCTTTAAATATCCTCTCTCTGATAAACTTGTTCCATTTATTTGGAAGGATGATTTGGATAAGGTGGCAGAAGCAATTTTGAATAAATATGACCGAAATGCCTTGCTGACACCGACAAGAGTTGAGGCTGATTATATTGTTCAACAAATGGGGCTTCAGTTAAAGTATGCTTCCATTACGGAGGATACTTCAATTTTTGGTCAAATCTATTTTCAAGATAATCCTGAAAAGGGTATCTCTGCGGGAATAGTAGTTATTGATGAAAAGCTTCCTCAGATACGAAATCTTGGCGTTGTGAGAAATACGATTCTTCATGAATGTGTTCACTGGGAATTACATCGTTATGCTTTAGAATTAGCAAGAGCTGAGGAAGAGGAACTTTCTGCTCTATCTACAACAAATGACATTAAGGATGAAAATGCTTCTGATATGATTGGTTGGATGGAATGGCACGCTGAATCAATTGCACCCAAAATCTTGATGCCTAAAGAGATGTTTATTCAAGAAGCAAGGAGTAGACAGCAACGGTTACTAGAGTTGAGTCAAACCCAAGATATTCTTGATATTCTTGAAAAATGGATTGATGAATTAGCTCAGTTTTTCGGAGTTTCTCGTCTATCTGCTAAAGTTCGCTTGGCAGAATGTGGTTTTGAAGAGGTGAAAGGTGCATTTATTTATATAGATGATGCCTATGTTCCAACTCATACATGGAAGCAGGGATATTTAGAGGATAATCAAACTTTTTCAGTAAATCTGATTCAGCTTGGTCTTCAATTATTATCTCAGCCAGTCTTGAAAGAGCGTGTTGAGAAAGGTGAATTACTCTATGTAGAATCCCACCTCTGTATCAATGATACCAAGTATCTTTCATATGATATTCCAGGAACTCCATTCCTAACGCCTTATGCAAGACATCATATGGATGAATGTTGTATTGTCTTTGAAATTTCGTCAAGCACTCGAATAGGTCGCTCTACTTCTTTAACCTTGTTACTCAATCGTGATGCAGATTCTGATATTCAATTTACGATTAGTTATCCGAAGGATAAGAATAATTGGCTCGAACAAGTTGATGTTCACATTGATGATACACTGGAAATTATGTCAAAGCTTAGTGGGATGAATAGTTTTGCTCCTGCATTAGTAGAAGTGATGAAATGGCGAGATGTTCGAAATCAGGAACTGGCTGATGAAACCAATCTCGGATTGAAAGCTATTTCCAACTTGAGGAATGGAAAGACTGAACCCAGACTTGAAACGGTGATTGCTATTTGTATTGGTATGAAATTACCACCAAGTATCAGTAAAATGCTAGTTGAACTATCAGGAAGAACACTTCGTGTAGGAAATCAGCAAGAAATGTTGTATGAGTTCATTCTTAATTGCACAGCAAGCTGGGATGTAAATATGTGTAATACACTATTGGTCAACAAAGGCTTCAAAGAGCTTGTTCCTGATAGAAGTGGCTTATAAAATAAATTAGAGAGGTCTTACATTATGGTAGCAAAAAGTAAATATTTGCAGACTCTTATCAAAGATGTTATGGATAACTCTGATTCCAATGACTGGGACACAGCAGTCTCAGAGTGGGAGATTTCAGATGTAGAAGAGGATGAACTATTAGAAGAATCATGTATATGTGGTAAAGAACATCTTCGTTACCTTTTTACAATTGAAAATCAATTGAATGGTAATGTACTTTATCCTATTGGTAGTTCTTGCATTAAGAAGTTTGAGCGTGATGATTTGAAATATGAAGTGGATGTCAAAGAACAATTATTTAAGTTGTTACATGCAGTCGAAGAAAATCAGTTTCTACAATTAACCTCTGAATATTTTAGCCGTAAATTGATACGTTACTTGTATGAAATTGGAGCATTTAAACCAACAAAATGGAATGACTATGAGCCTGAAAAGGATTATGAATTTATGCTTGATATGTTCAATAAAAGAAAGAGAACTGAAAAGCAGGACAAAAAGGCAACGGCTATTATTCTCGGCTCAATAAAACCATTCTTGCAATCAGAACTAGCTGGTAAAGTGAAAAGATAAGAAAAGGCAGGTGCGAGCACCTGCCTTTTGGATTCCTCAGCTCAATCGAAAAGACTTCGTTATTTCGACAATTTAGAGGAATGGGGTATTTAATTTGTACTCCAAAATGCTAGTGAATTTGTGACCAAAAAGTGTCCACTTTTAAAAAAATTAGTGCATTTTGTAAGATTTATTGAAATCTAAAAAACTATTAAATCAACGTTTCTGACGATTACAAGACTTAAAAAATCGTGGAACAAGTCTTGCATATTCATCATAATATTTTTGTGATTCCTTTCGTAGCAAGGGGTTGGACCTTGTTTATTTGGAGGTATATCTTGAAAAAAGATATTAACATTATAGCATCTTTCGGATAGAACTTAAAGTTTGGAAAAAAAGCTTGGCGTGAAATTCTTAGCAAGTTTTGGAATGATTTTACAAAAATTTTACAAAAACTTGGTAATAGATTTGATACTTGCTCATTATAATAAGCAGCATAAAGATGTTAAAGGAGAATATCATGAAAAAATGGAAAATGCTAATGTTACTTGCATTTGTTGGAGTGGGAGTAGCTTTGACAGCTTGTAGTAAGTCAAATTCATCAGAATCCAAACAAATCAGTGTTGTTTCTCGTGAGGAAGGTTCAGGAACACGTGGTGCTTTTATAGATTTATTTGGGTTAGAGGAAAAGAATAGTAGTGGTGATACTGTTGATTTAACAACTGCGAATGCCATCGTGACTAACTCAACATCAGTACTCTAACAACTGTTGCAGGAGACGATTTAGCAATCTGATATACTCCCCTTATAGTTTCTAGTGAATTTTTGTTTTTTCACTGTCTACTATATGGGGAGTATATCATTTTGTCTCAGCCTCTTTTTTCACTTTCTTTGATTTATTCTATTGTTCGACTGGCAGTTCGACGCTTGATTGGTCTAAATCAACTGTCAAAATGTAATTGCTATTGTCACGGATAGTGTGCTCAAAATCTGTTGTGTAGAGAAGCACACGGAGAGTGCCGCCTTTTTCCAATTTGTAGATACTTGGTTGAAGGGTGAAATCAATGGTCATCCACTCATTTGCAGGAATATCTTCGATTGTTAACAAATCTGTACGATTTTGAAGATTTAGAACACCTTTTGTGATGACACGTTCTTTGGTTTTGGTAAATGGCAATTCTTTAAGAGCTTCACGTGAGAAATTGCGTCCATTATCAATAGCGTATAAATCAAGTACAGAAGGAACATCTTTAAAACGTTTCTTTTCGCCATAGTCTAGGACTTGGGCAGATAGAATTCCTTTATTTTCACTAGATTTGACGGTTAGGTGTAGAGTGATTTGCCCATTGATATGGTAATCGTGTTCAATCGGTAAATCGAGGCAAATGGCATTTGCTTGTCCAGTGAATAACTCACTCTTGAAAGTTCTGAAATTCTTGCTATAACGTTCAAATTCAGCTTTAGCGTAATGATTGTCAATGATTTTTTGGTCTGTACCAAGGGCTAAAGTTGCTTGATTGTTACTACCAAATTCAGCTAAGCTTGTCCAGGTTTGTTCTTGGCTATTATCTTGCCAGATAAGTGTTGGCAAAACGAAATGATTATCTTGTCCAAGCATTTTTTCAGAAAGTAAAGTATTCATGCTTTCACGGAAATCAATGGATTGCCAGTTGTGCATGTAAACATGTTCACCATGGTGAAGAAAAGCGTGCTTTTCGACAGTATCTGGAAGGGAATTGAAAATATTGAAGATGTGACGTGGTTTGACATTCCAGTCTTGGAGCCCATGAGTGAATACGCAGGTTGCTTTAACCTTGTCAGCGTGTGGCAGATAATTACGGTCATGCCAAAATTGGTTGTAATCACCAGAAGCACGGTCGAGTTGTGCAGATTGCTCATCAAGGAGTTCTTGGTAATGTGCATTATTACGAAGATAATCGCCAGTCAGCAGATTACGTGAGTAAGTCAATTCGGTCAGCACATCAAGGTCCTCACCAGGATAGCCGCCAGGGCTGCAAACCAACCCATTTTCGCGATAATAATCATACCAAGATGAAATAGCTGATTCAGCGATGATAACTTTCAGCCCCTCAACACCTGTCGTTGCTAGAGCAGTTGACATGGTTCCAAGATAAGATTTTCCAGTGGTACAAACCAGTCCGCTCGCCCAATCAGCAACAACTTTTTGGTCACGACGGTGGCTAGAAAAGGCGATTGCTTTTCCATTTAACCAATCAATGACTGCTTTAAAACTTTCCACTTGCGCATAATCTCCGCTGGTCATAAAACCGTCAGAGCCTGCAGTTCCAACCCCAGAAACGTAGATATTTGCGAAACCACGTACAAGGAAATAATCATTGAGTGTGTAGGGGTCAATAAAATTGAAACGCTCTTCACTTTCTCCGACAGGAAGGTCAACATCAGGAACAGCTAACGGTTTAAAGTCACGTGTTTCAACGTTGATTGTTCGTGCTGGTTTTACAGCTAAATCACCTTCCATTTTGTAAAGTTTTTTATCGTTAGCAACGACATTTGTTCCTTGGTGATAAGGACTAGCTGTCATCATGGTTGGTAACTGGTGGCTTGTTTTAGGGCGAATAATATTGACCTTAATCAAATCGAGTTGTCCGTCTTGGTCAGTATCAAGCGTTGATTGCACATAAACAACTTCACGAATCAAATCAGTTGTATCAAACGTTGCTAGTGATTTACCATTGAAAAAATGATAATCATTATCTACTGGAATAAGCCCCTTACTCATTAAATCATCAAGCAAGGTCATACCGGATTTTTGGCGACTAACTAGCAAACGATAAAGCGCCTCAAGGATGTGTCCTTTTTGATAATTAATCGGAAAGGCAATTTTTTCTAAAAAGTCAGTTGTATTTGTAAAGTCAACATGCGGAATAAATCCGAGAAGTTGTAGTGAAATAGTGTAAAAAATATCCGCTGTCAATGGACGTTCAGAATTAAAAAATGTTAATAAATCTGTCTCAAAATCAGCGATTAATTGACAAAGTGGGTAGTCCGTATCTTTGTAATTAAAGAAAATCTTACGGCAGAAATTTTCAAGAGCTTTTTTATCAGCTTGTTGGTGGGTAATATCAAATCCCAAGGCTTGCAACTCTTGCTCTGCAATAGCGATAGGTCTTGGAATGAAAGAGAATTGATTATATTTCATGAAACTTTCCCTTCTAAAAAGTAAACGTTTTAATTTTACAGATAACCTTTACATTATCTATTATACTTGATAAAATATTAGTTGTCTAAACTATATTTTTTTCGGAGGAAACAAAAAACATGGATGTTACATGGACTGTGAAATACATCACAGAATTTATCGGGACAGCTTTACTCATCATTCTTGGTAATGGTGCAGTTGCTAATGTGGAACTTAAAGGTACAAAAGGAAATAACTCTGGGTGGGTTATCATCGCACTTGGGTATGGTTTTGGTGTTATGATTCCTGCACTCATGTTTGGTAACGTTTCAGGTAACCACATTAATCCAGCCTTCACACTTGCACTTGCAGTTTCAGGTTTGTTTGACTGGTCACACGTTCCACAGTACATCACTGCTCAATTACTTGGTGCAATGTTTGGTCAATTGCTTGTCGTTATGACACACAAACCATACTACCTTAAGACTGAAAATCCAAATGCTATCCTTGGTTCATTCTCAACTATCTCAGCTGTTGACGATGGTACAAAAGAAAGCCACAAAGCTGCTTGGATTAACGGTTTCTTGAATGAGTTCTTAGGGTCATTCGTACTTTTCTTCGGTGCTATGGCACTTACTAAAAACTACTTCGGTGCAGAATTCGTTGCAAAATTGACTGACTACGGTTATGACGCTACTACAGCAGCAAGCCAAGTTGCACCTTTCACAACAGGTTCACTTGCTGTTGCTCACTTAGGACTTGGTTTCCTTGTAATGACACTTGTTGCATCACTTGGTGGTCCTACTGGTCCTGGTCTTAACCCTGCACGTGACCTTGGTCCACGTATCGTCCATGCTTTGCTTCCTAAATCAGTTCTTGGTGAACACAAAGGCGATTCTAAATGGTGGTATTCATGGGTACCGGTTATCGCTCCAATTCTTGCAGGTATCGCAGCAGTAGCCTTATTCAAACTCTTGTACCTATAAGAATGAGACATATAGGAGACCTTCGGGTTTCCTTTTTTTATTTTTGATTGGTGCTAATAAAATATCTAATCAATTCGTGCATGAGAAATTCTGTTAGCTAAAGTTTTTCATCACTATTCTTATGTTTTTGATGTGCTCTTCATCAATTTTATCCCTAAATCTCTTGAACTTTGTGAATTATCACTGTATAAATAAAGAAGTTGGGTACTTTTTATACAAAAATTTCTTAAAAACGCATAATTTCTTGTCAAACTAAATAATTTTTTCTAAAATAGAAAAGACCTAGTCCTTATTTTGTAGGAACTGTATTGAAAATTTAATAAAAGAGACATTGTGAGGAGACAGTTATGACTTTATTTGACGAAGTCACGTTTAGGCATCCCGTTTTGCGAATCAATAATCGTGACCACAACATTGAGTTTTATAAAAAATTAGGTTTTAAACTAGTTAACGAAGAAAATGCAATTGCTGAGTTTTCAACCAAACAAAAAAATGCTCGTTTTGTTATTGAAGAATCACCAGCGCCCGATACACATGCTGTTGAGGGAACAAAAAAAGTTAATAAGATTGTTGTTAAAATTCCGAATGCCGATGAAGTGACAGCTATCTTAGGAAATGGTATTGCTGTTGAGCGTTTCTTTAAAGGTAAAAATGGGTATGCCTTTGAAACGTTATCACCAGAAGGTGACCTTTTTCTTTTACATTCTGAAGATGATATTCAACAATTAACTGAAATCGATAGTGTCAATTTCCCTAAAAATGATGAGTTAAAAGAAGTTTCTGACTTTAGCTTCGAAAGTATGACACTTAGCGTGGCTGATGAAGCAGCTGCGCGTGCTTTTTACAATGATGTCTTTGAAGGACAATTTCCGCTTGATATCCAATTTGTGCAAGCGCAAGGTGCAGATTTAGCCGTTGATCCGCTTGAAACTTGGGATGTAGAAATTTTAGAATGTCAAGTTCCTGACAATTATGATTTGAAAGCTTTGGCTAGCTTCTTAGAAAATAAAGGGCAAACTGTTTATTTGGATAAAAAAGCGAGTGTCTTAGTACTTTCTGACCCTAGCAATATTGAAATTTGGTTTATCAAATGACAAACTTGTTAGAAATTATTAATAACCAGATCAATCGCAATGTTTATCATGGAGCTAGTTTAGCTCTTTTTAAAGACGGTCAATGGTCAGAACATTATATTGGTACGATTGACGGTGTCACTCCTGTAAAATCTGGCTTGATTTATGATTTAGCGTCTGTTTCCAAAGTAGTTGGCGTTGGAACAGTTATCATTTCTCTTTTATATCAAGGAAAATTAGAGTTGGATGCGCCTTTGGTGTGGTATTATCCTGATTTTCACGAGTCATCTGTAACCTTACGACAACTTTTGACACATAGTAGTGGGATAAATCCTTTTATCCCTAATCGTGATAATCTGAATGCAGCTGAGTTGAAAGAAGCCATTAATCACATTACTGTAGAGGGCAAGAAAGAGTTTCTTTACACAGACATCAATTTTCTTTTGCTTGGCTTTATGCTTGAAGAAATTTATGGCAAGTCACTTGATGTGATTTTTAAAGATGAAGTCTTTCAGCCTTTTGGCATGACAAATACTGGTTTTGGTCCAGTAAAAAATGCGGTGTCTACGGTTGCTGGCATCGGTGACGGGCTTGTTCATGACCCAAAAGCCAAGGTTCTTGGTGTTCATTCTGGTTCAGCAGGGTTATTTTCAAACCTGCAGGATTTAGAAAAGTTTTGTCAGCATTACCTAACAGATGATTTTGCGACAGATATTTGGCAAAATTTCAGTCAAGCGAATAAAGAACGTTCGCTGGCATGGAATAAAGAGGGCGATTGGCTTGACCATACTGGTTACACAGGCACTTATGCGACAATCAATCGTAAGGAGCAAAAAGCTGCTATTTTTCTGACTAATCGTACATACGCTTATGATGATAGACCTCTGTGGATTGAGGAACGTCAGAGAATTTCACAATGGATTCAGCAGAATTATTAAAAAAACAGATATTTCTTTGAAAACGTTTTGTTTTTATCAGCCTTTTTAGCCCGAAAGTGTTATAATGAGGGTGATAAAGGAAAAGGAGGAATAAGATTATGGCAAATGTACTAACTGTTGTTTTTGATGTTGAAAGCGAAGCCTACCAAGCTTTTTCAGAACTAAAATCATTCAAGCAGGATAATGATACGCAAATTGCACAGATTGCATTGGTGAAAAATGAAGATGGTAAAATCACTATCAAAGATTCTATTGACTTTGATGATGCTAGTCGTGATTATGCAACTGTTGGCGGTATTATCGGCGGTCTGTTGGGCATTTTGAGCGGTCCTATCGGTGTTATTATTGGTTATGGTATCGGTAGTCTTGCTGGTGCAGCAAGTGGAAGCATGACTGATGCGACTGACAATAGCTTGATTGAAGAAGTGACAACAAAATTGCTTGATGGTGATGTTGCCGTTATTGCTCTAGTTCACGAAGAAGATGAAAGTATTTTAAACCATGTCTTTACTCCTTATAAAACGAATATTATGCGTTGGGATGCCCTTGCTCTCGCACGTGAAGTTGAGCTTGCAGGACAAGTTCAAGATGAATTGTACGATAAAGTTCAAGAAGATTTGAACGAACGTCGTCTAAATCATCTCAAAGAACAAGGAAATGACATCGCAGATGCTATTAAAGTAACTTTCCGACGCCTAAGAGGAAAAGAATAACTTTAAAAGGGTTGTAAAAACTGGTCTATCAGCGTATTAGAACCTATTCAGTGGTGATTGCTTAAATAGTTGAAAATATTGTTTGAGATTTGGAAATCTAGCTTGCAAAGCATGTGTTAAAAAATGCCTAATCAATTGCGCATGGGAAACTCTAAGTTGGAAAGTTGGCAATTTCTGTTTTTAAATTTCTTGACAGCGACCTTCAACAATTGATTTCCAGATTCTTGAAGTCCAAACCACTGCATTTTGCTTATTACAGTTATATAAATAGCGAGGTTGGGCACTTTTGTTTTAGCCTCGCTTTTGTTATGCCAAATTGCAAATTTGCCTAATATAAAGAATCTAAGCCAGTAAGCCGTTAAAGAGTTTTATAATGATTTTTCCATACTGATGTGCATGATACCAGCTTCTTCAAATTCTTCGCCGAAGCAAGTAAAGCCAAGCTTGTCGTAGAAACCTTTTGCTGTTAATTGCGCGTGTAATACCATGCGTTTAAAGCCTTGTTTTTGACAGAATTGAATCACATCATCTAAGAGAAGTTTTCCAAGATTTTGTCCTTGATATGCTGGGAGTACCGCCATGCGTTGTAGTGTCGCTTCACTATGGCCTTTATTTGGCAAAATACGGCAGGTAGCGGCTGCTTGACCTTTCTCATCATAAAGGACAAAATGAAGGCAATAAGCCTCGTTCTCGTCGACTTCAAGCGACATTGGCACGCCTTGTCCCTTAACAAAGACTAATTGTCGGATTCTGACAGCGTCTAGATATGTGTCTGATAATGTATTTCGTGCCTGTTTGATTTTCATAGCTATATTTTAAAAATAAAAAAAGACCTTGTCAACTGACAAAGTCTTTTCTTCTATTCTTATTTTCCAGCAACGGCTTCAGCAGCGTCGTCCATTGAAAGGACTTCGTGGAAGACACGTTGTGTCAATTCAGTTTTTTGTTCTTTTGTAAGATATTTAGTGTTGACACAGTAACCAGAGATACGAACGATAACATCTTCACCACTCATAATCTTGTCATAGACATCTTTAAGGTCCATAACGTTCAAGTTAACGTGTTGTCCACCGTTTTCGAAGTAACCATCAAGGATAGTTACCAAGTTATCAATTTGTTCATCGAATGTCTTACCAAGGGCACGTGGAGAAACTTGAGTTGTAAGTGAGATACCATCTGCAGCGTATGAGAAGTCAAGGCTTGCAAGTGAGTTAAGGTTTTGCAACCAACCACCACGAGCTTTGTTAGATGGATTAGCACCTGGAGAGAAGAATTCAAGTTTAGAAAGGTTCACAGTGCCATCTTCGTTAAGGTAAACACCTTTGTGGACTGGAGAGTTACCAGTTTGTTTAGAATAAGCAACGTTTGAAGTGATTGTAAGAAGTGATACAGTAGCTTCTGCATCCTTGTAGAGTTTGTGGCTACGAAGACGAGTAGTGTATGCTTCTACCAACCATTCTGCCAATTCATTTGAACGAGGGTCATCTTCACCCCAACGAGGGTAATCACCAGTTGTTTCGTAATCGTAGATGTAACCATTTTCATCACGGATTGGTTTAACAGTAGCGTATTTGATTGCTGACAAGGTATCAACAGTATTTGCAAAACCACAGATACCGAATCCCATGTTAGCACGTTGTTTTGTTGGTAAGAATGCCATTTGGACAGCTTCGTAGTTGTACTTATCAGTCATGTAGTGAATGATGTTAAGGGCATCTACGTAAGTTGAAGTCAACCAATCAAGTGATTTTTCAAAGTTAGCTTTGACAGTTTCAAAGTCAAGAACTTCGTCACGGACAGGGTCAATATCAAAGACTTTGTAGTCTTTGTGAACATCGTCGTAACCACCGTTCAAACCAGTAAGAAGAGCTTTTAGGACGTTTACACGAGCACCAAAGTATTGGATGTTGTGACGTTGTTCTTCATTTTCTGGGTCAAGTGGTGATACACAACATGAGATACATGACATTTCACCATAACCGTCTTTAGCCATTGTTGTTACACCTTCGTATTGGATTGAAGAGTGTTTGTGTGACATTTTCATACAGTAGTGACGGAATGAATATGGCAATTTGTCAGTCCAGAGAACTGTCAAGTTTGGTTCTGGAGCATTACCGATATTATCAAGTGTGTTCAAGAAACGGTAGTCCATTTTAGTAACACGGTGACGTCCGTCAGCACCCATACCAGCCATAGAAGTTGTGATGAATGTTGGGTCACCGGAGTAAAGTTCGTCGTAAGCTTTTGTACGTGCGAATTTTACAGTACGAAGTTTCAAGACAAAATCATCAACGAATTCTTGGATTTCTGATTCTGTAAATGTACCACGAGCAAGGTCACGTTCTGCAAAGATATCAAGAACAATTGGCACACGTCCAAGAGAAGTTGCAGCACCGTTGATAACACGACAAACAGCCATAAATGCGATATTTACCCATTGGATAGCTTCTTTAACGTTCATCGCTGGTTTGCGGACATCAACACCGTAAAGGTCACCAAGTTTGACAACTTCACCAAGTGCTTGGTATTGCAAGTTAACTTCTTCACGAAGACGAATTGATTCTTCATCAATTTCAGTAATTGCATTCCAGTCGTTGGCTTTTTCTTTCATCAAGTAGTCAGCACCGTAAAGAGCAAGACGAGCATAAACACCGATGATACGCCCACGAGAGTAAGCATCTGGAAGTCCAGTTACAGTGTGTGCGTGACGTGCACGACGGATATTTGATGTATAAGCACGGAAGATACCGTCATTTACTGTAGTTACGTGTTTTGTAAAAATTTCGTGAACAGCTGGGTCAGGTTCATAGCCATGTTCCTTGAGAGCTGTTTCTGCCATACGAATTCCGCCTTTTGGCATGAAATTCAGTTTGAATAACTCATCATTTTGAATACCGTAGATTAGTTCGTCGTCTTTTGAAATATAGCCGGCAGGAATATCTGCGATTGATGTTGGACGAGTATCCATTGGGAAACGAGTTTCTTCGTAGTGAGCTTTAGTTTCTTCAATGATTTTTTTCACTTTAAGTGAACGTTCTGTAGCAGGAGCTAAGAAGCTTTCATCACCATCATAAGGTGTGTAGTTAGCTTGTACGAAACGAGAAACGCTGGCTTTTTCTTTCCAGTCAGTACCTTTAAAGCCTTCCCAGGCTTTTTCAAAAACATCTGTATTAGTTTTAACAGTCGCCATAATGAGATTTCTCCTTAAATTCTAGTAACAGACCATCTGTTACATTTACAAGTATAGTTTATCACAAAGGAAACGTTTTCTAAAGCAGAAAACTCGCAAAAAACGATAATCTTTTCTAGTACAGTTTTATAAAAAATACTTAACTGTACTAGAAATTTGTAAGTTTGGTTGAAAACCATGAAAATTGTTATAATAGATTCAGAAACAATCAGAAAGGACAGGCTTATGTTGATTTTTCCTTTAATTAATGACACTTCTCGAAAAATTATTCATATTGATATGGATGCCTTTTTTGCGTCAGTAGAAGAGCGGAATAATCCAGACTTGAAAGGTAAGCCTGTCATTATCGGTTCTGATCCACGAAAAACAGGTGGACGTGGTGTTGTTTCAACTTGTAATTATGAAGCCAGAAAATTTGGTGTTCATTCAGCCATGTCCTCAAAAGAAGCTTATGAGCGTTGTCCGCAATCCGTTTTTATCTCAGGTAATTATCAAAAATACCGAAAAGTCGGTATGCAGATTCGTGAGATTTTCAAGCGTTATACGGATTTGGTTGAACCCATGTCCATTGATGAAGCTTATTTAGATGTCACTGAAAATAAACTCGGGATCAAATCAGCTATTAAAATTGCCAAAATGATTCAATATGATATTTGGCAAGAAGTTCATTTAACCTGCTCGGCAGGTGTCTCTTATAACAAATTTTTAGCTAAACTCGCTTCAGATTTTGAAAAACCGAAAGGATTAACTTTAATTTTACCAGAGGATGCCCAAGATTTTCTAGAAAAACTTCCTATTGAGAAATTTTACGGTGTCGGAAAAAGGTCTGTTGAAAAATTGCATCAACTGGGTGTTTTTATGGGAGCAGATTTGTTGGAAATTCCTGAAATGACCTTGATCGATCTTTTTGGTCGCTTTGGCTATGATTTGTACCGTAAGGCACGTGGCATTTCAAATTCGCCAGTCAAGTCTAACCGCATTCGCAAATCAATTGGAAGTGAGCGAACATATGGTAAATTATTATATGAAGAAGATGATGTCAAATCGGAAATTTCAAAGAATGCCCAGCGAGTGGTTGACACGCTTCAACGTAATCATAAAGTTGGTCGGACAATTGTCTTAAAAGTGCGTTATTCGGATTTTTCAACCTTAACCAAACGAATAACCCTTGATGATGTCACCAATGATTTTGAACTGATTGACCAAGTTGCTAAAACGATTTACGATAGCTTAGACGAGTCAAAATTGGGTGTTCGCTTGTTGGGGGTGACTGTCACAGGTTTAGAGGATAATATTCAATCTTTGAATTTATTCGACAATTAAAATACCGCCTTAGTAAGTTGCTGAGACGGTATTGATTTTTATAGATTATAATACTTATTCAGCTTCAGTGATAGCCTCGTCATTTTCCTCTTCGTCTTTATCTAACAATTGCCTTGCTTTTGCATAGACATAGCCATAAAGAGGTGAGAAAACAACTAAGAGAAGGAGAGTTGTAACTAAGAATCCGTTCCTTAAAACAATAATGCCCGCTACATTACAGACAACCGTGTAAACCAAACCAAGGCGGTAAGGTGTCAAGCTGGGAGTATCTTCTTTGATTTTAGGTAAATTTTTGAACGCTAAGAAGGCAATGGCAATATTTGCAATCAAAGCAACACTCAAGATAATAATGAACCAGACTGCCCCGATTGCTTGGGAAGTATCGGCAATGGTGATAAACTGATTAAGTAACGCGAAAAAGATGATAATAGGAAAGATTTTTGCAAGGCCTGCAAGAACATTTACCCATGCAATAAAGAGCGTCCAAGAACGCAATGATTGACGAATTTTTTCATAAGAAACCATATCAAACCTCCTAAAACAATGGTTACACTAATGTGATAGTACAAAAATTATAACACAAAATTTCTCTCTGTCAATAGCTTTTTATCAATACTTAGTATTTTGATAAAGCTTGTCGTTTCAAGGGATTGGACTATCTTAAACATCAAAATATTTTAAGTGTAGAAGCTTTGAAACACTTGTATCACATTCTGAGTTATAAATAACCCCATGATTTTGATCATCATGGGGTGGCTGTTATTTCTTAAAAAATTGTTCAATGTCGGCTTGGGTAATGCCAATCATTGGGTTGATAAATGCCAAGTTTTCTTCTGTCAAGCGATAGATTTTTGGTTCTTGCTCTGTTTGTATTTGCTCATTTTCGGCAATGTCTAGTGTCAGTTGAATGTTTTCTTCTTTAGAAATATTTGTTTGGGGAGAAGTTGGAGAGGTGATTTTCTCAGCTTCATTATCTGTTTTAGGTGATGTTTGTTGAGAAATTTCAGTTTGTAAATCAATACTTTCTTCTTGAGCGGAGCTTGTAAAGCGTTGAACAAGATAGGTGTTGCGCTTAGCGCCTTCGTTTTTTATGGCGTAATCAAAGGCGGCAATTTCCCCTAACATCACTAATTTACTCTTAGAGCGGGTGATAGCTGTGTAAATGAGGTTACGTTGTAAGAGACGGTGACTTTGGCGAGTGATCGGCAAAATGACAACCTGAAATTCGCTCCCTTGTGATTTGTGGATTGACATGGCGTAAGCAAGGGTGATTTTATGCCATTCATTACGAGGGTAGATAACTTCGGTGCCGTCAAAAGACATGTAAAGCTCGTCCTGTTTGGATTCGGTATATTTAGCAGGAATAAGGTCTGTAATATAGCCGATATCACCATTGAAAACATTGAGTTCAGCATCGTTGATGAGGTGGAGAACTTTGTCACCCTTACGGAAATTCATCTCACCAAAGGCAAACGAGAGTTGGTCTTTAAGCGGGTTAAGTAAATCCTGAATAATGGTATTAAGTCGATTAATCCCAGCTGCGCCGCGGTACATTGGGGCAAGAATTTGTATTTCTTGTGGGTCAATGCCACTCTTAACAGCTGCGCTGACAATTTTAGGAATCATTTCTGGGATATATTGTGCACTTGCTTCAAAATAAGAACGGTCAGCTTTCTTTTGTGTGAAGTCAGCTGGTAATTTTCCGAGTCTCATCTGATTAGCAAGTGTAACAATGGTTGAATCTTCTGATTGTCTAAAGATTTTAGTCAATGCTAGTTGAGGAAAAGCTTCAATTTTTAATAAATCAGCTAATACTTGCCCAGGACCGACAGACGGCAATTGGTCACTATCTCCGACGATGATGACTTGAGTATTGGACGAAATGGAACTAAAGAGTTGATTAGCAAGCCAAGTATCAACCATTGAAAATTCATCAATGATAATCAAGTCACAGTCGAGATAATCATCAATAGCTTGGTAGTCGTTATCACCATTTAACCCCAAATGGCGGTGAATAGTCGCACTTGGCAAGCCTGTTAATTCATTCATACGGCGGGCAGCACGTCCTGTTGGCGCTGCTAAGATGATAGGAATATCTTTTTTCTCAAGGTCAATGTGATGAAGGTCTGCGTAGGCAGCAATCAAACCGTTGATAACAGTCGTTTTTCCCGTCCCAGGACCACCAGTCAAAATAAACACCTTGCTCTTTAGCGCTTCTTTGATAGCATTTTTTTGCACATCGTCGTAAGAAATGCCGAAAGCTTCCTCAACGTCAGCGATTTCTTCTTGCAAGTCATCATCTGAAAAGTTTTGGTTGAGTGGCGTATCAAGGATACGTGTCAGGTGTTTTTTGATACCTGATTCAGCATAGAAAAGAGTATTGTCAAAAATTTTGGTACCAATATTTTGCACCTTATCTTCAGCAATAAGCGTTGATAATTCTTTGGCAACGGCTGCAGGGTCTAACTCAATTTGTCTAGCTTCTTCAAGGGTGGTAATGGCATTTTCAAGCAAATCACGCGCTTCGACGTAAGTATCTCCTCGCTCAATAGAAGTTTCAAAAAGACTGTGCACGAGAGCGGCACGAAAACGTTGAGGAGCGTCCGCTTCGATTCCCAATTGTTCAGCGAGTTGGTCAGCGATTTTAAAACCAATCCCTTGAATGTCTTCGACCAATTGATAAGGATTTTCTTGGATAATATCAAGACTGTCTTCCTTGTATTGATTAAAAATTTCAAAGGCAACGCGGTTAGTCAAGCCATACTCTGCCAGCTTGGCTAAAATGAGCTCTGTACCATAATTAAGCTTGAGTTTGGTTAAAAAGTTGTCTTTATTTTCCTTAGAAAGGCCAGAAATACTGTCTAATTTACTAGGGTCTTCTAGGATTTTATCAATGGTATTGTCGCCGTAAAGCTGCACAATTTTTTCAGCAGTTTTTTTACCAATTCCTTTGAAATGGTCGCTTGAAAAATATTTAATAAGACCAGAAGAAGTTGGTTTGCTGCGCTCGTAACGTGTGACTCTGAGCTGTTCGCCATATTTTGAGTGTTGCGTTAATTCACCCCAAAACGTATAATTTTCTCCCTCGATAATATCGGCAATTGTTCCAGTAACAATGATTTCAAAATCATCAAAGTCTGAATCAGTATCCTCAATTTCGAGTAATAAAATTTTAAAGAAATTACTGGCATTTTCAAAAATAATACGGTCAATTGTGCCAGAAAAGAAGTATTCCATAACGTGTCCTTACTTGATTACTATAATGGTTTTATTATATCATTGCTAATCAGATAAACAAACTTTTAATCTGTGGGGGTGAAGAAAAGTCTGGAACAAAGAGTCCAGACTTATTTATTAATTAATAAAGCCGATTTTTGAGAGTGGCCAGAAGCGGAATTTGACTTCACCGACGATGTCTGATTTAGAGAAAGTTCCCACTTCACGACTATCTTTTGAAACGATACGGTCGTCTCCGAGGAGATAATATTGTCCTTTTGGAACTTTGACTGTAAACTCGCTATTGCCATCACTATCAGTTGTGAAAGCATCTGAGCTTTCAGCTAACTCTTGGAATAAGGTATTGTACGAATAAGTATCTTGCAGTTGGTCGTCCTCAAAGGCTTTTTTATATTCGTCTAAGTAGTCCTCATCAATTTTTTTGCCATTAACGTAGAGGACATCATTTTTATAAGTAATGGTATCGCCTGGCATACCAATCACGCGTTTAACAATTTCTTTTGTCTTACCGTCCTCGGTTTCTTTAGCAACAACAATGTCAAAACGGTCAATAGATGTGGTTGATAGGACAATAAGACGCTCACCGTCAGCTAACGTTGGATCCATTGAATGACCGTCAACTTTTACAGGTTGCCAAATAAAGGCACGACTAAGTATAAGAATAAGAAAGAAAAGGATTAATGGTCCCCATTCTTTAATAAAGTGTTTCATAATTCTTCCTCTACTTTTATTTTTTTTAATAATGCTTGCGCTTTTTGCGTATTTGCAAAATGAAGCTTGGCAGTATGTTCCAAGCCAGGCATGCCATAGGTTGCTAAAATTTGACTCGCGACTTTATCGGACTGGCTACCAGCACCGCTTGGGAGTTTGTATTGCACCTCTTGGCTAAGTTTATCGAGATTTTCTAAGAAAAGGTTGCGAGCGATGATTGAGCTGACGGCAACTGCCAAATATTTTCCTTCGGCTTTTTCTTCGAGTGTCAGCGGATTAGCAAATTGATTGGCTTCATTTTTAAGGTATTTTTGATAATTTTGCTGACTGGTAAAAGCATCGATAACAATTTTTTCAGGCTTGATACCGTCTTGGAGAAGCAGATAAATAGCTTGATTGTGAAGAGCTACTTTGACAGAGACGGCGTTGTGTATTTTTCCTTTACCGACGACTTGGTTGTATTTTTGTGGGGACAATAGCAGAGCTTTATGCTTGATATTGTTTTCTAAGACTGGGGCGATTTGACGGATTTTGCTGTCTGTTAAGTTCTTGGAATCATCTACTCCAAGCTTTTTAAGCAGGGCATGGTCATCAGGGGTCACAAAACTAGCAACAACAGCCAGTCCACCAAAATAAGACCCATTACCAACCTCATCTGAGCCGATAAGGGGCATATTCTGACCACTAACGGTGTCACTTGTTGACTGGTTAGCTGATTGATAGCCAAATTGTTCAGCGATAGTTTCCGCATTTGCGCCCTGAAAGACGACTTTGCCAGACGTGTAAACAAGAACCGTAACACCCTTTACTTTTGCCGCAAAAGTGACATAGGGATTGTTATTGTTGACTTGCTGGCTAGTCAGTACCTTTATCAGATTTTGCAAATCATCTTTACCCATTTTCATAACAATGGTATTCATGATTCTATTTTATCATAAAAACGCTCTAGGAGGGCAAAACAGCTAGCAGAAAGTGAGATTTTTCCGTGCTTACATTTTACGAAATGCTTATTTTAAGGTATAATGTCAAGGAGGTGACTATATGAAAAGTAAAAATCGTTATAAATTCGTCTTTGGTGACAAACCACTCACATTGACAACAGATAAGGATAATCTCTTCATGGAAGAGGTTGAGCGTGTAGCCAAAGAAAAATATAATACTATCAAGGAAAAATTACCGCAAGCTGATAATGAAACGATTGCTATTTTGATGGCTATCAATTCGCTTTCTACTCAGCTTAGTCGTGAGATTGAAGTTGAAAAGATAGAAAAAGACTTGACGGCTCTTCGTTCTGAAGCGATTGTAGATATTAAGAAGAAAGCCAGCAAGTCTGATTCTGATGAGGATTAATTATGTTATCAATTCTTCTTGTATTGATTTTAATCTGGCATTTTTATATTGGTTATTCACGTGGGATTATTTTGCAAACCTACTATTTTATAGCAAGTATTGTCTCACTGGTGATTGCTAGCCAGTTTTATCAAACATTAGCTGAAAAAATAACGCTTTGGATTCCCTATTCTAATGCTAGTCAGGGAGCAACGGTGAATTTTTTCACGGACGTTAATATTTTTGATTTAGACCAAGTTTATTATGCGGGAGTAGCTTTTACAGCCATTTATGTGGTGGTTTATTTGCTTTTTCGCTTCGTCGGTATTTTGGTACATTTTGCGCCAATCAATCACTTTGATAATGTCAAAACGAATTGTGTCAGTGGTGTTTTAGCGATTTTAGTCACACTGATATTTTTCAATCTTGTATTTACAATATTAGCGACTGTTCCTATGACGACGGTGCAAAATATTCTATCAGGCAGCCTTTTTGTGCGCGTGATTGTCAATTATTTGCCACCTTTATCGAATATTATAAAAGCGTTATGGGTAACAGCAATTCTAGGGTAATAAAGGAGTCTGGGGTAAATCACCTCAGACTTGTTCAATATATAATATAATCAAAGCTTTAGCGTGCCTAGGAAGCACGAGAAAAGTTAGGTTTTTGGTATAATAAAGATATGAACAACAGAATTTTAGAACAGTTAGAATTTGATAAAGTCAAGCAACTTTTTGCTGGCTATTTACAGACTGAGCAAGGCCAAGACGAGTTACGTAAACTTGAGCCAAAGACTGAGCCTGACCGCATTTTACGTTCTTTTGATGAAATGTCGGACATGGAACAGATTTTTATTGAACACCATTCTTTTGGAATGGGCAGTTTGCGTGACATTTCTGAAAGTATGCGTCGCTTGGAATTGGATGCTGATGTTAATATCTCAGAAATTATCGACATCAAGAAAGTTTTGCAAGCCTCAGCTGAAATCAAGCATTTTTATAATGATTTGGAAAATGTAGAGTTGTCTGCATTAAATACTCTTTTTGAGAAGATTGAATTGTTGCCAAGTCTGCAAGGTAGCTTACAAGCGATTAATGACGGTGGTTTCATTGAAAATTTTGCAAGTTCAGAATTGGACCGTATTCGTCGCCAAATCAATCATGATGAAGGTAGAGTTCGTCAAATTTTGCAGGATATTTTGAAAAAACAAGCTGAACATTTGACAGAGACTTTGATTGCTAGTCGTAATGGTCGTGCGGTTTTGCCCGTAAAAAATAGCTACCGCAACCGTATTTCAGGGGTTGTGCATGATATTTCGGCATCAGGAAGTACGGTTTATATTGAACCGCGTGCAATAGTGCAACTTAATGAAGAAATCACGCAATTGCGAGCAGATGAACGTCACGAAATGGCACGTATTTTACGTGAATTGTCAAATATGCTTCGCCCACATACTAATATTATTCGTAACAATGCGTGGGTTTTAGGGCATTTGGATTTTGTTCGTGCTAAGTTCCTCTTCATGCAGGAAAACAACGCAATCGTGCCACAATTATCAGCAGATAAAACCGTGCAACTATTACAAGCTCGCCACCCGCTTTTGACCGATCCAGTCGCTAATGACCTTCATTTTCTTAACGAATTGACCGTTATTGTTATTACAGGACCAAATACTGGTGGTAAGACAGTCATGTTGAAAACATTGGGATTAGCGCAGCTTATGGCACAATCAGGTTTACCAATCTTGGCTGACAAAGGTAGTAAAGTCGCCGTATTTAATGAGATTTTTGCAGATATTGGCGACGAGCAATCTATCGAACAAAGTTTGTCAACATTCTCAAGTCATATGACCAATATTGTTGAGATTTTGGCAGCAGCGGATAAAGATAGTCTTGTCTTGGTCGATGAATTGGGAGCAGGAACTGACCCGCAAGAAGGTGCCAGTCTTGCGATTGCTATTCTTGAACACCTTCGCCTCATGGAAATTAAAACCATGGCAACGACACATTATCCAGAATTGAAAGCTTACGGTATTGAGACAGAATTTGTGGAAAATGCCAGCATGGAATTTGATACAGAGACATTAAGTCCAACTTATCATTTTATGCAAGGTGTACCAGGACGCTCAAATGCCTTTGAAATTGCTCGTCGTCTTGGTTTAGCAGAGATTATTGTCAATGAAGCGGAGCGTTTGACAGACTCTGATACGGATGTTAACCGCATCATAGAGCGTTTGGAAGAACAAACCCATGAAAGCCGTAAACGACTTGACCATATCAAAGAAGTGGAACAAGATAACCTCAAATTCAATCGTGCGGTCAAGAAACTTTACAACGAATTTTCACATGCCAAGGACAAAGAACTTGAAAAAGCTAGCGCCAAAGCGCAAGAAATTGTGGATAAAGCCATGGCAGAGAGTGAAGAAATTCTCAAAAATCTTCATGATAGAGCAAGCCTTAAACCGCATGAAGTTATTGAAGCCAAAAGTCAGCTGAAAAAATTGGCGCCTAAAGTTGATTTGTCTAAAAATAAAGTCCTCAAGAAAGCTAAAAAATTGCGCGCACCGCGCGTGGGTGATGACATTGTCGTCACAGCTTACGGACAACGTGGAACATTGGTTAACCAAGGGAAAAACGGAAAATGGGAAGTGCAAGTTGGTCTTATTAAAATGACACTTAAAGAGGACGAATTTACCCTTGTTAAAGTTCAAGAGGAAGCCCAAAAGCCGAAGAAAAAACAAGTCAATGTGGTCAAGAAAAGCAAAAAATCAGCTGATCCACGTGCCCGCCTTGATCTTCGTGGTAAACGCTATGAAGAAGCCATGCAAGAATTGGATGAATTTATCGACCAAGCCTTGCTAAATAACATGGCACAAGTCGATATTATTCACGGTATCGGAACAGGTGTTATCCGTGAAGGTGTCACAAAATACCTTCGTCGCAACAAACACGTCAAATCATTTGGTTACGCCCCACAAAACGCAGGCGGCAGCGGCTGTACCATTGCAAATCTAGGGTGAAGATAGAAAAAGGCTTTTTTCACAATTCAGAATAACTACCAAAAAACTCTTCCTGAAATATGGAAGAGCTTTTTGCTTGTAGAAAATGCACATAAAATTTATTTTTGTCCGAGTAGAATCATTTGGTCAATAGAGCGGCGTGCACCGTTGATTGTTTCTTCATCTAGGGTGATTTCTTCGCTTGCTTGACCCAACGACAACCTTTGACGTTTGGGTGAAAGACGGTGAAGCTGTCAAGGCGGGACAACATTTGGGAACCGTTCGTGGTGATATTCGTGTCTTACTGTCAGGCGAACGTACGGCTCTTAACTATTTGCAACGCATGAGTGGCATTGCGACTTACACGCATGAAATGGCAGAGCTGTTAAAAGACAGTCCGATTACACTTCTTGATTCACGTAAGACCACGCCAAATAATCGTATTTTTGAAAAATACGCTGTTAAAGTTGGTGGCGGTAAAAATCACCGTTACAATTTATCAGACGGTGTTCTGTTGAAAGATAATCACATTGGCGCAGCAGGTGGCGTCAAGGAGGCTGTTCTTGCTGCTAAAAATTATGCTCCGTCTGTTCGTAAAATTGAAATCGAAGTTGAAACGCTTGAAATGGTCAAAGAAGCTGTGAAAGCAGGTGCTGACATTATCATGCTTGATAACATGGATCATGACACAATGAAAGAAGCAGTTACTGTGGTTAACGGCAAGGCAGAAATCGAAAATTCTGGAAATGTGACTAAGGAAAATCTGGCTTCTTATGTTGATTTGAATGTCCAATATGTCTCAAGTGGAGCGATTACTCATTCTGCTAAAATTTTGGATTTATCCCTTAAAAATCTACATCCTGTTGATAACTGAGTTGATAAATTTCCAAAAGCAAAAATTATGGTTTGAAAAATCCCAAGCTCTTTAAAAGTTGGGGATTATATGTTGATAACTAAAAAAGGAAAAGCAGTAATCCACAGACGATTCCAACGAGAAAACCTGCCATGACATCGCGAGGATAATGTACACCGCCTAAAACGCGGCAAAGTGCAATCACTAGGGATAATATCAGAAAGAAAATGCCCAAAATAAGGTTCAACCGTAAAATAGCCATGCTGATAATGGTTGCTGAAAAGACATGACGACTTGGCATAGATTGTCCCTTGGTATTTTTTAAAATAAGTGGTGTGATGTTCCAAGTCTCGTAAGGACGAGGGGCATTGAGCAGCTTGCGTACAAGTGATACTAGCATAAACGAAAGAGCTGTGATAAGAATGAAAGCAAGCAGTCTATTTGACTGTGTGCAAAACAGGTAAATGAGCATTAGTGGATAAATCAAATACATGATTTTTGTTAATAAACTGTTGACAACTTGCAGGCAACGAGTGGCGGTTGGTTTATTCTGAAACCTTCGTGTTAGCTTGTTATAAAATGTAGCGTAATTTTTCATAGCAGTCCTTTGTGTAATAATAGCTTCATTATAGCATATAAGTCAGACAAATATGGAAAATGAGAAGTTTTCAAAAAATCGTTTTCCGTAGCAATTAGTTGTCAAATCAACAATTTTCTCATAAAATAGGCTCATAAACTAATAGAAAAGGAAATGAACTTTAGGATTGTTTAGCTGGTTGTAGTTTACTATTTTTAATAAGGTATTTTCCAGTAACCTCTAGAGTTCTAGGTAATTTATTATGGCACATAATGTTACAGATGCGACGTTCGAAGCAGAAACAAGCGAAGGGCTTGTCCTTGTTGATTTTTGGGCAACTTGGTGTGGTCCATGTTTGATGCAAGCGCCAATTTTGGAACAATTGTCAGAAGAAATCAATGAAGATGAACTTAAAATCGTCAAAATCGACGTTGATGAAAATCCAGATACCGCACAAAAATTTGGAATCATGTCAATTCCAACATTGCTGTTCAAAAAAGACGGCGAAGTTGTGAAACAAGTGGCTGGCGTGCACACAAAAGAACAAATCAAAGAAATCGTTGCTGAATTAAGCTAACGACAAGGTCAGGGGAAACTCTGACCTCTTTTTTATCAATTAATGAAGTTTTCGGCTTGACTTAGAGTTAACTCAAAGGTATATATGACTGTGTCAAGAGGATGAAACTCTGACAAGGTTTACTCCCTAGATGTTGTGAACTAGAAAATAGAAAGGTTTGGTTGTCATGTATTGGTGATAATTGAACTTGCCTAATGATTTTGTAAACTCATTTAGAAGCGTGGGAAACTTGTAAGTGACAGTGTGACAGAGACATGAACCAGTAATCATTTTATCCCTCCATTTTCAGATATTCTTTTAACATTTTCTTTTGTGGGGTTGCCATGGGGTAGGTGGAAAGTTGGTCTTGTGCGACCCAACGGAGTTCCCTATCTTTGGTAAACTCATTTGAGTTGACTGAGCCTTCGATGAGTTCGATTGTCCATTTTTGGTGGCTAAAGGTATGCTTGACGTGATTGAAGGTTTGATTTGTCCAAGTTGGGTTTAGTTGATAATCTTCCTTAAATAACGTTTTTTGCGACGTTGTTTTGAGAGTGTTTTTGGCATTATCTGTTTCAAATAAATCAAGCTGTTGCCCGATAAAATCAGTTTCCATGATTGGAAATGACCAGAAACCACCGAGCAAGCGTCCGTCAGTATTCTTTTCTAATAGGAAATCACCTTTGCTGTTGCGAATGACAAAAGCTTGAATTTGCAACTGTTTTGGCTTTTTCTTTGGCAATTTGATAGGGTATTTGTCATAAGTGCTGTGTAAATAAGCTGCGCTGAAAAAGCGAATTGGTGATTCATCTGGGCGAGGATTTTTAGCAGACTCAATATCTGTGCCCAAATCCATAAGTGCTTGATTGAAATCCCCAGGGCGTTCAGGGTCAATGAGCACTTCCATAATAGCTTGAAAGATTTTGCGATTTTTAGGGTCACCAATATCATAATTGACCTCAAAAAGCCTTGCCATAACACGCATGACATTGCCGTCCACAGCTGGCTCGGGAAGGTCAAAAGCAATGCTTGCAATCGCACCAGCCGTATAAGGTCCAATTCCTTTTAGGGAGAGAATATCATCATAAGTGCTAGGAAATTCGCCATTAAAATCGCCCATGATTTCTTGCGCAGCTTTTTGCATATTGCGCACGCGGGAATAATAACCTAAGCCTTCCCACGCTTTAAGTAATTTTTCTTCAGGAGCTTTGGCGAGAGCGTCAACGGTTGGAAACCAAGCTAAAAAGCGTTCATAGTAGGGAATAACAGTAACAACTTGTGTTTGTTGCAACATGATTTCAGACACCCAAATGTGATAAGGATTTTTGGTTCTGCGCCAAGGCAAATCACGTTTTTCATTGTCATACCAAGCAAGCAGCGTGCGACGAAAAGAAGCAATTTTCTCATCATCCCACATCTCAATGCCATAATCAGTAAAATTAATCATATCTCTATTTTAGCAAAGAATGATTTCTTTGAATAACAAAAACGCTTATTATTTTATTTCATCAAAAATGAGATTTTTGACTATTTTTTAGAAAAATGAGAATTTAGGTATTGATAAAAGTAAGCGGTTACACTATAATAAAAGTGTAAAGAAGGATGACAAAAGTAACGAAGTAAGGAGGTAACAGTTCTTATGATGAAACCACATGTCGCCCGGTACAAAAATGGTGATTAGTCTCTTAGCCGGAGTGAGTAGGCACAGTTGACTTTACGGAGGTGGCGCTTATGTTAGCTTTTAACTTAGGACGCTATAAAGATGGTGATTAAGCATCTTGTTTAGCCTTGAAAACCAGAACTTGTAACAAAGTACATCGGAGGAGCGCCTTATGTTGATGTTTAATGTAGGTCGTTACAAAAATGGAGATAATAGTCCAACAGCCTAACTCCTTATGGGATTGGTATGTTAGTACAACATACGCAATATTTAGGCTCTTTGTCAACTGTAGCGGGTGGCAAAGCTAAGCTCTAGAGGCTGGGCAAAAACTAGCTTCAGAACACAAAAAAGCGAGTATTTCCGCAGTTGGAGCTACTCGTTTTCCTATGTCATGGTTTATATCATA
>ERZ1034949.182-NODE-182-length-44100-cov-29.829810_pt1 | contig 44100 bp, 72 predicted proteins | sample MGYA00520590_ERZ1034949 | MGnify/ENA primary metagenome ERZ1034949 (study PRJEB33766, sample SAMN09781752) | gut metagenome | biome: gut microbiome | host: Homo sapiens | place: Madagascar | study: EMG produced TPA metagenomics assembly of the PRJNA485056 data...
ACATAGTAGTTTTATCAGTTTTAGTACAAATATACCTTACGAGCGTTGATTTTTCAACATTCTGTGAATTGAGAGTGTGTACTACTACACACTTACTACACACATTTTCTTCTATATTCTATGATTTTATTGCCAGTGCCAACGATTTTTTCGATGTCGGTACGTGACTTTTCAGGTGTGACATGTGTATACAAGTCCATTGTCATTTTCAGTGTTGCATGACCTAAATATGATTGAACAACTTTTGGCTCGATTCCTGACTCAAAACATCTTGTTGCGAATGTATGTCTGAACGTGTGACCGCTAAAGAACGGAAATTCATTGTCACTGCTCCTTGTATCGTTTATCCGTCTTACAACTGAACGTATAGAGTCGCTATATATAACCGAATTAATCGGTGTATTGAACCTTGTAACAAACAAATATTTGTTTTGTTCTTTAGGTCTGCGTGCCGAAACTATCTTTTTAAGCTCAAACTGCTTTAACAAGTACTCCTTGCACACACTGTTGATTGGTACGTGTCTGTAACTTTGTTTGGTTTTTGGTGGCTCAACATGAAATGTCTTGCCTGTATCTTCAAGATATTTCTGATACACAAGTGTCTTATTAACATCAATATATCCCTCGTCTATTTGTATATCTTCAATCGTGAGTGCAAACAGTTCCCCTGGGCGCAAGCCTGTATTGACTGCCACATTATACATGTTGTCGTAAAATGTGCCTTTGCACGCTTCAAAAAACTCGTTCTGTTGCTCTACTGTCAGTGCAAAAGCATTAACTTCTTTGTCTGCCCTTAGCTTTACACCCTTTGCCGGGTTCTTAATCATCAGGTCGTCTTCCATAGCTCTGCTAAACATATCATTTAGGATAACCTTGATTTTATTTTGCCTTTCATACTTGTAATTATCATCAGAAGCCTTGTCGATGAGTGACTGCACATCTGATTTGCGGATAGATGTTATGTCATAGTTTCCTAGGCGTGGTGAAATATTCTTCTTGTATATGTGAGTGTATTCCCTAATCGTATTGGGGCGCACGCTCTTTTTCTTGTATACATTCATCCACCTGTCAAACCACGCATCGAGGGTAACGTTGTCTCTAACACTTGTAAATAGTTGATTGTCGCTCACTGCTATGCTAAGTTCTTTTCGCAGTTCCGACAATTTGTTATTGTAAATCGTTTTGCTTTTTCCGAATCTATCTTTGTATCTGCCTTGATAGAGTCCGTCCTTGCGCTGAGTAATTCCAACTCCCAGCTCTTTTCCTCTCAAATCCTTTCCCATACTGATTTATGGCTCCTTTCAAAATCAAAAGCCATTATATGATAATTTCTATATTACTACATAATGGCTTATAATTCAATATATCTATATGTTATTAGTCTTTTCGAGATACCTCTCAAACTCCTTGCGCTTAACTAATCGCTTGCCTTTTCCAACAAAAAGTACAAAAGGGCATGAGGGATTGTTAAGCATTTCATTAATTCTGTTAATTCCTATGTTACTGTATTCCGCAGCTTCATCAATCGTCAGCGTTACCTTTTCCCATATAGGCACTTTGTTAATCATTGCCCGACTCCTTTCTATCTTGTCTTTAATGTCCGCCACTCTCCGAGAAGTGGTCGTTTTTGAGATTAATAGTCTCTGTGATATTTCTTCAAGGCTTTTATCAGCGACTAGCAACTTAAAAACTTCCGCTTCTTCATCGGTGAAATTGGCATTTTTTAAAATTTCTTCAAGTTCCGGCTTAGTAAGTTTTGAAAACTTCATAAGCCTATTATCTCCTATTCTTCGGTTTTGCTTGCACTGTGTATACAAGTATTTGAGTATCGGCATGAGCTGTCACACGGCTTATTGTCCTCGTATGCACATTGTCTTTCAATCGGCTCTATATCACTCATAGTTCTGCTATTCATTGGCTATCTCCTTGCCTGATATTCAGATTTTTAAACATTGCACACATAACATCAACTACAATGCTATTACCAAACTGCTTGTACAACTGTGTATTGCTGTTTACTGCTGCCATTTTGTCTATATCTTCATCAGATACACCCATCAACCGACCGCATTCTCTAGGGGTTAGCTTTCTGATACGATATTGCGGATTTTCAAGCAATAAGTTATCTTTCTGCACACTCGTCAAACAATTACTTGTGCCTTGTGTATTCGCTTCTAACCGCTGCTCTGTTGGACTTCCTGTGGTTCTATCTGATGGATCATCTGGATTTCTGCCACGCATGGAAACTATCTGACTTTCACATATTTTAATCTGTTGTGTGCCACCGCCCTTAGACATTCCAGCTTGTTTCCCGGCAACAGATAGGTCCGTACACGGAAAAGAGTAAGTAAGTAAGTAAGTAAAGTTTTCTGTGTCGCAAATATTCAAATCTTCTGCGTGAACCTTAGTTATATCCATTGTAGGGAAATTTGTACCATGCACTGCGTTATAGCTCGCAATAGCATACTTATCAAACTCCACAACTCTGTAATGTTCAAACTTAGCACCTATTCTCTTTAATGCCATTGCCTGACTTCCGTAACCAGCAAATAATTCTATCAAGCGGATAGGCTTTGCTATGCTAATTGGTTCTCTTGTGAAGTCAAATAAAGACATTTGATTATCACAAGAGTAATTGTCAAAATTCATTTTCTCTTACCAAAAGGAAACCTCGGTTTTATGTGCGCACAACCTATTCCTTTCTGATAAATTAATTAATGTTTATTGTTTTCACTACACCTTTTCTCTTGTATCTCATCATCAGTCTTTTCTCGTCCGTGGATGTCGTACCACATAAACACTGCTTCTGTCAGACTGATTATGCCGAATACTATGAGGGCAGTGTATACTACTGTTGTTATGCTGGTCATTCTTCATCGCTCCAATCAATGGCTTGTCCGCAAGCTTCACAATAGGTTATTTTTTCCTTAATTTTACTTTCTTGTGGTGCAATAAAATACACTTCTGTCAAATCACAATCACATACAGGGCATGTATGGACTTCTTTCTTTGTTCCCCAAGATGAATCTATTGTTTTATTCGGCTTCATTGGTATCTGTTTTTCAAGTGCTTGTATTGCAACATCAACAGCATCGCGCAATACCTGAGAATGTATTTCACCGCCTATTTTTAAATCAAACTGTATTGCTTCTACTGCTTCACTCTCTGTCATATTATCCCTCGATTCCCGCAGTTCTGCTGTAAAGTCCTAGCTTTTTCATTTTCTTAACGAAAAGACTCATCTCATATCCTGTAAGTCCAACACAAGTGTTTCCAATCTTCTTTTCGTCCATTAAGTCTCTGTCGTATGACTGTAAGATATGGCGATTTGAAGCTTTATGCCAAATATCAACGCGTTGCCAATAATCACACTTTACATCGTAGCGCTCGTATTGAGCACCATACTTATCTTCACTGATTTTATTGAAACCAATCTCCTTTAACTTTTCGTCTACGCTTTTAAATATTCTCATATTATCCCTCACTTTCTAATAATTCAGGGTTGTCAAATATGTTGCCGATAACTTCATATTCAGTATCATATTCAAGCCTGTGCTTATAATATTTTTCGCTAGGAATTGTACATATAATCTCAAAATCTCTAAATGTTATAAGCACATTCGCCTTGCTATTATTTATTTTTACAATATCATTCTCCCAAATCAGCTTACCATTCTTGTCTTTCAAGCCTGTGTATTGGCAGATAGTGGTTGGGTCTATCTCTATAGCATATAAGTCTGATGCATAATCAGGTACAATATAATATTTTTCTTTGCCAGTAAAGCCATATCTCACTAATCCGCCAACAATCCAGTCTCCATCGTCAACTCTCTTTGCTTTAAATAAATATCTATCTTCCATATTCTCTCCTATTCCGCTTTTGATTGAAGCCATTCAAGTTTACATTTACCGCAATCATAATCGTGCCAACCATGAACACACTCATCGTACATGTCTTTCATGTATGGACAAGGCATCACCTCTGCCAACTCTTCGTCAGTCATACTCCTTATCCTGTCGGCATTGGTCTGTCTACTATCACATCTGCAACAAGGTTCATTATCTCTTGAATTGCTGTTGTGCTGGCAGTTACAAGTGTGAACATCATCAATTCCGCCTCTTAATTCAGCTAGCTTGTTGTAGAAATGTCTGATATATTCATCTGCATATTCGCCATATAACTTTGTATCTTTATCGAACATATAAGCAGCGTTTATTTCCGCTAACTCTTTCACTTGCTCTCTATTCATTTTCTCCACCTCCAAACTCTTTAACTTTTGGTTCATATGGTTTAGGTAACTTCATCCAAGCCTTTACGCAATCTGTAATTTGCGAATAGGAATAATCTTCAAAGTAATCGCACACTTCATACCAACCTTGCGGAATCCAATATGAATTATCCTCTTCCGAATATTCCCAATCATCAGTAATGCCGTAATTCATACTCAGAGTCATATCATCAACAGTGCAATGATGGTATGGAAAGTACACAGCCTTAATAACTCTTCTGTAAAGCTTTCCACCATATCCTATGTGCTCTACTGTTACCAAAACTTCATCTGAACATTTTTTATTTTCACATTTTGGCACTGTGTTTCTATTCCATTGAGCCATTTTCTTCACCTCTCATTTTTTTGCTTTGGCTTCGGATTTTCCTAGTTCCATGCCTGCAAGACATCCGCTTGCGTATGCTTCCTCATAACATCTATCTATTGCCTTGTAAAATTCATCACAAAATAATTCAGTAAGAGGGCATTCTGAACACTTGTAATCTTCATGGTGACATTGAGATTTTGTATGAACGCATTCTCTATATCCTGTCGTGTCATCTTTCACCGGCAACTTGATAAGTCTGCCCTGTTCCTCTAAGTCCTCATAGGCTTTGAGCTTTTTTAGATATTCAGCAACCTGCTTATGTTCCCAATATTCCTTTATTGGATTATTCATAGCTGTTGTTTCGAGATACTTAACATCACAAGCTTTTTCGTACATCCCTGTTTTTCTGTCGCAGTGCTCAATTATCTCGTCAATTGTTAATCTCTCCATTGTTGCTCCTTTCCCATAATCCGGCATATGTTTGAATCTCTCGTATGCCTTATTGTCTCTGTGCGTTTCCATATAAGCTTTCTGCCTATCGTCTCTCATCTGCTTTATGTGAGCATTTTGAGTGCTGTCGTTATCCTATGCGTAAGTCATTAATCAATCACCTTAATATACCTTTCATCAACGTAATTAACTTCATCTGCAAGGCATTGTGCCACTTTTGATAATATCAGCTCGAATTGAGTGAATTTATACAGTGTGTCGATTAAATCTCTAAATTCTGTGATAAATTCTTCAATTTCTCTGACCGACAATTTAAACATCAGCTTAAGTGCCGTACATGCCAAAGTTATGTAACTGTATGTTGTGTCGCTTAAGAGCCGTCTTGTGTCATTTATCGTTAATGGATTGTTTCTCTGATAAATTCTGATTAATTGTTGCATTGGGATTAAATTAATCTCTTTCTGCACATCAATGCCGTATCTTACATTCAAAAGTTCGGCAAGCGTTTCAGTTTTCATTTCACTTTCAGTCTGTGCCCTGTCGAGGTACTCATTTATGGTTCTTTCAAGCCGTATAATGCGCTTATTGCCAAATCCATGATGTAAATACAGTACATAGTAGCCTAAATCCATAAAGTCTGTGAAAGACCGCCTTACGAGCGTTCTACGGCTATTGCTGTTTTTCAGCGTAAGCCTCTCTGATTTTGTCCATGTAAAATCCGGCACTTTGTGCTTTTTCTTTGGTTTTAGTTTGTTGCTCATATTTCTTCATTCTTTCTTCAAGTTCTCGTTTTGCCCTGATGAAACAGGCTTCGGTGGTTTCTTCTGCGACCTTTACAAGTTCTTTGTCGCGCTGCCGGATAGTTATTTTCACTTCCTTGCCATTAGTTTTGTAAAACATTCGCAAGTCATATCTTCTTTGCAGTGGTCGGTAAAACTCATAAAAATCTTTCAAGGCTTCCATTGCGGACTCCTTTCTTTCATCTTCTGCCGTGCCAAGTTCGCCTTTTCACAAGTTGCGTTTTTAATATTCTGCTGATAATGCTTTTCGCAAACCTTATATCCGGGCTTTACCGGATTATCGCAGAAAAAGCATAATCCCTGTTCGTATCTGCCGGTCCTTTCGGGCTTCTTAACACGTGCGTTTCTCATTGCTTCTCTGCAAAATGCGCAAGTGCTATAGCCTGAATCTGCTTTCCTTTTGCGACAGCGTGTGCATATGCCATTTTCTTTGTTTTTTTCGTATCGTGCTTTTCGCCATACTTTTTGTCGCTCATTGTATTTGTCAATATCAGCAGCACGTTTCTTTGACGCAGCTTCGGCTGATTTCGCCCTACACTCGATACAGCTTTTTTCATCACCATACAGCAAATTCTTGCCACACCTAGGGCAAACACCGACCGCCTGTAATTTCTTGTATATGTCTCTGCTGTATGCAGTGTACTTATCCTTACATGCCGTACATAATGTGCCTTGCCTATCAAGCGGCTTTCCGCAACGTGTGCAAAGGTTATTTGCCTTTCGTTCTTCATACCTTTGTCTTGAATACTCGTCCTTTATCATTTCCTGTTAGGAGTAAAGCTAGCTTTAATTGTGCGCACAAAACCTCTTTACCTCCTATCTTTTCATCTGCTCGATACGTTCCTTAATTTCTTTCGGCATTGGAATACCTTTAATCGGCTTATTTTGGCTTTTATTATCTTCGAGCGATAATTTTATCGTCTGTTGATTTTTAGAGCCGATTTGAGCCGAATACGAGTTCCTATTGGTGTTTTCAATCAATGCCTGTATATCCTTTGGCATTTTTTGATATTCCTTTGCCCGATTAACAACTATCCTGTAGGTTCTCATAAAGTTCGATTGCACCACGTTTTCAATGCTCTCACTGTCCGTCTGCGCCCAATTCCTAAGATTGTCAGGACTCCCGACAGCCTTTTGAACAAGTGGCGGTAGCTTATTAAATTCCTCGACAGCTCCATAGGTGCCATTTCTAAGCGCCTTGCCGACAAGTAACCACGCTTCCATTTCGTTGAGTTCCTGTGGGGCTTGAACCTCATGCAGTTTGTTGATTAACTGTCCTATGCTCGGTGCAAATCCGCTTGTATCGGAACACACGTAAGTTTTCAGTGCCATAGATATTTGGCTGTAGCTGTATTCTTCCAACATCATATTCCACACATCTACTGTTTCGGACAAGTTGCTCGGCTTGTAATTGGGGTAGCAATCACACATTATGCGAATGATTTTAACTGTCTCGTCTCTTGTCATTTCTCTACCTCACACATTATCCCAATCAATAGTGCCCTTGTTAGTTGAATGTGGCTCGTTATCTTTTAATGCAAACAAGCCTTGCCAGCAATGGTCTACTGACTGATTGAGGATTTTAACCGCTAAGTTATTATCGCCCTTTGAAAGTCTCTCGATAGTATTCATAGCTCGGTGTAATGCCATGTCAGTGCATATTGGCTTTTTGATTTTCTTCCGCATCGTCAGATATTCCTGAAAAGCACTTTCTAGCATTTCATCATCAGGGTAGTAGACAGTTTTCTTTTTAGATATTGATTTATCAATATCTTTTTCTTTTATATCCTCATCTTTACTATCCTTAACTATACTACTCTTATCTATACTTACCTTACCTATACTATCCTGTGGCAGACAAGTGGCAACCACTTGGCAACCATCTGGCAACCCATTGGCAACCACACGGCAACCATCATCAGAAAATGTGTATGCACCATTGGATTTTATCTTTAATTTTGCCAATTCTTCTTTAAAATTCGTTGGTGTATATCTGTCTTTTCTCAAAGCGTTTGCCATGCGCCAATGCTTAATCACAATCACACCATTATCAAACTGATAAATGTATCTTTTTTCCAATAATTGCTGTAAATCAGCCACACTTGCGTGAGCCTTAAACATGGAAACTGATACCTGATTGCAAAATCCGTCATCATCAGCAGACATAGATAAATGCAAATATAAGGCTTGTGCACTTGATGATAAAGCCATAAAATTATCATCATCAGTGACTTTTTTCGTGAACATTCTACGTTCTGCCATTTAATTAATCTCCTATTTTCTTCAAGTTTCGATTGATGTATTTTAATCTTTTCCCTCGTGGTTTATATTGTTATACCTTTTTCCCAACGTGTTTTGCACCTTATTCATGCCCTTGAAACCGCCAACAATAAAAGCTATCTCTGCTCTATTTTCTGTTGCCCTTGTTTCTGCTTCCATATCGTGTAGTCCGTACTCTGCCTGAATAATTTCATTTGCAGTAATTCTTTTTAAGACTTCTTCACATTTCTTCTTGCTTAAAAACTTCACTCTGTTTTACTCCTTTCAACAAATTTCAGTTTGCCTGTTCAATTTCTACATCAACATCAATATGCAATCTTTTTTTCTTTCCTGTATTAACATCAATACAGGAAACATACCCATTTGTACTCTCCAACAAATGTCCTACTTTGTAAATATCACCCTCAAATCTGAACACATCTCCTTTTCTTAAAAATCCTATCTGCGTAATCATATATCTACCTCCATAAATCCTAATTTATCTTTACATCAAATTCTCTTTTGATTTCAGGATATCTACCAAATTAATGTATAGACAATTCCTTTGCCTGTTGTTGTTATATCAAGTGTTATCTCGGTAGTGCCTTTTTCTTTTAAGTTTTGGATAAAATTATTTACTTTGCCTGTTCTTTTCTCTTACCAGACTGGCATCCTTTCTAAATTTCAGTTTACAACATTAAACACTTTTCTTCTGTAAGTTTGCCACAACTCTGCAACCATAAAGTTCTAACAAATCATGTAAATCAAACTCTTCTAATTCATTCTCATCAGCGATTTTATCGCTATGCGCAAGAATCTCATCATCCATCTCGGCTGCACGAATTATCTGCCTAAGAATACTTAACATAGTATCTACTGCATACTCAAAACCTTTAAGATTATCTTCGTTCATACCACCTGTAAGAGTGTCTTTCATTTTATTCATCTGTTCCTCTAAAAACTTCGGAATATTACAAACTGTAAACATCATTTCTTCATTCATAATTTCTTTTTACTCCTTCAGCATTATCCTTTATGCTATCAAATGTGTCTTCCCATACACCGCAAAATTCTTCGCAGAATCCTTTTAAACCATAGAAAATACTTACCGGCACTGACATAACAATCAAAAATATGTTTCTTAAAATATCATGCTTTAACATAAATATAATTATTTTCTTTTTCATGTCACCTCTCCTAAACGCTGCTTAATTCGTCTAATAACTCATTCATCATCTTCGCAGATATATCAACATGCATATTTGCAATGATTTTTGTTTTCAAATCTTCTATCGCTGCTTCATATCCACGCTTATATCCAATGTTATAACAATTCTCAGCAGTTGATTTTATTTCTTCTAAGTGTTGTGATTTATCCATAATTGCCGCCTTTCTTTTCATTTACTCAACGTCCTTATATGAATCTGCATTAATAAGCTCCATAAATTTATCTAGTTGCTTCTGTGACACCTTATTGCCCTGTTTATCCTCTCTAATCGTCACAACAAGGTGTTTTTCGATGATATGCGATAATTCCCTTGCGAGGTTCTTTCTACCTTGCTGTATGCCCTGCAGATAGCCCTTAGGCGCTTTTCTCTCGCCTATTGAACCACTAGCACGATTTTCCCCTTGACCGCCTAAACTGACATTTCTAAGTTGATAACCCTTATCGGCATATAGCTTGATGTAATACTTCTCTTTCTCGTCAAGCTGGCTTTCGGGAAAATTCAGAAATTCAACTCGCCAGCCATAAGGATTTTTCTCTTTGTCATACAACTTATGTTTGCGTAAGCTAAGGTCTATATGCTGTTCGTAGCCTACAAGGTGGCTTGCCAATCTGCTAAGTGTATGCACTGCCTGTCCGATATAAGCATACTTAAATCCGTTTTCATCTTCTCGGAGTAAGAAGTATATTCCACTTTTATCATTCAGCTTTGGATTCAGTTTCAACAGTCGCTTTTTATTTTCCTGTTCTATCGCCTTGGCTCTCGCTATGTTCTGATAACTCAAGAGTTACCACCTGCCTTTACTATTTCCACAGCTTCTTCAAAACACTCATCTATCAAAGCTTGAAAACCAGGCGCCATAAATTTAAATCCCGGTATTCTTTTTATTGCCAAATCAAGTGCAGTCTTTGAAGTCAACTTTAATTGTTCTACAACCTTATCCACATCATAAGCTGTTGGCACATCGTCAACATTTATCAGCTTATTTACCCCACTGTAGCAGTGGCTTGCAATTATTTTGCCTTTGTAATTATCTGCGTCAATTAATCTCATACTCACACCTCTTTAATTAAATGGTAATTCCTCGTCAATACCATCAGGAATTGACATAAAGCTATCATCGGGTTTTGGCTGTGGCTCTGCGCTGCTGCCACTTGAATTTTTACTATCACAAAACTCAAGCTTAGATATGTTGCATTCATTGGTGTAAACTGTGTTTCCGTCTTTGTTCTTATAACTGCCTGTAGTCCACTCACCTATAACTGCTATCTTTGAACCTTTAAATACGTGTTTTTCTACTGTTTCTGCAATTTTGCCAAAAGCCACGCAGTTAATGAAATTCGCTTTATCGTCTTTCTTCTTAAAATTCTTATCAACGGCAAGCGTAAATCTCGCTATTGCCATTGCATTTTCACCTTGTGAATATCTAATCTCAGGCTCTCTAGTTAATCTGCCGATTAATGTTACAATGTTCATTATTTTTTCTCCTGTCTGTTTAATTTTTAAAAAGGGCACTCGTTGGGCCCTAATCCCAACCCTTATAAAGGCTTTCAGATACTTCAATCTCTCTGCTATTTAATTCATTCAAAGCTCTAATCAGCTTTAGCTTTGTTTCTCTGCAAGGGAAATATCCGTATTTTGCATATCTCAACATTCTCTCAAATGTGCTCATAGGGAACGGAATTTTATCATCAATGACAAGCCTTTTAAGATGTAAATGCTCGAAAAACTTATCATCATATATAACCCTGTATTCAATATGAGTTTCCACTTTATCGCCATTATCAAAAGGCATTTCTTCCACCTCTGCCTCTGTTTCATCTTCTATCTCTGCTTTATAGTAAGCAAATTTAGTGATAGAAAAATCAAACTGACTTATAATCTGTTCTGCTGTTCCATAGATTTTGCTAATCAGTTCAAGTCTTATACCTGTTTCTTTGTGGACATAAGCCTTTACGTTATCATTTTCATATAAAAACTTATACTCGGCTTTATCTTCCGAAACAGCTTTCTCCATTGCTCCGTCAGTATATCCGGCTGTCATACTGTCAAAATAATCAATGGCTTCGTCTCTATCGCCCTTGTTTTGAAAGAATATATCAAGGTCTTTCACTTTCTCTTGATTAAAAATATTTTTGAAGCAGCCGCCACATATAAAGCCCTTGTGTCCTTCCATAAATTTATCAAGCCAATTTAACATCCAGTAGTTATCTCTGTTTTCTCTAATCAAAACGGACATTCATCTCCTTTCCTTAAAACCCATTCCTTGTTACGTTCTGCAACATCTACATTCGCCCCATAAGCAACTTTTTTCATCTTCTTGATAAAACTATCTCTATCAGAATTTTCACTTGATAGATGGCACATTATGACGTTCTGCAAGCTATCTGAATAATTCGCCTTAACAAAATCGCAAGCTGTGTCAATGCTTAAATGACCTCTAAAAACGTGATTGACTTTTCCTGTGTTGTCTCTGTCGATTAAATCCTTGTCATAATTCACACCTAAGAGAATGTGGTTTATGTCTTTAAACTTCCACTTAACAACCTCGCAATCGGTTATATAAAGCATTCTCCCCATTTCCTTGTGAGTAATCAGAAAGCCGAATATTGGGCAAGGTGTTCCGTCAGCATTAGTATGTGTCCAATTTCCGTCTATTGTGGTTAGGTCAAAGGGCTTAACTTTGAAACTGCTAAATGGTATTGTGTGATAACGATGTATGCCCTCGTGCTTTGCGTATTGTATATATGGGGTGGATATTCGTATTCCCATAGCTTCAAAATCATTTACCGACTTGCTATGGTCAAGGTGCCGGTGGGTGCATAACACACCCACAACATCTTTAATATTCCAATCTAAGCCTTTTTTAATCTCCTTAATCGGTATTCCGCAATCAAGGATAAGTGTTTCTCCGCTGTTGGAAGTTAGCAGATAGCAATTTCCAGCTGACGATGAGCCTAAGCATTTAAGTTTCATTCCTTAATTTCTCCGCATCTTCTCTTAACATTATTTTGAATTTTCCACCACACTCACAAACAGCTTTTGTGTCATAAACATTCCAATTTTCATTAGAACGTGATTCGTCTTTTGGCTGTGGTTTTCCGCACAATTCGCACGCACATATTACTGGATTTTGTTTCATACTCACACCTCGATTTCATCATCCTGTGGAAACTGAAAGTACTCTGCTGTTAGCTCTTTGAACTTTTCATTGCTTAAATAAGACACAGCTTTTTCAAAGGTGTTTGTGGTAGACATATAATGATAAAACTCATTATCTTCATACGCTTTTCTAAGCATTTCCATAGCCTTATATGCTTTCTCTTTGGATGAGTACTTGCCCAACACATATTTCTCTCCATTATGCAGTGCTATAACACTTTCCATTGCGTGGCACACAACTATCTGCTCATAAGGCAAATCAACATTGCCATGCTGTGAAATTACTCTCATATCAGTCCTCCTCACTCTGCATGAATGGCGGTAGTTCCTCTGACTGCTTGTCGGCTGTGCCGGTTGCTGTGGTGTCAACTACATCTGCCTTATCTTCTATAAACTCAACAGTATTAGCATTTTCGGCAATTTCAGCCTGTGCAACTTGATATACCTCGTCCATTTCAACCTGTGCCTGTCGTGCCATAGGGTCATAATTCTTTGGATATTTTCTTGTTGCATTGTTACACATTTTTCTCTGTATCATGCTCTCCGGAGTATCAAGCCAAGCGCCACTTATAAACGGCTTTGCAATCTCGCATTCAAGCATTTCATCTACTGTTGTACAACCTCTCAAAGCGTTAAGAATTTCTTCTTTTTTGGCTTTAATTTCGCTTTTCTGCTTTGGTGTGGCATCCCATTTATCCTTGCAAATACCAAACGTAGCATTTAGCATGTTTTGCTTAACATGAGCCAAAAGATTTACCTTTACACTATTTCTGTCTGCTGTTAGATAGGTAATAGTTCCGTCCAATAACTTAACAGGATATACAACTCTTACTGCCTTATCAGACAATCCGTTTTCTTCCCACTCTGGCTCTGTAACCGTAAGTCCTTTATGCTTAGGCGGTATATACTTGTCGCCCTCTTTAATTACCCAATATGGATAAACCTGCTTAACATCTTTTCCATAGTTTGCAAGTAGGGAATCGTAGCCTGTGCCCTCAATACCCATTTCAACCTGTTTCTGCCATATATCCTTGTTTGTCTGTGGGTCAACCCCTATCTTTACGCTTCTTAACTGAAAATAGCACTCTCTTGGATATGCGCTGGCATTTAACTTAAGGCTTGCACAACGCTTAACAATGCCTCTTAGATTGCTTGTATCAAGATTACCCATATTAACCTTGGGGTCATTCTTAACAAGATTAAATATGCTTGTCATAGCTTCCATAGCACACTCTTTTGCGTAATCGTCCATATCCATTCCAACAGCCTTATAATCATTGATGATAAGCCCTGTCATTGTATTGCTCCACTCACTTAATGAAGTGGTAAACGCTTTCTTTTCCGCAACTGCCGTATTTTTCTCTGCCATAATTAATCCTCCTAAATCTCATTAAATGTCTGAACCGCAAACAGTTCATTAGGTGTCTGCTTGTATAAAACTCCGTCAGATATGACTGTATACATATATCCGTCATACTTAAGCTCTACAGTGTGTTTCTTGCCATTCATGTAATAGTTTCTCTTTTTGATACTCATTTCTATTCCTCACTTTCTTCAAACTCTTTTAGCTGTTCCGCCAACTTCTTGCACTCTTCTGCCACATATTCCTCTGTACGGATTATCAAGCCATCAATGTGGAATCTCTCTTCACGCTCAATCTGCATAGCAAGGCTTTTTCTATAATTAGGAAATCTCTCATAAGCGAGTTTAAGTTCTTTTGCATCGTCACAATGCCCACAGTCAAAACCAAACCACCATAAATCACTTTCTATCGGATAGCTTGAATTTTCTCCACCATCCGCAAATGTAATACCACCATGGCATGAAAAATATGCTTCAATTCGTATTCTTTCGTCTTCATCAAGACAAGCTCCAAGTAGAGGAAAAATACCGCTTATTTTTCGGTCTCCAACATCTGCTTTCTTAATTTCAAGATAGTCTGAATACCCTTTTCCATATAAAGGGTGGTTTTTAGGAATGCCTACATATCCGCACCTAATCCCCATCATATTGAATGTAACGACACATTTATATCCTGCGTGTTCAAACTCTTGTTCTACAATATGTCTATCATTCGCCATATCACACCACCTCAATCACAAGTTCTTTGTCCTGCGTATGCTTCAACATAATCAACTGGTTATCAATCTGCGGTATTCTCCAATCGTCAACGCTCTCTGTATCATCAATGATAATTGGGAAATTAACGCTTGCCACTTTCTGAAAAGCTCGGCATATGTCAACTTCCGTTAGCATTCTTGCACCATGATTGAGATTTCTTGCATATGCTTCACCATTGTAAACAAAGTCGCAGCACTCTTCGGTATCGCCATTTAAAAGTGGTCTGAAAAGCTTTGCCGTGGCAAATTCAAGGTACTTGTTCACATCTGCCTGTAAAAGTTCATTCTTTTTACGTGTGAACTCTTTAAGCAAATCAAGCTTTCTCTCCCAATCAGCAATCTCTTGATTGAGGTCTTTCCTCTTATCTTCAAGGTCTGCTATGCTATCGTCTATACGCTTGTTGTTTGCCACACCAAGCTCAATTTTTGTGTCAACCGATGAAACTTGCCTTAACAGTTCGTTTCGCTCGTTTTTGAGCTTTCTGATAAGCTCTGATGTATCGTTTTCATCTGCAAGAGCTTTCTCTTTTTCCTCGATTTTAGCTTTAAGCGCCTGATACTCACTGTCACCTGTCATATCAACATCAGTAGGTACCACTCCAAGCTCTTTAGCGATGTTATCACGTTCAAACTTGTCAGCAACAGCATCACGCTTTTCTGTCAATTCCTTAAGCTCCGCTTCAAGGTCGACTATTTCTTTCTTCTTATCCTCGATGGCCTGTTTAAGCTCCTTGCTATCGTTTGACAGTGCATTGCCCTTATCTTCAAGCACTTTAAGATTCTTTATTTTTCGCTCGCCAAATTCAGCTCTCATGCTCTCTATCTTATCTTCCGGCAACCTCTGACCGCACATCGGGCAATTAACACTGCTTTCATCAAAGGAAAGTGCTTTTGCCTTTTTCCAGTCAGCACGTACCTTTTCTAAGTCTCTTGCGCAATCTTCAATCTCTTTTTCGGAGTTTTTAATGCTTATCTTTCCGGCTCTTATCATTGACTCTGTTTTGCGGATTGAAGCGTCAAAGCCGTCAATCTGTAACTGTATCTCCATGCGCTTTTTCTGATTGTCAGCGTTAGCCTTTCTCTCCAAGTCAGAAAGCTCAAATTTAAGGCTCATAATGTCCTCTGTGGCTTTTTGCTTATCCTCTAAAATTTTGTTATAGTCAGACAGCTTGTCCTCAACTTCCTTAAGCTGTGGCTCGTATGTTTTCTTCTGTAGTTCAAGCTCTGCAAGATCTGTGTACTCATTGGTGGAATGAATTGTATCAATCCTTGTTGAGATTTCGTCTCTTTCCTTGACAAGTCCTTTTGAGCCGTTCCTACCGCCTGTGCCGTTCAGCTTGCCACGGCATACTTTTTTGAGCTGGTCTACATCCCCATCGTCAAACATCGGTTTAAGCTCGGCAAACTGTGGAAACATGTCGCAGATTTCCTCGTCGGTACGTGTTCCAAAATAACTTGCAAGTGCCAATCTCTGCTCTGCCTGTGATTTATTGAGCAATGTCATGGCATTTAAACAGAACGGTAACACTCCAAGCTCTGCCATATTGTCATTGATATACTGATTGTAGTCAGCCATTTTGTACGGCACATCATTGATTGAGTAATCAGTAACACTGCCTGTAATCTCGCCTTTTTTGTTGCGTTTCTGCCTTGTAACCTTTTTCAGAGTCTTTGCTTTTCCGTCAATCTCAAAGGTAACGGCTCTTGTGATGTCAACATCGTCAATCTCAACTCCGTTTTCGTCATGCGGTCTTATGCCTGTAATCTCCCTGTCGTTCTCATCATGGCAATTCAGCACATCAAGGATAATTCTCTTAACTGTCGATTTGCCGACTTCATTCTGACCGGATAACACAGTTTTCATCGAAAAATCTGCGTCTAATGTGTTCGCACCATAGAATTTACAAAAATTCTGTGCAAAAATGTGTGTAATTCTCATTGCATTTCCTCTCTTTCTATTTGTTTATGGTTTTTAAAATCAAATTTCCATGTAGGCTTGATTTCTTAACTACTCTTAGGTGTGAGTCCGACTCTGATACAAAAAGCCACTCGCTTGCCACATAATGAGCTTTATTGAGCAATAGCTTCTGCTCTCTCGTCAATGGCTTCAATCTGTATCTCGTATCACCTAACTTAATCCGTCTTACATTGTCGCTCATTTAGTTTCTCCATTTCTTTATCTAATAGCGCTTGAAAGTCAAATGATTTGTTTTCGTGCCTTTTAGCTCGATATAATTCTTGTAGGTAATCGTTAGCACTCTGGCGCTTCAATTGGCTACCAATCGCAGTAGATGTCAAGATTTCCATTTCCGCTACCCTCGTCATATACAATCCCTTGTATGCCGACAGGTGTATCAACTACAGTTCCATGTGGTAAATCATCACTTGCAATTACCACGTATTCGTTTTCGTCAACTACAAGCCCATGCTCATTTAGATATCTGCCCGGAATATTAAGACCGCCCCCAGGTAACACTCTCTGTGAATACCATGTGTAGGTGTAACTGCCATATCTGACTCGTCCTAGTTTCCTAAACCGGCTACAACTGTATTTCTTACGGCAAGTCGGGATTTCCGGCTCTACATAGGTCTGCTCAACGATAACCGGTTCATTCTGAACTACTGTCGGCTCAATCTTTCCCAACATCACGGCATTTAAATAGGAAGTAACACCGGCTGTCAGTTCAATTTTGCTATCTGCTCTCGTTGCTGTTGGCTTTAAGGTCATAGTTCCAATTATTAAAGTCGATAAAATCAACATCAGTTTTCTTTTTCTCATGTGGTTCGCCCTCCTCTATGAGACATATTGCAATCAGTATCAGCCAAAAGACTGTTACGATTGCCCCAACAATGATACTCGCTGTCTTAATTCCGTATGCCACTGATAATCCGAGAAAGAATGCAAACGCTAATGCTCCAAAAATCGAGTAGCCACAGCCTGTGTAAAATTTCTGCTTCAAAGTTCTTTTTCTCATACAATCACCTCACTATGCAAAACTCTGTTGAGCGTTTGCGTCATGAATAAGCTCGTCAAGATACTTAGGCACGACATAGCAATCAATGAACTCATGCACATCGTCTATATACTTCCTCTTGATACTCTTATAAGTAGATACACAACCATACTCACGCTTTAACTGCGTCCATATATCAGAGAATGTCTTATGTCTGATACTGTTATCTCTGTATGCTTCACTCTGCTTGCCACCAAGGATATTTACAACTCTGCGCTTAACGTGCTGTTGTATCTCGTCAATATCACAACTGTAAAGTGGTACATTTTCCTTAAGCTCGCTCACATCGTCTTTAATGTCGTTTACTTTCTGCTCTAATTCTGTATAGCCCTGTGCCAAAAGCTGTATTTGACCGCCTGTTGTCTTTGGCATACCATAACTCCCTGTTTTTCTGATTGAAGGAAGTACCTCTGCTGTTACCCACTTGCGAAACTTCTTAGCGTTGGGTTTATCACTTCTAAGAATTACTGCATACAGACCACTTTCTGTTATGAAGTTTGTCTCTCCAGCTCGACTGCCTAGATTTAATCTAGTCAGTTCATCTTCATCTAATCTCTTTGCTACATCTGTAGCGTTTTTGATTTCCAATGCCTTGCAAATATCAATTAAGCAAAACATAGGTTCATCATTTACTACTGCCGTTCGAACTTCTCCGAACTCTTCATTATTGAAAATTTGTAAATCGTTCATGTTTTCTCCTTTCTGTGGTATAATCCTCTTATTCTAAATAAGAAAAGAGGTGTAAATATGACTACTGAACAATGCGTGTCAGCTTATGCTACTGCCAAAATCTGTGGTTTCAACGGCTCTTATAGTGATTTCAAAAAACTGTACGACCAATACTGTGATGAAATTATCAAAACATTGCCTAATGAAAAACCACAACTAGCAAAAGTTGAACCAGCTAGCAATCCATTCCGTACCCTGAATTACTTCTAAAAGTTTCAATTACTGGGGAAATGGCGGTAAGTACTTTAATTGACAGTTCAATGTCGGTTTCTTCTGGGTGCTTATCGCCACTTTTGATTTCTCTGTAATCATCAATAATATCCATGGCGATATGCTGTGCGAATTCATCAATGCTGATGTATCGAGAATCCTCTTTTTCAGCAATTACACTTTTTCCGTCCTTGTCTGTTATTGTGTATCTCTCTTTTCTCATTCCTACTCCTTTCTTAAAAACTATGGTATAATCTCCCTATCTTTTAATAAGGAGGTGAGTTGCTTATGGTTCTTACCGGTTTCTGCGATAAGCAGAATAAGAATTATTCCGTTGAGATTAAAATGATAGATACTTCCGACTTGGAAAAACAAAGTCTTGAGAATGGTCGGCTAGCCTGTCAGTATGCAATGTCGTTTGGTTGTTGTCGCAACCCTAAACAATGCTCTATTCTTCAAAATCTCAACAAATAGTTCCTATTGGCTCTCTGAAACATGGGAGCCAAAATGAGCCTCATATCCATCTTTAAATTTGATACTCTCGATAGCACCCACATATTTTTGATTTAACTGTAGTGTTCGCAAGTCTGTGGTAATATCAAAAGCATTTAAGTCAACTGTTAGTACAGGAAGTCCAGCTCTGTTCTGCTTTAATTCGTAGTCTCTTACTCCGTCAATTTTGTGACCATCAATGTAGATTTCTGTAAAAATCTTTTCGCCCTCAACTTGTCTGATTTCGATTTTTGACATTTTTACTCCTTTCTCTCTAATCCACGAAACTTTCGACCGGTTCATCAAGATAGCTTGCAATTTTAATCATAGTGTCTAATTTTGGCTTGCTTTTATCTCTCTTCCAATCTGAAAGCAACATGGGTGAAAAGTTCAAGTCTGTTGCCACTCGGTATGATGTGATACCTTTTTTCTTCAAAATTTGTTCAAATCTTGAATACGATTGAGCATATTTTTTAGAATTGTTCATTTTTATACTCCTTTCCTTAGAAATATATTGATTTTATTAAGGAAATCCGTTATAATGAGACTTACCAAGATAACAAAATAACAAAATTAAAACCTAGGTTTTAAGACTTTCCTTAATCTAGGTCTAGTATATTATGGTTTTCTTTAATTGTCAAGAATTATTTTAAAGTTTTCCATAATAATTTTCGGGGGATTATTTATGTACGAATACTATCAGAAACTACTAGACGAAAAAGGCTTGAAAAATGCCGATGTTTCAAGGGCTACAGGCATTTCAAACATGACTCTATCTGATTGGAAAAGAGGAAAGAGTGAGCCAAAAACTAAAAATATGCAGAAAATTGCTGATTTTTTGGGAACTACCTTATCATATCTAGTCACAGGCGAAGAGAGTAATCCTGTATTTGAAAAATCAAACACAGACTATGACCTTTCAAATATAGACAATAAGCTTAAGGACTATGTGTTTAAATTATCTAAATTGTCGGATAAAGAGCAAGAAAACATTATGAATTTAATAGATATGATGTATGAAAATACTCAAAATAAATCAAATTAATAAGAAAGGTGGTATTTTATGAGCAAAACTATTAAGTGTCCTAAATGGGGCTGTGATGGTGTTGGCATACCTGTTGATACCAAGAAAAAATTCTCATTCGGTAAAGCACTTGTCGGCAACACAGTAGGTGGTCTCTTTGGACCGGTCGGTGCCGTTGTCGGTACAGCTACCGGAATTAAAGGTAAAAACGGCAAAACAAAGTTTGTATGTTCAAAGTGCGGTAACGTTTGGGAAAAGAAAATATAATTTATTGGGGCAGAGTTTTCACTCTGCCTCTATTTTTCTTTTAATAAATACATATAAGTACAATAACAGGTCTTTATCTTCCATGTTCTCAATCAGTTTAATTATTTCATCCTTATATTCCATACAACACTACCTCCGATACAATACATTATAGAACATTTGTTCTTAAACGTCAATATTAGGACGGCAGATTTTTCCACCGCCCTTACCGAAACTTGAAGAGTTCTCTTATTTGAGAACACCATCACTTTAACACTTTAAATGGGATTATCGTGTCGAAACATGCCGACTATTCGACTTTTTGTGAGGTAATATACTCATATTCCTCTTGCGTTATTTTACCGCTTGCCACCCTGTCGAGTAGTTCTTCCTTTGTTACTCTGTCGCTCTCATACAGCCTTTTAAGGCTATCAACTAATATTCTCATATTAAAGTACCCCCTCGTCCATTAACTGCCTTGTATAGTTGTCTATCGCTTCCTCATCGGAATGCTCGTTAATCTCTTTTGCCTGTTCCATTGCAATAAGATACTGTGAGTATTCATCCTGTGTCAGCTCACGCTCCTCGTACTCCCAATGCTTAGGCTTGTAAGTAAAATCGTCCTCATTTCCTGTTGCTTCAACCAGCTTAATGTTTTTTCGCTGATAAACGATATTCGGAGAAGATGTTGTATCAATGTCAAGCGGCTTGTCTGATTGCATACTTTCTACGAGCTTGTATTCTGTCATATTCAATACACCTTACCTTTCTGTCTGCTGTTGAAATTTTGTGCTTCATTTTTCCAAAATCTATAAATGGTTTGATATGTTCTCTATAATAATTATATATGTCACAATTCTTAATCCATGCAAGAGCGGAAACCATTTGTTTTGCGTCATACATTGTAGTCTTTGCTTTTCGCCATATTCTGACCGCTTTTGCCCTTATTTTCTTAAGGATTGTTTTCCTTAAGGTAGTTCTGTTTCTATAAAATTTATATCCCATAAAATCAAGCGGTCTGCCGTATGTCGTGGGTTTGCCATTCTTGCCAATACATGGATTTCGGGGCAAATAGTGGAAACGGAATATCTGCCAGTTTCCTTTGACTGTCAAGCCTAATTCAGCAAGGCTTTTATCAATCACGGCTTTTACCTTGTGCAATTTCTTTTTGCTTGCGCAAAATATAGCCATATCATCAACATAACGTGCATATTTAAGCTCAATGCCAAGTGATTTAATTTCGTGGTCAAGCTCGCCTAAATACCAATTAGCAAGCCATACAGAGGTATAAAAGCCAAGTGGCAAGCCATTCGGCACACAATGTATGACGTTTTCAACAATCCGCATGAATTTAAAATCTTTGATTTTGGATTTAAGCTTTTCAATTAACTTGTCCTGTGGAATGCTAGCGTAGAATTGCCTTACATCGAGCTTATAGCAATATTTAATGGTTTTACCGCCTTGCCTTATCCACTTGCATATACACTTCTTGCCATATGCACCACCACGCTTTGGAACCGAGCCATAACTATGCTCATACATTCCCTTGTTAAACATAGGCTTGAGCACATTTACTATCATGTGGTGTACTATCGACTCCATAACTGTAGGTATTACTATCTTGCGTTTTTTCCGTGATATTCCGTCATATATTTCTTTCGGTTTATGTTCAAAAGGTGTGAAGTTAATCGCATATTCTCTAATTTTGGGTATATATGTATCAAGGTCTGCTAATATTTTCCTAACCTTATTTCTTCTCTTTTTACCCTTAGAGAAATTCTGAATTGCAAGTATTATATTTTCGTCTGAAATAAATTCAGCGTATAGATTTCTGTATGTTCCCATACGTATTCTCTTCCTATCCTCTCTACCACGTTCGACCATTTCCTACTACTAGCAGTAGCTTGCACCGAGTTAATTTTTACCAAGGGGTACGGAATTTAGTCTGCATTCATTTTATCCCATGAATGATAGGTATAGAAGCCCCGATGTTCCACCTCGCGTTACCAGCCACGTTGTTCAAGTTCACGTAGAACGCGCCACAATGACGGCCGTTGTTCAGGTTGCCACCGAAAAGAGCAAAGGCGCAGACTAAATCCCTATAAAATTAACTACACACGTTTATAGTTACAAATTTTCTTAGGAGAAACGTGGTTTCTCCCTTTCTGCTTGGGGCAGAAATTCCCTCTTCCCTGTTGCAAGTTATTTGTAGGAAAGAGAAGCCCCGACGGCCCACCACGCGAAACCAGCCACGCCGTACAAGGACACGTAGAACGCGCCACAAGGACGGCCGTTGTCCAGGGCGCCACCGAAAAGAGCAAAGGCTATAATCGCAATATTAAACCAACAGCCATCAGGATAATAGGTCGATGATGAGCCTGTAATCACTGTTGGGAACATGCCTAATGCCGTATAAAGCATATCTCTGATATATCCACCACTTGTACCGCTAGGAGTCGAATTAGGTATCTCGATATAACCGGTTCCGTCAGTGTTGTAATTAGTTGCACTGCTTCCATCTTTTGTTGACGGAGACAGCTTGACTTTTGCTATACCATTAGCAAGGATAAGTCCGGCTGTTCTTCTCCACTGATTGCCATAGTAATTCTCCATACCAAACACTTTAACTCCGGCTTTTCCGGCATTCTCGCCCCAAAATAATCCTTTGCCGTTCATTGTGCCAGTCTTAAGGAGTAAGTTTTCATCACCGGCATTTTCGCTCATGCCTCGTCCGAATACATCTTGTGTCTCGGTAGATTTTCCCATGATAATAAGCAAAATGTTAATCAAAAGCCTATCAACATATTGCTCAATTTCATAGCCTGTGCCATTAGCTCTCGCATATGTCATTTCCTGACTAGCCGATTTTGATTTAATAACTGCTTGACCGCTTATCGAGCGCAGTTTGTTATTGCTGTCAAGAGAGCCATTGTAAATCGGTGTGTAGAAATGAGCTTTTTCGTTGCCGTTAATGTCGATGAAGTTTAGATTTTTAAAATCCTTATCAGCTTGATAGTTGGCAACGTAAAGGCTTGCGCTGTTTGGATTGCCCTTGTCAGGTACAATTTTCCACCATATAATGTCTGTACCATTGCCCCATTCCATCATAGCGTTTCCATCGTAATCAACATTTGCTATATCTGACGCACTGCCATCTATTTTTTTAGTCAAGTCATTTTCGTTAAGGTAATAGTCAACCTGTCCATTTGTTTCAAGCATACATGGTTTTGGCATAAAAAAAGCATTCGCCCATGAGCCATAATCAAAAGTTCCACTCGCGAAATTCATACTTGCCGGAGCCATGCCTACTGCGTCTGCTAAATATCTGACTCTTGTTTTTGGGTTACTGTCTGCGCTATTAATGTGAACACCATAAATAACTCTTCCCTCGCTTAATTTTGTGCCAAGAGCTTTAATGCTTTCAACAATAGCTCGTCCTGTTGTATCTGATATAATGTCTATTCCGCTCATATTAGTCCTCCTTACTTACATTGAGTAATCCGGCACTTGTTACGGAAAAAGTAATACCTCTTCCGTTTGCTTTTTGCTCGACAAGTCCGGCTTGTTGTTCTGCTTTTTGTGCAGCTTCATTTGCAGCCTTTGTAGCTGCGTTTGCTTGGCTTACCGCCGTATCAATCTTTCCTGAAATTTGTGTGACTTCGTTTGCTTTTTGTGAAGCAGTTTGTGCTGATTTTTGAGCCTGTGAAGCAGAATTGCTTGCCGAAGTAGCTTTTTCTGTCGCTGCTTGTGCCGATTTTTGAGCTTTTGACACGGATTGAGCAATGCCGTCAAGATAATCTTGAATAAGTCTTTGAATTTCAATATTAAAATCCTCAACAGTTCCCATTCGCTTAACTATTCCAGGTGCGAAACACATCCATATCTGCTGTTTTTTCGTGTCGGAGTCAGTCGATACCGCCCATTCTCCGGCTTTCATTTTTGAGGGGTCAAACTGTGCGTATGCCCCTCGTCTCATTTGAATTGCCATAAGCTATACCTCGCTTTCATCAATGCCTAATTTCTGACACAATCTTGAAAACTTATCTTCCAATTCATCTATATGTTTTTGCATTTTATCAATTCTCTGTTCATCTCCGGCAAGTCTTAGAATTAGGAACTGCTCATAATTCATGCCGTAGTACAGTGTATCATCATCCGATGTTGCTTTGTTTTGAAAAATCATATTAAGTTTTTCATCAACATGTCCTTTATCTTTAAGATTTTCAATTATATCCTGTGCCATTGCTCCAAAATATAACGGCTTGTCCGAATATCCTTGTCTGTTGAGATTGTATTGGAATAAATCAACCGAAGATACTGCATCAATATAATCTTGATTGATTGCTTCAATGTTCTTTTTTAAGCGCTTGTCTGACGAACTCCATACCCAAGTAATATCAACTTGAAAGCTTAAAGCGCTACCATTCCAATTACAATGATATGTATGCCCTGTTGCATCACCACACATTGCATATCCCCTAGAGGGTTCTCTGAATTTATCAGAGTCTATCTCTTGCGCATACATCGTTTGTGCGCCTATGGAGCCTGTAGCTCCATAGAGTGTAATCAAGTTCTCGCCATTTTTGACAATTCGTAAGACCGCACCATTCATCCAAAGTTCATAATTGTTTCCCGAATTGTCGGTAGCTTTTAAATCAATCGTTGAATTACTTAAATTTCCGTTCAGTGCAATATTTCCACCGGACATATTAAGATTTGAAGCAGTTACCTTTCCGCTACTGTTAACCGCAAACACTCCTTTTCCAATGTTAATTGTTCCACCCACAATATTCTTGCCAGTAATCGTTGCTCCCGTGATATCCTCCGCGTCAACTGAGCCAGCTTTAACGCTAAGTGCATTTACATAGCTTGTGGTCACTGTATTTTTGGTTATTTGAGTGACTTGTTTCGAATTTTGGAAACCACTGTCGTTTGTTAAATCGCTTGTTTTGCTTGGTATACTCGGCTGATTGGAGATATTATTCCATGATATATTAACTCCGTCAGCAAGCGTAATGCCCTTGTTGTCGAGCGTAACCAAGGTTTTTCCGTTTGCGTCTTTGACATACTGCTTGCCGTTTGTATTATTCTCACCGCCTAAAGTGAGCGTGCCGCCATGCGCCCAGTCAAAATTAATGCCGATAGCCGACATAATATTGAAAATAGCGTTTCCGTCTTTATCGATTCCGGCTCTCCATGTCTTGCCGTAATCATTTGATACAGCCATGCCGTTAGCTGTCATTTTCCACTGTATATTGCTCGAATTAAGGTCGGCTTTATTATGCATAATGTAAATAATTGAGCCATCCTCTTGCACCTGTTCAGTCTTAAAGAGTCCGAGTGATTGAGACATTAGCTGTGTCAGCAATTGCATTTGCTTATCATATACACTTAGTTGTGTCTGTGCAACTTCCCTAGCTTGTACTATAGCCTTTGTCTCGTTACTGAATTTATCAGCACTATTTCTTGAAGCATTTTCAGCGTCACAAGAAATTTTTGTGCCACTTCCAACTGTAAATGTTCGGTTAGAAATAAAACAGCTATAGGTATTCTGCTTGCGGTCTGTCACAAGTGCCACATCTCCGCTCTCAATCAGTGGGTTTGACAAGAGTGTAGCGTCAAGAGGTCTGAACCTCATGCCACCGATTTTTTTGAAGATATAATTTGCAACTGTCTGTGCCTTGTCTGCCGGAATAAACGGATTATCAGAGATTGAGACTACATATCCCTCTTTTCCGGCAATAGCATTAACATCTTTTGCCTTATCCTCTTTTGAGGTTACAGTTACCTTTACCCCGGTGATAACAACATCATCAGTCGCAACATTTAAATCTTTTTGCGTATAAATATTGTGGTAATTTCTCGCGTCTGTAAATGTTCCACCGTCAGCGATATCTCCACTTGAATAGTCGGTGAAATTTCCGCCATCAACATTATCTCCGTCAGAATATGGTGTAGTTTTTGTGCTAAAACTTCCTCCATCGTAACCTTGACTGTCGAATTGGCTCATATCATACCAGCCGATAAGCAATTCACCATCGTGACCGCATTTGCCCCATAATCCACTTAACTGCAAGATGTAAGCTATTACCTGTCCATATGTGAGCTTTTGATTATCACTCGGTATCTCGTTAATCACGTAATCAGAGTTATCAAATTTCGCCATAGTAAAAGGTACATCACACTTAATACAAGCATCTCTGACTACCTCATACGCTGTCGTAGGGTAGCTTAAATTGCTGTCATACTCGCGATTGAAATTATTAATATTGTCAAGGCAAGTAAGCGTTATGAGTGAGCCGTCATAGCTTGTCTCGCTGACTCTATACTCACCGATTTTTAATTTTTCGGTTGTGCCGTCAGAAAAACTTTTTGAAACATATGCTGTTACGCTTGCCTTATCAAAATCATACTTGCTGTAATCTTCATAAATGTTATTCAGCTTAATTTTCAGTTTTCCGGCAATCAAAGCCCCGATTGTGAAAGTACTACTGCTTGATGTCGAGTCGTTTACCTCAAAGCCATTCGCCCACAGCTTGCTATCACTAATAGGCACTTTCTCACCGCTTGCCGTAACTATGTCAGCAAAGCAATTTACATTTATATCATTGTCGAGCATTACCGCTCTTTGCCATTTAGTCGATACGTTTAGCATTTAATCACCGCCTTATACTTCTATGAGGTCAAAGCTCAATGTCTCATACCTCTTATTGTTAATAGTCCATATCTTGATAGGTGCGCTTCTATCGCCTACATAGAATGTACGTGTTTCATCGGTTCCACTCATAGCGTCAGGATATGTCACTTTGATATATTCGGGGTTCACCATTTGAAGTATCTTTGCTGTCCTAGCCGTGTCTGTACCATTCCACGACAATTTGAGCTGTCGTTTCTGTGCTATTCTGTTTTTATGCATTTGAGCGTCCTGTGTTCGTCCGCTATCGCTTGCAGATACATCAATCATGCCCCATTCAAAAGTTGACGGAGTAGGTAATGCCACTCCGTCTACTAACATCATTGCCATATTGTTACCTCGTAAAAAGACACCCACGCAAGGGTGAGTGTCTTAGCCAAATTCATTTGCTACAATATATCGTTGTCCGTGCTTTGCTTTGCCTACCTGTGTCATGCGATAGAGTGTTTCGCTGTCGCACTTAAACACGTTTTCAATGATAGGCGCAGAGTTTCCACCGGTATTAGAGTTCATCATTACTTGCGCCATGCCCTCCATGACAGCTTGTTTAATTCCCTCTGTAATCTGTTGGTTGTTTGCAACTACGTTTTTGCCGTTTGAGAATTTACCGACTAGCTCATTGTGGTTGATAAAAGCCATGCCGTCCTCTCCCCTTGGGAAAATTCCACCACTAGCAAGCCTTGGAATATGCACTTTTGGAACTAACGATACTCCATTCCAATTTGCACCAGCCACCTTAGCAGCCATAGAAACGACTTTGTTAAATCCTCTTAATAAAGAGTTAATTCCACTGACAACAAAATTAACCCCATTCTCAATTTTAGAAATAACGTAGTTCATAGCTCCTGTAACACCGCCTTTTATTGAACTCCACACATAATTAAATGCGCTTGTAATTCCATTTTTCATAATATTAAAGCAGTTTGTGACAGGTGAAATAACATTGCTATTAAACCACCCCGCCACGTTCTGCCAAGTAGATATAACAAAGTTTTTCGCTACGCTAAGGGCCGATGTTATACCAGCTTTCAGCATATTAAAAAAGTTTGAAATCGGTTGTATTACTGTACCGCTAAACCAATTTGCCACCCCTTGCCATGTTGAAAGTACAAAGTCTTTTGCTACTTGTATTGCCGTCTGTATAAGCGTTTTTAAAAAATTAAACAAATTTGAAATCGGAGTAATTACATTATTATTGAACCACCCCGAAACCACTATCCAAATTGCTTGAATTATTATCCAAATACCTTGAAAAATCTGTTGTGCCCGTGTAGCAAAGCCTTGGAAAAAACCAACTATCGGTTTAATTACTGTGGAATTGAACCATTCCGAAGCCCCTTGCCATACATTTACTATGTTATTCCACAGAGAACTAAAAAAGCCGCTTATGGTTTTCCACATATTTTTAAAGAACGAAACTACAGGCTTAATGACATTTCCATTGAACCATTCGCCAACTGTTGAAAATAGCTCGCAAACAGCATTCCAATTATCTTTTACTACAACAACGATAGTCGCTACCGCTGCCACTATTGCTCCAACAATTACCGCCGGCAATGCTGCCACACCGGCTAATATCGCTCCAATTGTGGTTAATGCAACACCTATCACCATTAGAATTTCATTTACCCAACTAAATCCGTCTTTTAACATTTTGACAAAATTTACAATAGATAAAATTGTTCCGGCTATTGCTGAAAAAGCAGAGCCGATTGTTGCTAATAGGTCTGCTGCCCCTGTTCCGAATGCGGCTGTTATTGCATCACCCAAGCTTAAGCCACTAAATAATCCCTCTATAAGCAATCCAAGATTTGTTGATAGTGAAGCAAAAATCGTTTTAAATGCTTGCATTATTGTTGTTCCAATGCCGGCTCCCTCTACAAGCTCAAATCCAATTTTTGAAGCTATTGCCTGTGCTATCGCTTTTGATAATGATTTCCCAATAAAAGCGAGTGCCGCTGAACCTAATTTTAGCGAAATTATCTTTTTTATCAGTAATGTGCCAACTATTATCTCGACAGTTTTAATGTCTAAATTGCTTAAGAAGTCCGTAATGCCTTTGAGGATGTCTTTCCACGACACATTTTTAATTGTTGTAGTTAGCATGGTGTATATGCCTTGCACCCACGCATTGATAGTTTTTGCCAATAAAGCAAAATCAAAATTCTCAAAAAATCCATTAATGCCGTTGGCAATCGACAAGCCAAAGTTAGACCAATCAAATGTTGTGCCAAACGAATTAAGGGAATGCAAAGCCGTATTCAGCGAACCGGCTATTGTTGCGCCTAGGTCATAAAAGAGCCTTGGGCTGATTAAGCCGTTAAGGAAGTCTGCGAGTCCTTTTCCGAAATTGTCGGCTTTCTGATAAATCTTCTTCCAGTCAATGCTCTCCATAGCACTTGCGAGTGCGTCACCGATGTACTTTCCGAGCGAGTATAAATCCTTGATTGAAGATTTATATTTTTCAAGCAATCCATCTGTCTTTTTCAGCGAGCTATCAGCTCCACCGCCAGCTCCACTGCCTGAACCGCCACTGCCTGAACCGCTACCACTGCCACTATCGCTGTTATCGTCAAGTGCGTGTATCTCGTCTATGCTAAGCAATGTCTTTTTCAGTTTTTGTGCTTTCTTATTGGAACTATCAGCATTATCACCAATATCGCCCACTCCGCCAGCTATATCTTCCATGCCGTCAACGACAGCACCGCCACCGCTTATTTCGATAGTCCAGCCGAAGATTGCTCCAAGTGCGTCAGCTACAGTTCTTGTGAAGCTGATAACCTTAAGCATTACCTTGTTTAAGGCTTGAACAAATGGCTTTAAAGCATTGATTATTACGCTACCAATGATACTGCCCCACGCTTGGAACTCTTGCTTAAGAACTCTTATACTGTTAGCCCAGGTGTTGGCTGTTTTGGCGAAGTCTCCTTGTGCAGCTTGCGTATTAGCCATGACATAATTGTACCTTAAGAGTACCTTTTCAGCTTGCGTCATGGATTTAATATTTGCGTCAAGTCCGTTTTTCATAGCCCACTCTGAAAGTGTGGCTTGCGTTAAATCAAGTCCGTATCTCCTTAATGGTGCTATTGTTCCTGTAAAAATGGATTGTAAGCTCTTTGCAACATCAGCTTGGTCTACATCGTAGAATGAAGCCATGTCCGCCGCTAATTTTGTAAGATTAAGCGACATATCAGCCATACTATCTGTAGTCTTATATAGCGTGTTAGCTTGACTCATAAGGGCTTTATTTGTCACTGCCGTACCATTTGCCACTTGCTGTGATGAAATGCCTACAGCAGTGCCTAACGCTTGGAAACGGCTTGATATTTGCTTAACTGTCAGCTCCGACATTCCAAAGTCTTGAATTGATGTTTTTGTAAAATCATCAACTTTGCTTGCCATATCGCCAAACGTGGTATCTACTACGTTTTGAACCTCGGTTAATTGGCTCGCTAAATCAACTGCGCTGCCTAGCTTTCCGACAGCTCGCATAACTAACCAATAAGTTGCGTAAAACTTACCAATGGTCGAAGCTAAGCCCTTAAATCCGCTTCTTGTACGCTTAATTGACTTGCTTGTGTTTGAAAAGCCTGTTATAAGTGACCTACTAGCCGAGCCCACTCTCGAGCCTTGCTGTGACAGATTAGCAAGCGCATTAGTCATTTGAATAATATTGTTGCTAACTTTCGGTGCGCTAGATAGTGTTGTCATTACCTCTTTCAAGGCACTGCCGAGGTTTCTTATATTGTCCGCAGCATAACTAGCCGATTTTGAACCAAGCTTTGAGATTGAAGCTGTTAGCTGTGTAATCTCTGCTGATTGCTTTGAGATATTCGCAAAGCCTGACAGCTCTGTTGCCATGCTCTTTAAGGCACTTGCCGAGCTGACAAGTCTTGCAGTATCAAGGTTGCCAAGTTTCTCCATGTTGGTTGCAATCTTGCTAAAAGTACGTGTGTCAATACTGCTCACGCTTCTAAGTGATGTTGCAAGTTGTGACATTCCGCTTGCAAAATTGCTTATGCTTGCACCATTGAGGGAATTGAGAGTACTTCCAAGTCCTTGTAACTTGCTTTGTAAATTGCCTATGGCTTTAGTCGCTTGTTGTGCGTCCGACTTGATTTGAAGCTCAATGCTCTCTGCCATTTTCTCACCTCCCTGTAATAAAAAAAGAGCTACCCTAAAGTAGCTCTCATGTATTTAGTCTTTAAGCAGATAGTATGTTGTGATTAATCCAACATAGCCGTCCTGCTTAAGACCTCTATTCTTTTGAAATACCATGACGCATTTAGTGAGATAGTCTGTCCACTTGCCGTAATCAGTATCAAGTTTGTAAAAATGATACTTGTCATACAGAGTTTTTCTCAGCCACTTAATGGCTGTCGGACAGTTATGCTTCTGACCGCTCCACAGATTGTGATTTTTAGCAAATCTCTGTGAATCAGCTCCAAACTTGCTATCTTCCTTAAGCTCGTCTGTGTCAAATCCAATGTTCATAGCATGTTGCCATTTTCTTACATCATCATTATCGAGGTAATATTCCTCGTTGCCTTTCCAAGCGTTATTTTTTACCGGAGTTGCCGTTGGTGTCGGAGTTACTATTGGTGCCGGATTATTCTCTATTCCGTCACCCTTGCCGAGTTCAATATAGAGTAAGTTAGCGTCTGTGCTGTTATTCAGACCGCTACAAGTAAATGCACTTGAATACTGCCAACCATACAGTGAATGCTGTATAACAGGCTTCTTGGCACCGTTCGGATCGTCCCCGATAGTCATTTCTTTTGTTGATGGATAGCGGGCTATCCAAAACGGACAGTTGATCTGATTAGCATACGGCAGGATGTAGGTATTATAGAAGCTCAGTCCGGTATACACTCCAAACTCAAGTCCTGCAGTCTTGATTTCCGACTGATATGTGTTGATGATGTCAATTAAGGTCTGTCCAAGCCCTTGCTGGCATCTGTCCTCCACGTCAAGCCATACGAAGGTCTTTCTTCCGGCAAGTATCTCAATCACTCTCTGTGCATCCGTCTTTGCCTTTCCTGTTGTAGTGGCATATGAGTAATTATATATGCCCTGTATCGGCATTCCGGCTTCTGTGCAGCCCTTCCAGTTCTGTTCGAAGGTCTTGTCCGGGTTTAGGTCCTTTCTGATGATTTTTAAGATAGCGAACTGTACACCAGCCCATTTTACTTTGCTCCAGTCTATTGTTCCCTGGTATGACGATACGTCAATTCCTTTATATGCCATATTCTCACCTCATTAATCAGGACTTTCAGGCAGTCCCGACTGTCTTAATGCGTTGATTCGTTGGTTCATTTCGTAAACGGCTATTTCCTCATTGGATTCCTTGTATTTAGGCTCGTTGTCTTTTGAGTACTGCTCATTTAACGATTTTTCGATGTATTTTGCTCTTGCCTTGTTGCCATTCAACGCTCTGTCGATAGCTGTAAGAGTTGCGCTCAATCCGTATGTGCCCCACCAAGCCCACATGTTAGAGTCAGTTTCTTTTTGCTCGAGCATATAAGCCTTTGAATAAGGCTCCAAATCAGCCGGACAAGACATATCTATGTCCTCAACACTAAATCCATAGCCTTTAGTTGCTAAGAGCCAATATGGGCGGATTTCATTGCAATACACTTCCCATGTAAGCTCTTTTACTTCTTGGTCGGTTTCTTCTTGGCTGTCTGTTCCTCTTTCGCCAACAGCTTCGATAAAAAACTGTTCTTCTCCAGCTCTGCCGTCAAATCATCGTAGAGTGACATTATATCTTTGCCATCTTCATTCTCAGGGTCAAGGTAATCGTCAAGTAAATCATACATCTTTACGAGCTGCTTCTCTTTTGCTTCTTTATCGTCAAAATCAAAGCCAAATTCGTCAGCATGGAATTTCTGCAAGCCTACAAGTAAAAATTCCGGTAAAAATCCAAGCATGTTGTCAATCGCTTCAAGCTCATCTCCCTGTTGTCCCATTCCTACAACTCTTGGGATAATTCTATTTTGATATACCGGTGCATATCCGAATTTAACTGTGTATTCTTTTCCATTTAATTTAATTTTCATTTTATCTTTCCCTTTCTCCCTAATTTATATAGGGAAAGAGGCAGTATTAAAACTGCCTCAATTACCTTACTATATTGTTTCTTCAAGTTCGCTGTCAGCCGTGCTATCATCATAGCCAACCGCTACGGCTTTTTCCGATTGGCTCACCCTTTTTTTGTGAGTGTGATTGCTGTTGGATAGCCTTGGTCATCCTCCGTCACCGCAACATCGTAGTTATCCTCAATCCACTTAGGTACTGTCTGAACTGATACAGTTGCAGTTCCTGTTAAGTGGTCATCAGAGGCTTCACCCGGGGCGAATGACTCCTGACCGATGAAAGCGCAGATACCCTCTGAACCTTTTCCGTCTGTACCATAGAGAATGATAAAGTCGAGCTTCTTACCCTCGTTAGTTACCATCTCGTCTTTGTACTTTTTCTCAAAAGCTCCCTCGACCTCCATAGAACCGGCTGAACGTCTACCCATTTCCTGTGTCTCTACTAAATCCTCAAGAGTTGAAGTATCTACCATGTTCTGTGAGCCGAATGGTGAGGGAATTGATTTAGCTCTGATTAAGAGCTTGTAAGTTCCAGCCCAATAATCACCACTTGTGGCAGATGAGCTTGGTGTCTTGTAAGCAATTCTACTTTTTAATCCTGTTGCCATTTGTATTACCTCCTAATTTTTCATAAAAAAATAAGAGCCAAAAGGCTCTTATAACTTATCATTCCAATCGAATGACCGCCTAGCACGTAGTGTTGCTGTCCATATTTTGCCGTTCTTTCTAGCAAATGGGGCTGGCACTAACTTGAATGACATGGCTTTGTATTCATTAGCCACTGTCTGTGCCACATTCAAGGCTTCTGAACGGCTTTTATTTGTTGTGACAGTTACTTGTGCCGTAAATAACACTGTATTTATTCTTTCGCACTCTAAATCCTCATTCTGTTCTATAGGTTCGAGTGCTTGAACTAGCACTGTCGGGAAACTAGCCGTTGCACTGTCCGACTGTTCCTCTTGTGTGAATTTTAGCTTGGGGTATTTAGTTTTCAATTTTTTCTCACATCGGGTTTTTACAATCGCATACGTAAGATTTTCAAGGTCATAAGCCCATTGATTTTGATTTGCCACTTTATCACCTCAACTAAAAATTTTCCGTGCCGTTCTCATGATGTCATTTTCCATTTTTAAAAATGCGTGATACATCGGCATTGTAGGTGTAATGCCGTATGAATGGTGTAATTCTCCGCTTTCATCTCTCCAATACCAACCCTCGCTGTCGAATGCGTGTGTCTGTCCGGGAAATGTGCCTTGACCGCCCCTTGCGTCATTGAAATGTGGCTCAGCTTTCCAACCGGAGCCGTATTCAGCCATAAGCAAAGGTGACACATCAACTGTCTTGAGTCCGTCTGCCGTTTGCCATGTGCTTTGTATCTGCCCTGTTTCGGTAGCAAGCACGATAGCCGTACAGCCGTCTGTTGTATCTTTAATTTCGTAGCTAAATGTGATGTAGTGTCCGAAATTGCCTGTGTTTGCTTGCGCTACGGCAATGCCGTTACTGGCAAGCTCTCCAACAAACGCTATGCACTTATCCTGTAGGCGGTCTTTGTATCTTTCAAGCTTGTCTATTGCATCTTGTATGGATTTTTCTGTCAGAGAAATGTTAAGCTTCACAATTACACCTCTTTTACGACCGCTTTGAGCATGTATTTTACTGAATAGAGAGAGGGTTTTACTCCGACTATCGTAAAGTCTGCGGAAGTCGAATCAACTAATCCGTTATCGTCCTTTGTAGGCTCGCTATCAAGCCAAATAAGGTCTCCTTTTTTAAAAGGGTATTTCCCTTTGTCTGTCAGTAAAACAGCGTCAAAATCAGCCGTATCAAAGCCATATTCTTTGTTCTGCGCTTCTCCTCCGTCAAACGATATATTAGCCCAAAAATCAACCGGCTCTGAAAAGCCTATTTCTTCATGGGTGTAATATATCTTCTCTCCGTCCTCTGTCTCGTAAAACTTTGGATTTCCATCCTCGTCTTTTTCATAAACTGTGACTGTTTGACCTTGAAGCGCATACTTCATGGCTTGCTTATTAATGTCAAGCATTGTTCTTTACCTGTTTATAAATCTGATTCACGCCGGTACTTGATAGTCCGGACACAATTCCTACTGCGATTGCATTAAGAATGTCATTTGCTGGAAAGTCCGGTATTACATACATACCTATAATCCCTAAAATACCGCCCGCAGTGCCTACGATTATAGGAATAAAATTATCCTTAATGTGTGGAATTGCCTTAGCTCCTAAGCCTATCAGATATGTAATTACAACGATTGCAACTACTGTTGATACTGATGTTATATCCATTCTGCTATACCTCCTTATCTTCATTAAGCCGTGCTTCCAATCCGTCTATTCGGTGGTGTGCCGACTTTACACTTTCCTCAACCTTAATAATCCTGTTATCGTGAGAATTAAGTTCTTTTCTCATTTCTGTAACTTCATTCTTTATCTCTGTTGTGTTGCTTGATATTGTGTCAAGTTTCATATTTATGCGTGTATTTTCTTTTACACGCTCCGCAAGTTCTGCGTTGTCAGACTTTTTGTTGTTCTTAAGATTAAATCCCAAGGTAAACAGTCCGAAAAAGACGGAAAAAGCAACTGAAATAATGCTTATAATTACTGCTATTGGCATTGATATACCGCCTTTCATAATTAATAATGGCACACAGCCCACCACCACTTAATGTGTACCGCCTGCTACCATATTGGTAACGCACAATCTTCTTTTGCTTATAGCACTTTGACAAAAGGAAATACTCCGACAAACAGCTTATCTCTGTCTTTCCATGTACGGCTCACTCCACCCTCACTTAATGCGCCCATGTAGTTTTCACCGGCTTGTGATTTGTCGTAAACTGCAAGATTAATAATGACATTCTCAAACCGTTTTAAATCAGCAGTTATGTCATCGTCAGTGAAAGTGTCCGGATAACATCTTTTCGCTTTCACATCTTCCGTGGCTTGCTTAATGAGCTGTTCGATGAGTGGATTATCTTCCTTTTTGTCAAATACAACCACATCAGATGTAGTGTCATCATCGTTTGTGACTGTATCAATATGAAATTGTTTAAGTCTGATTTTGACTTGCTCTAATGTGGTGTATTCCATGCCAAGCTCCTTATAATCCAAACTTTTCAATTAACATTTTCTTTAAGTCACCGCCATTTATTTCTGCGGCATTTTCAATACCATTTTCGCTCGCAAGCTTCTTTAGGTCGGCTGTTGGCATTCTGTTAATTTCTGTTTTTGTATATTCAGGTGGGTTCATAAAATCAGAAGGTACCGAATTGCTATTGCTTTCCGGCACCTCGTCTCCGACTTTATACCACACTCCATCATGCTTTATAGAGTGCGTTGCTATCATAAGCCTTAATCCTCCTTAACTTTGAGAACCATAACGCTATCCATGCCCTCGAATGTAGGTAATCCAATCATAGATACGATACAGTGAGTGTTGATAGGATGATTTGTAGCGTATGTGTATACAGATACACCAGTCTCAACAAGTGAGAGGTTTCCGTCTGTGATACTTCCGCTTCTTTCCTCCGGTGTCTTACCAAATGTGTAATCGCCAAGGAATACTCCGGCAGACTGTGCAGATACAATGCCTGTTGGTACAAAGTACTGTGTCTGTCCTGTCTCATCAACATAGAGCTTATCGTAAACTTCAATCTCGATACCATATCCTTTAAGGTATTCAGTAACCTGTCCTTGCTGTAATCTGATACCGCCATTGTAAGCCGTGATACCAAGCACCTGTTTCTTTGTGTCCTCTGCCTTAAGTACCATTTCCCATGTCTCTGTATTCATGGTGAAACGTGTAAGTGAGTAGCCTGTAGCTTTTGCAAAATCTCTTCGAGCTGTGATAAGGTCATCGAGTGGCGCACATGTACTAGCCTTATCCCATGCGCTTGTGCCGGTAATTGACTTAAAGTGCTTTTCCTTATGCTCTGCGCCATTGTCGGCTGTGTAATCAACGACGTAGTTCTTATCGCCAAGTACAACCTTTACCTTTGGCACGCCATCTGTAGGTGCAAGTAACTGCCAAATCTGTCTCTCCGGTACAACTAATGCACCCTCAATTAACATCATTGGTTTCTTTGAAATTTCACGTAATACGTTATTGGCAAGACTTGAGTTTTCAGAAGTTCTGTAATTGTCGTACTCCTGTTCCTCTTTCTCTGTTACCATATATCCCTCACGATAAAATGGCATTGAGTTCTGAATGTCAGAGAAACCTCCAACATCTCTTAACTCTGCCTGTGCGTCAAAGTTTGAAGCTTTGAGTGATACCGGCAGTCCGTTCTTACCCTTGATAAATCTAAGGTCGAGTGAGTCCTGTTTACGTGTTCCGAATTTTTGTCTGCCAAGATAAGGGGCAGTTCCTAATGTCTTTTTGTAGTTATCCCACATTACACCGAGGCTTCTCGCTGTAAATGCTTCTGCTAATGGTAATGCCATGTTCTTCTACCTCCTTTTAGTCCTGACCGGCTGCTTTTGCGGCTGCAATCTTTGGTGCGCCATAGAAAGTAACTCTAGATGTTGCAGTTCTAGCTGCGTCTGCGATTGAAAGTGACTTAACTTTCTCCCAATCAATAGTTCCCTGATATACGTATGTTCCCGGTGCGTCACCCATTGTCACATCTACATCATGACGCAGATAGCCCTTGCAATCTGCGTCATTGCTCGGGAATGGTGTACCGGCTGGCACAATCTTCATTCCGTTTGTGTCTGCACTTGATACCATTGTCTGTGGCACAAGGCACGCTGCTCCCTCATAAGGGGAAAATTTCAAAATTCCTTTACCCTGTGTAAGGTCTCTTACGATTGGCTTTCCCATCGTTCTACCTCCTGTTTAAATTACATAGCTGTTTTGGCTCTCAGCACTTGCAACTGTACCGAATGAGATTTGCTCTGCATTTGCTACATCTGCTGGCTTTGAGTCAGGTTCATTATTGTTACCGCCATTGTTAGGATTTGGAGTATTGTTAAGTGCATTCTTCTCATACTCCGCAATCGCATTGGCTTTCATGTCGGAAATAATCTTGCCAAGCGATGTTGTGTCAAAAGAGCCGTCCTCTTTTACTACTGTCTTTGCTTGTTCTGCTGTAATGCCAAAATCAGACATTGCTTTCTCTCGTAAATCTCTGACAGCATTATCTTTCTGTAGCTTGGCAATCTGCTGATTGGCTGTCTCTAAGGCTTTATTTGCCTTTTCAAGCTCCGTCATGTTGCCATTCTGTAGCTCGTCAAGCTGCGTCTGTAGCTCGTCCGCTTTGTCGGCTTTAGCCTTATACTGATTAGCTTTCTCTTTCTCTCTTGCCATTTCCTCACCGCTCTTGTTAAGCAGATTTGTTATCTGCTCATCCGTTGCGTCCGGAAAAAGCTTCAAAACATCATTTCTTGTCATTTTAATTACCTCCGTAACTCACGCTTTTGTTATCGCTGGTCGCACCAGCCGAGTTTTTCTGTTGTTTAACGCACAACTGCAAATTTTTGTATAATAAAAAGCAACCTATAAGTTTTCCTTACAAGTTGCTCATTATTTGTAATATTTAACACTGCACCGGCAGTTAGCAATTTCTTTAACCTCTGCGTCTAGTGAATGGTCTTTTGGAAACATCATCAGTGAATTTCCAACCTCAAACGGCTCAAAAATATCAATTCTCTTTCTGTCAACTTCTGCATGTGTAGGTCTGACATGCGAATCCTCTTTTGAGCGCCATTCTTTTGTTTTGTAGCCTTGTTTCACCATTTCGGTCTGCAATCGGTAATTGCCGACCGCATTAGCTTCATTCGCAGCTACATTTTTTGCTCGTTTCTGTGAAGTAAAATACTCAACATCAGTATTTTGTGTAGTAGCATCAACTACCTCATTCACAATGTACCGGGCATAATCCGTAATATATGAGGGTGTTTTCTTTGCCTTGCAATACTGTGTGGCAATGCTCTCATATCTGATGATAAACTCTTTAGTGATAGTTGTTATCTCTGTTTCGTCTTTGCTGGATAACAAGGCAAATAGCATAACAAATATCTTTTCAAATCTTTCAGCAAGGTCTTTTCTATCTTCTTTTTCCTCGTCAGATAAATCCATCTCACCGAAATATGTATCATAGTCTATGTCTTGTATTTCATTTTTGCCAAGTGCGTGGATTTCATCTGCCATATTAAACTCCAAAATAAATTGACAGCCAATTATTCATCGGCTGTCTTATCATCGTTATTATTGCTAGGTGTAGCTGTTGTCGGCTGTTCTTCCGGGAATAACATTTCCATGCGCTTAGCGCTTTCAAGAGTAACTTGTTCGGGGTCGCTAAACATATCAATCGTCTTAACAGCTCTCTTGTAATTGATACCGCACCTAAGTAATATTTCAAGCACTTCTGCTTTAACAAGCATGTTGTCAAGCTTGTTGTGATTAATGTGTATCTCAACATCACTAGGCATAAGCGTAAAGCCTTTGTTAATCCTCAATCTGTTAAGGATAAGTCTAAGTGCCATTCTCTCTGATTTCTTAAGGATAGGCTCATTAATAGCTGTTCTAAGTCCGGCATCGTAATGTCCGTTTCGCAGTTCTACAGCCGAGCCGGTATCACCGCCTGTGTTACCCTGACGATTTGCAAGCCCTTGAATACTTAAAAATCTTTCAAAAAGGTCTGTGAATACCACTTGCCCCTCTGTCTGATTAAGTTCGCTCGTCATTACATCAACATCAGCCTTGTTGTCTGAACCATTGTTAGATTTAACTACCAATGCTCCCTCTTGTCGCATTTTTCTGAATGTATCTATGTCAATCTCGCAATTAACAAATTTCACCCATGCAGATACAAACTGCTCAACACCATTAATTCTGTCTGATGTAAGCACGTTAATAGCGTCTGTGATTGCAATAGTCATTTCAATGTCGGACAATCGCCTTGCATTGTTTGGATATTCAATCACCGGAATTGCTCTGTTGCCGTTTATTCCGCTATCGTAAATCTTGCCGTTGCGAATATCAAACCACTCATTGTCAGTGAACACATAATAAATATCCGCTCCGTTTTCGTCCTCTCCGATTTGACAAGAGAATGCCGGACGTCCGTTTGGGTAGTACACTACAAACGTATACATTGGATTTTCAGACGATAAATAAAAATCGCTTTCATCAAGCAATTGTCCTTGTCCGTCATCGTTGCCGATAAATCTATAGCCGGTGCCGCATATACTTCTCCAACGATGTATGTCTATATCGCATTCCTGTTTGCTTTCTGAATCCATTGTGATGTTAAGCTGTGTGATTTCTTCTGACTTATGGTTGTCAGTGCCACGCAATACATATTGGATTGGCTCGGCACACATCTCTGCGGTCTTTCTCTCAACAAGCTCATATGCAAGATTTACAGCAATCTTGTTGTTAATTTCCGGGCGATTTACCTTTTGCCGATACAAAATCGGTTGGTCGCCACGATAGTATCTGTCAAGATACTCAATCTCTATGGCATTTTGCTCGTGAATCACAAGTGCTTTATTCAGTTCTTCGATTATGTTATTTTTTGTGATTTGCCTTTTTCTTGTGAAAATAACTTGTCTGCCGTAATTATTTTGACAGACAGCCGAAAAAGGTCTTATGTTTTTATGTGCATATCTATACATCAATAAAACCTCATGCCGCTTGCAGTAGTTCTCTGTGGAACCTCTTTAATCTGAAATTCTCGTGTGCCAGCCCAAAACCATATCCAACTACGGCAATGCGTACACATTACTTTATGGTGCTTCTTATCATTTTTATTCACCCACGTTAGCAATTTACCGCAACGAGGGCACATTACACTTTGTTTTCCTGTTGGTACAATATTTTGATTATTCATGTTTTCCTCGTTTCACCAAAAATAGCACCCACAATCTGTGAGTGCTATTTCTAAAAGAGATTTTTCGCAATGAACGAATTACATTTTTTCATCTTACACATTATCACATTCTAAGCGAACTGAACGAACAAACTTACACTTTCTTAAAAAATCTTTCAAACTCCATTCTTACGCTATCCGCCGTGGCTTTACCGCCAAGCGCATATGCTGTCTGCAACCATGATTTGTTTTCCAAAAATCTAAAATTAATTATTCTTCTCATTCTGCTATCATCAAGGCTTGCTATAAATTCCTCTACATCGTTTGTCTTTTCAAGCAAATCATCTTGTAAAAGCTGTAGCGTAGTCATTCTTGAGTACAATAACGTGCGCTTGCGTCCGTATTCAGGATATGGTACGCCCTCGATTTTGAAGTGCTGTGTGCCACCCATACCTCCTGACACAGTGTCAATCACGCTCTCTCCGCTTTCTATCTTTTCAAGGTCGTTTTGCAATTTAGCAATTTTCTTTCTGACCTCTTTGATTTCTTCTTGTAAGTCTGAATACTGCGATAAAACTTCCTTTGTCATTAATAAAGCCCTCCTCTGAACGGATTGTGTACTGCTTCAACCTTTGCTACCAGATTTTTATTTGTTACAAAAAGGCAAAAATTTGCAAGTCCATCTGGTACGTCATCGTGGTCGTTTTTACCGACAACCGAATACGTCAAAAGCCATGTCATCATTATGCCGTAATCATCTTTCGGTTTATAGTCTTCTGTCGTTTTAAATAAAACATGTTTTTTTACCCAATCAGCATTAACAATAATTCTAGTTTCCTTATTTGTCTCCGTTGGTCTATCGGTAATATTGCACCTTCCCCCCATTTTCTCAACTCTTTGCGATACTTCGTAAGACACTCTATCGCCACCCGAATTGCTTTCAAACTCGCACTGTTGCATTTTATGTTCAACAATAATATTAGATAGTCTGCCATACTGTACGCCATAGTCTGTATTATCATCGCAAATGCAATCAACAAGGTAAAAATCATCATCATATTGATACATACAGGGCAAAAACATAAAATCAGTTCCTTTGTTTTTAACATCGCATATGCCAAGTATTGCGTCAGGCTCTCTAAGTGGCATTGTTACAAATCTTCTAATATCATCATCATGGTAAAGCATTCCTTCACGCTCAATAGGCTCATTTTTATAAAGACAACGATATGAAATGTCATCCATTGTAAGCTCTTGGTTGTGAAAAAACTCAACAGACATTCCATTATACTTGTAATCAAAATTGCTTTTGCCAGTAACAGGGTCAATATCAGGAACTGCAATGAAGCGCACTCTGTCGCTTTTTGCATATATTCTTTGCAATCTGCCTATGACATCATGCACACTCCAGCGCGTAGCAATGTGAATTTCCTTAACTTGCTGATTGAGTTTTCTTTGTTTTGCGTCAGTACCGTATATTCGCCACAGTTTATCAAGGGCTTTTTTGTTTAACGCTTCTTCGATACCACCTATCAAATCATCACAATACAAATACCTATTGCATCGAACTTTACCAGAATTTTTACTGCCAACAGAGGTACATTGAATATTTGAATAGGCTTTAGGTTTGTCAAAATTAATTCTTTGCCTTTTTGCGTCTGTATTTTGTAATTTTACGTCTGGAAAAATCTCACTCCATGTATACTCTTCATGGTTTGTGGTAATATCAAGCACTCCATCATAAAACATTCTTGTAATATCATCAGAGTGCGAAAAAAACAGACTGTAATCTTTTGGGTGTCTTCCGATTATCCATGAGCAAAAGAATTTTTCGAGGGTGGTCTTTTGCGTGCCTGGAGGCATTGAAATTGATAAAAGATCAAGTTTATCATCTTCTAAGTCCTGCATGGCTTGAATAAGCCCATGCTTATTAAGTTGCTTCATTTTAGGTTGGTAAAATCTTTCACACTCTTCTCTATTCTTTTCGAGATAGAGCAAATAGCTGTGAAATAAGTGTGGCGCTTCTAAAAGTAAAACATCATAATATTTGTTAATCAGTTCGTAACTTTGCTTATGTTCAAAAGCGTATTCTTCTAAATCAAAAATCGTACCACCTGTTTTAGCCACGCAGAAGTCCCCTATAAGCTCTTTTGCTCTTTTAGTGAGTTGTAGTCCATACTCAATATCTTTCTCGCCATTTATGGCTACACTACAAGCGTCTACGTAGGCATTAATTACTTGCTCGTCTTTCCCGTTATTCTGTATGTAGTTTTCATATCCGTTTACTGTGGAAATTAGGCTCTGACTAGCCATAAAGAAAAGCACCTCCACTTTTAAAAAAGCAAAGGTGCTTATAGACCTCTGCCTATAATTGTTTTAGGGTAGCGCCGTAAGTCACTTATACGGCGGTAATGTAAATTTATTTGTTTTTACACATATATGTGTTTTCCCAATATGTTTTTGTTAATGTACCTTGATGGCAATGCCACCAAGCATATTGAAAGCGTGTTCTTGAATAATCAATACCAAGACTTCTTAAGTACTTAACTGTTTTTGGGTACTCGAACAACATCTTAATAAAGTCAATTATTCTTGCTACTTTCCATTTAATGAATAATTTCGCTGTCATATTTGCAACCTCAAATCTTTGCTACGAGATGTTTTAAAGCAATATTATCATTCTGATGGTAGTGACTAACTCTATTTGTTAGCCGGTAATTGTTTTTATTCGTTTGCTTTGAAATTGTAAATCGGTTTAATAATGTCAACTATTTTAACAGTATCTTTTATATTTCCAATTATTTCATCCATTGTTTTATATGCCATAGGGCTTTCATCAATCGTAGATGTATTTACAGATGTTGTAAATATTCCGTCCATTGCTTTTTGGTACTCTTCTAGCAAAATGCTTTCTTTTGCCTTTGACCTGCTCATTGTTCGCCCTGCTCCATGCGGCGCTGAATAATTCCAATCTTCATTTCCCTTGCCAATTCCCAGAATGCAACCGTCGCGCATGTTTATTGGTATTAGTACTTTTTCCCCCGCTTTTGCAGAAATAGCACCTTTACGAACAATATTTGTATCGTGTTCAATGTAGTTGTGAATCGTTTGAAATCGCTCCGTTTCTTTTGTAACTTCCCAGCCCATAT
>ERZ1034949.185-NODE-185-length-43708-cov-22.582159_pt1 | contig 43708 bp, 52 predicted proteins | sample MGYA00520590_ERZ1034949 | MGnify/ENA primary metagenome ERZ1034949 (study PRJEB33766, sample SAMN09781752) | gut metagenome | biome: gut microbiome | host: Homo sapiens | place: Madagascar | study: EMG produced TPA metagenomics assembly of the PRJNA485056 data...
CTTGGCAACCAATGCGCGCAAAATTTAAGCAACTTGGCAACCAATACGCGCAAAATTTAAGCAACTTGGCAACCAATACGCGCAAAAACTAATCTTTCAGGTCGTCGTCGGTCGCCGAAAGCGTAATGGGGATATCCGTTTTTATGACGATATTCGACGACCCATAGATGACCCCAGTGTGCGGATCTGTATAAAAACCGAGTACGCCGCGCTCGACCATATCGTCGATTGCCTTCGTCGAAGTGCCCCCCTTCGCGAGTCCCGCCTGGCGGACGATTGCCGATTTACTGAATCCAGTGTGGCTCGGGTTATCTTCCATCAGTTTTTCCAGAGCTGCATAAAGCACTTTCTCTTTTTCGTTGCGCGGTCCGGCAGTGTTCTCTTCTTTAACTGCTGCTTTGCCCGCGGCCTTCGCCTGTTCAATAGCGAACGGCGCCAGGGCGACCGGTACAAGGTACAGTGTCTCGTCGCGAGGCGTGGACGCGATAGGCTTGACGTCCCATCCGGCAACCTCGTCGCCGAAGTCTGGCCCGGTGCTGGTGGACTGGTGCGCCTCGAACGCCTCAGACTTGCGGAGATCCACCTTAACCTTGCACTTGAGCAGGACGAAGCCACGCGGCGCTTGCTTGATGCCGTTACGTGACTTTTCGTGATACAGGTTCAATTGACCCGGCTGGTTGTCGTCCGGCTGTTCCAGGAAGAAAGCGGAATCGACAGCGCCATGCAGTGCGCCGGACCCGCGGGGGGTTCTGCTGCCGTTCGCACCCTTCGCCGGGTGGTGGATGACGCCCGCACTGCCGCCGGTATTTTCCGCAATGGCTTTTAGCGCTTTGACCACTTCACCCATATCGCTGGCGTTGTTCTCGTCGAACGGTTTAGCATCGGCGGACCGCAACGCAACAGTCTGGTTGAGTGAGTCGAACGCCACCAGGCCGACCGGTTCTCCGTTAGCGGTGCGATTGATGAAGCTGATAACTTCGCGCAAGCCGGATTTGCTGGTGATATCCCAGCCGCGTGACTGCAGATCGATAATGTGCAGCTTGTCCAGGTCGTGCTCGTATTTAATCTGCAATGCTTCTTTACGCTGGTTGGAGGCTTCGCCACCTTCCGCGTCGAAATAGAAGCAATGAGACTGGACGACCTTCGCACCGCCAAACGGAATACCGGCGGCAACCGCGCCCATTTGGCCCAGCACGTAGAAAGACTTACCGATATTCGACTCACCGGCGAGATACCAGGTCGATTTAAAGTTAATCAACCCCTCGATGATCGGGTCGTGCTTACTGAACAGCGCAACCGGCTCGTTATCCAGATCCGCATCGGTGCACACGCCGTATTCTTCGCCGTCGCCAACCGCATCAACAATATGTTCATATAAGGATTCGACTTCTTCGTCGTCCAGCCCCGGAAGGATGGCGGCGATTTGCTTACGGGACATATTGTGTGGCTCGACGTTCAGGTGGTCCGGGATCCCGATAAGACGCAGCGCCAGCTGCTGGTGTCTATTCAGTTCCGAGCAACACTCGTTGCCGGTGTGCATACACTTGAAACGGATCTCGCCATCCTTGACCAAGATTGCCGTCGACCCTTCGCCGCTGTGCAGATGTTCGTTCGGGCACGGCACTTCATAACCACGCCCAGAAGATAACTCCTCGAATCCTGCCTGGAAGCACCAGTCCAGAATGCCGTCTGCCACTGCGTCGTCGCCCTGGGTAAGCTCGCGGCGTACTTCCTCCTTCTCCATGCCCATCTTGTTGGCCTGCTTGCGCAGTTCGGAGCGACGCACAGGTTCACCCTCGCCAATAGTGAATTTAGCCTGGACGTGCGGCAGGAACATTGGCTGGGTGATAACTTTCCCGCACGGGTCCGCACCAACGGCATCAATCCCGGTAAGCGCGGCGAACGCATCATGAAAGCGGGCGATATCCGCAGCCTTAATTGGCGCGCTCACAGGCACAACCAGGCGTGCGCGACGCAGGTTACCACGGATTGCCAGCCGATCGCCGGTAGTGGTGTGAAGCAAATACGCATAGCCCGCGTTGTTAAGCCTGGTTTTGACAGTGCGAAGCTCGCGAGTAGTCCGGTCGTCGAAGTCGTAAATAAGCAGACTGCGTTCGACCAGGTCTTTTTTGCGACGACGGCCATTCAGGGATGTAAGAGTGATACCTCTCTGACCCTTCTTCGCTTTTTCGTATCCCTCCTCGGTGATATCGCGAGGAATATCGGCGCGGCCACGGGTTTTTTGCATAAATTCACAGAATTGTGGCCAGGTCATTTCTTTATTGTGTACCAGGCCTTTATTGCCTTTCGCGATCCTACACAGTCCAAAAACTAAATTTCTCATTGTCATTACCTTATTTTGAAACTTGGGCAAACCACTGGCGAACAGTAGTACGGTTGACCCCAGTCATCTCGGCTATTTGATTCCACGAAAGCCCATCCTCACGCAACCGCTTAACGACCGGTGCATACTTGGCACGAGCGGCGGCCATCTCACGCGCCGCCTCTTCTGATTTGCGCACCGCTTCAAGCGCACCGCCTTTTAGCAAGTCGAGCTCGTTGCGCATTTGCTCTATTTCTTCCTCGAGTGCGTCACAATCCTTTATCAGGTTGTAATAGCACTGCTCTAAATTGGATAACTTGTCCATAAGGGTCGTGATTATTTCTGCCGCCGTGTTTTTGTCCATCGCCAGAATTTCGGCAGCTTGTTCTTCGTGCCAGATAGGGTCTGCGTGCAAATCGCCGATGGTGATCGTTTTCCGGTCCACCAAAGAGAGGCCGATTTGGTTCTTGTGATTCCAGCGGTTTAAAGTTTCGTTAGTGCTCATTGTCTTGCTCCTTTGTGTTAGTAATGTTATGCGCATACTACTGATAAAATAACCACTGTCAACTCTTTTTTTTTTGAGTATTGAAACGGGCGCGCACGCGTGTAATAATACTCTCGTCTCATTGTCTCTTATTGGTTAGCGCCGTCGCATTTTGCTTCGGCGCTTTTTTTTTTTTTTAAATTAGTTGTTGACACCCCACATGCAACCAATCTAATATTCACCTCGTCGACAGGGCACACCGCCCGGACATTAACCAATCGGAGATATACCATGTTGGAACAATTCGTAAACCTGATTACTCGCGGCGTAGTAGCACTGGAAACCATCGCTAAACATTATGAAACTGTTGGCGCTGCCGTAGACCCAAAAGCAAACGGCACTGCTAAGAAAGGCAAGGCCGAGCCGGAGACTGAAGTCGAAGACTACGACGATCAGGACGAAGTCGAAGATACGCCTAAAACGAAAAAAGGCGCGGCAAAAGAAACCAAGTCTAAAGGTAAGGCCAAAAAAGATGACGACGACGATGACGCCGATGATGTAAAACCCGCTAAGGGTAAAAAAGCCACGGCTAAAGGCAAAGGTAAGAAAGATGCCGATCCGCTGGCTGAGATGCGTGATGAGATCAAACAATACGCCGCTATTATCGCTGGTGGTGACGACGACGACGCGAACGACGAATTTGACGACCTGCTGGAAGCGTTCGAGATCAAATCAATCGCCAAGCTGGAAGATGACGACGTCGAAGACTTCCACAAAGATCTGAAAGAAATCGTCGAAACCTATTTCGAACTGGAAGACTAATATTATCCGGCCCGCTAATCTGCGGGCCTATTTTTAGAGGACGAGACAATGGCACGCTTCACGCTAATCGAGGCGGTGGATTCCCGCGACCAGCGCCCGTACTATTGGCTATTCGAACGCATCGGCAGCTTTCAGTCACGCGTTGCTGTAATTGATAAACGCCGTAACACCCCCGCGCAAATTAAGCGCACCACCTTTACCAATCCCGACTTTTATATTTGGGCAGACTCCAACCTGGAATATGTTCGCTTCGCAGTTGCATCCGAAGCAAAAACAATTGACCGCTGGGAGACAAAATAAATGGCTATATTCTTTGTTTTATTGCGTTGCCGTATTACCGGCAACGCGCATCCGGAAATTGTTATGGATCAAAACTGGAATTGCTGTTGGATGCAAGCCCAAGGACTGGCGGCTACCATGAACGAAGCCGCGACGCGGGCCGGTGTTAAACATGATTATTACATTGCTCAGTTTTCAAGGGTGGAATAATGGCGATTAAACCAAAACGTAAAACGCAATCCGGAAGTAATACGGAACACTCATTACTTGGGCCATCCGGTGCTAAAAAATGGATGGGGTGCCCCGCCGCCCTAGTGGTGGAAAAAGATATCCCGAACGAATCCGGGCAAGCTGCGATTAACGGTACGAGTATGCACACCGTATCTGAAGTGGTGCTAAACCGCATTATCGCCGGTGAAAAGCTGATAACCGCAAAGACGTATAAAGGGTGCTACGTCGAGAACGAAGGCAAGGGGCCGGTAAAGGCACACCCGAAAGCACCGAAAGGCGGCGTACTGGTCAACGACGACATGGTGAAACAGTGCGACGCGTACATCGACCACTGGCGACCACTCCTCGAAGTGGCAGAGTTTGTCCAGCTTGAGATGCGCGCAGACCTAACCCGCGTCCTCCATACCGGCGTCGAGATCAACGGCAATAAGGTTAAGACGTTCGGAACTGCCGATATGGTCATGGTCATGAAGAAGACCGATGGCACGTACATGCTGATTGTTGGCGACCTGAAGACCGGGCGGCATAAGGTCGAGGCGAAAGAAAACAAACAGCTTATGTTGTACGCGCTCGGCCTGCTGCGCAAGCTGCAAGCCATGTACGACATTACGACCGTGCGCCTGGTCATCTTCCAGCCGTATTGCGGCGGGGCGTCAGAGTGGGATATCTCAGTGGAAGCGCTGGAGATATTCGCGAAGTTTGCATCCAAGCGTGCGATAGCCGCGCTTGATGCGTACACCCGCGGCAAGAAGGGACTAACCCGCGCCGACTTCCGGCCCAGCGTAGATGCGTGCCAGTGGTGCAGATTTGCGGACCAGTGCAGCGTCCGGGCGAAGGCCGCAATCGACACGATGACGCCACCAACGGCAACCGACGAAGACCTGGGCGACGACGTGGGCGTGGCAACCGAGGAAGAATGCGCCAACCACGACCGCAATATGGCCCGCGAAGCCCGGAAGGCTGCCAGACGTGCTAAACGGGGCAAGAAGGAATCCACCCCCGGCGCTATGAGCGCGGTGGAACTGCGCAAGGCTTATGAAGGTCTTGACGCAATGCGCCAGCACATCAAAGCTATCGAGTCCGCGGTATTCAAAGCGGTCATGGCTGGCGATGGCGAATCGCTGGGTCTTAAGATGGTTGCCGGTAAGGAAGGGATCCGTAAGTGGGCTAACGAGAGCGACGTGATTGGAATCTTCACGAAGGCCAGGGTCAAGCGCGATGTGATGTACAAAGAAACATTGCTCAGCCCGACCGATGCCGAGAAGGTACTGAAGGACGAGAAGCCGAAAGTGTGGGCGAAGCTGTGTGCTAAAATCACACGCGCACCGGCTAAACCGGTATTAGCACCAATCGACGACCCGCGCCCCGCGTGGTCTGAAGCTACTGACGAGGACTTAAGCAATGAAAGTTGCCGTCGATTGGGTGGAAAAGAACATCGAACGCCCGCCGCTAAGCTGGATCGAGAACGCCACCAACTACGTGACCCGAAATCTTTTTAAAGAAAATGCTTGACCGCTTAGGCGCAACCAAGTAGATTGGCAACCAAGCCGAACGGGGTGGCTCATAATAACCCCGATACTTGTGAGAATGAGGAATTGGAAAATGGCTAAAGTCAACCTGAAAAATGTGCGCGTATGTTTCCTTAAAATTTGGGAACGTGATACCCCTAAACAGGATGGACAAAAACCGGCATACCGTGCAGTGATTCTTCTTGATAAAGAAGATCCGCAGGTGGACAAAGTGGAAGCGGCAGCGCGCGCAGTGCTCACCGACAAGCTGAAATCCGAGAAGAACGCCGATAAGTGGATGGACCGCCACTACGCTCAGGATTCTAAGGAATGCGCAGTTCGCGACGGTGACGAGCGCGACGAAGTAACCGAAGAATTCGAAGGCATGTTGTACATCAACGCCAAATCGTTCAAACAGCCGATCATTCAAACGTCACTCGGCGAGAAGCAGACGGAACAAGGTCTGACCGTAGAAGGCGACGAGATCGAAGGCCAGGAGATCTACTCCGGTTGTTATTGCAACGTGTCTCTGGATATCTGGGCGTGGAACAACACCAACGGTAAAGGCCTCGGTGCTGGCTTGCTGGGTCTTCGCTTCCGCGATGACGGCGAATCCTTCGGTGGTGGAGGTTCTTCTTGCTCCGACGAAGACCTGGGCGACGATGACGAAGATGAAAAACCTCGTAAACGTCGTAAGCCACGCGATGACGAAGATGGGGACGAAGTCGACGAAGACGAAGCGCCACGTAAACGTCGCCGCCGTTAAGGGCAAAGCCCACTATTCAAGCCCGCTTAATGCGGGCTTTTTAATAGGACAATGAAAATGCGTATTAAAGCCAGCGAAGTAAAAGTCGGAATGCAAGTATGGTCAAAAATGCTGGGCGAATATTTCACAGTTGCCGAGATTCGCAACAACGGCGAGGAGATTGCCCTTTCCGACGGTATCTTCTCCATGATCGGCAGCGCTGACGCCGTAGTGAGGATTAAGCAATGAAAGACTTCGAACGCCTTTTTCTCGATACCGAGACATTTAGCGGGGTGGCCCTGAAGAAAGTGGGCGCATACGCCTACGCAGAGCATCCAACAACCGAGATTATGATTTGCACATACGCCATTGACGAAGGCCGCGTGCAAACGTGGGATTGCACCGAGTCCCCCACAATGCCGCGTGAACTGCGCAAGGCGCTCCGCCGGGTATCCCGCAAGAAAGCAAAAATCGTGATGGCTAACGGCCTCCTGTTTGACCGCCTGGTTATTCGCGAGAAGTGGGGCATTGACCTGCCGGTAGGCCAGATCGAAGACACCATGATTATGGCCTTTCGACACGCGCTGCCGGGTGGACTCGATATGCAGTGCCAGGTGTTGGGTGTTGACGCAGAGCACGCGAAGGATAAGGCGGGCAAGGCGCTGATCAAACGATTCTGTAAGCCAACCCCTAAGACCTACAAAATCCGCCGCTACACGCGCGAGACGCACCCCGAGGAGTGGGCTAAATTCCTGCGCTATGCCGCGTTGGATATCATCGCGATGAGGGAAGTCTATTGGCGCATACCAGACTGGGGTAACACGCCGAAGGAAGACGAAATCCTGCTTATTGACCAGTTGATCAATGACCGCGGCTTCTATGTGGACGTTGACCTGGCGCGCGCTGCGATCAAAGCGGTACAGGCGCATAAAGAAGAATTGAAGGAAGAGGCCCTTGAGCGCTTCGGTGGTACGCTAACCGGCAATGACTTCCTGCCAGCGCTGCGCGACCTCGCGCCTGCGTTCACAATCCACAACGCGCAGAAATCCACGCTTAACGACCTGCTGGAAGACCCAGACTTCCCGGACGAAGGCAAAGTGCTTATCGAGATGCGCCTCGGTGCGTCATCAACGGCATCGACTAAGTACAATCCGCTTGTGAATGGCCTATCCGCCGATGGTCGCCGCCGTGGGTGTCTCCAGTATGGCGGCGCAAAGCGCACGCTGCGCTGGGCCGGTAAAGGCTTTCAGCCTCAAAACCTGGCACGCGGCGAGTATAGCGACGACCACGAAGGGAAGATTAAACGCCGTGAAGGCGAGAGCGACGTCGCGTTTTGGGTGCGGTCGCACATGCTCACCAACGGCATCAACTCCCTGTTACGTGGGACGGCGCACTGGGCGTATGACATATCGAAGCTAACAGCCTCGACTGTTCGCGGGTGCATTATTCCGGCGAAGGGTAAGAAGTTTGTCGTAGCGGACTACTCCAACGTGGAAGGGCGTGGCCTCGCCTGGGTCGCTGGCGAGAAAACCGCGCTAATGGTGTTTAAGGCCGGTCGCGACATTTATTGTGAGACTGCCGGTAAGATGTTCGGCCTTGACCCGGAATACATTAAAGCCAACCGCAAAGACTTACGCCAGATCGGTAAGGCGTGTCTCTACCACCGTACCCAAGTTTTGACCAATACGGGGTTTAAGGATGTTTCGTCGGTGACCTGCGATGATAAAGTGTGGAACGGCGACAAGTGGGTGGGAACGGATGGCGCTCGTTTTATGGGGTGGAAACCAGTGATAAATGTGGACGGCGTGTACATGACCGAGGACCATAGGATATTGGCGCATTCCTGGGAAGAAGCAAAGCAACTAGCTTCTGAAAAAGGCGCGCTGCGCTGCGCCCTGGATACCGGGTACGACTCCCACTCGAGGTACCGCAGCTGGTGCGCAGCCAACAACACAAAAACCGACCACGGCAGCGTAAGTACGCAAGAGCCGGAATGGCCTTCAGTGCCTGTGTACGATCTGATTAACGTCGAAGACGGAAACCGGTTCCTTATCAAATCAGAATCCGGATACCTGGTGTCGCATAACTGTGAGTTGGGCCTGGGCTATGGTGGTGGCGTGGCGGCGTTCTTGCAGTTCGCTAAAAACCTGGGCCTCGACCTTTATGCGATGGCTGACGTGATGAAGGGCACATTCCCCGATCACATTTGGGCGGCGGCGAAACGTGGTTATGAGTACGCCCGCATTAACGAAGCGAAGCGACCGCCGAAGCCGGGCAAGAAAGATGAGCGCCCAACTTACATACTGCCGAAAAACGTATGGCTGACGTGTGATGCGATTAAACGCATGTGGCGCGAGGCTCACCCGAAGACGGTAGCCTTTTGGGCCGAGCTTGAGGACGCGGTGCTCGGCGCGATCCGCAATCCGGGCAAAGCGTACTGGGCGGGTGCGAACGTTCGCCCGGATGGTAGGAAAGCGCTCAAGATAGTCCGCACGAAGGCGAAGCATGACCCAACCTTCGACGAGGAACGCGACGACCCGAACGCCGCGGGGTGGTGGTTGAAAATTGAGTTGCCGTCGGGGCGAATTATGAGCTACCCCGGCATCGCGCTGTCTGTCACGACCGAGATCGACGAAGATACCGGCAAGAAGCGCACCAGCACCCGCATTAAATATCAGGGAGAGAATCAAACCACGCGCCAGTGGGGGTTCCAGTACACCTACGGCGGCAAACTCACGGAAAACATCGTACAGGCGCTGTGTCGCGATATCCTCGCATGGTCCATGCCTGGCGTTGAAGCTGCGGGATATGAGATCGTACTGTCAGTGCACGATGAATTGATAACAGAAGTGCCTGACACCGACGAGTACACGGTAGAGGAATTGTGCGCGCTGATGTGTGACCTGCCGGTTTGGGCGAAAGGCTTCCCGCTTGCCGCGGAAGGCGATTGCATGATGAGGTACAGAAAATAATGACACCAGAAGGCAAGATTCAAAGTCACTTGATGAAACGGGTGAAAGCCGTCGGCGGATTCTGCCGTAAAGTGGCATGGGAGGGGCGCGCAGGTGCACCCGACCTGATAATCATCATCAACGGCAAGATAGTCTTCGTCGAAGTGAAGCGCCCCGGTGGAAAACCTAGACCCCACCAGGTGCGAGAACATGAACGGATGGTCCGCCGCGGTGCGGACGTTCGCGTCATCGACAACATAGCCGACTGTGATTTATTGGTTGCGGAATTGGTCGCGTAGCAGTATAGTGGGCCGGTTAGCCCTAGCGAGGATTTTAGAAATGATCGAAGAAAAACGTTGCAGTAATTGCGGCTGCGTTAAACCGCTATCCCAGTTCCACAAATACACCGGCAAGACTGCGCGTAGCCCGGACGGGTATCGGGCGGAGTGCAAATCGTGCCGCAATAAAAAAGAGCGCGAACGGCAGCGCCGCTACCGCGCAGCGCAAGAATAATTAATACGGCGGGACAAGCCCGCCATTTTTTTGGGAGACATGACAGTGAAAAGGCGGAATAAAGATATGGCACGTTTCCGACGTCGCGAATATCAGAAGTTGATAACCGCGTTCATCCTCAAGCATAAGCGATGCAATATCTGGGCGACAATGGGGTCAGGCAAGTGCCTGAAACGCGGGACCGAAGTTATTATGTTTGACGGCACGACCAAGAAAGTAGAAGACATTATTGTTGGGGATGTGCTTATGGGCCCAGATTCAACGCCCAGAAATGTGCTTTCTCTCGGCAGAGGCCGTGAGATGATGTATGAGGTTAAACCGCGAAAAGGTGAGTCATACACTGTCAACGAAAGCCACATACTATCTCTGCGAACTACTACAGGGGCAGCAAGTAGTTCCTGGCCTGATAATACCGTTTTCGACATAAGCATCCGTGACTGGCTTAAGTTGCCGAAATACGTAACCGGGCCTAATGGGCTCCTTAAGGGGTGGCGCGTACCTGTCGATTTTTCAAGGAAAGAGCAGGATGAAGCTTTATTGCCCCCGTACCTCATGGGGTTATGGCTGGGCGACGGCTCTTCGGCGTCTGGATCTATAACATCCGGAGAGAACGAAAAGGAAATAAGGGCGTATCTTGAGGCGTACGCGGCGCGTAATGGGATGCAAATACGAAAAGAAGGACTTACATGGTCTATAACCAACGGCAACACAGGCCATAAGAGGCGCGGGTTTACGGACGCGCTGAAATCGGCGGGCGTCCTGAACAATAAGCATATACCGCACAATTACAAATGCGGCAACCGGCAGCAGCGTTTAGAATTGCTGGCGGGGCTTCTTGATAGCGACGGTTATTTTTTTAGGGCATGTTTTGACTGGATTTCGGTAAGCGAGCGACTCGCCGACGATTTTTGCTACCTATGCCGCTCTCTTGGTTTCGCCGCCTACAAGAAAAAAACTCGTAAGCGTTGCACAAGCACTGATGTTTGGGGCGATTATTTCCGCGTATCGGTATCGGGTGATTTTTCTGACGTGCCTTTCGTGCGCGGTCGCCACCAGAATTTACCGAAGCGTAATATTAATAAAAACGTGCTTAACGTCGGGATAGAATCTATAACCCCGGTCGGTGTAGATGAATACTATGGTTTCACTATCGATGGAGACCACCGGTTTTTATTAGGCGACTTCACTGTGACACACAACACAGGCGCGACCATGTGGGCACTGAATAAAATGTTCCAGACTGACATCCTGTCCAACCAGGAGGACCGCGTACTGGTGCTGGCCCCGCTGCGCGTTGCGTCCGGTACATGGCCCCCGGAGCAGGAGAAATGGCGCTTCCCTGCCTTGCTGGTCGTAGACGGCACAGGATCCGAAAAAGACCGTATCGCCGCGCTTGAGAGCGACGCTAACGTAGTTTGTGTTAACTATGATGTAGTTGAGTGGCTGGTTGACTATTACGGCGATGCGTGGCCCTTTACGGTCGTTGTTGCCGATGAATCCACTAAGCTGAAAGGTTATAGAAGCAAGCAGGGGAGTAAGCGCGCCCGCGCACTGGCAGCTATTGCCCATAAGCACGTCAAGCGCTGGATTAACCTGACCGGCACACCAGCACCAAACGGGCTGAAGGACTTATGGGGTCAGACGTGGTTTGTCGACGGCGGCGAACGTCTCGGCAGTAGCTATAAGGCGTTCACGGACCGCTGGTTTATTAGCAAGCCTGTTAAGCCTGGCAGCTTCACGATGCAGCACGCCCCGCTTAAGAACTCCGAGAAAGAAATACAACAACGACTGTCCGACGTGTCGCTAACCGTTGATGCGGCTGAATACTTCGGGTGTGACAAGCCAATCTATACGCCGGTTGTTGTGGACCTGCCGAAGAAAGCCCGCAAGATCTACGACCAGTTTGAAAGCGAGCTATTTGCCGAACTGGAAAGCGGAACAGTGGAAGCGGCGAACGCGGCATCGAAGACAATTAAGTGCCTTCAGCTTGCATCCGGGGCCGTGTATAAGGTGGACGAAGACGGCGAACGGACCGACGAGTGGGTAAAAATTCACGATGCGAAGCTGGACGCGTTGGAAAGTATCGTGGAGGAGTTGAACGGTGCGCCGTTGCTCGTCGCGTATCAGTATAAACATGACCTGGCTCGTCTTAAGAAGAAATTTCCGCACGGCGTTGCGTTGGGTAAAGGTAAGCAGGGGAATAAGGATATGGAGGCGTGGAACAGAGGCGAGATCCCCATCATGTTTGCACACCCGGCATCGGCGGGCCACGGCCTTAACTTGCAGGACGGCGGTCATCACCTGGCAATCTTCTCCGATACCTGGAACTTTGAGCACTTTTCGCAGATCGTGGAGCGTATCGGGCCCGTTCGCCAGATGCAAGCCGGACACCCCCGTCCAGTATTCGTCTACATTATCCAGGCGCGTGGCACACTGGATGAACTGGTCGCCGAACGTCGCGACAGTAAGAGAGATATACAGGACGATTTAATGGAATACATGAAAGCTAAAAAGGCGCGCAAATGACAATCTGGTCATTGTTTGACGGCAGCGGCTTGATGATTGAGCGTGCTGCCGAGATGGGGCATAAGTGTTATTGCTTCAACTACTCCGAAGCGGATCACGGGTCTTACCTGGATTACAGGATTTATGGTCGCGGGATCCGATATCGCAATGAGTTTATTGATCTGGACTTTGTAGACCGCGCGATGAATGGCGATTTCGGTACGCCGGATATCATCTACGCATTCCCGCCGTGTACTGATCTGGTGGTGAGCGGTGCGCCAGCTTTCCCTCGTAAGCGTGCAAAAGACCCTGCCTTCCAGCTTAAGGCGGTGCGCACCGCGAAGATTGCAGCTTACCTGGGTGATTTCTTCGAAGTGCCATATATGATTGAGAATCCGCGCAGCGTGCTTTCTACCCAATGGCGTAAACCAGACCACTCGTTTGATCCGTGGGAGTATGGGGGATATCTGCCGGAGGATGACGTACACCCGCTCTTCCCTGAATACATCAACGCCCGCGATTCATATCCGAAGCTGACCTGCTTATGGACCGGCAACGGCTTCCGTATGCCAGAGAAAAAGCCGGTATTCGTTGAAAAAGGGTACTCGAAACAGTATAGTCGCCTCGGTGGTAAATCCGCTCGTACAAAATTAATCCGCTCACTCACCCCACGCGGCTTCGCGATAGCGGTTAACGAGGAAAATTTAAAATGAATACTACATTTGACGCCATCGACTTTTCAGTGGCAATGACCAATCAGCTTTTTTCCTACGACAGCAAGACCGGCGTCATTCGCCTGAAGTCCACAGGCTGCAAGATCGGCAACCTTAACACGGCCGATGGCGGTACTCGTATCGAGTGCAACGGCAAGACGCTATCTGGCGCGCGCGTGGCGTGGATTATCGCGACAGGCGATACAATCCCTCCAGGCTACGCCGTTGTGTGCCGCCAGCGCACACCAGGCCACTACGGCAACCGAATCAGCAATCTGTATCTGGTGGACGTTGCACGCGACCCAAATTTTTATGCGTAAATTGGTTGCATAACCCTATTGGTTGCATTATATTGAGGGTGTCCGGTTGGACGCCCTTTCTAATACCTGGAGACAACACGATGGAAATTTTACAAGAAGAAAAAGCATACTGGGCCGCGCAATGCCTAGAAGCCCGCGAACAGGCCGAACGCGCGAACGCGCTGGCGGACACCAACCAGGCGCTATATGAAGGCGAGAAGAAAGTGCGCCGGGGGCTAGAGGAGCGCTTCGAACTGCTTTTCGAGTTGATGGGGATTATGCAGCGCACCGGATACACCACCAGCGTTGCGCTAAACCGCATCACTGCCGACGCGCTGCGTGAGCATTGCAAACGTGCCGAGGAGTACGTGCGCCCCAAAGGTCGCACGTCTAAGGTCGACCGGAAAGACCTGGTGCTTATGGCGTGGCGCAACCCTACAAACGGCAGCTTATACCCGGACGCGCGCCCGCTTAGTGCCGAGGAATCAAAGCGCGTGCTACGCATCATCGAGAAAGGCGAAAAGATTTCCCTTTACGCACTGGACCCGCAGAATGACGGAGAGTGAGCAAAAAGATAGCTGGCGCACGCCACCAGCTTTATTTAAACCACTGCGCCGGAAATACCGATTCCGTTACGATATGGCGGCAAGCAGCACCAACCACCTGCTACCGCGTTACTTCACTGCGGAGCACAGCGCGCTTGATGCTGACTGGTCCGAGTTAAAAGGGTGGAAATGGTGCAACCCGCCATATTCCGATCCGCTGCCGTGGGTCGAGTGTGCAGCGCACGGACGCCGGACCGTCATGCTACTGAATCAGGACACGTCGACGAAGTGGGCGAAGCTGGCCCGGAAGACTGCAAATCTGATAATTCTTCTGGACTGGCGTATACGATTTATACATGCTGTGACCGGTGAAGTCGGGCCGAGCAATAACAAGTGCCAGCAATTGATAATCTTTGACGAAGCGCCGCCCAGCGGCAGCGCACGAATCGAAATAATGAGCGAAGGAGAACTACGTGAATATCTTAATCGTTGATCGCAGTATGCGCGTCGTAGACAGAATGCAAAACGACTACGACATTGACCCGCGACGCGATCATGTGGTGCGCGCGTCTCGTCCCGAACACCTCATGGGCCTTGACCTTGCCGGGTGGCTTGTAATGACTGCCCGCTGTCATTTCGTGTGCAGCTATTACACAGCCCGTACTGCTCGGGAGAATTTGATTGAGGAATTGGAATGAAACTATTGATTTGTGACCTGGATGGCGTCATTAACGGTTCAAGCGATGCGCGCGCCGACCTGGTGCCTAGCATAAAAACTAAATCCACCTTCTGGGCGAAGTGGCACAAAGCGCACGTACACGAAGACCTGAATATGGATATGCTGCCGTTGCTGCGCATGTACAAAGAGCGTGGCTTCGAGATCGCGTATCTGACCAACCGGCAGCGTGAATGTTGGGATACCACCGCCGAGCAATTGGAGGTCTTCCCGGTAGGCCGGTTGTTTATGCGCCACATGCTGGACGACACCCCGCCGCCAGAGTTTAAGGCGTGCGCCGTGTTCAAAATGGTTTGCTATGCGGATGTGTCGGAACTGGTCATCATCGAGGACTGCCCGAAGAACATCGCGGCAATTCGTCGGGCGTGCAGCGATTTAGTCCCGAAAATTTACGCAATAAACGTTGCAAAATTTACTTGCAACCAATAGGTTGGTTGCAGTATCTTAATCACGTCGGGGGCAATACCGCCCCCACTAAAAAGGAAAACATCATGAAAGCATACGAATACTGTAAAAACGCCGCTACCACTATGGAACAGCGCGGGAAAGAAAACGGCTATGACAACGCGAAAGAAGAACGCAGCGCTAGACAGATCGCCGCCGTGTTTAACGTGCTTACCGGTCGCGACCTTACCGAGCAAGAAGCCTGGGTCTTTATGATTTGCCTGAAGCTGGTGCGCCAGCAACGCAAGCACCAGGAAGATAATATCGTTGACTTGGTAGCGTATGCCGCCCTGCTGGGCGAGTCGTATATGACCGTGCACGACGAGATTCAGATCGATACAACGGCAGAACAGTTTGAAAGCCTCAAAGGTTGGCCCATCGCATCCGCGGGGACGCGGCATCCTTCCTCATCTGTGGGCAAGACGGTTAAAGCCGTTAATTTTGGCATCGCAGATCAGGACGTACAGCCTATGGTCGTACTCACCGGCGAAGACGGATCTAAAATCCTCATGACGCCGGAAGATTTCCGTAACATGGAAAAAACACTGGTGACTGGCGCACTTAAATAATTCTAATCGCGGGCTTCGGCCCGCATCAATGAGGGATTCACAATGTACGGCGAATATGAAATATCGGGTAAACAATTCCACCTGGCGGCAATGATAGCAAGCATCGAGTTTGACCAGTGGCGATACAAGTCTGACGCGTGCAAGCAAAGCCGTCTTGTCGGTGTGCTGGGCGAGATGTTTGCAGGCATGTACCTCGAAGGGCAGGCGGGAGGGCGTAGCTGTATTCCACAAGGTTTGCTAATGCGTACTGGCCTGTTTAGCGCTAACACTATCGACCGCGGCGATATTATCATGGTCGGCAAGCGCAAGGTTAAGTCCGGCCCCGACTACAAAGAACACATGATTGATGCCGTATGGACATATGAGGTCAAAGCCACCAGCGGCATCCGTCGCGGACTGGTAGAGGCGCGTTGCGCTCGCGAGTATCTCACTCGTCGAGTTGCCGGTGTTATTCTGGTGGGGGTGTCGTTCTGGCAACATAGCGCGCGCGGCGTGATCGAGGATATCGCGGAGCCATACGTTATAGTGAACGACTGGCCCTTAGTGGAAGTGGATGGGAAGGAATATTACGAAAGCCCGCTGGTGCGGCGCAAAATGGACTGGGAAAACTCAAACTAAAAAGGGGCCGTGTGGCCCCTTCTCATTATGCTTTAGTCAGTGCCGCTACGGCAGCTTTCAATTCCGCAATCTCGGCCTTGTTCGCCTCGTCTCGCGCCCTTAACGCTTTAATCGCCGCCAGGCAATCCGCGACCAGCGGGTTTAAGTCTAACGTCATCATCCCCGGCACTTCGTGGTCGTGCACGTATTCCCGGTCGACCGTTGCCGCTTGCTGTGCAATGATTCCGCGTCGCGTAGATCGCTCCGGTTCGTCAAACGTGTACCTGAACAACTTAAACTCAAGGCGGTTGATGTTATCCAGCGCCGCTTCCACATTTAAATTGCCCTTAATATCCTTCACACGGGCGTCAGACGTACCGGCATCTTGCACCCGTGACCACGGCGCCGTCGCAGCGGATACTTGCGCGTTGCCGGAGGAGTTCCAACGATAGTAGAGCGCTGGCAACGCACCGACCATAACCTGAGCAACACGCGTGGGAGCGTATGCCGATTGAAATCCTGCGCCGTTTGCGGGTGACCAGGTCGGGGTGCCGATCGGCTGCGAGAAAAAGCGGGCTTGAGTGTTAGGGGGTTCGTATTGGTATTCAATACCCAGTCCGTAGTCGCCTGGCTTCACTGCTTCGCACCAGTTCTGTAACACCCCATCCTCTTTAGTACGCCAGAAAAACCGGCTTTGACGTGCCGCGAACTGTACAGCATAGTTTTCCGCAAACTTAACATGCAGACCCGCCGCCGAAGCACCCTCAATCGGTGACCCGGAGACGGTCGCGAGATAGGTGCTCCCATTAACTTCGTTCCAGCTTCCGCTAGGTGCGTTGCCGTTAATGCCATAATCCCCAACGCCGATTGCGTTGAGAGTCTGCCGTGCGGCTGATTTGTCGGTGAGGTCGGATAGGTTGTTACTCACCTTAGCGAATTGATCCGGGTCAACCTCATTTTTGAATTGTTCTGCCTCGTTCCGGTATCCCCGCGCGGCATCACGGGCGGCTTGCGCGTCAGTCTTAGCCGTATTGGCCTGATCGCGAATAACACCGGTGTCGGTCTTAATCTGGTTGGTCTGGTTCTTTAGGGCCTGCGTATCCGTCTTGATCTGGTTGGTCTGCGCCTTGATGGTATTGGTATCGTTCTTGAAGCCTTCGGCCTCATTGCGAAATCCTTGCGCTGCTGCCTTCGATGCGGCGGCTTGCTGTTGCAGGTTGCGCATCTCAACTGGGTCTACTTCCTTCATCAACTGCGACAGATAACCCCACGACATACCCTGCATGACTTGCCCGTTAGGCAACGTAACGGTTATTTCTCCCGCGTCGCCGAAGATTGCGCGCCAGTTATTTTCATCTGCGATCATCAAGCGCAACGCTTTCTGTGCCTGGACGGTTACGCCCATCGTCGCCAGCGACATGGTATCGCGCTTAACGCCATCCCACGCGAGGCCGGTTGCCGTTGGGCCGTCGAACGGCAGCACCAGCGTAAGCGCGGTTGCGCTTTCAATGGACGCGATTGCCACGGTGTAGGGGACTTGCCCTACCACCAACGTTAAGAAGTCGCCAGCTTTAAACGCGGTAAACGTTGTGCCGACCCCTACTACCGCCTTGCTATTGTTCGTTACGGAGAGCGTACCCGCTGCCATAGCTAAATCCTCATAAAATTGGTTGCATTCTTGATTGAGCGGTGTAATACTAAAACTCAACCCAATACAGGAGATGATAACATGAAAACTTTAATCAAAAATCTGATAATACCCGCGGCGTGCCTTCTGATGACGGCATGTGGCAATGGCGTAAACACAGGCGTTCCAAATTCGGGTGTTATACCTCAGCCTATTGAGCGACATGAAGACGGGTCTTTGGTTTACGATACCGAAAAGCTACCTTATACGGGTCAGTGGTGCCAGGAGATTAGCCACGAACACCGAAGGATTGGTTCGCCTTCAAACTGCGTCATTGATTATTAAAAGATAACCCCTCGCGTGAGGGGTTTTTTGTTTACTACGACCAGCTGCCAGTTCCTCGAGTCATTAATATTACCGACGGGTGTAATGTGCTGCCGTAGACGTTTGTATACTCTTCCTTAACTGTAATTTGTACACTTCCCCGTGCCACGCCCTTCACGGCTAATGGAATCGTTGTATGGATTGCGTTTCCGCTTGCCGCTCGTTCAATAGTCCTTGAGACTACTTTCCCGCCAATATTGGCGGTAACAGCAATGCGGCTTGACTGGCTTGCGGTGTGCCCGACCAGTGAGTAGCTTAACAGCAATACAAAGTCTTTGAGTTTTGATGAATTGGATGAGTCGTTGAAAGTCACCGACCACGACCTTGATCCATTCCTGTCTGTGTTGGGTATTGCTTTCGCACCGATAACACACATATTTGCAACGTCACCGACAAAACTGGTGGCTTCGACCGTTCCGGTAAATACCCCATCCCTTGCATAAACCGTGCCCCGGAACTCACCATCATTCGCATAAACGGTGCCGCGGACTGTCACATTGTTAAGCTCCGCATTACCAGATTTAGGCAGGTTCCACCCGCGTGATCCCGCTACGAAGTTATCTGACCGCAGCGTGTCCGTGATCTGCGCGAAGTTTATGGACGCGTTCTTGATGCGGGCTGTGTCTATATACACCTGTCCCCCATCCACAATAAACGCTGATGACAGCGTGCCGTTGGACGGGTGCATGATGTAGAACTGGTCCGCCTTGAATGCGATGCGTGATTTAACCGCGTTGCCCGACGTCACGACGGAAAGCTGCATACCGGCATCGTAGTAAGTCCCGTTATACGTCACGCCCGCCTTAAGGCTGTACGTGGCGCTACCACCGGAGTGGTTAAACGAAGACGTCATCTTCTGCTCAATAGCGGCAGACTGCTGCCCAAACTGTGCTGCGACCTGGGTCTTATACTCCGCCAGTGCGCCAGCTACGTCCGCCGTTGCCGTCTGTACCTGCTGGATAGCGGCTTCCTGCTCCGAGAACTTAGCGGCAACAGTCTGCTGATACCGGGCGAAGGCCTGCTCTTGCGTACTCTGCGCCGTCTGCAACGTGTGAATCGCCGCTTCAGCTTCGTCAAGGCGCGTGCCGATCAACGTCTCCAGTTGCGCTACCGCCTGGTGGGCATCTGCCGCCACGTTATACGCCACCTTGATTTCCGCATAAATCCCCTGGTACTCAGCGCGGGCGTTGAACATTTGCTGCGCGTCGGTGAGCATTGCCTCGTAAATGCCTTGCGGCATGGTGTCGATCGCTTCCTGGAAGCGTTTACCATCCTCAGAAGTCAAGAACTCATCGTCAAGCCCCTTCATGTACTCGTCAACTTTGTTACTTACCTGGCCTTCAAACGGGGCCGACCAGTCCGACAGGTTGCCGATCTTATCCGCTACGCGGGCGCGCAACTGCTGATATACCCCGAACTCCAGCGACGTTTGCGCGTAGTCTGACCCCGGATATGGGACGTTGGTAAGAAATTTCCATTCCGTCTCTCCGGTCTTACGCACTTCAAGCTCGGTGTACGAGATATCCGTCGCGGCGTTGTTGTGGTTCCACTTCCACAAAATCTGGTGGAGGCCAGAAATCGCGTTGGTGATGATCGGTGCGTTAAGCCCACCGAGACGACCTTCCACCGGCGTGATCGCGGATGATACCCACGGAGATGAAATCTCGCCCATACCGATCGCACGGACGCGTGCCTGGTAGTTACCGGAGAACACGTTAGGAATGTGCGCGCCGTTCGATGCCGTGCGTGGGATGTTCACCCAGTCGTTTCCCCACTGGATTTCCATATTCTGCAAGCTGGTACGTCGCCACTGGATTTCATACACCACGGCATCCTTCACCGGAGGGAATACAATATCCACGTTGGTGATTAGCTGGCCTTGCGATGAAATCTGCGACGGGGTTATGGTCACGGATTCCGGCCCCTTCATCACACCGTCCGGCACTTGCGTAAAGATGCCCGGATCAAGGCGAGCGCCATTATCAACGGCATCGTATTTGCTGTCGTTGTATTCAATCCCGCGCACCGAGAAAGTGCTCGTAGAGTCGTCATATTCCAGGTCGGTGATGCGGAATTTTTGCAACTGGATATCGTCGCCATCAACGCAAAACGGCTGGTCTGGAATCGGGTCGGCGTCAAGTGCGGTTTTTAGCGTTACCTTGTTGCCGTTGACGCTGGAGATCTCGCGAGTCTCAACATTTCCGCTATCGGTGCGTACAAGGAGCTTATCGCCAGGACGGAACGTGATTTCGCTATCCGTGTTCAGCACGGTACGCGTGCCCGGATCTGACAACAGTCGACCGCCGCGCGTCTCAAAACCGCCAGAAATGTTTGTATCCGCGATCGCCACTACGCTTCCTGGGATAAAGAATAACCCTTCCATGCCGACTTTAAAGCTAACTTGCTGGTCAAGCTGGTTGGAGATTAGCGCCCAGTGCCCGCGGCGTTGCGCTTCCGATTCACGCGTACAGCCGATCGCCGTAATATCGAGGCGGTTAATCTTATGGCGGCGCACCAGTTCGACGCGCTGGCCCGTTGCAATAGCATCTTCATAGTGGTTCTTCGGGTTGCCGTAGGCTACCGCGAATGTAGAATACCGGGTTTTCTGGCTACCGGACGCGTAGTCGAATCGCCCGTCAATGACCGAGGCGTTTGTGATAGTGTGCGACACCGCAGCGACAGGCTGGTCGCTGACGATATTTAACATCTGATTTCCCCACCAGGTCATACCGGCAAAGATAGCGGCTAAATCCTTAAGCACGGTCCAGGCATCCGTCTGTGACTGAATGTACATGTCATTCTTAAAGCGGATTTCTCGACCACCGTTGCCGTCGCTGACCAACTGATCGCAGCGCTGCGCAATCTGGTAGAGCGCGTACCGGTTTAACATTTGCGGTTTGATACGCCGACCGAGGCCGAAGCGCTCAGTAATACAAATATCGTACCAGTGCCACGCTGGGTTATCCGTCCATGCGCGTTTAAACGTGCCGTCCCAGTCCCCGGAATAGGTATGATTAATCGGGTCGTAGTTGTTCGGTATTAGAACTTTGCGGCCTTTGCACTTGATAGACACGCGCGGGATGTTCTGGAACGCCTTCGCGTCGAACTCCACGAACAACAGCGCGGTTAGCGGATATCGCAGGCGGGCGTCGATAATCTCTGTAAGGGATTGTACCCGGATATCGTTGACCACTTTCGCGGAGGTGGAATCTGCCGTTAAACGGTGCACCTCCACACGCCAGCCAGTATTCACGTTTGACGGTAGCTCGATGCGGTGGTCGCGCTCGTACAGCGATATAGTTTTACCGACGGCAGCGAAGCGGAACTCGCGTGGATCGGCGTTGTCCGTATACACAACGATTTTATAGTCAATGCGCCCGCCAACCAGGTCGCCATTGTCTTCGTTTGTGTACATGGCTGGAATACCGACTCTAATGCGCACGGCGTCCAAACTGGTGTCAGAAATCTGGCGTACCCACGGAGTGCCGTATTCCAGTTTTACACCCACTGTCTGCTCGCTTTCCACCGCGGAAAATCCGTGAATAACGTCCTGGTGCTGTGTGCCCGGGCGGAACTCCACTCGCGCGCCGGGGAAGTTTTCGGATCGGTCGGCGTTCTGGATCGGCGTGCCGTCCAAATAAACGCGCTGCCGTAATTCGTTGTCGGTCGGGATGCCTTCGAACTCACCCTCGCCCAGTGCAAGCAAGATGCGGATTTTAGCCAGCGAATGCAGGCTATCGGGCGTCTCCTGTGGGGTGTGCTGTTTGCCGCCGCCGCCTTTATGCCCTGTGACGTCGTAGATAATCGTCATTCGTTCAAGTCCTCGGTTACGATTCCGGCTGAAATAATAGCGCCGCCGATCTCACGCTCGCCCCATAATACACCAAGTGCAGTACCTTGCGCAGTCGTGTTTACTGGCCCACCGAACGCATACGATGCTTTGTTGTCCACGTCCTGCCGTGTCTGCAATCCTTTCGGTTGCGGCGATAGCAATTGCATAACGCCACCCAGCGCCATCGACATCCCGAACGAAAACGTCGCCGTCCCGATAGCGGCAGCGGTCGCCGCCGAAGCCCCGAAAGCGGCAGTAGCAAGCCCGCCAGTATAGAACGACGCCACTACGATCGCGACACCCGCCAGCAATTGACCCAATCCTCTTTTTGCGCCAGTCATAACCGGAGCAATGGTCACTACGCGGTCGCCGTGGTACTCGCCCAACTCGTCGTAGCCGGTCATTGTGTGATTGCCCTTGCGCACCTTGAACATCATGTTTTCCAGGTGGGCCGACATTAGAAAGTCCTGTAAGCCGGGTAACTTCACGCACAGGCCGGTGATGCCTTCGCCTGGTGTGAAACAGTCCAGTTTATGCACTTTACCAAAACGACGTCCTAAGACGCCGTACAATTTAAACGTTGTCATTGCCATTCTGTGATATTCCCCGGTAGGTCTTTATGACGGACCCATTTAACCACATTGTCGCGGAAAAATCCTGCCCGGAAGGGGACGACGCTAGACAAGCTGCCGTAGATATGGTGGAGTAGCTGGTTGCCCGGAAGGAATATCCCGGCGTGGTTAGGCACTGGCGCGCTAATCTGCATGATGACCATCGCCCCCGGCGTATTCTCCTCGCATTCCCTGAAGCCAGCGCCGTACCAGTTATCCATATACAGATTTTCGCCTGTCTCCCACCAATTATACGGCACGCGGAAGTCTGGCAGGTTTACACCCTGCTTTTTGTGCCATGCCATTACGAGGCCATAGCAATCAGTAATTCCGAGGACAAATCGGCGACCTACCAGCGGCGGGTCTTCCGGGTCAATCTCAATAAAGTCGCCATATTCGTTAGTGATGGTCCACACTACGCCGCTGCCGTTGCATCCGTTAACGTCGCCCAGTGAGGGGGTTAACTCGCGCTGGCCTGGATGGGAGTGGACTACGCGCACGACGTCGCCCATATCCTCGGCAGCCATCCAGGCTGTGTCGCTAATAGTAAACGCGTCTTTGCGTGAGCGCACGCCGGTCGGGTCTTCGAATACGTTCTGACATGGTACGAATACTTGCTTGCGGCCCACCATGACTACCAACCCACAGGCTTCTTCCGGCAGACATGCCGCAACGTGCGCGGCGATATCGCTTTTAACCTTTTTCGTTAACATGGCTACCCCTTAATTAATCTGGACCCAGGAAAGCCGCCGAAGTCCAGCACCGCCGCTTTCGGGTCCGCAAGCCCTTGCCCAAATCGAAGATAACAGTCGGACAAACAGCCGCCGCATCGGTCCATATTCATCGCAATGACTTCATTACCTCGCTCGTCGTAATACTTGATACCGGGCTTAGCAAGGTTCCAGGTGCACCCGTCCCCGCTGGCGTACTTCCCGTTGAGCGCCCACTCGCACATATTCATGATTTGGCGACGTGGAACGACCTGCCCTTCCATATCCGCAGGCGAGGATAGTGCGAAGGTAATTTGCTTGCCCGGATTGCGCCCGACCTGCGAGTCGATGTAATACTCCTGGACTCGCTTTTGCGTAGGGTCTGGGTCCGAGCCGTTATCGAGGAACTTCGCGAACGTATCAATGATCTCAACCTTCGCGCCAAGTAGCTGGTCGTGGTTCAGCGACAGCCTGGTTATTATGCCGCCAATATCGACGATTGTTAGTTGCGGTTCTGCTGCCGTCGATGTGGAGAAGTTAAGGCCGGACAAATCGAAGGGCCAAAATTCGAACTCCTGCCCACCGAAGAAGATTGATTTAGGTTTTAGCTTATCCTCGTCACCACCGGCGGCAGCAATATCCTCGGCAGTGTGCGGAATAAAGCAGTAGTGAAAATAGTGATGCCCCGCTCCGATCGCGCCGTCGCCTGGTTCCACGTCCTGAGCGTCAATGTGAATAAGGCGAACGCGTCCTGATGGGTCAAAGCGCGTCGCTTCACGATAGAGTTTATTCATCTTACGAATCCAATAGCAGTCTTAAGGGTGGCGGATACCGTTGCCGTGAAGTGCCCGTTGTCCGTGTACGACAAGCTCGAACGCTCGACCACGAATAAACCTGTTTCGCCATCCGGCGCGGTGACGACAAACGGTTTTACGAAGTGACCGCGAAGGAAGTTGTAAACCAGTTTGGGGTCGCACCACTTGTCAGTAGTCAGTCCGATGAATTGCATGGGGAACTGTTTCGTCTCGGCGTTCGGGCCGTCTGCGATGTTCTGACCGTAACCGTTACCAAATTGCAATTCCTCGGACCGGAAAGACAACTGCACGTCTCCGCCGCCTTGCAATTGCATGTGCCAGTAATAGGGCCATTCGTTTGATCGCGGGTCGTGTGCTTCGATTAGCTCATATGCCGCACCGGATTTCGTCGGACCGGCCCAGTTATCTTTCAGAGTAATGACCGTGTTCGAGTTGAATGCCGCAATTTTGCCGGTGTAGTCGTTGCCGTCGATGCGGGCGAATACGAGTACCTTCCCGATCTCGCTAAGGAACGCCGTTCCCGCGCCTGTGACGGTCTTACTTCCTTTTGTTAGTGTGATTGTACCTTGTGACATAAAAAGCCCCCACGTTGTAGTGAGGGCCATTTTATCATCGTTTGTAAAGTACACCACCCGGTTTCGTCGCCTTCACGATCTCGGCCTTCACCGCCTCGGTGATTTGCTTGCCGAACGCCTGCGCGGTACGTGGGTCCGGCCCGCTGACACTGGTATCCGTTTTACCGGTCCCCGTGTAAACGTTAGTCGTCACGACCATACCACCGCCTGCGCCAGACGCGGCAACGCCCAGTTTCCCGTCCGGCCCTCGCTTCAGTGGCATGATGGCCTCGGGTCCAGCCTCACCCATCAATCCTGCGCCCTTAGCGAACGCCTGGACGCCATAACTGAAAAAGGTAGGCCGGCTTACCACTTTCCCCGAATAGGCCGCCAGATTGCCTCCTGCGTACGCTCCGCCGTCCGCATTCTTAGTGAGGCCCGAGAAGATAGCGCCGAACAATCCGTTTTTCCCGCCGCCACCGAAAGCGCCAACGATGGACTTGAACGCCTGCGAGGTAGCCAGCTTGATTAATTCGCTCAGGATGGACTTAACCATATCCTTTGCGTTCAGCTTGCCAGTCTCGAAAAATTCGTTCATCGTGTCCTGCATAGCGCTGAACGTGAATTTTGTGAGAGACGCCATCTGCGTATATCCGTTACCCATTTCATCCACGCTATCCTTAAGCCCTCGACTGAATCCATCCCATAACGAGGCGTTAGCGCCGGTCTGTGCTTCCTGCACTTCTCGCAGCTTAGACACCGCCTTGTCAATATCGGTATCGTTAGCGCCAACCCGCTTCAGGCGGTCAATTAGCTGCAATTCTTCGCGCAGGTTTGCCGCTTCGCGAGTGGAAAGCGCATACCCCGCGGCGGTGGCTTTTAGTTCGGCGTTCTGGTTCTTAACGAAGGCATCGATCTGCGCGTGCGCCTTAACCTGCTGCTCTTTCGCATCCAGCAATTTAGCTTCTTCGACGATCTGCTCGCGGACTTCCTTCACGCGCCCGAACCCTACTAATTGCTGCTTTTCTGCTGCCGTTAGCGCTCTTTCTTTGCTCGCAGCGATTAACTGCTCATTGTCGGCGATCAGCTTGTTTAAGGCTGCTTGAGCGCGTTGCGTGCGGGTCTGCGTAGACGCGTTGGCTTCGATCTGCTTGCCGGATTCTCGAAGCTGGGCCAGTTCGCTCCGTGCGACTTCCAGCATTTTCATACCGGCATCCACGCGAACAGCCCGGGCTGGGTCTTTGTACCGCTCGTTTACCTGCTTCACCGCCTCGGCTAGTTCTTTCTCATCAATAACGCCGCGCTTATTCAGCAAATTGAGGCGGGCGATCTCGTCGGCGCGCTTCTTAGCGTTGGTGGCGTATTCCTTCTCGAACGCGGCGCGGTCACGGGCAGTGCGGTTGGCCTCCTCTTTCGCCTTTGCGGATTCGTCTGCGGCGCGGGCGTTGTCTCGCTCAGCACGGTTACGCAGGGTGAGCGACGCCACCACTTTTTCCTGGGCGACCAGTTCGCTGTAAAGCATGTTAATACGTGCTTTCTGCGCTTCAGTCATTACCCCGCCGGCAGCGTTTACCGCTTTCATCTCGGCATAGTAAGCCGTGGTCAGCCGCTGCAGTGATTCGCGCGCTTTCATCTCGGATTCATTGGAGGACTGCGCGCGGCCCACATCCAGGATGGCATCCCACATTGATTTGGCTGCCGATGTGACGACGTTCATCGACCGCTCAAGCGTACCCATGTTCGCCTTGATCTCATTGGTCATGCTGGTGAACGACGCAGCGGCTGTTTTGTTAGCCAACGCAACTGCGTCTGTCTCACGACCCGCATCAACGAGCGACTTTACCTGCTGGATCTGCGCTTCGTTTACGACGTGATACTTATCCGCCAGCGCACGCAGTCCGCCAACGGGGTCGGTTGACAGCTTCGCCACCGCCGCTACCACATCCTCGATCGGCTGGCTGGACACCTTCGCAAAGTCATTAACTACCTTAGCCAATGCGCCAAAGTCACCACCCGCTTTCACACCAGCCGCCGTCAGCGCCTGGATTGTGTCACGCGTCTTGCGGAATGATCCGCCCATGCGCTCGGCGTTCTCCGATAACACCAGGATCTGGTTAGCTGTCAGGCCGGAGATATTACCGGATAGCGCTAGCGTCTTGTTAAGCGCTGCGACCTGGTTTTCTGCGCGGGACGTAATCGCCACCCCTACGCCGAGCGTTGCCGTTACGGCAGCAAGTCCGATCCCTACCGGGCCGAGGAAGCCCGCAACATAACGCAGCGTGTTACCAAATCCACCGAACGCCCCAGTAAGCTGTGGTAACTGCTGAAGCATAACTCGGTGCACCGGCATCCCCATCTCAAGCGTAACCGCAATATCCTGTAACTGGAATGCGGCGTTACGCGAGGCAAAGCCCAGGTTTTTGGTCGACATGCCTAACCTGTTGGCAAGTCGCTCCTGTTTCGTCATGCCATCGGCGGCGCGCTGCGATTCAGTCGCCAGCTTCTCCATTCCGCCCGCGGCGTCGCCAGTGACCTTTTTAGATTTGCCGAGGGTGTCGTTTAATTTCTTAACCTTGTTTTCGGTGTTCTCGGATTTCTGTGCGAAGGAGTCCAGCACAGTATTCGCCGTTCTGATTTGTGCGACATCCGCCTTCAGCGTGATGCCTGCCGCTTGATCTGCCATTATGCAGTCCCCTTTTTTATGCAGTTGCCGATGGACATTGTATCAGCGAATTTAAAACAAACCTTATGCAGTCTCAGACGAGGGGGGTGCCAGACCCCCCGTCTAGTCTGAAAGACTGGGGTGCTGTCCCGCTGTCCCGTTCGGCTGAAACCCGCGGCAGCACTGAGGGGGACGGCGGGACGTCCCGCTTTGTCCCGCCCAATTCTGTCCCGCTTTTTGTCCCGCTTACTTTATGCATTAAAACTGAATAGGTATTCACATTTCTGGGCGGGACAGATCGGGACAGCACCCCTGTCCCGCTTTTAGTTTATGCAGTGAAACTGAATAGGTATGCAGATTTATTGTGGGCAGGACAAAACGGGACAAAACGGGACGTCCCGCCTGTCCCGCTTCGTTATGCTGGGTTCTGCCGCGCCATTTCATCCAGCGCGATTCGCTCCATTAGCTTGATATCTTTAAACGCGCGCTGCTCGTTTTCGATACCGTGCATCTTAAATAACCACTCCAACACGCCGTAGTCGATGCCGTATGCGCCACCAAATCCGGTGCGCCATTGCGTGGCGCAATCTGTGAAGACTGCGACTACCTTCGCGTTGTCGGGCCATAGTGCAACCGGGGGGCAAACGTCTTCAGGGGTCGCCCCCCATAAACTCGCGGCTAAATCTTCGGAGGGTGGCGGCGGGCCATAAAAGCGTCGCGCCGCCTCAATTAGTTTTTTTCACGCAACCCCATCAGTTCGAGATAGTACGAAGTGTGGAACACTCCGAACGCGCGCGGATAGTTGACCACCAGGCGGCGGACGTTCTCCGCGTTAAATTCGTCCGGCAGATTCCAGCCTTCAGCGACGTGCATGATGGCCTCAACCATAACGTTAAAGCCGTCCGGATCATTGTCGTCATATTCCGACAACTTGCGCTCAGTATCCTGCATGGTCTGCGAAAACTCGTCGATCGGACGGTGGCGCACGGTAAACGTCATTTTGCCCGGTTCGTTTTCGCCTGGGCGCGGGATTTCAATCGGCAGCTTAAAAGTTGGCTTAGGGTCAAGTGTAAAGAGTGGTGCTTTAGCCATTGTAGTATTCTCCAATAAAAAAGGGGCCGTACTGGCCCCAGATTAACACCCGCTATTTAAGAGACCAAATTACGACAGCGCTTCTACCAGGTCCTTACGGTAAATAACCATATCGGACTGCATAGTGAGGGTGGACTCCACCGTCTCCACGTTGTTTAATTCAGCAGATGGAATCTTCTGGAAAGACACCTTAGCCGGGTAAATGCGGATCTCACCTTTGCCGCTTGCCGCTGCCGGGTTGGTGAACTTAACCACAGTGGTTTTCTGTGCGTCGTCCAGGTCTTCCAGAATCGGGCGGATCGGGTCTTCTTCGTCGTGGGTGAAAGTGTAGGTCTGGACCAACGGGTTTTTCGTGGTGTTCAGACTAATCGCGGTATTCACCTGCAACGGCTGGAAGGTGGTGGTCTGCTGGTCGCCACCCGACACGGCAACGTTAGTGATATACGGGAAGTCGATAAAATTCGACACTTTCACCACTTCGCCTGTGGTTCCCACCCCAAAAGCACCGGCAGGATATTTGGTGACGTCCGAGGTGTCGAAGCGCGCCAGCGTAACGTCGTTAGTCGCCACTTTACCCACGATGAACGCGCGGTTCAGCGCACGGACCCACGGGGTTTTAGTGAACATAACCACGTCACCAACTTTCAAGCCATGAGAAGCCGCGCAGGTGATAACGCACCCTTTCTTAAGATCAGCGATCGACGCGACGGCGTTGGTAGCTGCCGTAACAGCGATGCCTGCGCTTAATACGGACCCAATCTGTACGCTGGATCCATTTGGTAACTGGTATCCCAAAATAACCTCCTAAATCAACGGATTACAATATCTGCAACCTGAGACATTTCAGGTCTTGACTAATCATACCGCCAACGGTACTATTCACCAAAATTGATAACCAACCGGAGCGGCTATGCGTAAAGGCATTCTTTTCGAAGGCATGACATTTAGAGGCGTTACTTTGTTGCGCAAAGGCCCCGGACTTAAGTGGTTCTGCTCCTGCCCCGTATGCGGCAGCGAGACACTTCGCACTAACGGCGCGCTATTGGAATTCATGAGAGGCGACACGCTGCGCTGGGTATGTACTTGTTTTGGTAAGAGATCGCGACACGGAATGACGGGAACGCCAACAATGTTTTCATGGGAGGGTATGATTCAGCGTTGCCACAACCCTAATGCGGCTAAATACGAAATATATGGCGGTCGAGGGATTACGGTGTGCGACCGCTGGCGGGTATTCAAGAACTTCCTGGAAGATATGGGGCCGCGACCCGCAGGGGCAACGCTCGACAGGATCGATACCAACGGCAACTATGAGCCGGGTAACTGCCGATGGGCTACCTTAAAAGAACAAACTGAAAACACTCGTAGGATCATCCACGTTATGTATGAGGGGCGTGAGTATTGTCTTAAGGAGGCGTGCAAGGCCGCGGGTGTTAATTACGACACAGTGCGCAAGAAATGGAAAAAAAGCGGCGAGATGTTCCACCGCTTCGAGCTAATTTAGGCGCAACAGGTGTAGGGGACTGTAACCACGATGCGGGCACGATCAACGTCCTCAATCACTGAACTGGTGTATGGCGCGTCCTGAAGCTGGAATGCAGCGCCTGTAAGCCTTATGGCCTGCCACTTGTCAGACGTCGCGATGGCGTCCGCCAGTTCGCTCGCATACTGTGTACCAGTGCCCGCGGGAAACACTACGGCAACCTGATATACGCCAGCATAGATCCGGCCCTTCTGCTGGAAGCCCACAAACTGGGTCGGGGCGGGTAGCAGGTACGGCTCCAGGTAGACACCGCTGCCGTTTGCGTGGTCGCCGCTCACGTTCTCCCAGTTAACCCGGACCGGACGCAGGCTTGTGCTCAGGCTTACCGATAACTCTTCGACCACGCTGTTAAGCGCTTTGCGGATTGCGGTATTGCTCATTATTTCACCTTCGAATTAATTTCTGCCGCTACGACGCGAACAATCCCCGCGGGCGCTTGTTTACTCCAACCATACTCCAGGCGCTGCGCGTACGGCACGTTGTTAGTAAACCAGATCGACCCGTATTCACTCGAATCGTAGTGCGCCAGCACTTCACGCCCCGCGGCTAATGTTGCCGTTCCGGCCTTGTCCACGCGGTCAATAGCGCCGACAGCCGGGCGGTCAAATGTCACCTGCCAGTTCCCCCGGAAGCGCCCCCCGGTGTAGTTCTTCGCGGCCCAGCCGCGCTGGCGGAATGTCACATTGCCATTTTTAGTCTTGAATGATACCAGCACACTGGCGTGCTTCTTCTGCCCGCGCTTCAGTTTGCCGCCATTCTTGCGGCGCTGTGCGGCGTTCACCTTGTTCGCGTGCTGGCGGGCCATTGCATAAGCCTTGTTAATCTTCCACCGGCGAGGGTCGCCCACCGGCGAGATCTCAATAAGGCGTCCGAGTATTTGCATCCCGTACGCCCGCACCGCCTTATCGTTGTTCTCCTTCGTCTTACCCACCCATGTAGCAATAGTGGCGGCGAATGAGTAGACTTCAGCCACGTTAGCCCCTTAGCTGTAGTTGAAACAGCATGGTCTGGCCCGCCGGTTGCAGGGGGTTGGGATTGATAACCCGGTAGTCTGTATTGTTCAGGCTAACCAAATCCCCGACCTTTACCTGATTGACGGCCTGACACAAAAACTTCACATCACCGACAACGATACGCGTTCCGTCGATCTCTCTTGGCTTGTACTCCTCGCGAAGACCGATGACGTCGAACGACGTTGGCGGAATTACCACTTCGTCGCCGTCTACGCGGTCAACCGACCCCGGACGCGTCACCGTAGCCGTCATTCCGAACTTTTTAATCAGCGGATTGACTTTCCGCTTCAAGCCAGCGTAATTAAAGCCCGCCATTTGCATCCTCCTGTACCGGTGGTTCCGGTTCTGGCTCTGGATCAGGATCCGGTTGACGTTTAGTATTTGCGGCTAAAATAGCCGCCAGTAATGCAGGATTCATATCACCCCCGGAATACGTCAAAATTACCCGCTGCGTTGCCGTCTGAGGCAATCCAGTGGCCCAGCAAGCCATCCCACCACGGGAACGAGACACCACTACCAATCGTCGCAGGGTCATATTCCATCGTGATCGAGCCAACAGTTTCGCGGATAGTCTCCTTACCACTGCCAACAGGAGAAATATCGACCTCGTCCGCCACCAACATCGCCAACCTGTAAACGGCTTGCTCGACGGCAATGGGGATTGATGCAAAATCTACGATCTGCCCTGCAGGCACTACTGCCACAACTTCAGTGAGCGTGTCGCGCACCGGCTTACCGTCCGATGGGTAATTTATGCGGGGCCATGCGTCGATGCCTGTCTGGTCTGCGGGTTCTCCGATCCAGTTGATGCCGTTAAGGAAGTCATTAACTACGGTAAGGTGTCGCGTTGCATCGCTCAGCGGGACTTCAACGCCTCGCGCCGCGGCATAATCGACAAATGTTTGCGGGTCGCCATACATTTCATTCACTCCTATAAAAAAGGCGGGCATAAGCCCGCCCCTTTGGGATTTGCGCCTGTTAAGACGCGACAGTCGCAGTCAGCGTAACCAGTACGCCAGCCGTTTCCTTGATGTGACGGGTCGGCACTTCCTGTGCGGCCTGGGTCTTACGACGGCCTTTGGTATCGCTATCGCCGCCAACATCTTGAACGGTTGCCGGTGCGTTGTCTACCTGGCCCTGGTCCAGTTCCCAGTTGGCCTTATCGGTGATATCGGACAGCTTGAACGATCGAACGCCTTCGACTGGAGTACGAGCGGACGCCTTCAGACGATAGCCTTTAACAGCCACGTTGAAGTCGAACTCGCCCTGCCACCAGCGCTCGATGTTCTCGTTACCGCCTTTTTCCTGCGCCAGCATATCAAGGCCGTTGGTGGTAACTGCAACCGCGCCAGGGACCAGACCCAGCATTTTACCCGTACCCATGGCATCAGCAGCGGCATCGGAGATAATGAAACGGCGGCCCAGGCCATCGCCCATCACTTGCAGATCGCCGATCGCGAATACCTGCTCGGCAGATGGAAGCGCCTGGTAAGCAATGAAGTTTGCCCAAGTAACGCCGTCCATAAACCAGGATTTAATCAAAGACGCCTGATCGCCGAACTTAGAAGCCGCCAGCGGGAAGTCTGCCAGGGTAGGGAAGGTACGACCGCCGACACCGTCAACGCGTGCCGGTTGGGTGTATGCTGCCGCTGTGTTGCTCTCGATCGCCGCTTTACTTGCGCCGATACCTGCTTTCAGGTAATGCAGCATAATCGCTTGGGTCGCCTGTGCCGCAATCTCAGCCGCAACGCTGTTAACGTTGGTTTCGATTTTAGCCATCATAGCCTTAGTGATTGCTACCGGACCCACTTTCGCTGACAGGTTAACGGAGTTGGTCAGCATACGCGCCAACACTTTCGCGTCTGCCGGTGTACCGACAGGGGCATAGGCGTTACGGTCGGTAACGAGGTTGGCGATCAAGCCTACGGACATTTTTTCTACAACATCCTTCAGCACTTCACCCGTGCCGAGAACAACAGCACCGTTAGCGGCAGCGTTGAACACGTTCAGGTTATCGGGGATCATTTGCGTAACCGCGGTGACGAGTTTACGCTGGAACACTGTTAAAGACATATCGGAATCCTTTGAGTTGTGAGCATTAGCCCAGTACCGTTAATGTTACCTTAGATTTACGCGCTCGCAAAATTGCCCGCTTTCGCGGGCAATTTGCTTACTCGTCGCCCATTTTAGCGATTATTTCACTGGCCTGTTTCGTTAAGTCAGTGATACCGAAGCTGTGGCCCATAGTGATTTTAGACTTCACATCTTCAACGACCTGCGTCGGTTTGCTCGGCGCACCACCGGCTGGCGTGCCTGCCAGGACGGATGCAAAATCGGCGTTATTACGGAACTCTTTTTCAAGCTCTTCCATAGTCAGCGCGGACGGTTTGCCATCCTGCAAGACCCGAACTTTCAAGCTGCCGTCTTCGCCGTCTTCCAGCGCGAGGCGGTCCATAACGTGGCGCTGCATGATACCCGCATTCTTACCGAACAGCTTCGACGCCAGGTCTTTGGCGGCGCTGCCGATGGTCAGGTCGTGGATCTGCTTGCGGTAGGCTTCGATTTTCCCTGATGTATCCGCTTCATGTTTTGCGAACTTATCTTTCCAGGACTTATCGATCGCTTCGAGGTCGCCATTTTTGCGCGCGGCGGCTTCCTCTTTCTCTTTCGCAAGTCGCTCAGCTTCGGCGCGGCGTTCGGCTTCTGCTTTTTTCTCGCTAACCAGCTTCGCGTTGTTGTCTTTCAGGCCCTTGATCTCCGCCTGTACTTCGTCGGCGGTCATGAATGTTGATTTATACCCATCACCATCGGCAACAAATAAAGCCTTCATGCCTTCTGGCAACGCGTCATATTCTGCTTTAGTAAGTTTCATGCTATCCCCCTGGGATTGTGGCAAAGCGGGCCACCCGCTTGACTTCACGCCTTAATATTATCAGCGATAAAAATAATCGCAAAATTCGCTTGCACTGCGGGAATTGGTTGCGCTAACGAAAAAAGGGCCATTACGGCCCCTTAATTATTTGCTGCAACTCCAGCACCTGCGCCCTTAGCTTCGCCCCGCATTCCATATTTTTCACGTCAATCATCAAATCCTCGTCGGGGTCCGCAGACGGGTTATCGAACTTGCACGGCGGTCGCAGTGCCGACTCCGTTAGCGGCATCAACGGCACGTTGCTTGATCCGCACGCGCTCAGCATCAAAACTACAATCAGGGCGGTTAGGGCGCGTAACATATTTAACAACCTCTTTCGTGATAGTCCGGTATTCTACGTCGCGGGCTTGTTCGGCCTGCACGGAGCGCTCAACAACTTTAGTTTGCTGCCGTTTGGCTTTGGCTTGCGCTTCTTGCGCCGCCTCCGCCACTACGCCAGCGCGATAGGAGTCACCTAGCCAGAATCCTATCGCCAGACCGATAACCAGCCCAATCGCTGCATATTTAATCACGCCATAACCCCCGGTTTTTAAGCTGTGCAATAGTCATCAGTTCGCCAGAATCGGTGAACATCTTCGGCACTTTCACGCCGCGCATAATCTGGTCGGCGCGTTGCACTCCATATAATTCCTCCAGGATATGGCGCGGCTGGCGCTGTACCCATGAGAAGAAATCCGTCTGCACGTCGACCTGCTCACTCAGCAATCTGCCTGCGTCGGCCTTCAGTGCCGGACGCTTACCACTGGGCCAATCTTCCATACCTTTGACTTTCCACGTCTCCGTAGAGCGGCAGCAATAATGTAGCTTGCCCGGACCAGCGCCATATTGTGATCCCGCCACCACTTTTCCGCCTCGCTTCCCTTTCGTATCGGGAGTAACATCAACCGGATAAAACAGGCGATCGCGTAGCTGGCACATGGGAGAAGTATGCGTATCCAATGTAGATAACCATTGGCGACCTTCGAGAATATCGTCATTTGCTTTTACCATTAGTTCGCGGGCGGTCGCCGCATAGTGGTTGACTGCGGACTTAACAACGCTTGAGATGGCTTGCGCACTACGACCGCCTAGCGCGCGCCTCACGTCCGCTATAATTTCCATCGTTGGCTTGCCCTGGATGAATCCCGCCCGCACCTGATTACCGATCTGCGTCCTGGTCCACTCAGAAAGTGAGTCAGGCCATTGCATCATCGTATTACCCTGGAACGGGTTTTTCATTGCCGTCGCTGCGATCTGCGCACCGGTCACTACGCCAACCACCTCGACCGCCGGTACGGCGACCACCGGCCGGATCGCTGCCGTTAATGTGTCGGCGAGATAATCGGCCTCGGTGTCGGCGAACTCCTGAAGGCTTTCAGCCAACGCCTTAAACTCGGTGCGCAATTCTGATTTAACGGTCTTGTCGATTTGCGATAGCAGGGTGGAAAGTGCTTTGTTATTCATTGACGATTTGCCATCAAGCAACTCGGTCAGCTTTCCCAGTAATGTGGGCCGGAACTTCTCCCACATGGACAGCACCCTTCGCGCCTGGTCATTGCTCAGGCGCTGGGTGAAGATGTGACGGCGGATCATGCGATCCGCCATATATTGATTAATTGTCTTCGCCATTGTCCGCTACCTTGTCCGGGTCTTCTTCGGTAGATTCTACCCCATCCGGGGACATTTGAGGCAATGGATTCTGATTTCGCAGTTCGTCTTCCACCTGTTCGACGGGCTGCGAGTCGTCAATAACGCCCTGGGCCATCATCCACTTGATAAAGTCAGCAAGTCGGACAGTACCGGTCTGCACACCTGCCATCATCGCGGTCATAAGCTGCGCATCAACCGTGATTTCAGTGTAGAACTTATTCAGCGTTATGCGTTGACCTGCGGTGTCGCCAGTGAACAGCTTGACGATTTGCAGCGCACGGTTGAAAGCCTTCTCAACGTTACCGGCAATCAGTGACAGGATACTGTTATCCGTCTGTGCATCATAGGCCGCCTCGGTTGCCGTCTTAGGTGCGGTCCCCTTCTCAACCAGGGCCGCGCCAAGTTTAGCCATTTGCAATTCGCGACGCTCACATAGTGCAACAGACAAGTTGCGCTCCTCCGCCTGAAGCAGTTTGGCGTCCATGTTCTGGCCCAGGATAACGCCCTTAGTTGCCCCTAGAGCGATCCCGCCCTTCAGGTTTTTATCTGCCCATGATTGGGTCAGACCCGACGCAATGAGTGTAGGTTGACCCACAATGTGCGCAATCTCGGCGACGTCTGCTTCGGCGTTGTAGTGCTTAATGTTGATGGATGCAATATCCGCCAGCGGTGCGGCGTCCGGTGTCGCGTTGTTGTCCACCGCGCCACACCAGCAAAATGGCAGTTGAGTAAGCGCATTACCGGAGGCATCCACCAGCGGTACAAGATCGGTGCGGGTGAATCCACGCGGCAAGTCCATTTGCACCTCGGACGTGTCCGCATTGTAAAACCAGCGGCGGGCGTGGGCCTTTCCTGAAATCATGCGAAGCTCAGTCCAGATAGTTACTTCGTGGTTTGCGAAGTCGTCCGGGTCTTCGGTGCTGATTTCGTCCGTTTCCTTCAGCACGATTAGCGTGTCTACCCCGTGGGTCTGCCGCCAGTTAATGATCTGCTCAGCCGTATACAGGCGGATAAGCGGGCGGTGTGCTGCCATTTCAGCGGCGGTCTGCGGTACTACGTTACCCAGTTCGTCAAAATGCGCCTGGCGGTCGTAGTCTACCATAAACCCGGCACGGCCTGATTGCAGAACTTCAGACATAGCACCGCGCAGGAGTTGCGCCAGCGGCATACCGCTGCCGTCAACGTCATCAATCAGGTCAGCCATCGCCCCGGAAAGGTCCATACTCACCGGTTTGGCGAAGGCAACGCCTAACAGTGCATTTAGTGTGCGAGCGGTGGCGTTCAGGAATACCGCACGTTGCTTATACGCATTATACCGTGCCCGGGATTTCGGGTCGGTGGTGTCGCCGCTTGCGGGGTGTGGCAGGTACAAGGGGCCGCACGCCTTCACGGCGCGCTCCCCCGCTACACAGTCACGGATCATTTTCCACTCTGGCGCTATGCGCGCATAGAGAGGGTGCTGGTTGTCAACGTTAACGGTCATGGTCGGTTTCCTTAGTAGAAGTCTACGGTTGGAACAACGGCGATCGGTCGAATCACTGGGAACAGGTGCGCAACAGGATAGCCAGCGGCATCGTTCATGTGGTCCACACCGGCTGTTTTATCCGGCTCGCCTTTCTTCAGGTCGTACACCTGCTGTTCCAGACATTTCGCTAGTGTAGGGCATTTATCCAGGTTGACAAAATACTGGCGCACGCCCTTCGAGTTGCACATCATCGTATTCATCGCGATCAATCGGTCTTTCACAGGCGGGTTAACACTGTCATATTCCACATCGAAGCCCGCATCTTCCAGTTGCGCGATATCGGACGACGACGCGTTGACCGTTTTGCGGGATTTGCCGCTGCTATCCGGGTACACGACAACCCTACCGGCAGCACAATGATCGGGGTAGCGCTCCTCGATCGCCTCAATCATCGCCGGGGTATCAAACAGGTCCACGAATTCATCCACGGCGTGAATCTCATCGCGGAACTCCTTGTTCTCGGTGGTGCGCTGCCGTCTGACGTACACAACCGCAGCCATCTTCGTGACGTTAAAGTCCATACCGATAATAAGAGTGTCGTCCGGTTGCACTTCTTCGGTGCTGGCGTTCTCCTCGCGATTAAACATCTTGTACACCGCGCCCGACGTAAGGTTAACAAACAGGCCGTTCAGGTACGCATCAATCAGGTTGGCCGGGTACTGACTGCGCAGCGTGTCGATAAAGTCTGCCGGTAAATGGTGGTTGTCGGTGGTCTTCGCCCGGATCAAACGTTTCTGGCTATCCTTCTCCACCTCGAAAATTTGATACATTGCCCGGAAGCCTTCCGGCGTGGATACAATGACAAACTGACGGACCACGCCCGCACGCAGACGACCTAGCAATTTGTGGTATGCCGCCATTGCGACGTCTTGCTTCGTGGTGTCGAACTCATCGGCAACAATCCACGCGGCGTTAACCCCGATCAGGCGGGTATAGTTCTCCATCGACTCACAGATAACGCGAGTCCATTTGCCTTTCACCAGAACGCTATAGATCTTGTCCTGCTTGTTGAACTTCCACCGGAAGCCAGCCTCGTCGAAAGCCTTTTCCAATTCCGGGTACATGATCTTAACCAGGAGCGGAATAGTCGGTTCTGTAACGATGCCATCATGACCTGGGTTCAGGGTTAAAAGCTGGATGACCTTACGCGCAGCGACCCATGACTTGCCGCCGCCGAAGCCAGAGCACAGGCCGAGGATTTTAGTCTTCGTGTCCCGCAGTAGTTCAACCTGGTGCGGCAAGCAATCAGGCTGGTAAAGGCGGACGGCCTGCGCAACGCGTGTTGGGCGTGGTGGTCGGTTACGCTTTGCGATCGCGCGTTCCAGTGCGCGGTGTTCTGCCGCATAGTTACGCATTATTCACCCTGGCCTTTACCGGTAGGTTCGACAACGACGTCGCCGTTATCATCTTCGTCGTCATCCAGTGGCGCATCGTCGCGGACGCCGTGGTTTGCTTTAAGCAGGAATGTAGCGAAGCCCGCCGCGATGGTTACGCCGCCAGCTTCCATCAGGAAAGTTTTCTGCAACTCCATAGCGTCAGCCATCGCCTCGGCGAACTCCTCATGTGCGCGCGCCCAGCGGTACAGGCAGGCAACGCCTACGCCAATTTCAGCGGCAAATCGACCGAAGGTTGGCATTTTGTTGCGGGGGATTACTTGCGCAGCGCCTTTATCAGAGTAGTTGACCTGCCAGGCGTCGGCGTCGGCAAAATAGCGGCGAAGCTGGTCGCAGTAAACGGATCGGTAGTCAGTAGGGCGTCCACATTTGCCGCCTTTACGGCGCTTTCCGTACTCGATTTCAGGTCCGAGATTGGTATGCTCGGTTTGCTCGCCTGGTTTACGGCGCGGGGTTACTGCTACTCGTCCGTCCAGTTTGGCGCGTCGGCCCTTAACTTTGATTTCTGCCATGATATAAGCCCTTTTGTGCATATGCGCCGACCATCGGCAACATAGGAGACGGCCCTGCCATCTAAGTGGATTATAACAGGCACAAAAAAGCCCACCAAATCGGCAGGCTGTGAGGGTTAAACGGAGCGACCGTAGTATCGGGTTAACATGCTTTCTACTTCGCGTATGGCGCCTTCTGTGTAGCGTATTTGCGATAGTATCTCGATCCGCTCACTAATAGACATGCCTATTGCCGCTGCCGTTCGTTCGAATCGGCGCAAGCCTTCGAGTTGTTTGCGTAGTTCCTTCAGGCGGGTGGCCTGCGTGCTCATGAATACTTGTCTAATCATTTCAACATTTCCGGGCTAATGGTTAAGCGCGCTACTTCGCCGTAGTTGGCGCTGTAGGTGATTACGTTGGCACTGCGTCCGGACATCCAACCGCCGCGGCTGGCATATGCGTCTTTCGCTGCGAGGGTCCGGTGCTGTTCAACAATCATGTTGCGGGATTCAACAATCTTCTGGTGGTGCCAGTGGCCTACATGCGCGTAGCTGTACTCGCTGGCCCCGAAAGCCTGTCTGAATTTAGAAATCATAACGGTTTCGATGGCATCGAAGCGCGCTTTGTGCCCGTGGTGGAAGAACAGCGTGGTCTTGCCGTGCTGCACCATTTTGTATACGTCCGGGGACGTGTCCACATCAACGCGCGGCTCGTTCTCATACAGGGTATTGAACATCTCCGCCAGCCAAATCATACCCGACTCGTCATGATTTCCCTGGACGATTAGCAGTTTTACTTTGTGGTGTTTTTGCAGCGCCAGTTCGACTACGTTGCGCACCATGCGAATCATGTATCGGACCAGTTTCTGGTAGCGGGTGTCCGCGTCCAGTATGTGACCACTTGCCGGAGTGACAGCATCGAGGCTATCAAAGTGCGCCATATCCCCGAGGATATTAATTACGGCAGTGCCTGCGTCTGGTGCGCGTGCGAAGGCTTCGACAAACCAGCGGTAGAACAGGTCTTCGGCGATCGCCATATCCCAGTCTTCGCCAGTCTCCTCGCCCCATGCCAGCATGCCCAGGTGGAAGTCTGACACGGTGTACAGGTTGAGCAAGTCGAGCGCCTGGATCGGGACTGGCGGGGCTTTTACTGGCTCTGCCGGTGTGATTTCGCTGTTCATACCCTCGACAACAGCGCGCATGGCTTCGAGTTGGCGCTCTTTGTCCTGCTCCGTGATAACCCACGACATGACCTCTTCACCATTGCCGCGCACCAGGGCCGATACGCGCTTAACCCCAAAGCCATCGGCAACGCGCTTGCGGATTACGGCATCGTTGCCGTGTCCAATGCCTTTTTTCGATAGGCGGGCTTTCCGCATATAGACATTGCGTAGGGCAATCCCGTATTTCTTCGCAATCTCTTTAACCGTAGTCCCTGCCTGAATTTCGGCGATCAATTGCTCATCGGTAATTTTAGTTTGCGGGTGCATATTTAATTAATTCCTGATTAGTGGACCGCGGACAATATACCACGGTCCGTATGGCGGTGGTCTATATCAATTCGCAAATAACCAAATATCGTTACGTGTCATCTTGATTACTCCTCGCATTGGTTGGTTGCAGTATGGCCCCTATGTTGGTTGCAAGTCAAGCAATAAAAAGCCCGGAATTAACCGGGCTTGATTGTTTACGCTTCGGGGTTGGGTTCTTCCGGCGGTGGCGGGCTTGGCAGCTTCGCATCAAAGACCCCCGCGTGGCTGATAGTGTCAGCGGTGATAGCGCGTGCGCCCGGGTCTTCGGTTTTAGCCAGTGCGGCAAGAGCGTCCGCATTATGATCAAGAATGCTTTTTAACATACTGTGTTACCTCGTATTATGCTGCGTTGCGCCCGATTCGCTCGGCAACATCCCACCGCTTACCATCAAACAACGCCTGTCTGCCGATTGCACGGCGTACCAGACCCTTAAGCACTTCCCCGCCTTGCTTGCGGAACTGCGGCAGAGTAGCACGGACCTTCGCCCAGTCGCCCAGTCGCACCGCATCATCGAAATCATTCGCGACGTCATCCGGTACGATCGGCCCCGGACCGGTATTGATTACCAGGTCCACCAGCGCGTCGAATTGCGCCTGGTTAATGCTCTTATGCGCGTATTTGTTCACCCAGTCCTCTGCATACGCCACATCGCGCTTGAGCAGTTCCAGCGCTTCTGCACGGGTAATGCTTCGAGGCGGATTAGTGCCCGTATGACCATAACCCCAGGTGTACAGGCCGCGGGCCTGCTCTTTCTTGGTCGCGAAATACGGCACCGGGCTGAAAGCCTCCCATGCTGCCGTAAATCGTAGACCGTTATCACTGAATCGCATGTTTTACCCCATTCAAAACAGCATTACGCAGGGTGCGCAATGCAAACAGCCAGATTAACGCGGTCCAGGTGGTATCAGATACGTCTCCTGTTTGCAGCAATCCGATAATACAGGCTATTGCCGTTAACAGATACAGCACCCGACCGAAAATGCCATCCCGGACGGACGGCGCATACACGTTAAACAGGGACGAAGCCCCGATGATAACAAACAACAGGACGGTAATAATCATTTCGCGCCCCCCGGAAGGTGTAGCGTCGCAATTGTCTCCCGGATCCGGTCAGCAATTGGCATCCAGAAGATTGCAGTTACGAAGCCCAAACCGGCGACAGTGCGCTCACCCGACAAACCAGCCCACTCGGCGATAGCCGGTGCGCCAAATATAGCACACAGGAAGCCAACTACAACATACAAAACGAAGTTTAGCGGCCCCTTCGTAGCCTCACCATGAATGCGTGCGCCTACGAAGCCACCCGCCAGACATGCCAGGGCGAATAACCACTCGTTTAGCTTATCCATAAAAAAGTCCCAGTAAGTTTTAGCTCACTGGGACTATATCACGCTTGCATAATTAATCGAAAATGGACCACTTGCCGACGCCTTTCCACTCCCACCCTTCCGATCGGACGGCTTCGAATGTTCGACCGCCTATCTCAAAACGGTTGCGCTCATTTCAGAATCACTTTGCTCGCGTCGTAGGTGGCATAGGCTGGCTGCGACTTGAGGAACTCCACGCACTCATGCGGCTGGCGTTTGCGGAGGCTGTATTTGCGGCCTACGCCACCCTTGCTGGTTTGCATACGCAAGCCGTGCGGGTGGGTGTGCTCCACGACCCACAATTTCCCGTCGCGGATATCATGCGTGACAATATCGTATTTCTCCGGAAGTTTAGCTTTTGGCACCCACCAGACACGATCGCTTGCGGCGGAATAGTAATTTCATTGTTATGTCTCCTTAAAGTTTAACAGCGCCGCATTTGCGGCACACCAGGTAATCATCATAGTTCGGGTCATCGGCAAACTCCCCGAAGTCATGCTCGCAGTCTTCTAGTTCTTCGATAGTCTTCGTGTCGCCATCGCACTCCGTAGCGATGCCGTAGTGTTCGTAGTCAAGTGCGCACATATGCGGGTCGATATTACCCTGCGAAAACAACCGCATCATTAGCGCTATTTGTTCCGGTGTCATCATCTGCTCAGTCTCCAGTGTTTTCCTACCCGCTCAACGGCGGGCTTCCGGAGTAATGTAATACGAATGCCGATTGGTTGCAAGGACATTTTTAGGGCTAACCCATGCTCCCTGGCGAACTGGTGCAAGTAGCGAGTCTGCGTCAGCGGTTTCACATCGTCGCGATAGTTCCAGAACCCAGAATCGCCCTCAATCGCATTCTCAGCCCATATTCGTATGCAGTGGAGGGGAATGTGCCACGAAAGCTGTTTAGCTCGCCCGCGGTCCATTTTGGCCCCTTATTTCGCAAGCTGGGCGAATAGCTCGCGTTGTGCTGCAATCCGGGCGATGTTTGTCGCTGCCGTCTCACCGACCCCGAAGCGATACGCCAGGCGCTCACGGGCGAATGCGAGCACGTAGTCCTGGATAGCCATGCGCAGCGCTCTGTGGTCCATCAGGCCCTCACTCGCGTTCATGATCGCATGCCAGGCCATGACGGCCTCATGCTGGGCTTCTGGTATGTTGCCGTCGTGGTGGTGCGCTTCTGCCAACTTTGCCATCGCCATTGTGTAATTCCAGATTAGAGCTTTCATTGTTCAGTCCTCTTGTTGGTGTGCAACCAATCTAGCAGGGTGCAGGCGCGAATGCAACCAATATTAATCATGCGCATGAACAAGTTGATCGCTATCAGCTGTGACTGGTTCATCGACGACCGCAATCTGCATTCTGCTGCCGTGTGTTATGCATTTCGGGTCTTAGACAGTCTGAGACGAGAGGTGGCGGGACAACCGCCCCTCGATCAGTCTCTAAGACTGGGGTGCTGTCCCGCTGTCCCGCTCCTCTGGAAGCCGCGTCATCCGGGGCGGGACAGGGGTGCTGTCCCGCTTTGTCCCGCTCCTGTTTGTCCCGCTTTTTTGTCCCGCTTTTTGCTGTTCAAAAAAATGTACCAAAACGGCAACCAATGCGCGCAAAATTTAAGCAACTTGGCAACCAATACGACAGGCTAAAAGCACTCCAAACGGCAACCAATGCGCGCAAAATTTAAGCAACTTGGCAACCAATGCGCGCAAAATTTAAGCAACTTGGCAACCAATACGCGCAAAA